>Ga0207714_1000520_pt1 | contig 26298 bp, 22 predicted proteins | sample PonA232FremontCA_2_FD_187270 | JGI IMG/M metagenome (GOLD analysis project Ga0207714, IMG submission 187270) | Marine sediment microbial community from Fremont, CA, USA - Pond A23 Sediment 2 (SPAdes) | ecosystem: Environmental > Aquatic > Marine > Unclassified | place: USA: Fremont, California...
ATGCAGTCACCGACCTTGTCGCCGACGCCGACGAGTTCCTGTACGGCGTCGTGTGCCTCGTCGTACGGTAGGGAGCGTATCTCGTCCGCGTCCACCGCTCCGTCGGCGATTAGACGCGCCGACTCGGCGACGTACGGCGCGCGGTATCCGAGTCCGAGTTCGCGTAACGGTTCCTCGCCGACCTCCGCGAGCGTTTGGGCGTCGGGAAATCCGTCTCCGTAGCCGTCGACGGTCTCGCCCCAGTCGCGCGCCATCGCGTTAACGAGGCTACGTATACGCGGTATACGGTTCTGCGCGCTCACGATAAACGAGACCGTGCACGGAAAGAACGGGTCGGAGACGACGCGCATACCGCCGTACTCGTCGACGGCGCGCGCGACGTGTTCGTCGTCGGTGATAGAGTCGTGTATCTCACCGAGGTCGTCGTCCAGTCCGAGGAGTTCGCGGATACGCGACTCGTCTAAACCCGTCGTCTCGTACTCGATGCCTCGTCCGTCGGGCGGATCGCGTACGCGTATCCCTTCACCGTCTACGACCGCGGTGTACCACGGCTTTTCGTTGTCGTCCTCGTCGTTCTCGCGCGTCCAGAGGAACGACTGCCCGCTTTCGAGCGTGTTCGTCACGTCGATGCGTTCGTCTACGCGCGGCATCGGGCGAAGTCGCGTACCTCGTGCAGGCTCTCTATGTTCATATCGGCGTCGACACTGTAACCGACGCGGTTGACGTGCGCCGCGGCGAGTCCCGCGTTCCACGCGCCGCGTACGTCGGTCACGGAGTCGCCTATCATAACGGCGTCGTCGGACGCGTCCATACGTTCTATGCACGCGCGTATAGGCGCGGGTTCGGGCTTGTAGCCGAGGTCGTACGAACAGCAGACGACGGCGTCGAAACTGCCTGCGAGACCCGTCTTTTCGAGCGCACGGTCTGCGAGCGCGGGCGGCGAATGGGTTACGACGCCCTTGGGTCCTTCTATATCGTCGAGTACGTCGATATCATCATAAGCGTACGTGTGCTCGACGCGGCGCTCCGGCGTGTCGATACCGTCGAATACGTCCCAGAACTCGCGCGGGTCGAATCCCCAGTCAGCGAGTATATCCGCGCGGTCGTCGCCGAATCCGTACCAGAGACGGTCTACCTCGTCATCGGTGAACCCACGTCCGAGTTCGTCGCCGACCTCCTCGAAGACCTCGCGTCGGTACGAGTCACGTACGTCGACGAGGACGCCGTCGAGGTCGAAGACGTAGGAGTCGAACATTCCTTACTGTCGGTACGCGACGGAGCGTATAATGCTTTGCGTGTCTGTACAGTGGGCGTCCGCCGACACCAAAAGCCTGAATACCGGTTCTCGGATAGGACGACCATGCCAAAGGTACTCGTTAGCGATCCCATCGACGACGAGGGTCTCGAAAGGCTTCGGGACGCGGGTTACGTCGTCGAGGTAAAGACCGAACTCTCGGAGGACGAACTCGTCGAGGTTATCGGCGGATATGAGGCTATCGTCGTCCGTAGCGGTACTGAGATGAACGACCGCGTCATCGACGCCGCGGAAGACCTCGAAATCATAGGACGCGCGGGCGTGGGCGTCGACAACATCGACATAGAGGCGGCGACGCGTAAAGGTATCATCGTCGCAAACGCGCCTCAGGGGAACACCGTCGCGGCGGCGGAGCACGCTATCGCTCTCCTTCTCTCCATGTCGCGTAACATACCGCAGGCGAACGCGTCGCTCAAACGCGGAGAGTGGCGGAAGAGCGACTTCGTGGGAGTCGAGGCGAAGGGTAAGACGCTCGGCGTCTTCGGCTTAGGACGTATAGGCGGCGAGGTCGCTAAACGCGCCGACGCACTCGGTATGGACGTTGTCGCGTACGACCCGTTCGTTAGCCAGAACCGTGCGGACGAACTGGGTGCAGAGCTAGCCGAGTTCGACGACGTTGTGGAGCGTGCCGAGTTCGTGAGCGTCCACACACCCCTCACGGACGACACCGAGCATATGATCTCCGACGACGAGTTCGCCGCGATGGACGACGATGTGCGCCTCGTACACGCCTCGCGCGGCGGTGTTGTCGATGAGTCGGCGACGGCGCGCGCCGTACGCGAGGACGAGATCGCGGGCGCGGCTTTCGATGTCTTCGGTCAGGAACCCCCCGCCGAGGACAACCCTCTGCTTCACGAGGACGACGTTATCGTCACGCCCCATCTCGGCGCTTCGACCGAGTCGGCACAGCTGAACGTCGCCGAGACGATCGCCGAGCAGGTTATCGCCGTACTTGAAGGCGGTGTGGCGGAGACGGCGTTGAACGCACCGAACGTCGCCGACGAGGAGCTACAGCCCTACCTCGAACTCGCGGAGACGCTCGGTAGACTCGTCGTACAGATAGGCGAGTCGAACGTCAACGAGATAGAGGTCGAGTACGCGGGTGAGATAGCCGACAAAGGCGTCGAACCTCTCACGGTCGCCGTACAGAAAGGCTTCCTCGAACCTATACTCGACGACCCCGTCAACTACGTAAACGCGCCTACGATGACCGAGGATCGCGGCGTACGTGTAACGGAGAGCAAGACGGGGCATACGGAGGACTTCGTGTCGCTCATCACTGTACGTACCCAGGACGGCGAGGAGCACCAGGTTGCGGGTACGCTGTTCGGACGCACCGACCCCACCATCGTCCTCGTCGACGGTTACCGCGTCGACGCACCGCCGTACGGACACGCGCTCATCGTACACAACGAGGACAAGCCCGGTATGATAGGACGCGTGGGTTCTCTCCTCGGAGACCACGGTATCAACATCGCGGGGATGCACAACGGACGCGAGAAGATAGGCGGCGAGGCTATAATGGTACTCAACGTCGACGACGAGGTTCCGCGCGACGTACGTAACGAACTGACCGACGTGGAAGGCATCGTCTCGGCGAAGTACGTTTCGCTCTGAGAAGCCTCTTTACATCTATCCCGTAGAATCCGTTGTAGGTACGTTCTCCGCTTTCTACTCAACCGTCGTCTATACCGAAGAGGTCTGAACGTCTAAGTAAGAATGGGGTCGGAGGGATTTGAACCCCCGATCGACTGGTCTCCCCGGTAACGCCTCAGCGCTCCAGAGGGTCGTCAACGTCCGCGTTGATCAGACACGGACTCGGTAGACCAGTCTGGAGTTTCATCAACGACGCGGAGACAGGCTCCGTCCGCCGAGACGGTGTTCCTCTGGAGCCAGTCGCCTTCCCGGGCTAGGCCACGACCCCTCGGTTCGTATACGGGGAAGGCGTCTAAAGTAATTTCGGTTCCTGCTCCTGCGCTCATCCTTTCTTGAAGCCGATGAGTGCGCCCGCGGTGAAGCCTCCGCCGACGGGGAGGACGCTCAGAAGGCTCTCGAACAGACCGCCGCCCGCTCCCGCCGTCTCCGCCGTCGCGTTGCCCGTCGCGTTCGTCGCATTTCCGCTTGCGTTCCCGCCACCCATGGTGGCGTTCGCCGCGGCGCGTGTCGTGTTCGCCGCTCCCGTGTACAGCGCGTCCCAGTTAACTTCGAGGACGCCGCGGGTTTCGAGGAACTTGAAAAGCGCCAACTGAGCACCGATGAGTATAGCGACTATCTTGACAACCTTCTTTGCGGCGTACCCGGTCAGGAAGCCGAGTATACCGCCGCCCCCGACCTCCAGACCGAGACTGAGCGGATCTAACTCTACCATGCCCGTCGTACTACCGGACGGTGTATATTACTTTTCCCTAAAGCCTATCAACCCGTCCGCCGTACGTCCGACGCGCGCCGTAATCCCTCCGTTGAGGGAGCGCGAGCGTACGATGAGACGGGGAGAACCCCGGCGCGGTGTACCTCCGGACAGGGTCAGCCCTCCGACCGCGCACCAGCAAGGGATGACGAAGGGGGTTAGTCCGGAGGGTTAGACTATTTCGTATATGAATGTGGTATGCGTTACATAAGAACGAAACGAGCAATCAAAAGCCTATACCTCTGCCGAGGATAATTCAGCTTATATTACCGGATCCGTTCGTGGCTACGGCGGATCCCTTAGTATGGGTAGCTCCTTGTTCCGTCTCGAACCTCTGTAACTCCTCGGTTAGCTGATCCGCCTTCCGTTTCAGCTCGTCGGCACTTGAGGCAACCTCGGAGATGGAAGTGGTCTGTTCTTCCATGGAGTCAGAAACCGAACGGGAAGCGTCGGCGGTCGCTTCGCTTATATCCGTCACCTCCTCCACCATAGAGACGACCTCCTCGGAGCTAGCCGCCTGCTCCGACATCGCCTGTGATATCTCCTGTACACCGCTGTCGGTGTCCTCTACGCTCTCTACGACCCGACCGAACGCCCTTTTCGCCTCCCGTACAGAGTCAGCCGTGTTCCGCATCTCATCCTCCGCCTCCTTTATTTCTTCCACCGTCGTTCCTGTCTGCTGTTGGACATCCGCCACGAGCTCAGCGACCTCATCGGCGGAGTCACGCGTTTCCTCCGCTAGATCCTTTACCTCCTCCGCGACGACGGCGAATCCATCCCCTGCGCCTTCGCCGCTATCTGCCCGAGCCGCCTCTATGTTCGCGTTCAAAGCGAGCACGTTCGTCTGTTCAGCTATCTCTGCTATCAGCTCAACCACCTCGTCTATCTCACCGACGAGCCTTTCCAAGTCATCCACCTTCTCGACGGTTGAGGACATGGTCTCACCGATCGACTCTATCCTCTCTACGGTGTCTTCCGCCTTCTGCTCGCCTTCTCTGGCAACCTCCGAGGTCTCGTTCGATCTCTTTGCCACGTCCTCCGCGGTCGCCGCCGCCTCCTCTATTGTGGCAGAGAGGTCACCCATCTCGTCCGAGACTACACCGAGCTTCTCCTTCTGTTCTGCCGAACCCTCCTGTATCTCCTTCGTCGACGCGAGGGTCTCCTGTGTGGAACGGCTGACCGACCCTGACTTCTCTTTCACCTCCTGTATGGCACCGGCTACCTCCTTGGAAAACCCCTGTATCCTACGTACGGTCGAGGAGACCTCCTCTACCATCTTGTTGAAGCTCTCGGCTACCGTCCTCATCCCGTCGCTCTCCGTGTCCGGATCCATACGGACTGTGAAGTCACCCTCCGCCGCACTCTCTATTACCGAACCGAACTCGTCCGCCTTCTCCTCCACCCTCCGCTTCACCTTTTCCGCCTCCTCTCGTCTTTCTTCTGCCTGCTCGCGAGCCTTTTCAGCTTCTTTTTTCGCCGCCTCAGCCTCCTGTATGGACGTACCTAGTGACTCTGCTGTGTCCTCAAGTGCGGAGTACGTCTCGCCTATCTCGTCCACCCTGTCGGACTCGAACGATATACTGAACTCACCGTCCTGTACAGAGGTCACACGGTCGTTTATGCTCCGTAGAGCACGGTACATTTCACAGTATCCGAGGAATCCTGTCAGACCGACCACGGATGCGATGAAAACAGCCGCCACAACTATGTCATTGAACAGGATCACAGCAACCACCGGTCCTGCCACCATACCAACGAAGGCGAGCAGGAATATCCTCGCGGCGAAGTTCTTCCTTATTACATCCGGAAGGTATCTCTCGATACTCATAGGGATCACACCGACGGCTAACAGAAACCTCTCAAATATACCTCTGTTTTTGTTCCTCATATATTTTGATACACCTGTTGTAATATACACCTTCTGCCGATATTATCAGATCTGAATCCACAGCAGTCAAACCGTAGACGGATACGGCGCAGTAACGCCGAGTAACATCTCGTGTCATACCATAGCTGGTGGGGTAGTAAGCCGGTCGGATAGGTACAACTGGACTCGGGTTAGCCGAGTATCCCTGTACACTGCACCCTGTCCTATCATATCTGAAAATGGCGAGACAGGGGTTAAGTCGTTCCGCTGACAACAAATTAACGATGATGGATAGGATGTTGTACCGGGTGCGACGCGCATGGGATATAGATGACAAAGATAGCCGGCGTGGGGTCAACGCTGTTGTGTTTTCATTCTCCGTTACCGTACTACTCAGAGGTTTCGATGCGGATCCCACGTTCGCCGCCGTGATGGCAGTAGCCATTGGCTTGTACGCACGTTTCATCTTAGGGGTACTGTTCGAAGAGTACGCGGAGGGCGGTAACACGTTGGATTCGCTCTATTCAGGGGTTCTCCACGAGTAAAACGACTGAGAAGCCTTCGGTCGCGCCTACCACAACAGACGGTACGGTAAGATGCGATGGTGTTATCTGAACTGATACATATAGATACAGTCCGATACTGATAACTATGCGAACCATGGTACATGGAGTAATATAAGAAGAAGGTATGGTGTAAGGATAGCTGTCGGTTACGCGGTGACCGACGTGAAGATCCTTACCCGCTGATGTAGGTCGTCGGAACTCCCGGCTTGTGTCTCAACGGCTGGTCTCAGACTGAATAGCGTACGACATCAAAACCCGGTGCGCCTGAGACCTGTCGAACCGGGGTAAGAGATACGAAACGGAACTAGCCGACACCTGAGGAGCTGTAGTCATCCCGAACCGACAAACCCCTTGAGGCTGTACTCTCCAACCCTCTGTACACTCATCCACAGGAGACCGATGAACATGACAAGAACAGTGCCTTTTTGAGCCACCGACGCTACCCCGGAGACGGACGCTGTCAGGTTGTATGCCATATGAACAGATACTGCGACCGAAATCCCCTTTACGGCGTCAATGGCTCTTAGGCGGCGTTTAGCCATACCGATGTGGTACCCTGCGACCGTAGAAAGAAGCACATGGAAAGAAGCCACCACGGATCTTTCCAGTACCGTCTGGACTAAACCTCCACCAAGGATTCCGTCCGACAGTATGTACATGGCGTTTTCGCCAAAGGAGAAACCAAGCCCTACAAAGGCACCTGCGACGGCATACCCTATCGGTGACAGACGGTAACCGGAGCCTATGAAGTAAGCCACGGAGGATTTTACAATCTCCTCCACCGGAACCGCAAGGATGTGTATGTACACAGCGGAGGTGAGTGTCATGCCCGCCAAACCGGCTCCTCCTATATCTGATGTTAAATAAAAGGTCGGCACTACCGCACCAAACCCGGCTATGCTGGCGAGTACAACAGCACCACCGGGTAGGTTCTTTCCTGTCTCCCTTTTGGCTGTCGTTCGTAGGTACTCTATCGTGAACACCGCAGGCGATACAGAGACCATTGAGAGAACACTAACGATACCTACGGCTAAGGCACCCAACGTAACTATGCTCATTTACCCCACCCCATCGTAGCTCGAATCGCCTTAATATCATATTTGACTGCTGAGTATGTGGCGAAAGAGTGCCACAGTATAGGGTGTATAACCGACTTCATTACCAATTCTTTCTACGTAGCTAGAACACATTAGTCCAGCCCCGTAGTTATCATAGATGATACTACTATCATACGATCTCTTGTCTTCTCGACCATATCTACGCCCAACTGTCACTAGCCCCATTCCGGAGAAGGTTTGTAGCTCGGAAGAAAGACCACTCCATCTTAGACGTATAGGCGTAGGTGGAAAAGGATAGGAACAAGACGGTGTAAGGAAGATTCTCTAATTCCCGTGACTTCGTAAAAACCAAGCGCTTGTACGGGTGATCCTTCGGCGGGCTATCGGTTCGCACTCTTCAACTGCCCATCGCAGACCCACCTCCTCTTCTGTTTGAACCCCCCTCAAAGATGTCCACCGTCCGGTACTGAACGACGTCTGGCTTGGTTACGGGTTCGTAATTATCTGCCTTTTTGATGGATCTAATATATATCCTATTCGACAACCGCGAAACCGAACGGGTAGACGACGCGGCGTAAACGCCCTCATCTTTACTCTCGCGGTAACCGTCTTGCTCCGTGGATTTGAGGCGAACCCCGTCTTTGCGGTCATCATGGCGGTTGCGCTCGGTCTGTACGCACGTCTGGTGCTGGGACTCGTAGCCGGTGAGTACACCGACGACCGTGGTACAGCCACAGGTTCCCGTTCGACACCGTAGGCGGGAGCGCAGGCTACGGCATAAGAAGAGTACGGCTCAGTGAAATATTCACTGAGCGCGTGTAGTCTGCCCGATCGGGGTACGCTGTTATATCCCCCGGTGTCCGGTTCGGGTTCCGTTCCACAGAGGTGACCGCTTAGATTAACTGAACGGCTTTCCCTTTCTCCCCCGGTGTAAATCTAACCCAAAGAGACTTAAACAAAATTCGTTGTTTTCGGTAAGCTCGGTGAAACGCCGAGGTATGATACGGAGATCTCAGTCTCTCATCCTTTCCAACTGCTCGTCGGTGACACGTCGACCGCTCCGTTTGAACCCCTCGAAGACCTCCTCCGCCCATTCCTGTACGGCGTCCGACTCGGATATGAGTTCGTACTCGTGCGCGCCCTTGTCGGGTTCGAAGTAGCCCCAAGCGACGCCGTGTTCGACCACGGTGAAGCCGAACGGGTAGACGTCGCACTCGAAGACCTCCATGCTGTCCGTTTCGAGTATCTCCCTCCAGCCCTCGGTGTGGTTCTCGACGAGGCTGTCCAGAACATCTTCGGTGAGGACAAGCTCCGAATCCTTGTCCTGCTCAACGACGTACCTGTGGTACTGGTCGACGAAGAGTTCGCTCGATACCCAGGAGACGCCGCGTACGAAGTCGCCCTCGCCAACGAAGCTATCGAACTCGGAGAAGACGCCGTACAGGTTGGTGGGTGTAGCGCCGTAGACCTCGGCGTCGGTGAGTCCGCGCAGAACCTCCCTGCTCATCTCGACATCGGACTTGGTTACGACCTCCAAGAACGGGTCGATCTCCGACGACACGCCGTCGACGAGCGCGAAGGTGCCGAACAGCGACGAAACCTCGTCGTAGACGAGTCTGCCTTTGGGCGTTAACGCGTACCTCGACTCCGCGGCTTCGGTTTCGGAGATATCGCTTACCCAGCCTCTTCCCACGACCGTTTCTTCGGCTCCTCCGCTCTCGTCGAACTGACGGTAGAGCGTCGGCTTCGAAACCTCCAAGTCCCATTCGCCGTTGCCGTCCACGAAGATATCGCGTAGCTCCCTCTTGCTCAACGAGCCGTTGGCTTGAAGCTCCGCGAGAACCGCGAGACGTATCGGTGTCTGTGGACCACCGAGATGTGAGAGGGCGTCGTACCCCTCCTCTAAGACCTCGTGTACACCGAGGTGGGGCGCGGACTCCTCGGACATTCTTTACTCTTCACCCCCCTCCCTCAGGAAGTCGCACCGTGCGACCGCGGCTTCCGGTGCGTCGTACGTGGTGTAGATGGTCGTTGTCGCTGTGTTGTTCGTCACCGTTTCATCATTCCTACGTGTCACATAACCGGCGGAGCCGGCTATATAACCACCGACATAGCCTTGGTCGGAGGATTCGGAAAGGTGACGGTGAAGTCGGTCGGCGATATTCCCTAACCTTATTACTGCGACGGCGTAAGCTTGAGTCACGGAATGGGTCTCGAAGACGAGATACGGGAGATAGAGGAGGAGATAGCCGAGACTCCGTACAACAAGGCGACGGAGGAGCATATCGGACGCCTCAAGGCTAAGCTCTCGAAGATGAAGGACGAACTCGCCGAGAAGGAGTCGGGGGGCGGCGGGGGCGGCGGGTACGACGTGCCCAAACACGGCGACGCGACGGTTGCGCTCGTCGGCTTTCCGAGCGTCGGCAAGTCGACGCTCTTAAACGCGCTCACCAACGCCGAAAGCGAGGTAGCGTCGTACGAGTTCACCACGCTTGAGGTCGTCCCCGGCATGCTGAAGCACCGGAAGGTCGACATACAGCTTCTCGACGTTCCGGGTCTTATCGAGGGTGCGAGCGGCGGACGCGGACGCGGTCGGGAGGTGATGAGCGTCCTACGTTCCGCCGACCTTCTTCTTTTCCTCGTCGATGTCTTTGAGCCCGAAGGATACGCGAAGCTACGCGGTGAACTCCACAGCAACGGTATACGTATGGACAGTTCACCGCCCGACGTGCGTATACGGAAACGCGACCGCGGCGGAGTCGACGTACGTACCACCGACGATGTCTCGCTTAGCGACGGTATGGTGGAGAACACGTTACGCGAACACGGTATCGTAAACGCCGTCGCCGTCGTGCGCGAGGACGTGACGGTCGAACAGCTCAGCGACGCCGTGCTCGACAACCGTGTCTACATCGACTCCATGGTGGCGGTCAACAAGGTCGACCTCGCCGACGGGTCGGTTCTCGAAAGAACGCGCGAGACGCTCGCCGAGGAAGGTGTCGACTCCGCCGTCGGCGTGAGCGCAGAGGAGGAACTCGGTCTTTCGACGCTAAAGAACCGTATCTTCGACGAACTCGACCTCGTACGCGTCTACCTGCGCCCCCAAGGCGGCGAACCCGACTACGAGGAGCCGGTTGTCCTACGTGAGGGGGCTACGGTCGGCGACGTTACGGAGAAGATACACCGCGACATCGGCGGTAGCTTCCGTTACGCAAAGCTCTGGGGCGACAGCGCCAAGCACGACGGACAGCAGGTTGGCGAGGATCACGAGTTCGCCGACGAGGATGTCGTGACCGTTCTAACGACCTAGACGAGGAGAAGGAAGTAGTTGAACGTCAGGTACGCGACGGCGACCATTATGAACGCGTGCTTCGCACCCGTCGAGACGCGTCCGCTCGTCATCTTCCCCGCGATCAGACCGCCGAGAACCGCCTGAACAACGGTGGCGTGGTAGAACAGCGTCCGGTAAGCCTCAGGGTCGAAACCTCCCTGTAGCTGTGGTATGCCTGATGCTTCCTCGCCCGTCGGCACGGCGGGTATGAAGACGGTGCTCAGGACGGCGATTATGACGATGAAGACGAAGAAAGAGATGTAGATAACGACGGTGTACAGCGACATCTGTTCGCGTCTGTGCCTCGTGAGACGGTCACGTAGCTTGGCATCGCGTTCCGCTATACGGAGAACCTTACCGAGGCGTCCGCTCGCCTCCGACGTGTTGTCGAGTAGAACCGTCGTACGTGTAACCGCGGGCGAACCCGCGCGTCTCTCGAAACGTCTGAGCGCCTCCGATGCGGTCGAGTTCAGCTTTATGTCGCGCGCCATCCTGTCGACGTGTTGGTTGAGAACCCCGACATCGACCTCGCGCAGTGAGACGAGCGACTGCAGAAACGGAACGCCGGCTTGGTTTATGCTCGAAAGACGACCGAGGAGTTCGGGGAGACGTGCCTCGACGTTACGCAGGTACTCGGCTCGCGTCTGGTACAGGACGGCGTAGACGAACAGCGACACCATAGACGTCTCCACCAACGTGTCGTCGACCGCCGTCAGGACGGCTTCCGTCGTCTCCGTGAACGCGAAGCCGAGCGACGGTTCCTGTTCGAAAGCCGGAACCGTTCCTCCGAGGTAGAAGAAGACTGCTACCTTGGCGACGAGGTAGGTGATACCAAGACCCACGGCGAGACGGAGCGAGACAGCCGGGTTCTTTCTAAGCGTCCTCATCGGGCGCGACAGGTACTCGACGAGCCTTTCGCGTCTCTCATACCTGTCGAGAGCCTTGTTCCCTTCCTCCGCCCCTTCTACGGGGACGTCGGTTCCGGGAACGTCGACTATAGACGGAGCCTCCTCTTCCTTCTCGCTCTCGTCGGGCTTCGAAGGTGGTTCGAAAAGAACGTCGAGGAGTATGACGAACCCGAAGCCTGACACCGGCATAACGACGTATATGAAGACACGGAGGGTTACGAGCGTCGCCGCGCCTACGAAGCCGACGACGACGAGTATGGTGATAACGAAGAGGGGGGCGGCGACGAAGACGACGACGTAGAACTCGGCGAGAACCTCAAGACGTTCGAGGACGTTCTCCTGTCTATCCTCGGCGTCGTCGTGGAAATCCTGCGCCTTCTCGCCCAGAAAGCCGCTAACGTCCTCCTTACGTATAACGACGCTGACGAAGCTTTTGAGGAACTCCGACATGTCTTCGCTCGGCGTCTCCTCGGCGAGTCGACGTAACGCAGTTACGACATCGCCGCCGAAACGATCCACGTCGCGTGCCGCGACACCGAACTCCTCCGCCGCCTCACCGAAGACATCGGGATGTGACGAAACCGTGTCGAGCACCTCGTCGAGTGGGACGCCGCCACGGACGAGAGCGAAGCTGAAGCTCGTAACGCCCGGAAGCGTTGCGTCGATACGTTCGGCGCGTACGTCGGCGACGTAACGCGGGTAGTAGACACGGACAGCGTGTACGGTGTAGCCGAAGCCGAGGCTTGCGACCGGGGGCGCTACCCAAGCCTCGCGCACCAGACGGTCGGAGAAGACGGCGACGAAAGCCGTCGATACGGCGAGAACGGTGAGAGCGACGATGAGGGAGTACAGGTAGGTATGTGCCATGTAACCGCGGTAAGTGACACCTATACGTGCGCTTCTGAGGTAGCCGTCGAGCCTGTCGTAGTAACGCGGTTCGAGACGGTCGGCGACGTCGCCCAAGAAGACGTACAGCGAACCGCGTACGGACACTTAGCCTTCCTCCGGTTCGTCGAGAAGCTCTTCGACCTTCTCACCGCCGACTTCCTCTATCTCGTCGTGGGGGTTTGCGTAGTAGTCACGGATACGGCGCGTGAACTCCCTGTAGTCGTCGACCTCGTCGTCCACCATCCTACGCAGAAACTTACGCCGGTTGTCGAGTTCGACGAGTATCTGGTTCCGTGACACGCCCATCGTGTCGCTTATCTCGTCGACCACGACGCTGTCGCCTCTTCTCCGTGCCTCGTCGGTCGCGGCGTCCCAGTCGAAAAGACGGTTTGAGTTTATATCGCCCGTCCGTGAGTCTATACCCGCGATCTCGGTGAGTTCGCGCGTCCGACGTATACGTTCGTCGCCGCCCTCCTTACGTGTCAGAAGCTGGACGGAGACGATGTCGAGCGCCTTCATCATCGACCGCGGCACGTTTATCGGCGGGTTTTCGAGCCTGTTTATGACCGTCTGGACGGAGTCGGCGTGCATCGTCGAGTACGTCGTGTGACCAGTGTTCATCGCCTGAAACAGGGTCATCGCTTCCTCGCCACGCACCTCGCCCACTATTATGTACTCCGGACGGTGGCGGAGCGCCGAACGCAGAAGCGTGTACATCCCTATACGCGACCCCTCGTCTATCCCTTCGCGCGTCACCGTCCCGACCCAGTTCTCGTGGCTAAGCTGTATCTCGGGCGTGTCCTCTATGGAGACGACCTTCGAACGCGGGGGTATGAACATGGAGACGGCGTTCATGCTCGTCGTCTTTCCCGACGCAGTACCGCCTGCAAAGATGAGCGACTTACCTTGCTGTATTGCGAACCAGAGGTACGCCATCTCCTCGACGCTGAAGGTTCCGTTACGGATCAGATCGACAGGCGTGAACGGATCCTCGGAGAACTTACGTACCGTGAACGTCGAGCCTCCGCGTGTCACCTCGCGTCCCAAAGTGAGTTCGGCGCGCGAACCACCCGACAGCGTCGTGGAGACGATAGGGCTTTCGACGCTGATATGCTGACCCGAATGCTGTGCGAGACGTGTGACGAACGAGTCGAGTTCCTCCTCCTGAAACGAGATATTCGTCCGTATATCCTGATAACTCTGGTGGTAGAGGTAGACGGGAACGTCGTAGCCGTCGCACGATATGTCCTCTATACGTTCGTCGTTCATCAGCGGGTCAATCTTTCCGAAGCCCGTGTACGACCGGCGGAGGTAGTAGAGTATACGGTAGAAGGACGCGGGCGTTAGGGCGACGCCGTACTCGCGGATTAGACGCAGTGCCCCCTGCTCTACGGCGTCGTCCGTGTCGCCCTCTCCGAGTTCGCGCTCGACGAGTACGTTACGTAGGTCGCCGAAGAGACGTTCCAAAAGACGTTTCTCGAAGCTACCGAGGCGGGGTTCGTGGACGTGGTAGACGTGCTCCATCTTCTCGTCGTCGTACAGAACCGAGACGGTGGCGTACGGCTCGTTTACGCCGTAGCTCTCGACGAGCTCGTAGCCGTCGGGTATCTGTACATCGAGTATCTCCTCGGTTCGGGGTTCGTAGCCTTCGACATCGACGCCGCCTTCCTCGAAAGCCGACAGAAACAGGCTCTTAGCCGAAGACAGGGCGCGCATTCTTGTCTTTACGTCTGCGTCCCACCCACTTATCTTTTTTGCGCCGTCTACGCCCACCTCAGAAGCTCGAAAGCGTACTCTGTGACTCGTCGTCGTCCTCCTCTTCGACCTCCTCGGGTTCGTCGTCACCGACGACATCCTCTGCGCGTGACTCGTCCCATCCGGTTAGGTAGGCGAGTTCGTCGGCTGAGAGGCCGAGTGACGCCGCTATGCGCGCCGCTGTTTCCTCGTCCTCGAAAAGGACACGTACGTAGGGGAAGATGTCGTCGCGCGCCGACGCCATGCTCGCGCCGCTCGCCTCGCCTATCTTACGCGCTGTCGAGTCGCGTGTGTCGCGCTCGCCGCGTGTACGTCCGAGACGCCGGAAGGTAGACGGCGGCGAGTAACGCGTCCATCCCCCGCCACCGCCCCGGCGCGCCGTCTGTACGCCTACCATGTTGTCGTTGGCGTAACGCCAAAGCGAGTAGTTCTGTGTGGCGCGCGTCCTACCGAGGAAGACGTCGGCGCGCGACAGGCGTCGGTACGCCTCGGCGAGTTCGTCGCCCGTGTACACCTTAGGGACGTTCTCGTCTAGCCAGTGTACCATGTCGTCGGGCGACTCGTCGACATCGCGCGCATCGCGGAGCGCCGTTCCGAAGTCGTCGCCCTTAACAACGGTGTCGAGGAACTCAAAGATGTCCTCAGTCGTATCGCGTCCGCCCGTCGCCGAGACGTCGTCGACGGTGACCGCGTCGCGCCCCTCCGCGACAGCCTGTAGGTCGTGTATAGCGCCGCGTAGGTCGCCTGAGTTTGCGTCGGCGATACTCTTGAGCGCCTCCTTTTCGTACTCGACCCCCTCCTCGTTACAGATATCGCGCAGAACGGGGAGTATCGAACGTGCGGTCACGTTACCGAACTCGATCTCCCGGCACGCGTTCCTGAGCGAACGGCTCATCTCGTACGGGTCGTTGGCTATGAGAACCACGGGCTGGCTCGCTGTCTTGAGCATCTCCGTGACGGCGCGCGAACCGCCCCTGTCGGCGTTACCGTGCAGGTTGTCCGCCTCGTCCATGACGACGAGCGTACGTCCGCCCGTCAGACCGGCGGAACGCGTCGCCTCGCCCGCGACCTCCTCGACTGCGTCGGCGGTACGTGCGTCGGAGGCGTTCATCTCTACTACCGTCCATCCCATGTCGTTGGCGAGCGCGTGGACGGCGCTCGTCTTACCCACGCCCGGCGCACCGTGGACGAGAGCGGGTTCACGGTCGCCGTCCTCCCAGTCCTCCGCCCATCCGCGTAACTGCTTTACGGACTTGTTGTTTCCGCGTACGTCGGCGAGCGTATCCGGGCGGTACCTCTCTGTCCAGTCTGCCATCGGCGTTCCTACGCACCGAACCGTCTTGAATCACGGTGTCGTGCGGTCGTCAGTCGAAGTGGCGTCCGACGACCCACGCGACGCCGAGGTAAGCCGGGAGGCAGAGGGCGACCACAAAGCCGAGAAGGGTGAGGTCGGCGACGCCGAGAGGCACGGTTCCGAAGTAACGCCGAAGAGGCGTGTACAGTACCGACGCCTGTAGAACGATCGAAGCGCCGACGGCGGTGGCGAGCCACGGGTTTGACACCGTCGGCGTCTCGCGTAGCCAACGGATGACGTAGAGCTTGGCGAACTCAAGGACGACGAACCCCGTGAAGACCATCGTCATCGCATACGGCGTCACGGCGTCAGCGCCGTCGAGTATCACGAAGGCGAGACCGAGTGTGACGACGGAGGTGACGGCACCCGTACCCCCGATGAGTTCGAGCATCGGACGCCCTACTATACCGCGGTCGGGTTCACGCGGTGGGCGTTCCATTACGTCGCCGCTTTTTGGATCAGCACCGAGGGCGAGCGCCGGCAGACCGTCGGTCAGAAGGTTTATCCAGAGCAACTGGACGGCGGGGAGTAGAAGGTAGCCGTAAAGGGACGCGACAAAGACGACGGCGACCTCGGCGACGTTTGCGCTCAGGAGGTAGGCGACGAACTTCCATACGTTGTCGAAGATGGCACGTCCGCGTTCGACGGCGCTCTCTATGGTCGCATAGTTGTCGTCAAGGAGTACCATGTCGGAAGCCTGGCGTGCGACATCCGTACCGCGTACGCCCATGGCGACGCCGACATCCGCGTTCTTTAGCGCCGGAGCGTCGTTGACGCCGTCGCCCGTCATAGCGACGTAGTGGCCGCGATCCTGCAAGGCTCTGAGTATACGTACCTTGTGCTCCGGCGAGGCGCGCGCGAAGACGTTGACGGAGTCGACGCGTTCGCGTAACTCCGTATTGTCCATCCCCTCTACATCGGAGCCTTCGAGAACCTCTGCGTCGAAGCCGAGTTCGTCGGCTATCGCCCCAGCCGTCCGGACGTTGTCGCCCGTCACCATCTTTACGTCTATACCAGCCTTCCTCGTCGCTTCTATGGCTTCGGCAACCTCGTCGCGCGGCGGGTCTATCATACCCGTGAGACCGACGAAGACGAGAGCGTCGCCGAGAGCTTCGGCGTCGTCGGGTTCGTCGACGTACGCCACACCGAGTACGCGGAGAGCGTCGTCGCCAAACGCCTTCACCTTCTCCTCCACCTTCCGGCGCATCCCGTCGTTGAGTTCAACGACGCCGTCCGCCGTGAGAATCCGGTTGGAGTTCGAGAGAACCGTACCCGGAGCGCCTTTGACGTAGCCAACACGTCCGCCTTTCTCACCGTCCTCGTGTACCGTCCCCATCCACTTGCGCTCCGACGAGAACGGAACCTCTTCTACACGCGGCTTCTCGCTACGGAGGGCCTCCACATCGATACCCCGTTTCTCCGCGGCGCGTACGAGCGCCTGTTCGGTCGGATCCCCGTCGTCCGGCGTCGCATCGTTGCAGAGAACGCCCGCGCGGAGTAGGAGGCTGTCCTTATCCCCCTCTTTGTCCATCCCAACCACCTCGTCGTGTACCCACAGCCTGCTTACGGTCATCTCTCCCTCCGTCAGCGTCCCCGTCTTGTCGGTACAGATCACGTCGACGGAGCCGAGCGACTCGACAGCGGGTAGACTCCGGACGAGGGCGTTCTCGTTCGACATCCTGCGAACGCCGAGTGCGAGCGTCAGTGTAACGACGGCAGGAAGTCCTTCGGGAACGGCGGCGACGGCGAGCGATACGGCGGTCAGCACCGCCTGTACGGTTCCGGTTCCACGGAGAAGCAGTATGGGCGCGACGACCGCCGAGAGTGCGACGACGCCGACACCGAGGCTCTTCCCGAGCCTGTTGAGTTCGTTCTGCAAAGGCGTCCGTGTCTTCTCGGTCGAGGCGAGTTCCTCGGCTATTCCGCCGACCTCGGTTTCCATACCTGTCGATGTAACGACAACGACGGCTTTTCCGCGCGTCACGCTCGTGCCCTTGTAGACCATCGACACGCGCTCCGCGACCGGCGTGCCGGCTTCGACCGGCTCGGAAGACTTGGAGACGGGCATGCTTTCGCCCGTTAGGGTCGCCTCGTCAACCTCAAAATCCGTCGTCTCCAAGACGCGTCCGTCGGCGGGTACGACATCACCGCCCGTCAGAACGACGATGTCACCCGGCACGACGTTCGTTGCGTCTATCCCCGTTTCGACACCGTCGCGTCTCACAGTCGCCGTAGGAGCCGCTATACCGCGTAGCTCTTCGAGGCTACGTTCGGCACGGTAGTCCTGAACGAAGCCGAAGACGCCGTTCGCCACCACGATTACGGCTATCAGAACGGCGTCGACCGTATGACCCGCCCAGACAGAGAGCAAGGCGGCTACGACGAGAACTCGGATCAGGACGCTGTCGAACTGAGCCGTGAAGATGCCGAAAGCCGACCGCCCGCCGCCGCTTACGATGTCGTTCTCGCCCACGTCGGCGAGCCTGCGCTCCGCCTCTTCGCTCGACAGACCAACACGTTCCGTGTCGAGGTCATCTACGGCTTCCTCGGCTGTCTTGGTGTGGGCGGACGAGGTTGACGACACGGTTTCGGTTCAGACGACTACAGCCTAAATCCTTTGGTAAAGCCGTTACGAAGTTCGTAACTCTTCTCCGAGACTGTGACCGACACGGTCTAACTATGGAGTATATACTTCTTATCCGAGCCTCGGGGGGCGGCTTAACGCGTCTGTTAGTACGGGTTCCCGCCGCGTACCGCGTTCCGATATTCGAAGCGTTCGCCGTAGGTTCGCAACATTCATTAACCGCCGCGTGCCACCAACGTACAGGAGAAGCCGGATGGACGAGACCGACTCACGTATACTCGAAGTCCTCAAACGTGACGCGCGGAAGCCGTACACAGAGGTCGCCGAGGAGGTCGGTACCTCCGAAGGAACCGTACGTAACCGCGTCGAAAGCATGGTCGACGACGGTGTTATACGTCGTTTTACGGTCTCGACGAGCGTCGGCAACGTCCGCGCCATGATAGAGGTTGAGGTCGATGTGGATGTGGAGACCTCGGATGTCTCCGACCGCGTCGTCGACTGGGACGGCGTTGACTTCGTCTGGGAGGTCAGCGGCGACGAGGACATGATAGTCGTCGTCGACGTTGCGGATACGTCGGAGGTCAACGACCTGATTACGCGTATGCGTCAGCAAGAAGAGACGGTCTCGACACGTACCCGGCTAATACTCGACGAGAGGATATAACAATGACATCAGCAGAATGCCCCGTGTGTGAAGCGGAAGTGGAGCCGGAATGGGAGGTAGAGCGCGGAGAGATCATAGACTGCGGAGACTGCGGCGCAGAGCTTGAGGTCGCCGACACGGAGCCGCTTGAGTACATAGAGGCTCCCGAACTCGAAGAGGACTGGGGAGAGTGACGTGACGAGGGTCGGCTTTCTGTGCTCGCGCGTCCGTAAGGACGAGAAGCTCCTCCTTGAAGAGCTACGCGACCGTGCGGATGTCGAACGTATCGACCCGCGTGAGGTATCGCTGGCTCTCGACTCCCCGGAAGGCGCGGAGGTCTCCCCCGAAGAACTCGACGTCGTCGTCGACCGTGCGATGAGCTACTCGCGCGGTCTTTACACGGCGCGTTTCTTCGGTTCGTACGGCGTTCCGGTCGTCAATACGTCGGATGTCGCACGCGTCTGTGGCGACAAGGTCGAGACATCGCTCGCTCTGCGCGAGGCGGATGTACGGACGCCGGATACGCGTGTCGCGTTTACGCCCGAATCCGCTCTCGAAACCGTCGAGGCGGTCGGCTACCCCGTCGTCGTCAAGCCCATCGTTGGTTCATGGGCGCGTCTCCTCGCCAAGGTCAACGACCGCGACTCGGCGGAGGCTGTCTTCGAGCACAAGAAGGTTCTCGGAAGCTACGAGCACTCTGTCTTCTACGTACAGGACTTCGTCGACAAGCCCGGACGCGACATACGCGTCGCTGTCGTCGGTGGCGAAGCCGTTGCGGCTATGTACCGCGAGAGCGACGACTGGATTACGAACGCCTCTGTGGGCGCGGAGACGACGGCGTGCGAAACCGACGGCCGTCTTGGATCCGTCGCCGTCGATGCGGCGCGTGCGGTCGGTGCGGAGGACGGCGTCGTCGGCGTCGATATAATGGAGGACGGCGACGAACTCTCCGTCCACGAGGTCAACCATTCGCTTGAGTTCAAGGCGTTGACGGAGGCGAGCGGTGTAAACGTCGCAGGTCGGTACGCCGACCGTGTTATGGAGGTGGCGGAGTGACCGAAGCTACGGTTATAGGCGGAAGCGGCTACACGGGGGGCGAGCTACTCCGTCTCATCGTCGGACATCCACAGCTCGAACTCGGACAGGTGACGTCGCGGTCTAAGGAGCGGCGTACGGTGACGAGCGTACATCCCAACCTGCGCGGCGCTACGGACGCGCGTTTCGTCCATCCCGACGACCTCGAAGATACCGACCTTCTGTTCACGGCGACGCCCCACGGCTACACGATGGAGGAGATGCCGCGCCTCCGCGACCACGCCGATACGGTCGTAGACCTGAGCGGTGACTTCCGTCTCGACGACCCGGCGGGGTACGACGAATGGTACGACGAGCACCCGAACCCGGGTATGCTCGACGAGGCGGTCTACGGGGTACCCGAACTCTACCGTGACGAGATCCGGGACGCGTCGCTCATCGCCGCCGCGGGCTGTAACGCCACGGCGTCGATACTCGCACTCCATCCGCTCGTCGAGAGCGGTATCGTCGACGACGAAGACGACGTCGTTCTGGACGTTAAGGCGAGTTCGAGCGCGGGGGGAGCGTCGGCGAACACGGCGTCGCACCACGCCGAACGGTCGCGCGTCGTACGTCCGTACGCACCGACGAGCCACCGACATCAGGCGGAGATAGAACAGGAGACGGGTCTCGACGTTAACATGACCGTCCACGCTATCGAGATGGTGCGCGGTATCGCGGCGACGGCGCACGCCCTCGTAGAAGGCGTCGAAGAGAAGGAGCTATGGAAGGCTTACCGTGGCGCGTACGGTGACGAGCCGTTCGTCCGTGTCGCCAAGTCGCGCCGCGGCGTCTACCGGTACCCCGAACCCAAGGTCGTCGAAGGTACGAACTACTGCGACGTAGGCTTTGAGGTGAGCGACGACCGTGTCGTGGCGTTCAGCGCCGTCGACAACATGATGAAAGGAAGCGCAGGCATGGCGGTACAGTCAGCGAACATAGCGCTCGGATACGATGAGGGCGCGGGACTCGGTTTCAACGGGATGCATCCTGTATGATCGACCAGAACGGAACGACCGTCGTCAAGATAGGAGGAACCGAAGGCGTCGAAAGGGGTTCCGTACTCAACGGTATCGCGGCGCGTGTGGAGAACGGCGAACCTCTCGTCGTCGTACACGGCGGAAGCGGCGCTGTCGACGAGCTTCACGACCGCCTCGGCGTCGAACCGACGTACGTCGAAAGCCCGTCGGGCATGAAGGGACGTTTTACCGACGACGAGACGATGGAGATATTCAAGATGGCGATGGCGGGTAAGGTAAACACCGACATCGTCGAGGAACTTCAGACGCGCGGTGTCGACGCCGTCGGTCTCACGGGCGTCGACGGACGCCTCCTCGAAGGCGAACACAAGGACAAGGTGATCGCCGTCGAGGACGGACGTAAGAAGGTGAAACGCGGCGACCGTTCGGGGAAGATAGAGGAGGTCAACGACGAACTCCTCGAACTTCTTATAGGTGCGGGGTACGTCCCCGTCGTCGGCGTCCCGATGGTTTCGTACGACGGCACAGCGGTCAACACCGACGCCGACCGTTCCGCCGCGGAGGTCGCAGGCGCTCTGGGTGCACGTCTCGTCATCCTTAGCGACGTCCCCGGTCTCCTACGCGATCCTGACGACACCGACAGCCTCGTAGAGAAGGTCGGGTACGACGGTATAGACGACGTTATCGACGAGTACGCAGAGGGGAAGATGAAGAAGAAGGTCTACGCCGCGCGCGAGGCTCTCGACGCGGGTGCGCGCAGTGTCGTCTTAGCCTCCGCGAACGTCGACGAAGCCGTAGCCCGTGCCCTCGACGGCGAAGGCACCGTCTTCGGATCGGAGGGTGAGGAATGACAGAGGACGACCTGATCGGACGCGAGAAACGTTACGAGGCGGTCTTTTCGAAGAAGCCGATGCCTATAGTCGACGGTGACGGCGTCTACGTCTACGACGACGATGGGAACGAATATATCGACATGGGTGCGTCCTACGGCGTCATGGGCGTCGGACACTCGAACCCGCGTGTGGTCGAAGCGATCGAGGAGCAGGCGCGGTCTTTCACGTACGCGCAGGCTTCGTACGCTACACCCGAGCGCGGCGCACTCATGGAGGCGTTGATGGACGCCACGCCCGACGCGCTCGACCGTATCTTCCTCGCCAACGCAGGGACGGAGGCGAACGAGGCGGCTATGAAGTTCGCGCGCGGTTCGACCGATGGATCGGGTATCGTCTCTGCGAAACGCGGCTTCCACGGACGTACGTACGGCTCCATATCCGCGACGTGGAAGTCGAAGTACCGCGAGCCTTTCGCTCCGACGGTGCCGGGCTTCGACTTCGCCTCGTACAACGACGTCGGGTCGTTGAAGGAGACTGTTGACGATGAGACGGCGCTCGTACTGCTCGAACCTATACAGGGCGAGGGCGGTATCTACCCCGCCGAAGCCGACTATCTTGAAGCGGCGCGCGACCTGTGTGACGACCACGACGCCTACCTCGTCTTCGACGAGATACAGGCGGGGATGGGGCGTACAGGGAAGATGTGGGCGCACGAGGGCTACGATGTAACACCCGACGCCCTAACGACCGCCAAGTCGCTCGGCGGGGGTCTGCCTATCAGCGCCATCGTCTGCCGTGAGGGGATGACAGAGATACCGAAGGGAAGCCATGGAGGGACGTACTGCGGCAACCCCGTAGCCGTCGCGGCGGCGCGTGCCGCTGTCGAGTACACCGTCGAGGAGAACCTGCCCGCGAACGCCGAACGTATGGGCGAACGTCTTGTCGAAGGCGTCGAGGCGCTCGACACCGACCGTATCGTCGACGTACGTGGCGAAGGTCTGATGGTGGGTATACAGGTTCGTGGACGCGCGGGACGTTACCTCTCAGGTCTCGCCGGCGAAGGCGTACTCGGTCTGACCGCAGGACGGAACGTTATACGTTTCCTGCCTCCGTTGACGCTTGAAGAAGAGCACATCGATGCCGTTGTCGATGCGCTCGGAGAGGTGATCGGGTGAGCGCAACACCCGCGGTCGACCGCGACGAGGAGTTCGCCTTCTTCCGTGGTCTCGTCGAACGTTACAGCCCTTCGGGGAACGAGTCGCCTGCGCGTGACTATCTCCTCGAACATCTACCCGACATGGGTCTCGATGTATCGACCGACGAGGTCGGTAACGTCATCGCACGTACCGAGGGCGACGGCAAGGAGGTGATGCTGACGAGTCATATGGATACGGTTCCGGGTGAGATACCCGTACGTGTCGAGGACGGCGACCTGTACGGACGTGGCTCCGTCGACGCTAAGGGTCCTCTTGGTTCGATGTTCGCCGCGGCGTCACGTCTCGCCGATACGGACGCTGATGTCACCGTCGTCGCCGTTGTTGAGGAGGAGAAGAGCGGTATGGGGGCGCGTCACCTCACCGACCGCCGCGAAGCCCCCGCGTACCTGATCAACGGCGAACCGTCAGGATGGGATACGGTCACGCTCGGATACCGCGGTATACTCCGTTTCCGTTACCGCGTAACCGGCGAGGTAATACATACGGCTCATCCGGGTGTAAATGCGATAGACGACGTGATCTCGTTCTGGGAAGCCGTCCGTGGTCTGCAGGATCTCGACGAGGGCTTCGACGCGCTCACCGCCACACCGACGGAGATAGACTCCGAATCAGACGGCTTCGAACTCCGTTCCGAACTCCGTGGGAACATGCGTATACCCACGAGCAACTCCGTCGCAGAGATACGTGACATGGTTAAGAAGGTCGAGACCGAACACAAGGGCGACGTATACTGGGGCGAGTCGACCGAACCCGTCTTGGTTGAACGTTCCAACCCCGTCGTCCGCGCTTTCCTGCGCTCCGTCCGTGACGAGGACGGCGAGCCGGGTCTTTCCGCCAAGACGGGAACGAGCGACATGAACGTCTTCGCCGAACGTTGGGACTGTCCGATGGCGACGTACGGGCCCGGCGACTCCAACCTCGATCACACGCCCAACGAGCATATAGGGATAGACGGTTTTCACAGCGCCGTCGACGTTCTCGAAGGCGTCGCGGAGGATCTTTCTACGGCTTGAAGTCGAGCAGAGCGGATCGCACTATATCGTCCTCCTCACGACGGAAGACGGTGTCGTCGTCGGCGGAACCGACGATCGCCTCGACACCGTAGAAGGCGACCGCCGGGGTTCCACCGCCTCCCTCGCCCATGGCGGCGTTTGCGAAGCCGGCTATCTCGTCGACGACCGCCTCCTCGGTGGCTTTGAGTTCGTGTCCGTGAAGATCCTCTTCTCCGCGCCAGTCACGTACCGCGTCGATACACGCCCATCCCACGGCGACGCCTGTCTGTCCGCGTCTGAAGGCTCGTCCACAGGTGTCCGTCACGACGACAGGCGTACCGATGGTGTCGGCGATACGTCCCGCGCTTTCGCCGGGGTCTTCGGGAAGCAGTACGACGTTTCCGTCTCCTTCGACGTTCGACCTGTCGATACCCGCGTTGGGTGCGACGTGCCCGAAACGCGTGACGGCGAGAAGAAAAGGCTCCTCTATGAGTAGTTCGGTCGACTCGTTGAGGACGGCTTCTGTAAAACGCGGATCCGCGTCGTTCCGTTCGGCAAGGGATTCCGCGCGTTCCGACGGTTCGAAGCCGTCGAGGGGACGGACGCGTCCCTCGACCTTCGATACGGCGGTGCTGGCGACGGCTACAACGTCGGCGTCGTGAGGCAGGTACGAACCGAGTTCATCGCCCTCGGAAAGACGCGGGACGCCGTCGACAGCACGAACCTCTGCGCGCATGCCGCAACCTGTCGCCGTTCAGGGATAAGCTTTTGTTTCACCGGTCACGTACCACCGTTACCCCATGTCACAGCCAGACGACGGGGACGGGAAAGACGAGGTTGAGGAGGAGCCGTTCGGTTACTCTGTCGAGGGTAGCTGGGAGGATATAGTCGGTTTCGGGGAGGAGATAGTCTCCACGTTCGAGGAGCACGATGTCGAACAGGATACCGTCTCGGAGTGGGACGCGTGGAGACCCCGGAGCGGCGAACAAGAGGACGAGATGCGTGAGAAGACGGTAGAAAAGGCGAAGGTCGAGGAAGGCGACGAAACGTCCGAAACCGCCGCGGAGACAGCCGAAAAGCTGTCCGAGACGCGTGAGAAGACAGCCGAGGGCGATATAACCGAGGCGGCGGAGAAGGCTTCGGAGGCTTCCAAGTCGGCGGGTAAGACGGTCGGCGACGCTTCGCGCGATGTCGTCCGCGCCGTCGAGGATCGCGTGTACCGCCGTATCACGAGGACGAATCCTCTCTACTTCGACTCAGAGAACTTCAACGCCTCACTCAAAGTCGTCGAGTCGATAGGTGAGAAGATGGGAAAGATGAAGGAGAAGATAGTCAACGGCGAGGCTGACGACGAAGGCGATACGACGTACAGGATGAGTATAAACGCCGAGTCGCAGGAGGTCGAGGAAGCCCTGAACGACGAGTTTGAGGACACCGACGACGGTTAGCGGTATCCGTTCAACGTTTTCCGTAACGACCTCGCCGACTCACGTGCGGCTTCTTCGAAACCGTCGCCGTCGCCGGCGTATATTATCGAACGCGTCGAGTTGACGACACCGACGCCGCGCGGGTCGGTTCCGTACTCGACCGCCGCCTCGGCGTCACCTCCCTGAGCGCCGATACCGGGTACGAGGAAAGGCAGGTCGCCGGCGTGTTCGCGGACGTTCTCCATCTCCTCGGGATCCGTAGCGCCGACCACCAGGCCGACGTTTCCGTTTACGGCGTTCCAGTCGACAGCGCGTTCGGCGACGTGCGCGTAGACGGGCTTCCCACCCGCGTCGAGTTCTTGGAACTCTGAGCTACCTTGGTTGGTCGTCTTGCACAGAACGAAGACGCCCGCGTCGCCGTCTTCGATGAAAGGACGTACGGAGTCCGTCCCCATGTACGGGCTGACTGTGATCGCGTCGGCGACGTCGAGCAGTTCGGCGTACCTCCGTGACGAATGCCCTATATCGCCGCGTTTTGCGTCGAGTATAACGGGAGCGGCGGCGCTCGCCTCTTCGACGGTTTCGAGAAGCGCCCCCCATCCGTCGGTGCCGAGCGCCTCGTAGAACGCCGTGTTGGGCTTGTACGCGACAGCGACATCGCTCGTTGCGTCGATTATACGCCGGTTGAACTCGGCTACACCGACGCCGTCGGGTATACGCGACGGAACGGGGTCGAGACCGACACAGACGAGGGAGTCCTTCTTCTCTATCCCGTCACCGAGACGGTCGAAGAAGCTCAGACCAACCCCTCCACGGGTCGCTGTTCCTGCTCGCCCGTCCGCATGTCCTTGACCGTCACCTCTCCGTCCGCGAGGTCACGTTCGCCGACGATGACCGTCTTTGTCGCACCGACGGCGTCGGCGTGCTCCAACTGGCTTCCGAAGCTTCTGCCGTCGCGTACGTTGACACGTACCTCCTCCCCGTCGTCACGTAACGACCGCGCGACACGTGTCGCCGTCTCGCGTACGTCGCCTATTACAGCGACGTAGTAGTCGACCGACGTTTCTTCCGCAGGCCAGATGTCCGCGCTTCGCATCAG
>Ga0207714_1000521_pt1 | contig 26252 bp, 23 predicted proteins | sample PonA232FremontCA_2_FD_187270 | JGI IMG/M metagenome (GOLD analysis project Ga0207714, IMG submission 187270) | Marine sediment microbial community from Fremont, CA, USA - Pond A23 Sediment 2 (SPAdes) | ecosystem: Environmental > Aquatic > Marine > Unclassified | place: USA: Fremont, California...
GGTCGACTTTGAGACCGAAGTGTGTACTGACGACTTCTCATGGTGGCATCTCGTCACTGACGAGAACGTTGAGGTTGTGATCACGCCGCAGGTGGGGTGGCACGATGTCGACGGGTGACAAGACGGAGGCAAACGCTCGCACAATTCTACGAGACATCTATAGCGATTGGAAAAACTGGTTTTTCATCGCGCTTGGGTTAGCGGTTTGGTTCGTCTCAGGAAGCTACTTACTTGGAGTCTCATGTATCGTGGTAACGTCAATTCCATACAACTACTGGAAAGGAAACTATGACATCTGAGCAAGATTCTGTAGGTGTTGGCCGATGAGACTCGAAGATTACGACGCGAAGGCCGGCAAGAAGTGCTGGCTCGATCGCAGTGAGGTCGAGCTGCTGCTCGGCGCCGCCGACAGCACCGCGCTCAGCGCGACCGCCATGGCGATCGACGGGATCGAGACCATACCCATGACGTCCCCGCATCCGTGTCGGGCGTGCCCGCACGAGGAAGGGGGACACAGACGACGGCGGGGCGCGAGCATGCAAAAGGGGGACAACTCGTCGCCGCCCTCCCACGCCCGATCGCCGAGCCGGCTACCGCCCCGGAGGCGGAATCTGTCGCCGGGCGTGCCGGTGGCGGCTCACACGTCCTGCACGCTCACCCCGGGAAGGGCCTTGAGGGCGCGCCGGGCGCCGGTGGACAGGCGATACCGGCCGGGCAGCGCCATCTCCACCTCCTCGTCCCCGTCCAGGTCGAGGACGACGGAGACGGTGCCGCGCCCGCGGCTCTCGCGCTGGAGGATGGTCTTGAGCTGGGGCAGCGGGCTCTCGTCGCGCAGGTGGATGCGCAAACCGGCAGCCGTGTTCGCCACCGCCTGGTCCAGGTCGGTGATCTCGGCGGCCGTCATACGGGTCTCGTTCTCGTTCGCCTGCGGGTCCACGGCGACCAGCACCGGCTGGCCGGCGACCAGCAGCTCGCGGCTCTGGCTGAGCACCTCGGAGAACACCACGATTTCGTACACGCCCGTCTTGTCCGAGAGCTGGACGAAGGCGAAGGGATTGCCCGACTGCTTGGCGCGGCGCTCCTGCTTGGTCACCACGATGCCGGCGACCTTCTTCCGGCCCGGCTCGATGCGGTGCAGCTTGGGGATGTCGCCCATGGCCACCACGCCCAGGCGCTGCAGGCTGGCGCCGTAGGCGTCCATGGGGTGCGCGGAGAGGTAGAAGCCGATGGCGTCGAACTCGTAGCGGAGCCGGTCCATCGCCGGCCAGTCGTCCACGTTGGGCAGCGTCAGCGCCGCGCTCTCGCCGCCGCCCGCGCCGCCGAACAGGCTGACCTGGTTGCTCGCGCGCTCTTCCGCGGCCGTCTGGGCGTGCCGGACGATCCGGTCGGCGGCCTTGTAGACCTGGTGCCGGTTGCCGGTCAGGCCGTCGAAGGCGCCGGCGCAGGCGAGCACCTCGATCTGGCGCTTGTTGACGTAGCGCGCGTCCAGGCGACCGGCGAAGTCGGCGACACTCTTGAACGGCCCGTTATCGGTCCGCTCCCGTTCGAGTTCGGTCATCGCCGCGTGGCCCACGTTGCGGATCGCGGCCAGAGCGTAGCGCACGCACTGCGTCCCGTCCGCGCGCAGCTCCACACCGAAGTCCGCGCCCGAGCGGTTCACGTCCGGGCCGAGCAGCGGGATGCCCAGGCGGTCCAGCTCCTGGCGGAAGGTGTTGAGCTTGTCCGTGTTCGCCATTTCGTAGGTCATCAGCGCGGCCATGAAGGCCACGGGGTAGTTCGCCTTGAGATAGGCGGTGTGATAGGCGACCAGGGCGTAGGACGCGGCGTGGCTCTTGTTGAAGCCGTAGCCGGCGAACTTGGCCACCTGGTCGAAGATCCGGTCCGCCTGCTGGCGGTCCACGCCGCGCTCGACCGCGCCGTCGACGAAGATCTGGCGCTGCTTGTCCATCTCGGACTGGATCTTCTTGCCCATGGCGCGCCGGAGCAGGTCGGCCGCGCCCATGGAGTACCCGGCGAGTTCCTGGGCGGCCTGCATGACCTGCTCCTGGTAGATCATGATGCCGAAGGTCTCCTTCAGCACCCCCTCCAGGGAGGGGTGCAGGTACTCGACCGCCTCCTCACCCTGCTTGCGCGCGATGTAGCTGGGGATGTTGTCCATCGGCCCCGGGCGGTAGAGCGCCACCACGGCGATGATATCCTCGAAGCGGTCGGGCTTCAGGCGCTTGAGCACGTCGCGCATGCCCGAGGATTCCAACTGGAACACGCCCACGGTGTCGCCGCGCTGGAGCATGTCGTAGGTGGCCGGGTCGTCCAGCGGCAGCGCGGAGAGATCGATCTCGATGCCCTGCGCGCGCAGGTGCTGGCAGGCGCGCGCCAGGACGGTGAGCGTCTTCAGGCCCAGGAAGTCGAACTTGACCAGGCCGGCCTTCTCCACGTCCTTCATGTTGAACTGGGTGACCGGCATGTCCGCGCGCGGATCGCGGTAGAGCGGGATCAGCGCGTCCAGACGCCGGTCGCCGATGACCACCCCCGCCGCGTGGGTGGAGGCGTGGCGGTACAGCCCCTCGATCTTGAGCGCGATGTCGATCAGCCGGGCCACCGTCTCGTCGCCGTCGCGCCAGGCCTGGAGCTGCGGCTCGCCCTCGATGGCCTCGGCGAGCGTGACCGGGTTGGCCGGGTTGTTGGGCACCAGCTTGCAGATCCGGTCGACCTGCTTGAACGGCATCTGGAGCACGCGCCCGACGTCGCGCAGCGCCGCGCGCGCCTGGAGCTTGCCGAAGGTGATGATCTGGGCGACGTTTTCGTGTCCGTACTTCTCCTGAACGTAACGGATCACCTCATCGCGGCGGTCCTGGCAAAAATCCACGTCGAAGTCGGGCATGGACACGCGTTCGGGGTTGAGAAACCGCTCGAACAGCAGGTTCCAGCGCAGCGGGTTGAGGTCCGTAATGGTCAGCGCCCACGCAACCAGCGAACCCGCGCCCGAGCCGCGCCCCGGGCCCACGGGAATGCCCTGGCTCTTCGCCCACTGGATGAAGTCGGCGACGATCAGGAAGTAGCCGGGAAAGCCCATGCGCTGGATGACGTCCAGCTCGTGTTCCAGGCGCTGCCAGTACGGCTGCTCGGCCGCCTCGCGCTGATCGGCATCCATGTCGGCGGTGACGATGTGCTCGGCCAGGCGCTCGCGCAGCCCGGCCTCGGCCTGGGCGCGCAGCTCCTCGGCCTCGCTGCGCCCGCCCTCGGTTTCGTAGGGCGGCAGGATGGGATCGATGGGCTCCGGGAAATAGGCGCAGCGCTGGGCGATCACCGTGGTGTTCTGCACCGCCTCGGGCAGGTCGGCGAAGACCTCGGTCATGTCCTCGGCCGCCTTGAACGCGTGGTCGGGGGTGAGCTTGCGCCGGTCGTCCTGGGTGACGTAGGCGCCCTCGGCGATGCAGAGCAGCGCATCGTGCGCCGCGTACATGTCCGCGTCGGGAAAGAACGCCTCGTTCGTTGCCACCAGCGGGATGTCGTGGGCGTAGGCGAGGTCGATCATGGGCCCTTCGGCCGCTTCCTCGCCCGCCAGCCCGTGGCGCTGCAGCTCGACGTAGAGGCGGCCGGGGAAAAGCTCGGCCAGATGGGTGAGCAGGGATTCCGCCTGCGCCGGCTTACCCGCGCGCAGCAGCCGGCCCAGCGGGCCGTAGGCGCCGCCGGTCAGGCAGATCAGGCCGCCCGCGTGGGATTCCAGCGTCGCCCAGTCGACGTGCGGCGCCTCCCCGGTACCCGTCTGGAGGAACGCCCTGCTGACCAGGGTAAGCAGGTTGCGATAGCCGCGCTCGTCCTGGGCCAGCAGGACGAGGTTGTCCGGCTCGGGCGCGTGGCCGTGGCGCGCGCGCTGGTCGGGATCGGCGTCGGGCGCCGCGACCGCGAGCTGGCAGCCGATGATGGGCTGCACGCCCGCCTTCATCGCGGCCTGGGCGAACTGCAGCGCGCCGAACAGGTTGTTCGTATCCGTCATCGCCACGGCGGGCATGCCGTGGTGCTGGCACAGCTCCACGAGCTGCTCGACTTTGATCGCGCCTTCGGAGAGCGAGAACGCCGAATGCACGCGCAGATGGATGAAGCTGGGCTCGGTCATGGCGCCTCGCGGAAGCTTATGGGCGGCCGACTCCGGGCGCTCCCGGCGGCCGGGTCGGACCGCTAGGTGGCGCGACACGGCCGCCCCGGTCAAGCGCGCCTCACCGATTGTCCGCGGGCCGCAGGTCGTCGGGATAGAGGTCGATCGTCATGCGATGAATGCCATCGAAGCGCACCTGCGACCTGCTTTGCTCGAAGTCGGTCCCCGGACGAGCGGGGCGGTCGTGCGTTGCGGTTTCGCCGCCTTCCGCCCCTTTGGCGGCGAAAGCGCGCGCGTCGAACGAGAGATCAAGCTGATCGGGCAGTTCGGCTGCCGCGCTGCGACGGCCCGTATCGGGTGTCGCGGCGACCTGGGCGCCGCCCGGCTCTTGCGCCCCGGCGGGCAGCGTCACCGCGACCAGGGCGGCGGCGAGCGCAGGCCGGATGCGGCGCAGGGTCATGGCGGGGACGGGCGGAATGCGGATTTCGCTTGGCATGGCGGCCTCCCGGTGCTGGAACCATCATCGCTGTTGGTTCCCAGCCTACCGCGGCCACCCGATCCCGGCTGTGCCCGCCGTCACACGCCGGCGCCGGCTGCCGCCGACCCGGGCGCCTGGGCCGTCACCCGGCCGTCGCGCAGGAACAGCGTGCGGTCCATGCGGCCGGCCAGGTCGGTGTTGTGCGTCGCCATCAGCGCGGCCAGCCCGGCCGTGCGCACCAGGTGCTCCAGCATGTCGAACACCCGGCCCGAGGTCTGCGGGTCCAGGTTGCCCGTGGGCTCGTCCGCGAGCAGCAGCGCCGGTCGGTTCGCCAGTGCGCGCGCCACCGCCACGCGTTGCTGCTCGCCGCCGGATAGCTCGGCCGGCCGATGGTTCCGCCGGTCGGCCAGCCCCACGGCGTCGAGCAGCTCATCCGCACGCGCAACGGCCGCGCGCCGGCCCGTGCCGACGATGAGCTGGGGCAGCACCAGGTTTTCCCGGGCGGTGAATTCGGGCAGGAGGTGGTGATACTGATAGACGAACCCGATATCCCGGCCGCGCCGGCGGGTGCGCTCGGTCTCGCCGAGCTCGGCGCAGTCCGCACCGTTCAGCCGGATCACGCCCGAGGTCGGCCGCTCCAGGAGGCCGGCGATGTGGAGCAGCGTCGACTTGCCCGACCCCGACGGCCCCACCAGGCCCACCATCTCGCCCGACGCCACGGCCAGCGAGGCCCCCGTGAGCACCGCCAGGGTGCGCGGGCCCTGCCGGTAGGTCTTGTGCACGTCCTCGACGGCGAGTGTGGGCGTGTTCCCGGTCGCGCGCGGATCACTCATAGCGCAGCGCCTCCACCGGATCGAGGCGCGCCGCACGCCAGGAGGGATAGAGCGTGGCCAGCAGCGACAGGGCCAGCGCCATCACCACCACGGCCGCGGTCTCACCCCAGTCCACCTTTGCGGGAAGCTGGGAGAGGAAATAGATCTCCGCGGCGAAGAGCTGGGTGCCCGTGACGGATTGCAGCGCCTGCCGGATCGCCTCGATGTTCTGGGCAAACCCCAGGCCCAGGCCGAAGCCGATGGCGGTGCCCACCACGCCGATGCTCGCCCCGCTGAGCAGGAAGATGCGCATGATCATGCCGCGTGTGGCGCCCATGGTGCGCAGGATGGCGATCGCCGCGCCCTTGTCCTTCACCAGCATGATCTGCCCGGAGATAATGTTGAACGCGGCCACCAGGATAATGAGCGTGAGGATGAGGAACATCACGTTACGCTCGACCTGGATGGCGTTGAAGAAGCTCGCGTTCGCGCGCTGCCAATCGACCGTGCGGTAGCCCTCGCCCAGCATGTCCGCCGCCGCCCGTCGGATTTCGGTGACGTTGTCGGGATTGGCCACGAACAACTCAATCGCGTTGACCGCGTCACCGGTCTGGAAAAAGCGCTGCGCGTCCTCGAGCGGCAGGTAGATGAAGCTGTTGTCGTATTCGTACATGCCGACCTCGAACAGGCCGGCGATGGGATAGCTCTTCACCCGCGGCAGCGTGCCCATGACGCTCTGCCGGCCCTGTGGGCTCACCAGGGTGATGCGCCCGCGCGTGTCGATGCGCAGGCCGTTCGCGAGGCGCCGGCCCACCAGTGCGCCGTCCCGGCCATAATCGGCGATGTCGCCGGCCACGACATTGTCCGCGATCAGCGGCCGATCACGCAGGTCCGCGGGCTGCATGCCGCGAACCACCGCGCCCGAGGCCTCGCCCTCGCTGGTCACCATGACCTGCCCCTGCACCTGGGGCTGGGCGAGCTGGACGCCCTCGATCCGCCGCAGGCGCTCGGCCAGGTCGGCGTAATTCTCGATGCTCCCGTCGTCGGCGTAGACCGTGATGTGTCCGTTCACGCCCAGGATGCGGTCGAGCAGCTCCTGGCGGAAGCCGTTCATCACCGCCATGACGATGATCAGCGTGGCCACGCCCAGGGCGATGCCCAGCAGCGAGAAGCCGGCAATGACCGAGATAAACCCTTCCTGACGCCGCGGCCGCAGGTAGCGGAACGCGACGCGGCACTCGAAGGCGCTGAAGATCATGCGGCCTCCGCAGGGGTGCGGACGCCGCGGGTTTGTCTGCCGCTACGGCCCCCATCTTTCGACACGCTCAAGATGCGGGCCTCATGCCGAGCCTGTCGAAGCATCCGGACCGGCGGCGTCCCGGCGTCATCCAAGGTCGGCCCCGTTATGCCATCAGCTTCGCGAGGGCGGATTCCGGCGACAGCTCCTGGCGCTCGCCCGTGGCGCGGTGCTTGAGTTCGACCGTGCCCGCCTGGACCCCGCGCGGGCCCACGACGATCTGCCAGGGCAGCCCGATCAGGTCCATCTGGGCGAACTTCGCCCCGGGACTCTCGTCAGTGTCGTCGTAAAGGACCGAAATCCCGGCGTCCTGCAGGCGTTCGTGGAGATCGTCGCAGGTCGCGCGGCAGTCGCTGTCGGTGCTGCGGATGTTCACCAGGCCCACGCGGAACGGCGCCACGCTCTCTGGCCAGATGATGCCGGCCTCGTCGTGGAAGGCCTCGATGATCGCGCCCACGAGGCGCGAGACGCCGATGCCGTAGGAGCCCATGTGCACAGGCACGCTCTCGCCCTCGCGCGTGGAGATGTACGCCTCAAGCGGCTCCGAGTACTTGGTGCCGAAGTAGAAGATGTGGCCGACCTCGATGCCGCGGCGCTGGACGCGCTGGTCCGCCGGCACCTGCTCCTCGAACACGGCCTGCTCGTGGGTATCGTCGGTGCGCGCGTAATGGCTCGTCCAGTAGTCGACGATCGAGCGCAGGTCGGTGTCATAGTCCACCGGGCGGTCCAGAATATCGTAGTCGATCAGGTCCCGGTGGGTAAACAATTCGGTCTCGCCGGTGTCGGCCAGAACGCAGAACTCGTGGCTCAGGTTGCCGCCGATGGGGCCGCTCTCCGCCTCGACCGGGATGGCCTTGAGGTTCATCCGGGCGAAGGTTCGCAGGTAGGCCACGAACATCTTGCGGTACGCGGCCATGGCGCCCTCATAGTCCGCGTCGAAGGAATAGCAGTCCTTCATCAGGAATTCGCGCCCGCGCATGACGCCGAAGCGGGGCCGCACCTCGTCGCGGAACTTCCACTGGAACTGGTAGAGGAGCGCGGGCACGTCGCGGTAGCTCTTCGCGCCCGACTTGAAGATATCGGTGATCAACTCCTCGTTGGTCGGGCCGTAGAGCATCTCCCGGTCGTGCCGGTCGCGGACGCGCAGCATTTCCTTGCCGTAGTCCTCGTAGCGCCCGGACTGGCGCCACAGCTCGGCGGACTGGATCGTGGGCATCAGCAGTTCGTTGGCGCCCGCGCGGTTCTGTTCCTCGCGCACGATCTGCTCGATGTTCTGCATGACCGCGTGGCCCAGGGGCAGCCAGTTGTAGATGCCGGCGCTCGCCTGGCGGATCATGCCCGCGCGCAGCATGAGCTGGTGCGAGACGATCTGCGCTTCGTGCGGGGTTTCCTTGAGCGTGGGCAGGAAGTAGCGCGACAGGCGCATGGCACGTTCCCTATCGGTCCGGACGTGGTCAGCCGAAGCGGCGGTAGGCGGGGCAGCCGGGACCTACCCCGACCGGAGTTGTGGCGCGCGCAACATATGGGATGCTCGCCCGGGTGTCCATGGGCGGGCACAGACACGTATCGCCCCGCAAACCTGTCCGTCCCCTACCCCGCCGCATGGACCGGCGGCCGGCGGTGGAACCAGGGGCGGGCGGCTTCGAGCTGCGCCGCCAGCCGGAACAGCAGGTCCTCGCGCCCCAGGGCGGCGGTGAACAGGCTGCCCAGCGGCAGGCCCGTTTCCGACCAGGTCAGCGGCACGGACATGGACGGGCAACCGGCGGCATTGGCGAGTTGGGTGAACGGCGCGAACGCCGCGATCCGTGCCAGCAGCCCGGGAACGTCCGGGTCCGCCATGGCGAGTTCCCCCAGCGGTACCGGCGGCTTGGCCGTCGCGGGCGTGAGCAGGACGTCGTAGCGCGCCAGGAACGCGCCCAGGTACCGGCCCTGGATCTGCAGGTCCGTGCGCGCCCGGGCGTAATCGCGCGCCGCCAGGGTTTCGCCCTGCCGGCGCAGGGCCGCCGTCAGCGGCGCGACGGCCGCCTCGTCCAGCGGCGCCCCCAAAGCCTGTTCCATCGCGGCGAGATCGGCCGCAAGGTGCGCGCTCACCGTGGTCAGGAAGGCGTCGCCGAACGCCGCGTCGTCGATGGCAGGCGCCGCTTCCTCGACCCGGTGCCCCAGGTCCGCGCAGAGCGTCGCCGCGTCCTCCGCCGCCGCGCGGCATGCCGGATCGACCGCGGCGCCATTGTCCGGCACCGTCTGGAGTGCAATGCGCAGCCGCCCCGGCGGCGCGCCCACCTCGTCACGATAGGGCCGCGGCTGGGCCGGCGCCGCGTAGGGGTCGCCCGGCGCCGGCCCGGAGACGATATCCAGAAGTGCCGCGGAGTCGCGCACGCTGCGCGTGAGCGCGTGCGTCGCCGCAAGGCTGCCCCAGGCCTCCCCGATCTGCGGCCCCATGGGCACCCGTCCGCGGCTCGGCTTGAGTCCGAACAGCCCGCAGCACGCCGCGGGCACGCGGATGGACCCGCCGCCGTCGCTGGCGTGCGCCGCTGGCACCATGCCGCTCGCCACGGCCGCCGCCGCGCCGCCGCTGGAGCCGCCGGGCGTGCGTGCGGGGTCCCAGGGATTGCGCGCGGAACCGAACGCGGCTGGCTCGGTGGTGAAGGTCAGGCCGAGTTCGGGCGTGTTCGTCTTGCCCAGCACCACAAGTCCGGCGCGCTCGAGCCGTTCGGCGTCCGTGCTGGTCACCGGCGCGGGTTGCCCCGCCGGTGCCGCCATGCCGTTCGACGTCGGCACGCCGGCTAAGGTCGTGCCAAGATCCTTTAGCAGGTAAGGCACCCCAGCAAATGGCCCGCCGCCGGCCGCTGCGATATCGCTTGCGGCATCGGCGGCGCGCTCGGCGCGCGCGTCCAACCGCGCGACCACGGCGTTGAGACTCGGGTTCACCGCATCAATGCGCGCCCGCGCGGCGGCCAGCAACTCGGCCGGCGTGACCTCGCGGCGCGCCACCAGATCCGCAAGGCCGAGGGCATCCAGGCGGTCGTATACGGGCAGCGGCAGCGCCATGACGCAGCTAGCTCCGGTCCTCGCCCTCGAGCATCACGGCGATCGCCATGGCCACGGAACCGAACGTGACGATGAGCCCGAAGAGAAGCAGCAAGGCAGCCGTCAGACCGTGCTCGGTCTCCAGGAACAGCACGCGCAGGCCCGCCAGATTGGTCGCCAGGATCAGCCCCATGAAGGCGAACGCCCCGATAATCCCGCCAACCACATGATGCAGCAGAAAACGCACACCCTCGTACTGCTTGGTGCGCGGCAGCTTCAGCCGGGCGAGCCGCTCGCGCATCGGACGGCGGCGGCGCGTCATGATCGCCTGGCCTCCGGCTCGACTTCCTCGGACAGCGGCTGCGCGCCAAGCTCGCGCACCATGGCGCGCACGGCATCGAGCACGGTCTGGAGCACATCCGGATCGGCGCTGCGGATGACCAGGCTCGCGCCGAACTGTGCGCTGGAATAAAAGGGATAGCTGCCGATTTCGGCATCCGGGTGCTGTTCCTGGATGGCGCGCAGCGGCTCGGCCAGATCGCCCTCCCGGAGCGGCGCCACCACGGTCGCCGTCAGCAGCCGCGGCCCGCCGGTGAGGGTGTGCGCGACCGATTCGAACATGGCCCGCATCACGTCGGGAATGCCGGCCAGGACGTAGACGTTGGCAACGCGGAAGCCGGGCACCGCGCTCACGGGGTTGGCGATCAGCGCCGCGTCCGTGGGCGTCCGGGCCATCCGCAGGCGCGCCGGCGTGAGTCCGTCGTGACCGTAGCGCTCGACGAGCAGCGCGCGCGCTTCGGCATTCTCGATCAACGGCCGGTCGAGCGCCGCGGCGACGCACTCGGCGGTAATGTCGTCATGCGTCGGGCCGATTCCGCCGGTGGTGAAGAGGTAATCGTGCTCGCGCCGCAACTGATCGATCTGGGCCACCAGCGTGGCGCGCACATCGGGGACCACGCGCGCCTCGCGCAAATCGACGCCGAGATCGGTCAGGCGGCGCCCCAGATACGCCAGGTTGGCATCCTCCGTGCGCCCCGAGAGGATCTCGTTGCCGATGATGAGGACGGCGGCGGTCGCGCGCTCGGCGGTCATGGAATCCGGTTCAGCCTGTGGCCATGCGCATGCAGAATATGCGCCGGATCAGCGGCGCGTGTAGCCCTTTTCCTTCATGCACTCCACCACGATCTCGCGCTCGCGGCGCTCGTAGCCGTATTCCGTCATCGCCTGCTGGAGTTCGCGCTCGGCCTGGCTGCCCCCGGCGCCGCCGGCCGTGGCACCGATGTCGGCGTCGATGCGCTGGTCGCGCGCGACCTGCGCCCGCGCCACGGTCCAACACTCTTCGAGGTCTTGAGTGACAGCCTCCCGGCTCGTGCCCGGCTTCACCCACGGACCGCTGGCGTTCGCGTCGAGACGCTTGTCGGTGAAGTTGAACGCGTCCGTGCCGCACGCGCTCATGGCCGCAGCGAGCAGAACGACGCCCAGCGCCGGGCCGGCGGATCGGAAAAGGGGCATGGGCAGGTCGGCTTTGTGTTGCCTACGACGTATCTCCATGGATCGTGGGTTGCCGGGCGCGCGGGCGCAAGGGCACACCTCGGCGCACCCGGCAGGCTTGCACGGGCGCCCGCGGCGGGCTAAGCGCGGCGCATGGAGCTTCCGCAGCCGCTCATCCCGGGAATGCTGCTGCGCCGTTACAAGCGCTTCCTCGCCGACGTGCGTCTGGACGACGGCTGCGAGGTGACGGCGCACGTGGCCAATCCCGGCACCATGCTCGGCCTGTGCGCGCCCGGCCTGCGCGTCTGGCTGTCGCGGTCGGCGGATCCGCGGCGCAAGCTCGCCCATTCCTGGGAGCTGGTGGAGGCGGACGGCACGCTGGTGGGGGTCAACGCCAGCCGGCCCAACGCCCTCGCGGCGGAAGCGCTGGACGAGGGCATCCTTCCAGAACTGGCCGGCTACGGCGCGCGCCGGCGCGAGGTCAAATACGGCCGCAACAGCCGCATCGACTTGATGCTGACCGACCCGGACGGCGCGCGTCCGGGGTGCTATGTCGAGGTCAAGAACGTCCACCTCAAGCGCCGGGACGCGCTGGCCGAGTTCCCCGACGCGGTCACGGCGCGGGGAGCCAAGCACCTGGACGCCTTGACCGAGGTGGTGGCCGCTGGCAGCCGCGCGGTCATGCTCTACATCATCCAGCGCGGCGACTGCGACCGGCTCGCCCTCGCCGAGGACATCGACCCAGCCTATGCCAGGGCGCTGCATCGCGCGCTCGCGCACGGCGTGGAAGCCTACGCCTATGCCTGCGCGCTCACGCGCCGCACCGTCGCCGTGGACCGGCGGGTCCCCATTGCGCTATAGACGCACGCCTGAGCTTTCCGGATAGGGACAAAGACGACGCCGTTATGCATAGCGAGACCGAGAGCGTCATCGCCGAGGATCAGCGCCGGGTGCCGCTGCACGGCGCGGAGGCTTTCGAGGGCATGCGCCGCGCCGGCCGACTCGCCGCCGAGACGCTGGACTTCATCGCACCGTATGTGCAGCCGGGCGTGTCCACGGGCCGGCTGGACGAACTCTGCGAGACCTTCATCCGCGACCACGGTGCCACGCCCGCGCCGCTGAACTACAAGGGCTTCCCACGCGCGACCTGCATCTCGGTCAATCGCGTCATCTGCCACGGCATTCCCAGCGGGGACAAGCGCCTCCAGAAGGGCGACATTCTCAACATCGACATCACCGTGATCCTGGACGGCTGGCACGGCGACACCAGCCGGATGTTCTGGGCGGGCACGCCCAACGTGAAGGCACGCAAGCTCTGCGACGTCACCTATGCGTGCCTGATGCGCGCTATCGACGTGACCAAGCCCGGGAACACCCTGGGCGACATCGGCCACGCCATCCAGGCGCACGCGGAAGCGCATCGATTCGCCGTGGTGCGCGACTTCTGCGGCCACGGCGTGGGCGAGGTCTTCCACACCGCCCCGACGGTGCTCCACTACGGCAAGCCGGGCACGGGCCTGACCCTGCGACCGGGCATGATTTTCACCATCGAGCCCATGATCAACGGCGGCAAGCCGGACGTGAAGGTTCTGCCGGACGGCTGGACGGCCGTCACGCGGGACCGCTCGCTCTCCGCGCAGTTCGAGCATTCCCTGGGCGTGACCGAGGCGGGCTGCGAAGTCTTCACGTACTCGCCCGCCGGCCTGGACAAACCGCCCTACGGCGTCGCCCCGAAAACCGCCTGATCCGGGGGCCGGCCCGCGCATACCGAGGCATGGCTTGCCGCACCCGCGCTGGCCGTGTTTGGTATCGTAAACGCGCGCAGCCGCGCAGTAAACGCAACATGGCAATAGCCGGGTCGGCCCATGAGCACATCGTCGCGCACGGCCAACGCCAGCGCTTCCGGGGGCGGCGCCCGCGGCAAGCCGCACTACCACGGCCACCGCGAGCGCCTGCGCGAGCGCGTCGTGGCCAAGGGCGCCGAGTCCCTGGCCGATTACGAGATCCTGGAGGCCCTGCTCTTCGCCGCGCGGCCCAACGGCGACATGAAACCCCTGGCCAAGCGCCTGATGCAGCGCTTCGGCTCGCTCGCCGCGGTGCTCTCGGCCGATCCGGCGCGGCTGCGCGAGGTCGAGGGCGTCGGCCCGGCCGCGGTCGCGGTGCTCAAGGTCGGGCGCGAGACGGCCCGGCGCCTAGCCCGCGAGGAGACCAGCGAACGGCCGGTGATCGCCTCCTGGGACCGGCTGCTGTCGTACTGCCGCATCGCCCTGGCGGACGAGACCGTGGAGCGCTTCCACCTGCTCTTCCTGGACAAGAAGAACCAGCTCATCGCCGACGAGCCGCAGAGCCGCGGCACCGTTGACCATACCCCCGTGTATCCGCGCGAAGTGGTCAAGCGCGCACTGGAGCTGGACGCGGCGGCGATCATCCTGGTGCACAATCACCCGTCCGGCGACCCCACTCCGTCGAAGGCAGACGTGGAGATGACACGCGAGATCGTGGACGCGGCGAAGAAGCTCAATCTGAAGGTCCACGACCACGTGATCATAAGCCGGCGCGCGCACACCTCGTTCAAGCAGCGCGGGCTGCTGTAGCTACGCCCGTATCGCCGGATCCACGCGGGTGAACATCGCGGCGGTCCCCTGCCCGCCCATGGCGCTCAGCGCCGCCAGGCCGGACTGTCTCGGCGCGAGGTCGTGGAACAGCCGGCAGAGCAGGAGCGTCCCCGACGCCCCATAGGGATGGCCGTACGCCAGCGCGCCGCCGTTGCGGGACACCCGGTCCTCGGGCAGCCCGGCAGCGCGCAGGCAGGCCAGGGTTTGCCCGGCGAAGGCCTCGTTGAATTCGATCCGCCCGGCGGCGACCGGGTCGACAGCGCGCGCCAGGCGTTCGAGCGCGGGCACCGCTGCATAGCCCGCCCATGCCGGGTCGCAGCCCGCCTGCGCACCGGCGTCCAGGCGCAGCGCCCGTCCGGTCAGGCCAAGCTCGCGGACGACGTCCGGCGCCAGCACCAGCGCCACCGCGGCCGCATCGGCTTCCGGCGCCGCGGTCCCCGCCGTCACCGTTCCTTCCGGGCCGTCCAGGGGCTTGAGCCGCCCCAGCCGGTGTCCGGTCAGGCCGCGCTTGGGCGCCTCGTCCACCTCACCATCAAAAACCCGGACCCCCTCGGCGGCGAGCGAGCCGGCATCCTCGGCGGCCACGGCGTTGGCGTGGCTGCGCGCCGCCCAGGCGTCCTGGTCCGCGCGCGGAATGGCGCACGCCTGGGCGAGCGCGTCCGCGCCCGCCACCGGATCGGGATCCGCATAGGGCGGCGCGCTGAACGGGGCGCGCGCCAGGAAACGCGGCATCTCCGCCGGACCGGCCGGGCGTGCGACGCGCCAGGGCGCCGTGCTGCAGCTTTCCGCGCCCCCGGCCAGCACCGCCTGCGCCCGCCTGCCGGCAACCTGCGCCACGGCGTCAAGGATGGCGTCCAGGCCCGACGTGCACTGCCGGTCCAGCGTGGTCGCCGGAACCTCCTGCGAAAGGCCGCCCGCAAGGGCGCAGCGGCGCGCGGCGTTGCCGCCCTCCAGGGCATTGCCCATGAGCACGGCGTCCACGCGCCGCGGCGGCAGTCCGGTTTGGGCAAGCACCGCCTCGATGACCGGCGCGGCGAGCTGGTCCAGGGTGCGCGTGCGAAACAGGCCGCCGGCACGCCCCACGGCCGTGCGGCGCACGGCGACGATGAGCGGCGCCGCCGTCATCCGACCACCGTCGCCGCAAGCGTATTCGCGGCGAGTCCCTCGACGATCGCGTTGGCGTCGAGCTTGCCGCCCGCCGTTCGGGGAACGGCGCCGGTCAGGGCCAACACCCGATCGGGCGCGGGCAGCTCGCCCTTCGCCGGGAGCACCCGGCGAAGGGACGGCACGGCATCTTCGGGTAAACCGGAATCGGGAACCAGGAGGGCAACCGCGGCCTGCGACCGCCGGGCGTCGGGCATCGCCACCACGGCGGCTTCCGCGACCCACGGCAGGCGCTCCAGCGCCTGCGCCAGCGGTGTCGGGTCGACCAGCGCGCCGCCCACGTTGATCCGGGCGTCCGCTCTGCCCAGCAGCCGCAGCCGGCCGCTGGCCGTGTGTTCCGCCCGATCGGCGAGGGTGATCCAGCCCTCGGCGTCGGCCAGCGCGCACCGGCCGCCGTCGGCCGTTTCCTCGGCGATCGCCGCATAGGGCGTGCGCACGCGCAGGCGGCCGTCGCCGGCCACCGCCGTGGCCACGCCGTCCAGGGGCGTGCCCACATCCGCCGGATCGGCGGGATCGGGCGCCGTGTTCAGGGTTACATAACTCGTCTCCGCGGCGCCGTAGAACGTGGTGACCGCCGCGTCCGGCCAGACATTGCGGATCGCAGCGGCCTGCACCGGCGTCAGCCGGGCACCGCCCGCGATGATGCGGCGCACCGGCGCGCGCACGGCGCGTTCCTGCGCACACCGCGCCAGCATCCGGATCACCGGCGGCGCGCCATAGACGACCGTGGGCGCCAGGCCGGCGAGCACGGCCTGCGCACGGTCCGGCGTCACCTGCGCGAGCACGCCCACCGCCGCCCCCAGGTGAAGCGCACGCAGCGCGGCGTACGGGGTGAGCGAAAACGCCGGCTGGCCCAACACCAGCACGCGGTCGGCGGGGGACAGCCCGAGGGCGGTTTCCTCCGCGGCAAAGCAGCGCAGCCACGCCGCGCGGTCGCGGATCAAAGCGCGCGGGCTCCCGGTGCTGCCCGACGTCTGCACCGCCAGACACGGGACTCGTGGATCGGCGGGCGTGGGCACGGAATCGCCGACGGGCGGCGGCGTGGCCGTCCCCTGGCGATCGAAGCGGACCGACCCACCGCCCAGCATGCCCCCGGCAAGCCAGGGCAGCCAGACGCGCGCATCGTCCGGCCGGACGCAATGGGCCGTCGCATGCGCCCGGGCAGCGCCGGCGATGCGGCACAGGAGCGATCGGCGGGAGAGCGCGCCATCGGGTGTGACCAAGCCCGGCGCGGCCGGCGCCTGCCGCGCCGCCCGATCCAGGCGCGCGCCAAGGTCCGGGATCATGCCCGGCGGATCACCGGATAGCCGCGGTACACCGCCGTGGCCACCAGCGACGCGAGAACCACTTTGATGAGGTCGCCCGGCATGAAGTTCAGCGACATCAGGACCACGTTGGTCAGGGCGCTGTCGGTAATGAGCCACCAGTGCGGAATGCCCGGCAGGTACACCCCGCCGATGCCGCCGATCAGGCTGGCCGCGATGAAGCGCGGGAAATCCGGCTTGATGGGCAGCTTTTCCGCAGCCAGGCCGGTGAGATAGGCGCCCAGGACGTAGCCCACCAGGAAGCCCCCCGTGGGCCCGGCAAAGATGCCCAGGCCGCCGCGGCCGCCGGCGAGCAGGGGCAGCCCGAGCGCCACCAGCACGACGAAGATTCCGATGGCCCCGGCGCCGCGCTTGGCGCCCAGGATCGCACCGGCGAGCATGACACCCATGGACTGCGCGGTAATGGGGACACCGATGCCAAGGGAGACCTTGGGCAGCAGCCCCAGCGCCGCCATGACGGCGGCGAACAGGCCCATGAGCACCAGATCGCGCGTGGTCGTCATCGCGTTTCCTCCCTGTCGTCTCGCGTTCTGCTCCGCCGTGCCCCTTCGCTTTCCGGCTCATCCGCATCGCCGTCCGGAAGCGCGTCGCGCGCCTCGATCGCCTCGGACACCCGATCGGCCAGCCGGATCGCCCGGATGATCAGCGGCACGGCCAGCGCAAAGGGATTGCGCCCGAGTCCGCGCGCGCCCTGCGCCGCCCGCGTTTCGACCATCATGCGCTGAAGCAGCGGGATGAAGCGCACCGCCATGGTCATGGCGAAGGAGACGCGCGCAGGCGCCACCCCGAGATGGCGCATCGGCCGCAGGGCACGCTCCAGCACCGCCATCATGTCGGCGAAGGCGGTGGTCGCGGTGACCAGGCCCGCCGCCCAGACCAGGCCGAGCACGCGCGCCACCGTGATCCCGGCGAGCATGGGGCCGTCGAACCACGCCTGTGCCCCCGCCATCAGGCCGAGCAGCGGCGCCAGATCGCGCGCCTGCGTCCAGACGTGGCGCAGCGGCACGCGCCCCAGCGGGTAGAGTGCCGCCACGACGCAGGCCACCGCGCCGATGGCGGGCAGACTGACGAGCATGAACGTCCCCGTTCCCAGCAGCGCCAGGGCAAGCAGCTTCCACCCCGCCGGAACCGCATGGATGGGCGACGGCCCCGGGACCTGCAGGTCGCCGATCATGCCGCCGCCTCCGCCGCACTGTCCCGGCCTGCGGCCTCGTACGCGTCCACCAGGTCGACATAGGCGGCAATGGCGGCGTCCGGTTCGTCGTCAGCGACCACGCGGCCCTGGTCGACGACGAGGACGCGTTCGCAATCGCGCACGAGGTCGAGATCGTGGGTGGCCAGGACGACGCGCTGGGGCAGCGGCGCGACCAGGCGGCGGAACAGGCGCTTGCCCGGCAGATCCAGCATGGCCGTGGGCTCGTCCATGACCAGGATGTCCGGGTGCAGGGCGAAAATGCTGGCCAGCGCGAGGCGCTGCTTCTCGCCGCCGCTGAGCAGGTGCGCCGAGTCGCCCTCGCGACCGGCCAGGCCAAAACGCGCGAGGGCCTCGCCGCCCCGCCGGCGGCGCTCTTCGGCCGGAAGCTTGCGCGCCTTCAGGCCCAGGTCCATTTCCTCGGCGATCGTGGGCATCACGATCTGCGCCTCCGGGTCCTGGAACACGAAGCCCACTTTGCGGCGCACCGCGCGCGTCGCCTTCGCGGCGTCCAGGCCGTCCACGGTAACCCGGCCGTGATCCGGCGCGACCAGCCCGTTGAAACAGCGCAGCAGGGTGCTCTTGCCGGAGCCGTTGGCGCCGATGAGTCCGATCCGGCTCTCGGTCAGCCGCAGGTCGTCCACCGCGAGGATGCTGCGCTCGCCCCGGGACACCCGCACGCCATCCAAGGCGATCCCGCGCTCATCCGTCATGGTCCGCACGCTCCACGATCACGCTGAGGAAGGTCCCCGTCATCACCGGCCCCGCGCGATCCGGTCCCTCCAGGGCGATAGCGGTGGCCAGCCAATAGCGCCCGCCACCGAGCGCTTTGAACTGGGTCGGCCGCGGGCACAGACGCACCGCTTCGCCCGCCCGTACGGGGGCGCGGAACCGGATCGAATCGTAGCCCGCTTGGTACAGGGCGCGCGCCCAGGGCAAAACGTAGACCTCGCCCAGCAGGCCCGCCGTGAGCGCGGTGAGCAGCGCGCCCTGCACGACCCCGCCCTGCGCGGGGAGATCACCGGCGGCATGCAACGGCTGGTCGTCCCCGGTCAGCCGGGCGAAGCGCCGCACCGTCTCGGGCGTGACGGTCTCCCAGCGCGTGGGCGGCAAATCCGTACCGACGGCAGCGCGCAGCGCGGCCGGATCGGGCCACGACGAAATGGCGGGATATCTTGGAACGGTGGCCATGCGCGCACGCGGTCACAACTCGTGGAAAACGGCAATCTGCCGGGGTATAGCCGATGCAGAGGGGCGTGTCGAAGTGCCGTTAGGGCGTCGCGCGCGTCGGGCCACGCCCGCAATCCGCCGTCAGCCTTCAGACAAATCCACAACGAGGTCATGTCGGACGCGGGAGCCGAAGAGGTAGACGCGGGCATTCGAATGGCTTCCACCTGGTCATCCTTGAGGCGCATGGCTATCGCGTTCCACACTGTAACGGACCGTGGTGTCGTCTATCCGCTACCCATCGACTCCGCCAAGCGCCCGCCGCGGGCCGGTTGACTCCCGATCGCTGGCGCGCATGCTCCGGATCGCACATTCGCCGAGCCCATCCCGATCCCACAGGTTTTGATCCATGATTCCGCGCTATTCGCGGCCCGAGATGGCCGCCATCTGGGAGCCCGAGAACAAGTTCCGCATCTGGTTCGAGATCGAGGCCCATGCCTGTGACGCCCAGGCCGATCTGGGCGTGATCCCGCGCGAGGCCGCGCGCGACGTCTGGGCCAAGGGGCGTTTCGAGGTCGACCGGATCGACGCCATCGAGCGCGAGACGCGCCACGACGTTATCGCCTTTCTGACCAACCTCGCCGAGCACGTCGGCCCGTCGGCGCGCTTCGTCCACCAGGGCATGACCTCCTCGGACGTCCTGGACACCTGCCTCGCCGTACAGCTCAAGCAGGCCAGCGACCTGCTGCTCCAGGGCCTGGACCGGCTGCTTACCGCGCTCGAGACGCGCGCCAAGGAACACCACAGCACCATCTGCGTCGGCCGGAGCCACGGCATCCACGCCGAGCCGACCACCTTCGGCCTCAAGCTGGCCAGCCACTACGCCGCCCTGGCGCGCGGACGCGAACGCCTGGCGCGGGCGCGCGAAGACGTCGCGACCTGCGCCATCTCGGGCGCGGTGGGCACCTTCGCCAACATCGATCCCTACGTGGAGGAGTACGTAGCGCGCGAAATGGGCCTCACGGCCGAGCCCATCTCCACGCAGGTGATCCCGCGCGACCGCCACGCGCTGTTCTTTTCCGTGCTCGGCGTGGTCGCCAGCTCGCTGGAAAACCTGGCCACGGAGATCCGGCACCTGCAGCGCACCGAGGTGCGCGAGGCGGAGGAGTACTTCCACGAAGGCCAGAAGGGCTCCTCGGCCATGCCGCACAAGCGCAACCCCGTGCTCACGGAGAATCTCACGGGTCTGGCGCGGACCATCCGGGCCGCCGTGAATCCCGCGATGGAAAACGTGACCCTGTGGCACGAACGCGACATCTCGCACTCCTCGGTGGAGCGCGTGTTCGGCCCGGATGCGACCATCGCGCTCGACTTCGCGCTGCACCGCATGGCGTCCGTGGTCGAGAACCTGGTGGTCTACCCGGAGAACATGCGCGCCAACCTCGAACGCCTGGGCGGCCTCGTGTACTCGCAGCAGGTGCTCCTCGCCCTGACCCAGGCCGGGGTGAGCCGGGAAGACGCATACCGCCTCGTGCAACGCAACGCCATGTCCGTATGGCAGGATGGCGGCGACTTCCTCGCCGCCCTGCAAGGCGACACGGAAGTGACGGCGCACGTCTCGCCCGAGACCCTGTCGGCGTGCTTCGATCCGGGCTTCCACACCAAGCACGTGGGTGCCATCTTCGCCCGTGTCTTTGGCCAGGGCTGAAGGCGTGCCTGCGATGCGATCCCCAAGATGACGCACACGCGCACGCGCACCGTTGAGTTGAAACGTGCCGCGAGCGGGCGGCACAACCTAGTTGCATCGTGCCCGGCAACCGGCATGGCAAGGGAGCGATGGGCAGCGTGACCCTGCAGATCACCAACACCCTGACCCGCCGCAAGGAGGTCTTCGAGCCCGCCGACCCGGCGAATGTGCGCATGTACGTCTGCGGGCCCACCGTTTACGACCGCGCGCACATCGGCAACGCGCGGCCCGTTGTGGTCTTCGACGTCCTCTACCGGGTGCTGCGGGAGATCTACGGCACCGCGCACGTGGCCTATGCGCGCAACATCACGGACGTGGACGACAAGATCCTCAACGCCGCCCGCGAACGCGGCGAGGCCATCGACGCCCTCACCGCGCGCACCACCGAGGCGTTCCACACCGACATGGGCGCGCTGAACACGTTGGCGCCCACGGCCGAGCCGCGCGCGACCCAGCACATCGACGCCATGATCGCGCTCGTCCAGCGCCTCATCGACAGCGGCCACGCCTACGCGGCCGAGGGCCACGTCCTCTTCGCCGTGCCCACGATGGCGGATTACGGCAAGCTCTCCGGGCGCGACCGGGACTCCCTGATCGCGGGCGCGCGCGTCGAGGTCGCCCCGTACAAGCGCGATCCGGCAGACTTCGTGTTGTGGAAGCCCGCGGGCGACGACGAGCCGGGCTGGGACAGCCCCTGGGGCCGGGGGCGCCCGGGCTGGCACATCGAATGCTCGGCGATGAGCCATACCGTGCTCGACACGCCGTTCGACATCCACGGCGGCGGTCAGGATCTCATTTTCCCGCACCATGAGAACGAGATCGCGCAGGCGGAATGCGGCTACGGCGACGGTTTCGCCCGGTACTGGATGCACAACGGCTACATCACCGTGGATGGCGAGAAGATGTCCAAGTCCCTGGGCAACTTCTTCACCGTGCGCGATCTGCTGGACGAGGGCTGGCCCGGCGAGGCGATCCGGCTGGTGCTGCTGTCCGGGCAGTACCGCCAGCCCCTGGACGTCAACCGGGACAAGCTCGCCGACGCCAAGAGCCAGCTCGACCGGCTGTACCAGGCGCTGCGCAACGCCGGACAGGTCGCCGCGCCCGCTGACGCCGCCCCGCCGCGGGCGGTCATGGCCGCCCTCGAGGACGACCTGAACACGCCCGAGGCGCTGGCGCAGCTCCACGACGCGGCGCACCGGCTGAACAAGGCGGCGGATGATGCGGCTACGGCGGCCGAGGCGAAAGGGGCGCTGCTCGCCGGTGGGCGCGTGCTGGGACTGCTTGCCGGCGATCCGGAGACCTGGTTCAAGGGTGCGGCCAGCGCCGACGATGCGGCCGAGATCGAGCATCTGATCGCCCAGCGGCAGGCCGCGCGCCAGCGCCGGGACTTCGCCACGGCCGACCGGATCCGCGACGACCTGCGTGCGCGCGGCATCGTCCTGGAGGACACGCCGCAGGGCACAAGCTGGCGGCGGGCGTGAAGCACGGCAGGTCGCGGCGCCGCGGCCGCGGCGCCGCCGGCCACGCGGCCTTTATGCCTCGCGGATCCTGGAGAGGAAGCTATCCGCCTCTTCCCCCAGCGTATTGAGCTGCTGCGTCAGGTCGTGCATCGCCTTGGCGACCGTATCGGCCTTTTCCGCGTTCTGTGACGTGGCATCGTTGACCGCGCTGAGGTTGTCGCGCACGACGCTCGCCGAGGATGCCGCGGACTGGGCGCTCTGGGCGATTTCCCGGGTGGCGGTGTCCTGCTCCTGGGTCGAGCCGGCGATGCCCGAGACGTATTCATTCATGCGGTTGATGATCTGCATGATGTTGTTCATCTGCTCGACGGCCGTATCGGTCACGCTCTGCACGTCCTGGATCTGCTGGCGGATGTCCTCGGTGGCCTTGCCCGTCTGATTGGCCAGGTTCTTCACCTCGTTCGCCACCACGGCGAAGCCCTTGCCCGCCTCGCCGGCGCGCGCAGCCTCGATCGTCGCGTTGAGCGCGAGGAGGTTGGTCTGCTCGGCGATATCGTTGATCAGGGTGACCACCTCGCTGATCTTCTGCGCCGACTGCTGAAGATTGGAGACCGTCTCCTGGGTTTCCTTGGCACGCTGTACCGCGTCGTTGGAGACTTCCGTGGACTGCTGCGCGTTGTCGGAGATCTCGCGCACCGAGGTGGTGAGTTCCTCCGTGGTGGACGCGACGGTTTGCACGCTTTCGTTGGCGCCCTCGGACTCGCGCAGGGCCTGCTCCGCCTTCTCGTTGTTCGACGCGGCGACCTGTTGCATGTTGTCCACTTCGTGGGCGACGTTCTCCGAAGCGGAGAGCATCTGGCGCACCGAGGACTTGACCGTCTCCTCGAAGCTGTCGGCGAGCTTGCGGCGCGCCTCGCGCGCCTCCTCGGCCTGACGGCGCTCCATCTCGGCCTGTTCCTCGCGCATGCGCTTCATCTCGAGGTTGTTCTGCTGGAACACCGCCACCGCACGCGCCATGGCGCCGACTTCGTCGTCGCGCTTGCGGTAGGGGATCGTGACCTCGTTCTCGTCCTCGGCCACGGCCGTCATGGCGCTGGTGATGCGCCCCACGGGCTTCAGCACGCGGTTGAGCGAGAGCATCATCGCCGCGACGAGCACGACGAGGGTGATGCCGGTTTCGATCGCGGTGGACTGGATGGCCTGCGCGCGCTGCGCCCGGATGGGCTCGCGGCTGAACTGAAGGGTCAGCGTGCCCAGCTTGTCGCCGCCCTTCTTCACGGGAACCGTCGTGCTCAGCGCCGTGTCGCGCTGGGCGCCGAGCTGTGCGGCCGTGTTCCCAGATTTTTCCACGACGCTGGCATACTGGAAGTCCTTGTCCTTCTTCAGCGTCGCCAGCGCCTGCTCGACGCTCTTGTAGTCCATGTTCCACAGCGAGCCGGCAACGCTGCCCGCCTGGAGCGTGGCGATCTGGTTCATGCGCGAGCGCATCTGATCGGCGATGCGATTGCTTTGCTGGTTGATGCTATACGCGCCCATCGCACCGTAGAGCACGAGGATCAGCGCAACGAACATCAACGCCACCTGCAGGCGCAGGGAGAGCTTGATCCGCGGGAGCTTCATCGAGGCCATGACGGGTCCTTCGGCTGCTTTTGCCACCGCTGACGCTGCCCACGCGCGACAGGCGTGCATAGCCGGGATATTCACGCGAGTCTCCTCGACGCGCAAGCTTCGCCGAGGGTGCTGCCGCGCGGGCGGCGTCCCGTTTTTCCGCCGTATCCTTTGGCGCGTTGCGGCTTAATTTTTCGTTATAAAACGGGGTCGTAGGCGCAGGACGTGGCGATGATACGGATTTTTCCGGAATTTTGTATGCATGCTGCGTACCTGCACAACGCTGGCGCGCGTCGGTGCCGACACGCGACTCGGGAGATTGACCGCGGGCGCGCAAAGGGCGTACGAAACCGCCTCCGATCCGCACGAAGGATGCACCACCGGAACGGCCCATGACCACGGCGACTCGGCACCACAGCGATCGCATCTACTTTTTCGACTCGACGTTGCGCGACGGGCAGCAGACGCAGGGCGTCGACTTTTCCGTTGCGGACAAGCGGGCGCTTGCAACCGCGCTCGACCAACTCGGCGTGCGCTATATCGAGGGCGGCTGGCCCGGCGCGAACCACACCGACGACGCGTTCTTCGCCGAGCCGCCCGCGCTGCGCCAGGCGCGCCTGATCGCTTTCGGGATGACACGCCGGCCCGGCCGTTCGCCGGAAAACGATCCCGGCCTCTCGGCGGTGTTGAACGCGGGCACCGACGGCGTGTGCCTGGTGGGCAAGACCTGGGATTTCCATGTCGACGTCGCGCTGGGTCTGGACCAGGGCGAGTACCTGGGCATGATCGGCGACAGCCTGGCCCATGCGGCGACGCGTTCGGCCGAAGTGATGTTCGACGCCGAGCATTTCTTCGACGGCTACAAAGCCAATCCGGAATTCGCCCTGCGCGCGCTCGACGCCGCGTACGAGGCGGGCGCGCGCTGGCTCGTCCTGTGCGACACCAACGGCGGCACCCTGCCCGATGAGATCGAGCGGATCGTGGGCGAGGTCGCCCGGCGCTATCCGGGCAGCCGCCTGGGCATCCACACCCACGACGACACGGGCAACGCTGTGGCCAATTCCCTGGCAGCCGTGCGCGCCGGGGCGCGGCAGGTCCAGGGAACCCTGAACGGCCTGGGCGAGCGCTGCGGGAACGCCAACCTCATCCCCATCATCGCCTCCCTGGCGCTGAAAACCGACTTCGACACCGGGATGACGGCCGAGCAACTGCGCGAGCTGACGCCCACCTCGCGCCTGCTCGACGAGCGGCTCAACCGTACGCCCTCGCGCAACGCCGCCTACGTCGGGGAGAGCGCGTTCGCGCACAAGGGCGGCCTGCACGTCTCGGCGGTGGACAAGGATCCGCGCACCTACGAACACATCGACCCGGCGCAGGTGGGCAACCGCCGGCACATCGTGGTCTCGGATCAGGCCGGCCGGGCGAACATCCTGGCGCGCTTCCGCGAGATCGGCATCGACATGGACGGCGACGATCCCAACGTCGCCGCGCTGGTGGAGCGGGTGAAGGCGCGCGAGTTCGAGGGCTACGCCTACGACGGCGCGGAAGCGAGCTTCGAACTGATGGCGCGGCGCGCGCTCGGCCAGGTCGGGGAATACTTCGCGCTCAAGCGCTTCCGGGTCATGGACGACCGGCGCTACAATGCGCGCAACGAGCTGGTGACCGAATCCGAGGCCACGGTGACCACGCACGTCCAGGGCGAAGACGTGATGACCGTGGCCACGGGCAACGGTCCCGTGAACGCCCTCGACCTCGCGCTGCGCAAGGCCCTGCTCAGCGTCTACCCGCAGCTCGACGACATGCGGCTGAGCGACTACAAGGTGCGCATCCTCACGCCGCAGGCGGGCACGGGTGCGGTCACGCGCGTGATGATCGAAAGCACGGACGCGCAGGGCCGGCACTGGAACACCGTGGGCGTCTCGGCGAACATCGTGGACGCCTCGTTCAACGCCCTGCGCGACGCCATCACCTGGAAGCTCTATCGCGAGGGCGCCACGCCGGCCGTTTCGGCGGCATGACCCGGTCGACGCCGGCGGTTGTCCTGGTCCGGCCGCAACTGGGCCAGAACATCGGCATGGCGATGCGCGCCATGGCGGCGTGTGGCCTCACCGAGCTGCGCCTCGTCGCCCCCCGGGACGGCTGGCCCAGCGAGAGCGCGCGTCAGGCCGCGGCGGGCACGGATGCAGCGCTCCACCACATCGGCACCTACGGGACGCTCCCCGAGGCGGTGGCCGACCTGCACCGGCTCTACGCCACCACCGTGCGCCCGCGCGGCCAGGTCAAGCCGGTGCTCACGCCGACCGAGGCGGCACAGGCCGTGCGCGACGATCCGGACCGGCGCGCGGGCCTGCTGTTCGGCCCGGAGCGCACGGGCCTGGAGAATGACGAGGTCGCGCTCGCGGACCGCATCGTCACCGCGCCGCTGAACCCCGACGCGTACTCCCTCAACCTGTCGCAGGCCGTGCTGCTTCTCGCCTGGGAGTGGTGGCGTCTCGGCGACACGCGGCCAGTGAAGTCCACGCCGCCGTCAAGTGCCGCGGAAAAGCCCTCGACACGGGCCGAGCTGGCGGGGTTTCTCGGCCGGCTGGAAAATGCGCTGGACGAGTCCGGGTTCTTCCAGGAGCCGCAGCGCCGGCCCGGGACGCTGCGCAACATCCGCAACATCTTCACCCGCCACGATCTCACGCGCGGCGAGGTGGACACGCTGCACGGCATCCTCTCCGCGCTCACGAAGGGTCCCAAGGCGCACCGCGCGCGCCGGCGCCGGGACGAT
>Ga0207714_1000522_pt1 | contig 26231 bp, 24 predicted proteins | sample PonA232FremontCA_2_FD_187270 | JGI IMG/M metagenome (GOLD analysis project Ga0207714, IMG submission 187270) | Marine sediment microbial community from Fremont, CA, USA - Pond A23 Sediment 2 (SPAdes) | ecosystem: Environmental > Aquatic > Marine > Unclassified | place: USA: Fremont, California...
AGCGGAAGCATCGCCTGGAGGTTGGAGAGCTTCTTCTCGTGGAAGAGGATGTAGGGGTCCTCCAGCACGCACTCCATGCGCTCGTTGTCGGTCACGAAGTACGGCGAGAGGTAGCCGCGGTCGAACTGCATGCCCTCGACCACGTCGAGTTCGGTCTCCAGGCCGCGCGCCTCCTCGACGGAGATCACGCCTTCATTGCCCACCTTCGCCATGGCGTCGGCGAGCATCTGGCCGATCTCGGTGTCGCCGTTGGCGGAGATGGTGCCGACCTGGGCGATCTCCTCGTTGCCGGAGATCTGCTGCGACTGGGTGCGCAGGTTCTCGACCACCTTCTCCACGGCGTGGTCGATGCCGCGCTTGAGGTCCATCGGGTTCATGCCCGCCGCGACGGCCTTGGCGCCCTCGCGGACGATGGACTGCGCCAGCACGGTGGCGGTGGTGGTGCCGTCGCCCGCGACGTCGTTGGTCTTGGTCGCGACCTCGCGGACCATCTGGGCGCCCATATTCTCGAACTTGTCCTTGAGTTCGATTTCCTTGGCGACGGTCACGCCGTCCTTCGTGGTGCGCGGCGCGCCGAAGGACTTATCCAGGACGACGTTGCGCCCCTTGGGGCCCAGGGTAACCTTCACCGCATCGGCGAGAACGTCGACGCCGCGCATCATACGATCGCGCGCGTCGGTGCCGAAATGGACTTCCTTGCCTGCCATTGGTTGTATTCCCTCTTGGTGTGCTCGCTCGCGGTTCCCGACAAGCGCCCGGCGCCGTGGTTAGGCGGCCTGGGCGCGCTGGCCCGCGTCCTCGAGGACGCCCATGATGTCCGACTCCCGGAGCACCAGGTAATCCTCGCCGTCGATGTTGATTTCCGTGCCGGCGAACTTGCCGTACAGCACGCGGTCACCCGTCTTGACGTCGAGCGGGGTCACGGTGCCATCCTCGCTCTTCGCGCCCGGGCCGACCGCGATCACCTCGCCCTGCATGGGCTTTTCTTTCGCCGTGTCCGGGATGATGATGCCGCCGCGCGTGGTATCCTCCTGCTCGATACGCTTGACGAGAACGCGATCGTGCAACGGACGGAACGCCATGGTTGGATCCTCCGATTTCTACTAGGTCCCGCTGGTTTTCCTGGATGGGCGCACGCCCCTGTTAGCACTCAGCTGCTGTGAGTGCCAATCAGGTGGGAACGCTCCCGCACGGCGTCAAGTCACCCCGAAAGTGGCATTTTCGATCCCGGCCGGACCCCGGCTGGCAGCACCGCCAGGTGGCTGCTAACATCCTGGATATCCCGGAATCCCGGCTTGGCAGCCGGCGCCGGCTCGGGCATACTGACACCTCCGGTATGGCAGGGACACCAGCCGCCGCAAGGCGCGAGGGAGGTGGACGATGGCGGATGTCGCCAGGCAGCTCGACAGCTACCGCTTGACCACGGCGGAGATCCTCTACCGGATGCCCGACTATCGGACCCTGCTGCAGAGCTTTATCTGGCAGGACTACGACATCGCCCCGCACTTCCCGGAACTGCACAAGTTCCTCACGTTCTGGGAGTCCAACCTGGACGGACCGATCCACTCGGTCACCATCGCCCATACCGAAATCATCACCCCCGGCGACGCCCGCTACATCGACGCGTTGCAAACGCTGCATTGAGGCCAGGACCCGCCGAAGGCCGCCAAGATGGGTGAATTGTCAGCACCGCCGCCACATGCCCGGCTCACGTCCAGGGGTTCACAACCGGAATTCCGGTGTGGACGAAATCTTCTTGGTTTCGCCCCGCCACGGTAGCGTCATGGACTTACGCAATCGCCGCCATCTGGCATTCGGTTGTCGGGCGTCATCGCCGGGATGTGAGGACGACGTGGCGGCTGCTTGTCGAGCCATTGCATCCCCTTTCCGGTGGGATCTCTCCCGATCGTTTCGGCGACAGCGCATTCTTGCCAAGGGCGATCATCGGAACACGCGTTAACAACGTGGCAGTTCGCTGCCCGCTGCGCGCGATCGCCGCAAGGTCGTGACGCCGGCGGCGGCGTTCTCTAGGCTGCCCCGTGTCAAGCTGAGCATGACACATGAGGAGGGGGCAAGATGGACAAGCCGGGCGTGATGCTGTGCGGCCACGGCAGCCGCGACGAGGGCGCGGTGCGCGAGTTCGCCGGCCTGGCGGAGGCGCTGCGCGCGCGCCTGCCCTACGAGCACGTGGAATACGGCTATCTGGAATTCGCCACCCCGGTCTTGCGCGACGGGCTGGATAAGCTGCGCGAACAGGGTGTGCGCAACGTCCTGGCCGTACCCGGCATGCTCTTCGCCGCCGGTCACGCCAAGAACGACATCCCCGCGGTGCTCAACACCTACCAGGCCCAGTACGCGGACTTCCACGTGCACTACGGGCGCGAGCTGGGCATCGATCCCAAGATGATCCACGCCGCGAGCGAACGCATCGCGGAAGGCCTGGCCCAGTGCGATACCGAGGTCAGCCGCCATGATACCCTGCTCATGGTGGTCGGGCGCGGCGCCTCGGACCCCGACGCCAACGCCAACGTGGCCAAGGTCATGCGCCTGCTCTGGGAAGGCATGGGCTTCGGCTGGGGCGAGACGGCGTACTCCGGCGTGACCTTCCCGCTCGTCGAGCCCGCGCTGGAACACGCCGCGCGCCTGGGCTTCAAGCGGATCGTGGTGTTCCCGTACTTCCTGTTCACCGGCATCCTGGTAAGGCGGATCTACGACTACACCGACGCCGTCGCCGCCCGGCACCCCGATATCGAGTTCGTCAAGGCGCCCTACCTGAACGCGCACCCGTCCGTGGTGTCCTGTATCGAGGACCGGATCAACGAGATCCTCGAGGGCTCGAACGTGATGAATTGCCAGATGTGCAAGTATCGCGCCCAGGTGCTCGGCTTCGAGGCGCAGGTCGGCATGCCCCAGGAAAGCCACCACCACCACGTCGAGGGCGTCGGCACGGGCGAGGCTGGGCACGAGCACGGCCATGACCACGATCATGGTCACGGCCACGGCCATCATCACCACCATGGCCACGATCACGGCCATCACCATCACGGTCACGATCACGGCCATGGCCACGACCACCATCACCCGCCGTATCCCCACGCGGACCACCCGCTGGGCCCGCGCAGCATGGCAAAGTCGACGGGCGAATGAGGCGGGACTACCTGCGCGATCCCCAAGCGATTTACCGTGAGTCCTTCGCCCGGATCGCGGCCGAGGCGGACCTGAGCGGCATTCCGGCTGACGCGCGCGGGATCGCCACGCGCATCGTCCATGCCTGCGGCATGCCCGAGGTCACCGCGGACCTGCGGTTCAACGTCGACGTCGCCGGGGCGGTGCGTACGGCGCTTCGGGCGGGCGCGCCGATCCTCGTGGACGCGCGCATGGTTGCGGCCGGAATCATGGCCAGCCGGCTCCCGGCCGATAACGAGATCCTGTGCATGCCCGAAAGCGGGGACACGGCCGCCGCGGCGCGCGAACGCGAAACCACGCGCTCCGCCGCCGGCGTCGTGCTGTGCCGCGACCGGCTCGAGGGCGCCGTGGTTGCCATCGGCAACGCGCCCACGGCGCTGTTCCAGCTCCTGGAACTGCTGGCGGCGGGCGCGCCGCGGCCGGCGGCGGTGCTGGCGTTTCCCGTGGGCTTCGTGGGCGCGGCCGAATCCAAGGCCGACCTGGTTGCCGAGGCAAGCGACCTGCCCTACGCCACATGCCTGGGCCGGCGCGGCGGCAGCCCCTTCGCAGCCGCGGCGCTCAACGCCTGTCTGGTGGACGCGGGCGCATGACGACGCCGTGGCTGACCGTCGTGGGGGTGGGCGCCGACGGCCTGGATGGGCTGCCACCGGCGAGCCGGGCCGCCGTGGATGCGGCGGAGATCCTGGTTGGGGCATCCCGCCACCTGGCGATGGTGCCCGAAGACGGTCGCCCGCGCCACGCCTGGCCGTCGCCCATGACGGACCTGCTGCGCGAACTGCCGAACTGGCGCGGGCGCGCGGTCTGCGTGCTCGCCAGCGGGGACCCGCTGTGGCACGGCGTGGCGACGAGCCTCGCCCGGTACGTCGATCCGGCGGAGATGGTCGTGCTGCCCCAGGTCAGCGCGTTCGCCCTCGCCTGCGCGCGCATGGTCTGGGCGCAGACGCAGACGGAGAGCGTGCCCCTGCACACGGCCGCGCCCGAGGCGCTCGCGGCGGTGCTGCGTCCGGGGGCGCGGATCGTGGCGCTGGCGCGCAACGGCGACACCCCCGCGGCAGCGGCGGCGGTGCTCGTCCGGCACGGCTACGGCGCCAGCCGGATGCACGTCTTCGAGAACCTGGGCGCGCCCGACGAGAGCCGGCACGTGGACACGGCAGCGGCCATGCGCGGGCGGCGCTTCGGCGCGCTGAACACCATGGCCATCGCTTGCCCGGACCGGCCCGAGGGTGAGGTCCCGGCGCGCGTGCCCGGGATGCCGGATGCGGTGTTCCGCCACGACGGCCGGCTGACCAAGCAGCACGTGCGCGCGGCGACCCTGGCGGCGCTGCGCCCGCAGCCGGGCGAGCTGCTCTGGGACATCGGCGCCGGTGCGGGCAGCGTCGCCATCGAGTGGCAGCGCCATGCGCGCGGCTGCCGCGCCGTCGCGGTGGAGGCCCGGGCCGACCGCTGCGCCATGGCCGCGGAAAACGCGCACGCGCTGGGCTGTCCCGAGCTGCGCATCGTGCATGGCACGGCCCCTGGCGCGCTCGCCGATCTGGAGGCGCCCGACGCGGTGTTCCTGGGCGGCGGCCTCGCCGATCCCGAGGTGCTCCGCACGGGCTGGGCCGCGCTGGGTTCCGGCGGCCGGCTGGTGGCAAACGCCGTCACCCTGGAGGGCGAGCAACGCCTCATGGCCTGGCACGCCGAAATGGGCGGCGCGCTCACCCGGCTGCAGGTCAGCCACGCGGAGAACCTGGGCGCCTACACCGGCTGGCGCCCGCAGATGCCCGTCACCCAGTACGCAGCAACCAAGGCATGACTACCGAGACGAAACCCGGCAAGCTGTGGGGCCTGGGCGTCGGCCCGGGCGACCCCGAATTGATCACCCTCAAGGCCTACCGCATCCTCCGGGACGCGGACCTGATCGCCTATCCCGCCCCCGAAAACGGGGAGAGCTTCGCCCGCGCCATCGTCGCCGCCCACCTGGACGGGCAACCGGCGGAGTATCCCATCCGCATGCCCATGGTCGCCGAGCGCTTTCCCGCCCAGGCGGTCTACGACACGGTCGCTGAAGAGCTGAGCGCGCGCGTGCGAAGCGGCGCGCGCGTGGCCGTGCTGTGCGAGGGCGATCCGTTCTTCTACGGCTCGTTCATGTACCTCTTCGGGCGCCTGGCGGAACGCGTGCCCATGGAGGTGGTGCCCGGCGTCTCCGCCCTGACGGCCGGCTCGGCGAGCCTGGGCGCGCCCCTGGTAAGCCGGAACGATGCCCTCACCGTGGTGCCCGCGCCACTGGACGCGGCCACGCTGCGCGACCGACTGGCGGCGACCGAGGCGGCCGCCATCGTCAAGGTCGGGCGACACTTTCCCAAGGTGCAGAAGGTGCTCGCGGATCTCGGCCGGATCGACGACGCGCGCTACGTCGAGCGCGCCACGCTGGCGAACGAGCGCGTCCGACCCGTTGCAGAGATGCCGGCCGAGCCGATGCCGTACTTTGCCGTGATCCTCACCCACGTGCGGGGGCTGGCATGGCTGTAAACGGTCGCGCACCGGTCATTGCGGTCCTGAGCGCCGGCGCGCTGGCCACCGCGCGAGGCGTGCGCGCGGCGCTGGGCGGCGGCGAGATCGTCGGTCCTACGACCAAGGTGCCCGAGGCCGACCGCACGGCCGACGACATGCAGGCGGTCTGCCGCGAGGTCTTCGCCGCGGGCCGGCCGCTCGTGGGCGTCTGCGCCGCGGGCATTCTGATCCGCCAGCTCGCGCCGGATCTCCACGACAAGCGCGCCGAGCCGCCCGTGCTCGCGGTGTCCGCGGATGGCGCGTCGGTGGTGCCGCTGCTGGGCGGGCATGCGGGCGCGAACCGCCTGGCCGAGGCGATCGCGCATGTCCTCAAGGGACATGCCGCGATCACCACGGCGGGCGACGTGCGCTTCGGCGTCGCCCTGGACGACCCGCCGGCCGGCTGGGTGCTCGCCAACCCGGACGCCGCCAAGGGCGTGATGGCGCGGCTGCTCGACGCCGAGCCCGTGCGCGTGGACGCGGCGCTGGATTGGCTGGACCCGGAACGCCTGCCGCACGGTGAAGCAACGTCCCTGCGCCTGCGCGCCACCACGGCGGCCGAAGCTGGCGACGCCGACACGCTCGTGTATCACCCGCGCGCGCTGGCCGTGGGGGTGGGCTGCGAGCGCGGCGCCGATCCGGAAGCCGTGGCCGACCTCGTCCGGGCCACCCTGGCCGAGGCGGGGCTGGCGGCGGCGAGCGTGGGCGCGGTCGTGTCCCTCGACGTCAAGGCGGACGAGCCGGCGGTGCATGCCGTCGCCGACCGCTACGGCGCGCCCGCACGCTTCTTTCCGGCGGCGACGCTGGCGGCGGAGACGCCCCGTCTGGCGACGCCGTCGGAAGCGGTCTACCACGAGGTGGGCTGCCACGGTGTCGCCGAGGGCGCGGCGCTGGCCGCCGCGGGTTCCGAGGGGCGCTTGGTGGTCGCCAAGCGGCGCGGTGCGCGCGCCACCTGCGCCGTTGCGGAAGCACCCGCGCCGCTGGACCCGGACCGGATCGGCCGGCCGCAGGGCCGGCTCGCCATCGTCGGGATCGGCCCCGGGCAGGCGGCCTGGCTGACCCCCGAGGCGCACGCGTTCCTGAACCAGGCGACGGATGTCGTGGGCTACCATCTGTACATGGACCTGGTGGAGCCGCTGCCCGAAAGCACGGCGCGCCACCCCATGGCCATGGGCACGGAGACCGAGCGCGCCCGGCACGCGCTGGATCTCGCCGCCGAAGGCCGGGACGTGGCGCTGATCTCCTCGGGCGATGCGCAGGTCTACGCCATGGGCGCGCTGGTCTTCGAGCTGCTGGAGGTCGAGCCCACGCCGGCGCGCAAGCGCGTCGCCGTCGAGGCCGCCCCGGGCATTTCGGCGTTCCAGGCGGCGGCCGCGCGTGCCGGGGCGCCGCTGGGGCACGATTTCTGCTGCATCTCGCTGTCCGACCTGCTCACGCCCTGGGCCGTCATCGAAAAGCGCCTGCGTGCGGCGGCCGCGGGGGATTTCGTCGTGGCCCTGTACAATCCCGTATCGCGCCGCCGGACGGGCCATTTGCCCGCCGCGCGGGACATCCTTCTGGGCGCGCGGCCGCCGGCGACGCCCGTGGTGCTGGCGCGCAACCTGGGCCGCGAGGGCGAGACGGTGCACCACACCACGCTGGCCGAACTCGACCCGGCCGGGCTGGACATGTTGACGCTGGTGCTTGTGGGCTCGGCCGAGACCCGGACCGTGCCCACGCCGAACGGCGGCGCATGGCTGTACACCCCGCGCGGCTACGCGGCGAAACGCGGAGACGAGCGATGACCGTCCACTTCATCGGCGCCGGTCCGGGCGCCCCGGATCTCCTCACCCTGCGCGGGCGCGACCTGATCGCCGCCAGCCCGGTGTGCCTCTACGCCGGCTCGCTGGTGCCCGAGGCGGTTCTTGCGCACGCCCCCGAAGACGCGCGCGTGGTCGATACCGCGCCCATGACCCTGGACGCCATCGTGCAGGAGATGGCGGACGCCGACGGCCGCGGCGAAGACGTGGCGCGGGTACATTCGGGCGACCCCTCGCTGTACGGCGCCATCGCCGAGCAGATGCGCCGGCTCGACGATCTCGGCATCGCCTACGACGTCACCCCGGGCGTGCCCGCCTACACCGCTGCGGCGGCCGAGCTGAAGACCGAACTGACGCTGCCCGAGGTCTCCCAGACCATCGTGCTCACGCGCACGGCCGGGAAGGCCTCCGGGATGCCGAACCGCGAGACCCTGGACGTCCTGGGCCAGAGCGGCGCGACGCTCGCCATTCACCTGTCGGTGCGTAACATCGCGCAGGTCCAGCGCGAGCTGATCCCCCTCTACGGCGCCGACTGTCCCGTGGTCGTGGTCTACCGGGCGAGCTGGCCGGACCAGCAGATCCTGCGCGGCACGCTGGGCGACATCGACGCGGCGATCCGCGAAGCGAAGCTTACCCGGACGGCACTCATTCTGGTGGGGCAGGTGCTGGAAAGCCGCGATTTCCGCGACAGCGACCTCTACAGCCCCGATCACGCCCACGTGCTGCGGCCGAAGCGGGGCGGGGATTAGCTGTCTGTGGATTCAACCACGACCACCGGCAACCCGCGCTCGCGCGCGACCGTGAGCTTGGCCGGCTCGGCACCGCCGCTGTTCTTGGTGACCAAGCCGTCGACGGCGTACTGGTCGAACAGGGCGCGCTCGCTTTCCAGCGAAAACGGCCCGCGCGCGACCACCAGCTCGTACGCGGCCAGCGGCAGTGATGATGCGGGCGGCTCGAACACGCGGACGACCCAGGTGACGTCCGTGCGCCCGGCGAAGGCCGCCAGGTTGCTGCGCCCGACGGTGAGCAGGGGTCGCCGGCAGCCCGCGGGCACGCGCTGCGCGGCCGTGGAATAATCGGGAACGGCGATCCAGCGGTCGCCGGGCCGCGGCTGCCAGGGCGTCCGGGTCAGTCGGCGCAGCGGCACGCCCGCTTCGGCGCACGCGGCCTCGGCATTCGCCGAGATCCGGGCGGCATGCGGGTGCGTGGCGTCGATGACGCAGGCCACCGCCTCGCGGCGCAGGTAGTCGGCAAGGCCACGACTCCCGCCGAAGCCGCCACGGCGCACCTCGCCGGGCGGATACGTGGGCGTGCCCGTACGCCCGGCCAGCGAGGAGATGACGCGGCGGTCGCCGCGCGCCGTCAGCCGCGCCGCCAGCGCGCGCGCCTCGCCCGTGCCGCCCAGGATAAGGACGGTATGCGCCGTGCCCTCGCGAATCTCGGGCCAGCCGTCCTCGGGATCAGCCATGACCGGCCGCCCGTCCGACGAGGTCGCCCGCCCGGTCGGCGATCAGGATCTCCACCTCGGTGCCGCAATCGCGCAGCACGTCCAACGCGCTGCGCCGCGCCCGGTCGGCCACGGCGTCGGCCAGCGGCAGCCCGGCCGCCCGGCTGGCGGCAAGGATCTCCGCGCCCGTGTTGGCCGCCTGCGCGCGTTCCAGCAACGCCTCGGGCGCACCCAGCTCACCCAGCCGTGCGGCGAGCCAGGCGCGGTCGATCTGGCTGCGCCGGGAATGCAGGTCGAGCGCGCCCTGGCCCAGCTTGGCGATCTTGGCGAAGCCCCCGGCGATCGTGATGGCGGGCAGCGGGTGCCGGCGCAGGTACTTGAGCAGCCCGCCGGCGAAATCCCCCATGTCGAGCAGCGCGGTCTCGGGCAACCCATAAAGCGTCTGGATGAGCTTCTCCGAGGTGCTGCCGGTCGCTGCGCCCACATGCCGGTAGCCCGCCTCGCGCGCCACGTCGATGCCGCGGTGGATGGAGTCGATCCAGGCGGAACAGGAATACGGCGTGACCACGCCCGTGGTGCCCAGCACCGACAGCCCGCCTTCGATGCCAAGGCGCGGGTTCCAGGTGTGCCGCGCCATCTCGGCGCCGTCGGGAATCGCCACGGTGACCTCAGCGTCGCCGGCAACGCCGTGCGCCTCGGCAACCTCGGCGACGGCCGCCGCGATCAGCCGGCGTGGCACCGGATTGATCGCCGGCTCGCCGGGTTCGACGGGCAGGCCCGCCCTGGTCACGGTCCCCACGCCCTCGCCGGCGCGGAAGACCACGCCCGCGCCGGGGGCGCCGCGCCGCACCGTCGCGCGGATCTCGGCGCCGTGGGTGACGTCGGGATCGTCCCCGGCGTCCTTGATCACCGTAGCGGCGGCTTCGCCGGCGTCGAGGCTGTGCGCGGCCAGCGGGAACGCCGGCGTGTGCCCCTTGGGCAGCGCAATGGCGACGGGATCGGGGAAATCACTCCCGACCAGCGCGGTGAACGCGGCCTTGGCCGCCGCGGTGGCGCAGGCGCCCGTGGTCCAGCCGTAGCGCAGGGGGCGGTCTGGCGCATCGTTCATGTGGACGTTATACGGGCAGCTCGTGCCCCGATCCAAGCGCGGGGCGAAGCTCACGGCAGCGAACGGCGCGATGGACGATCTTCCCTTCGCCCTTGGCACCCTGGAGCCCGGCTGGGTCTGGCTGGTCGGCGCGGGGCCCGGGGACCCAGGGCTGCTCACCCTGCACGCCATGGCGGGGCTGCAGCAGGCGGATGTCGTGGTCTACGACGCCCTGGTCAACGAACAGGCCCTCCAGCTCGCCCGTGCGGGCGCGGCCCTGGTGTACGCCGGCAAGCGCGGCGGCAAGCCCTCGGCGGCGCAGCCCGACATCTGCGACCGCCTGATCGCCGAGGCGCGCGCGGGCCGGCGCGTGCTCCGGTTGAAGGGCGGCGATCCCTTCGTCTTCGGCCGCGGGGGCGAGGAAGCCGAGACCCTCGTGGACGCGGGCGTACCGTTCCGCATCGTCCCCGGCATCACCGCGGGCGTGGGTGGGCTCGCCTACGCCGGCATCCCGGCGACTCACCGGGACGTGAACGCCACCATCACGTTCCTGACCGGGCACAGCTCCGACGGCGTGGTGCCCGACGCCATCGACTGGCCAGCGGTGGCGCGCAGCTCGCCCGTGCTCGTGCTCTACATGGCGCTCAAGCACCTGGCGCCCATCCGCGAGCGCCTGCTCGCCGCCGGGCGACGCGGCGACGAGGCCATGGCGCTGATCTCGCAGGCGAGCCTGCCCAGCCAGGCGGTGCTGGAGACAACCCTGGACCGCTGCGTGGCCGACGTCGCGGGCTCGCGCATCGCGCCGCCGGCGATCGCCGTGCTGGGCGCGAGCGTGGCCATGCGCGGCAAGCTCCTGTCCCTCGCCCGCGCAACGGGCCGCGCGGACGGCGCCATCGGGGCCCACCCCGCCCCCGGCGCGGACACGCCGATCTAGCCCCCGCCATGACGGGACCGCCGGGCGTCGTGATCGCCGCGCCCAACTCCGGGTGCGGCAAAACCACGGTCACCATGGCCCTGCTGGGCGCATTCACCCGGCAGGGCACGACCGTGGGCCCGTGCAAGATCGGCCCCGACTACATCGACCCCATGTTCCACACCGCCGCCTGCGGCCGCCCCGCCTATAACCTCGATCTCTGGGCGATGCGCCCGGCCACGCGCGCCGAATGTATGGCGCGCGCCGCCCAGGATGCCGAGTTGGTGATCGCGGAAGGGGTCATGGGGCTGTTCGACGGCGCCGTGGGCGAGGCGGCGAGCACGGCCGAAGCCGCCGCACGCACGGGCTGGCCCGTGGTGCTCGTGGTCGACGCCGCGCGGCAGGCGCATTCGGTCGCCGCGCTCGTCGCCGGGTTCCGGGATTTCCGGCGCGACATCACGCTGGCCGGGGTGATCCTGAACGGTGTGGGCAGCGACCGGCACGCGGCGATCCTCCGCACCGCTTTGGCCGGAATCGGCGTGCCGGTGCTGGGCGCCTTGCCGCGCCAGGCCGACCTGGCGATGCCCGAACGCCACCTGGGCCTCGTCCCCGCCGGGGAGCACCCGGACCTGGCGGCGTTCCTGGAGCACGCCGCCGGGGTTGCGGAAACGCACATCGACCTGGCGCGGCTGCGCGAGGCCGCCCGCCCCGGCGCAACCAGCGCGCCAGACGGCAGCACGCCCGCCCTGCCGCCGCCGGGGCAGCGCATCGCCGTGGCGCGCGACGCGGCGTTCTGCTTCGCCTACCCGCACCTGCTCGACGCGTGGCACGCCGCGGGGGCGGAAATCGCGTCCTTCTCGCCCTTGGCCGACGAGGCGCCGCCGCCGGGCTGCGACGCGGTGTTCCTGCCCGGCGGCTATCCCGAGCTGCACGCCGGCACGCTCGCGGCGAACGAAACCTTCCGACACGGCATGCACGCCGCCGCCGACGCCGGTGCGCTGATTTACGGCGAGTGCGGCGGCTATATGACCCTGGGCGAGACGCTCACCGACGCCGGCGGCACGGCGCACCGCATGCTGGGCCTGCTGCCGGTGGCGACGAGCTTTGCCGAGCCACGCCTGCACCTGGGCTATCGCACGATTCGGCCGAATCCCGGGACGCCGTTGCCGTGGGGCGGCGAACTGCGCGGGCACGAGTTCCATTATGCCCGGGTCGTGCGTGAAGATCCCGAGATCCCCTTCGCCCGCATGTCCAACGCGCACGGCGCCGATCTCGGCCCAGCGGGCGCGGTTTCCGGGCGCGTTGCCGGGTCCTTCGCCCACGTCATCGACGCCGCGTGAGCCCGGGACATTTTGACATGGCAGCCGAAAGGCGGTTTGCAGCCCTTGGCCATGGTTGCTACAGGGGTTTTCGGGACGGTCTTCCATGCGGAAGTTCAAAAGGGAAGCCGGTGAAAATCCGGCGCTGCCCCCGCAACTGTGAGCGGTGAGTCCGGCTTCGTTGACCACTGGGCGCTCGATGCGCCCGGGAAGGTGAAGTCGGGCGTTAGCCAGCCGCGAGCCAGGAGACCTGCCGTTCCGGACATACCACCACGAACGGGGCGGAGGGCCCCGAGGGAGGCGTTGTATGCTTCGTCGGATTTCGGCCGGCCTTGTGGCCGCGAGTCTGCTTGCGTTCCCCGCAACCGCGCACCACGACGGCGAGATCGCCAAGGTGGGCGACCTGCGCGTCAGCCACGCCTGGACGCAGGCCACGGGCCACATGGCCCACGCCATCGACGTCTATCTGACCATCAAGAACACCGGCGACGACGCCGCGCGGCTCGTCGGCGCCGAGGTTCCCTTCGCCAAGGACGGGGTGTTCCAGGCCCAGGTCGTGGGCAAGGACGGCGCCCTCAAGACGCGCAATCTCGATTCCGTCGTCATCAAGCCCGGCCAGCGCATCACGTTCCAGCCCGGCGGCACACACATCGTCTTCAACGACGTGGGCCGGCACTTCAACGTCGGTCAGCAATTCCACACAAAGCTCACCTTCGCCGACGCGGGCAGCGTGACCGTGGATGTGCTCGTCGAACAGGGCGAAGAGCACGACCACGAGCACGAGGACGTGTCGTAGCGGGCGCGTTCCCATCGCTGGCATGACAGAACCTCACCCTTCGACAAGCTCAGGGTGTGGCCAGATTTTCGGGACGAGAACGGCATCAAGACGCCTCATGTTGAGCTTGTCGAAACATGAGGCAGCCGGGGTTTGATTGCCATACCTGCCCTGCCGGCAGGGCGCGGCCGGCATCAGAACTCGATGCCGGCCTGTGCCTTCATGTCGCCGGCGCGGAAATGGTGGCGGACCATGGTCATCTCCGTCACCAGGTCCGCGGCCTCCAGCATTTCGTCCTTGGCGTTGCGGCCGGTGACGAGGACATGGGTGGATGCCGGCTTGTCGCGCAGCGTCTGTACGACCTCGTCGATGGGCAGGTAATCGTAGCGCAGGACGATGTTGAGTTCGTCGAGCAGGACCATCCTGTAGCCCGGGTCGGCGATCATCGCCTTCGCCGCGTCCCAGGCCGCGCGCGCGGCGGCGATGTCGCGCTGCCGGTCCTGGGTCTCCCAGGTGAAGCCCTCGCCCATGGTCTTGAGCGTGACCTGATCGGCAAACGCGTCCAGGACGGCGCGCTCGCCGGTTTCCCAGCGGCCCTTGACGAACTGCACGACGCCGACGTGGAAACCGTGGCCCAGCGCGCGGCAGACCATGCCGAACGCGGCCGTGGACTTGCCCTTGCCCTTGCCGGTGTGGACGACGACAAGACCCTTCTCGTTGGTCTTGCTCGCCAGCATCTTCTCGCGCGCGGCCTTTTTCTTGGCCATCTTCTCGGCGTGCCGCGCGTCGGCCTCGGCCTCGCTCATGCCCTCGGTCTTCATGGGTCCGCCTCCGCATCCGGGGAATCGCCCGCGCACTGGGCCAAGAGATCGTGCGCCATGTTGGACCGCGGCTGCCACAGGCCGCGGTCGATCGCCTCCTGAAAGCGCGCGCTCATCTCCTGGAGCGCCGCCGGATTGGCATCCGCAATGAAGCCGCGCACCTCGTCGTCGCCGAGATAGGCGTCGAATACCGCATCGAAGTGGTGATTCCCCACGCAGTGCGTCGTTGCGGCAAAGGCGAAGAGGTAGTCCACCGTGGCCGCCATCTCGAACGCGCCCTTGTAGCCGTGGCGCATCACGCCGTTGATCCACTTCGGATTGACCGCGCGGGCGCGCACGACGCGCGCGATCTCCTCGGACAGCGTCTTGATGCGCGGGCTTTCCGGGCGGCTGTGGTCGGTGTGATAGACGTCCGGCTGCGCGCCCGAAAGGCTGCGCACCGTGGCGGTCAGGCCGCCCTCGAACTGGTAATAATCGTCGCTGTCCAGGATGTCGTGCTCGCGGTTGTCCTGGTTGTGCACCACCGCCTCGACACCGCGCAGGCGCTCCGTCAGCAGCCCGCGCTCGGCCGCGCCCTCGGCGCCGCCGCCATAGGCGTAACTCCCCCATGTCAGGAATGCGTCGGCGAAGTCGGCGTCGCCCGTCCAGGTCTTCTCGTCGATCAGCGCCTGCAGCCCCGCCCCGTAGGCGCCGGGCTTGGAACTGAACACGCGGTGCCCGGCGCGCTGTTCGGCCGTTTCGGCGTCCGCCCCCTCGGCCAGCAACGCCTCGCGATCGGCGGCGTACTGCGCCGCCAGCGGGTTGTGTTCGGCGTCCTCGTCCAGCGTCGCCACGGCGCGCGCGGCGCTGTCCACGAGGTCGATCTGGGCGGGAAAGGCGTCGCGGAAGAAGCCGGAGACGCGCAGCGTCACGTCCACGCGCGGCCGGCCCAGCACGCCCGCGGGCAGGATCTCGAAGCCGGTCACGCGCCCGCTGGCGGTGTCCCAGGTCGGCTTGACCCCCATCAGCGCCAGCGCCTGCGCGATGTCGTCCCCGCCGGTGCGCATGTTCGCCGTGCCCCACGCGGACACGGCCATGCGCCGCGGGTAGTCGCCGTGCTCCTGGGCGTGCCGCTCGATGAGCTGCCACGCCGAGGCCCAGCCGAGTTGCCATGCGGTGGGCGTGGGCACGGTGCGCGAGTCCACGGCGTAGAAGTTGCGGCCCGTGGGCAGCACGTCCGGCCGGCCGCGCGTGGGTGCGCCGGCCGGCCCCGGCTCGAGTAAGCGGCCCGCCAGGCCGGTCACGAGGCCGTCCAGCTCCGCCCGCCCGCAGGCGTCCAGGCGCGGCGCGAGCGTCTCCCGGATATGGGCCAGAACGGCACCCGTGTGCGACCAGCTTTCGGGAGCCGACTGCTCCCCCGCGACCAGGGCGCGCGCCAGGATCTCCAGCCGTTCCACGGTGTCACCGGCGGTGCGCCAGGTATCCGGGGTGTTCTCAAGGGCCGCGGGCCGCGGTCCGTCCCAGGGCGCGCCCATTTCAGCGTCCAGCGGGTCGAATCCTTCGCCCAGATCCAGGTCCGTCGCGAGCGCGTGCAGCAGGCTGGCGTCGCCGCCCGTGCCGTCGCCGCGCGGCACCCGCGCCAGGGCCACCAGGGTGTCCGTGCGCAGGCCGTCCGCAGGCGACTCGCCGAAGACGTGCAGGCCGTCGCGGATCTGGGTTTCTTTCAGCTCGCACAGGTGGTTATCGAGCTTCTGCAGGGCGCTCTGCGCGTCCTCATCGGGATCGATGCCGCAATCCTCGTCGAGGCCGGTCACCCGGGTGAGCGAGAGGATGCGCTCGCGCAGCTCGGGCAGCCGCCGCGGGTCCAGGCTCGCCGCCTCGTAGTATTCGTCGGCGAGCATCTCCAGCTCGCGCAGCGGGCCGTAGGTCTCCGCGCGCGACATGGGCGGCGTGAGGTGGTCGACAACCACGGCGGCCGTGCGCCGCTTGGCCTGGCTGCCCTCGCCCGGGTCGTTGACGATGAAGGGATACAGGTGCGGCAGCGGCCCCAGCGCCGCCTCCGGAAAGCAGTCCGCCGCGAGCGCCAGCGCCTTGCCGGGCAGCCACTCCAGGTTGCCGTGCTTGCCGAAGTGGATCACCGCATGCGCATCGAAACCTTCACCGTCACCGCCCGCACCGCGCAGCCAGGCGTAGAACGCCAGATAGCCGTGCGGCGGCGGCAGATCCGGGTCGTGATAGCTCTCCACGGGGTCGATGTTGTAGCCGCGCGCCGGCTGGACCGCGACGACCAGGTTGCCAAAGCGGTGCGCCGGCAGGACGAAGGCGTCGCCGGCGACGAAGGGGTCCGCCTCGGGCGCGCCCCAGCGCTCGGTGACACGCGTGCGCAGCGTCTCGGGCAGGCTGTCGAAGAACGCGCGATACGCGTCGAGCGGCAGCGTCGCGCCGCCGCTGCGTGGCCCCCTGTCGGGCGCATTCGTCGGCCCGGCCGTGAGCACATCCATCAGGCCGCGCCCGTCGCGCGGGGCTGCGCCCACGTCGTAGCCCTCGGCCGCAAGGCGTTCGACCGCGTTGGCCACGCCGGCCGGCGTATCCAGGCCCACGCCGTTGGCGAGCCGGCCGTCGCGGTTGGGATAGTTGGCGAGCACGACCGCCACCCGCTTGTCCTGCGGCGCGGTGCGCCGCAGCCTGGCCCAGCGCGCCGCCAGCTCGGCGACGTAATCCAGCCGATCCGGCACGGGCGTGTATTCGGTGATCCAGCACTGCGTCGCGGCGTGCCAGCGGGCATTGCCCTTGAACGACACGGCGCGCGAAAGGATCCGCCCGTCCACCTCGGGCAGCGCCACATTCATGGCGATGTCGCGCGCGGACAGGCCGTTGGTGCGCGCGCGCCACTGCTCTTCGGTGCCGCCGGCGAAGACAACCTGGAACACGGGCGCGTCCACGGCGTCGAAAGGCGTCTCGGTACGCGCCGCGCCGGGGCGCGAAACGGCGAACCCGGTGGCGTTGAGGAGGACGTCCGGCTCGGCCTCGGCGATGAGGTCGCGCACGATCGCCGCGGCGACCTCCTCCTTCAGGCTGAAGGTGGCGATGGGGAGTGCGTTGATTCCCCGCGCGGCGAGCGCATCGATCAGGCCATCGACGACGCGCAGGTTCCCCGCCTGGAACAGCGCGCGATAGAACACCACCGCGGCCACGGGCCGGCCCGGCTGCCAGCGGGCGCGCAGGTCAGCCAGGCCGGGCTGCGCCAGGTCCGGCCAGTACAGCGCCGCCCGCATCAGCGGCGCCGGCTCGCGCCAGGGCAGCTCGGCGCCCATCAGGCTGCGCATGTAACGCAGCAGCTCGGTCGCGTTGTCGATGCCGCCCTGGACAAAGTAGCTCCAGATACGCGCGACGGCCGCGCGCGGCAGCGTGCTGTGCCGCATCAGCGTCTCGTCGGGCTTGTCGTCGCCCGGCACGGCGGCGAGCGCGATGCCGTGGCGCCGGCAGCATGCGGCGACCTCCTCGACGCCGTAGGGCCAGTAGCGCTCACCGCCGAGCACGCGCAGCACGACCAGCCGGGTCCGGCTGATCACCTGCTCGACATAAACGTCGACGGACATGTTGTGGCCGAGCTGGAGCAGATTGGCCAGACGCAGATCCGGCGCGGCATCGCCCAGCCGGTCGTGCGCCGCGGCGAGGCAGGCCAGCTCGGTCTCGGCCGCCGTGACGACCACAACCTCGCCAGGGGTCTGGCCCAGATCGACGGCCTCGCTGCCGTCCTCGATGGCCCCGGGCGTCGTGGCGAGCAGGTGCATGGCGGCCGCCTAGACGATCTCCGCGTTCAGGACCCCGGCGATCGCCGCGCGGTCGAGCCCCTTCTCGCCGATGATGACCAGCCGGCTGTCCGGGGTTTCGTCGCCCTGCCACGGGCGGTCGAAATAGCGCTGGATGCGCCCGCCCACGCCCTGGACCGCCTGGCGCATGGGCTTGCCCGCCACGTGGAGGAAGCCCTTGACGCGCAGCACGCCGTGGTCGCTCGCCGCCTGCCGGATGCGCGATTCCACGGCGTCGCTGTCGCTGACCGTGCCCAGGCGCACGACGAAGCTGTCGAAGTCGTCGTGGTCGTGGTCCTCGCCGTCGTCGACGTGCGACGGGCGCGCGGCGAGGTCGTCCTCAGCGGCCGCATCGATGCCGAGCAACACGGCGGGATCGAGCGCGCCGTCGCGGCAGTTCACCGTCTTCACCTCGGGGCGCAGATGCCGACCGACGTGCCGGTGCGCCGCCGCCATGGCCGCGTCGTCGAGCAGGTCGGCCTTGTTGACCACGACCAGATCGGCGCACTGGATCTGCTCCTCGAACAGCTCTTCCAGCGGGCTTTCGTGGTCCAGGTTCGGGTCCTGCTCGCGCGCCGCCTGGACGGCTTCGGGGTCCGTGGCGAACTGCCCGTCCGCCGCGGCCCGGCCGTCGATGACCGCAACCACGCCGTCCACCGTGACCCGGTTGCGGATCTCGGGCCAGCCGAACGCCTTCACCAGCGGCTTGGGCAACGCCAGGCCCGAGGTCTCGATGACGATGTGATCGGGCGGCGGGTCCTGGGCCAGAATGGTTTGGATCGTGGGCAGGAAGTCGTCGGCCACGGTGCAGCAGATGCAGCCGTTGGCCAGCTCCACCACGTCCTCGTCCCGGCAGCCCGGGATGCCGCAGCCGGTGAGCAGGTCGCGGTCCACCCCGAGGTCGCCGAACTCGTTGATCACCAGGGCGATGCGCCGGCCACCCGGGTTGCTCACCAGGTGCCGGATCAGGCTGGTCTTCCCGGCACCCAGAAAGCCGGTGATGATCGTTGCCGGAATCTTGCGTTGCACGCCGTCCTCCGCTTGTCGCGCCGTCGCTGTGCCGGTGGCGCGCGGCGCCGCCGGCCCGGGCGTTACAGCCCGAGCAGGATGGCGACGCCGGCCAGGCCGGCCACCCCGGCGCCCGCGCGCACGGCGTGCTGAAGGGCGGGCTTGCGCGCCATGCGGCTCACCCCGATGCCGATGGCGTGCAGCGCGGCGGTGCCCAGGAGGAACCCGGCGCCGTAGGTGAGCGCACTCGCGCCGGCCGGCACCTCGGCGCCGTGGGCGTGCCCGTGCGCCAGGGCGAAAACGCCCACCACGGCGGCGCCGAGCGCGGGCAGAAGCTGCACGTTGGCGGCAGCCAGCGCGCCCAGGACGACGACGGACAGGCCGATGCCCAGCTCGACCGCGGGCAGCGTCACGCCGGCAAGGCCGGCACCCGCGCCCACGGCCATGAGCGCCAGGAACGCCGCGGGCAGCGCGAGCATCGCGGCGCGCCGCTGCATCCCGGCCCAGGCGCCCACGAGCACCATCGCCAGGACGTGATCAAGGCCCAGGAAAGGGTGCGTCAGCCCGGCCGAAAAGCCGCCGGTCGGGTGCATGCCCGTGTGCGCGTATGCGGCGGCGGGCACCATGACGGCGCTGAATGCCGCGGTGCGAAGAATCTGTCTGTTCATGTGTCATCCCCCACTGAATTCCCGATACGCGGGGACGGGAACGCGGATCTGGAGGACACACAGCCGCGCAGCGCGCAAAGCCGAATGACCGCCCGACCGCGGGTGCACCCCGCCCCGCTCGGCGATGGTCTGGCGATCACGGCCGGTCTCCTGGCTCGCGGGTCTTTGCCGGGCGGCCCGCCTTCCCGGCCCGAAGGCCAGTGGCGTCAAGGGCGCCGGCTCGCCGCTCACAGTTGCGGGGGCAGCGCCGGAATTGCACCGGCTTCCCGTGGTCGCCCGTGGGCGCGCCGTGATCGCGATCAGGCTAAACGGCTGCGGGGTGCGACGCAAATGCCGAGCGCAGCGCGTGCCGAGCGCCGGACGCGTTCGTTCCGCGGGTCGGTGACACGGCGGACGGGCGGCTGCGACACGGCGCCGTGATCGGACCAGCTTGTTTCCCCCGGCTACGGGTGCAATTTCGAGGTAACGGCGCCGGCGTGCGCGCAAGCCGCGCGGTGTGCCCGCACGGGCGCGCGGGGTGAAAAAGGAACGAGCGAACCATGACTGGGACGGCGTTGCCGACGAGCACGTGGGTGGCCGAGGTTTGCGACCTTCAGCTCCTGGATGCGGCCGGGGCGGCCGTCCTGATCACCGAACCCAGGCTCACCGCCCCGGGACCGCGCGTGCTGTACTGCAATCCCGCGTTCGAGACGATGACCGGATGGCCGCGCGCGGAAATCGCGGGCCGCACCCCGCGCGTGCTCCAGGGGCCGGCGACCGACCACCGGATCTTCGAGGGCATGGCGGAAACCCTGGCGCGGGGGGAGACCTGGCGCGGCGAGACCGTAAACTACCGTCGCGACGGCACGCCGTTCACCATGAAATGGTCGATCAGCCCGGTCCACGACGCGCAGGGGCGGCTGCGCTGCTACCTTGCGGTCCAGGAGGACGTCAGCGAGATGCGCCGGCTCTACCAGGAGGCGCTGGACGCCCGGGCGCGCGCGGAAGCGGCAAGCGCGGCCAAGTCGCGCTTCCTCGCCACGGTGGGCCACGAGCTGCGCACGCCGCTCAATCAGATCAACGGCTTCGCCGAGTTGATCGCCGAGGAACGCCTGGGCGCGAACCGCATGCCGGAATATCGCGACTATGCCCGCGAAATCCGGGAAAGCGGCCAGCACCTGCTGGAGATCCTGGACAGCATCCTCGCCACCGCACGCGCGGAATCGGGAAAGCTCGACCTGGCCGAGCGGGAGATCGCCCCCGAAACCCTGGTCCGCACGGCCGCGGACATGGTGGGCAGCCAGGCCGAGGCGCGCGGCATCGCCGTACGCCGGCGCGCGCAGGCCGGTCTCGTCCTGATCGGCGATTATCGGCTGCTGCGACAGGCGCTGGTGAACCTTCTCTCCAATGCCGTGAAATTCGCACCACCCGAAACCACCGTCCGGGTAACCGGCGCGCGCACGGCCGAGGGCGGGTACGAGATCGCGGTCACCGACGCCGGCCCGGGCATTCCCGAAGCGGCGTGTGCAAATCTGCGCCAACCCTTCGTGCAGGGCGAAGCCGGCCTGGCGCGCCGGCACGAAGGCCTCGGGCTGGGGCTTTACCTGGCGCACAGCTTCATCGTGCAGCACGGCGGCCGGCTCGCCATCGAAACGCCGGAAGACGGCGGCACGCGCGCGGCGCTGATCCTGCCGCCCGAGCGGGTCGAGGCGGTTTAGCCGCCGGCGCGCGTTACCGGTAGTTCGCCAGGATCCGGGCGTGCTCGCCCGAGCGCTTCACCGCCGCCAGCGCCTCGCGCAGCGCCGTCACGGCCGCGCGATCGGTATCCTTGTTCAGGGCGAGATAGAGCGCCCCCTCCTCAAGCGTGTAAACCGTTTCATAGGCGTCGGCGATGCCGGCCTCGGCCAGCATGTGGAACGCAACCCGTCGGCCGTAGGCCCAGAACTCGGCACGGTCGGACTGCAGAATCCGCGGGACCAGGTCGGGATCGTGCACGCTCAGCAGGTTCGCCCGGCGGACGCCGCGCGCAAGCAGGAGTTGCTCCGCTACATCCTCGCGCACCGTCAGGGTGGTAAAGGCGTTGAAGTACGCCGGCGAGGCCGGCTCGTGATCCGCCGCCTTGGGGCCGATCACCACCTGCGCCGTCGGCGCGAGGGGGCCAACCCAAACGAACTTGTCCTCGCGCAGGTCCGTTCGCACCGTCCCGAAAAGCGCGGTATTGGGACGCTCCAGGGTGCGCTTATAGCCGCGCGACCAGGGGACCATCCGGATGTCGCGGCGGGTCAGCGCGGTATCCGCCCGGTCGAACACGGCCGCCACGATCTCGACCAGCGCGCCCTTGAGCCGACCGTCCTCGCGGTACTGGTTGGGCGGATAGGGTTCGGTATAAAAGGTCAGCCGATCCAGCGGCCCGCCATCCGCACCCTTTGGCGCCCCGGCGAACGCGGTCAGGCCGAACAGGGCTAGCATTGCGGCGCGCAGGATCACCATACCCAGGCTCCATGCCGGCACAGCGAGGTGCGTTGACGCACGACCGGACACCGCCTCGAAGCCTGGGATTGCGGACGTAAAGATTTCGTCTAGGCAAGCCGGCCGCGCCCGGCCCGTGCATGGCGGCAGGCTTTGCTTTCCGGTTGCGCCCCCTGCTCATCCGGCGTCTCCCGAACGGGCGGTGATCTCGGCCTGCCGCGCCCGGTGTTCGGGCGACCACCAGGTCTTGATGTGCGCAAGAACCGCATCGATGTCCGCGTCGCTCAGCCGGTCGCCGAAGCCGCGCATGTCCGTGGCGTAGGGGCCGGGCACCATCGCGGCGACACCGTCGGTGATCATGGCACGCAATTGCGGATCCGGGTGATGCCAGGTGTGGCCCGTGCCATTGAGCGGCGGGGCGGGCAGCTTGCCGTTCGGTTTGCGCACGCGCCAGTTGGCCTGGCCGGCGCCGTCGGGGCCGTGACACGCCGCGCAGTGCGCGGCGTAGACCGCCTCGCCGCGCGCCGCGAGCGCAGCCGTGTCGGCCCGTTCCCCCTCGGCCGTTCCCGCCGGCGTGCCGGCCGTCCGCCAAGCCGCGAGGGCCGCCAGCAGGATCAAGCCAACCGCCCCCAGCCCGAGACCGCGTCGCATTCGCCATCCTCTCTTCCCGCGCCCGCCCCGAAACCGGCGCAGGCGGCATGTCCGCCGCGCGTCAACGCACGTTCATGGCGAAATCCGAACAGGGCTTTGCAGCTTACCCGTGACCTTCGACGCGTTCGCGCCTTCACGCAGCGAGCCGGTGCACCCTGTCGCCAACTGTGGTGTGGGTGTTCCCGTGACGGGAAGGTCAAGCCCCACGTAGACCCGGCGCCGCAAAACCTGTTTTGCGGCCACGCACGGCCGATTCGCTGCCGTTAAACGGGCTGCCGCCCGCGCCACCTGTCGCGTGTCGCGGCGCCCACGCGACATCGCGGCGGGATCGCCACATCATACACACGTATGTGTGCCGGCGCGCTGCCCGCCGACGGTGTCCTTCAAGGCTAAAATGAAAGGTTTTGGAATAGCGGTGCTTGCACACGCGGCCAATGCGTGGCCATTCTGTATGGAGTCAAGGGTGCGCCCGTGCTTTTGCATGCACAAACAGAACGCGTTCGCTAGAGGGCTTCGTATGACCACACAACTTGCCGATCCGATCGACCTCCGGCTTTTGACCGACGTGCCGGAGAACTCGGAAACACACGTTACTCGGGAAGATCTCTGTCACACGCTCGACGCCAATCGTCGACGCGGTACCAAGCGGCGGCTATCGGCGGAACAGCACGTCGATCTGGCGCTGCGCTACAAGAACGGGGAACCGGGTGCGGCCCTGGCCCGCGAATACGGCGTCTCCCAGGGCAGCATCGCGCAGGTCGTCTCGCGCGTGGAGCGCGCCGCGGACACCTTCGTGCGCGCCAAGCGCAAGGGCCGGAGCCTACCGCGCGCGGGCGCCGCGGAGACGGGCGGCTCGGACGCGACCGCGACGGCCGCGGTGGCAGAGCGTTCCATGGCGGCTGCGGGCGCGCCCGGTGGCGCCGCGCTCGCCGACGTGCCCCGGCGAGCCCCCGCCCGGGCTCAGGTCCAGACGCAGGGTCCGGCGAACACGGAAACGGGTATCGCCGTGGGGCCGTTCCTGCGCGAAGTCCTGGACGCCATCCGCCCCATGGTGGGGCCGGAGAAGCTCTCGCCCGCCGCCCTGCGCCGCGTCGCCGGGAGCCTGGAGCGCATTGCCGGGCTGATGCGCCGGCGCGCCGACCAGGTCGGCGAATAGGCCCGAACGCCGGCCGTAACCGGCAGAAACCACGGCACGCGCGGTCAAGAAGGGGCTTGCGCGCGGCCGGGTATGCGTGTTCGACGCAGGGCGGGCCGGCCCTCCGGCGTACGCCGGAGGGGGCACGGCCGAACGCGGCCACCATCCGGCGACGGACGCCATGATCGATCTGCTCGCTGATCCCGAGGCCTGGGCAAGCCTGGCCACGCTGACCGTTCTCGAGGTCGTCCTCGGTATCGACAACATCCTGTTCATCTCGGTGCTCGCGGACAAGCTGCCCGAGCGCGAGCAGCCCCGTGCGCGCCAGCTCGGGATTGGCGCCGCGCTGGTCACGCGCCTGCTGCTCCTGAGCGCGATCGCGTGGCTGACCACGCTCACCGCGCCCTTCGCCACGATCTACGGCTTCGAGGTGGCCGCGCGCGACCTTGTGCTCATGGCGGGCGGCCTGTTCCTGCTCTACAAGGGCACCAACGAGATCCACAGCGAGGTCGAGGGCGGCCACGGCGAGACGGGCGGCGCGGGGACCGCCACGCTCGCCGGGGTGGTCGCCCAGATCGCGGTGATCGACGTGGTGTTCAGCATCGACAGCGTGGTCACGGCCGTCGGCATGGCCGATCACATCGCCGTCATGGTGACGGCGATCGTCATTGCCATGGGGCTGATGCTGCTCGCCGCCGCGCCGGTCGCGGACTTCGTGCAGCGGCACAAGTCGGTGAAGATGCTCGCGCTGGCGTTCCTGCTCCTGGTGGGCGTGGCGCTCGTGGCGGACGGCCTGCACTTCCATATTCCCAAGGGCTATCTCTACTTCGCCATCGCGTTTTCCATGGGCGTTGAGGCGCTCAACCTCATGGCGGGCGCGCGCCGGCGCAGGAAACGTGCATCCGAAGGGAACGCGTGAACAGCGCAATCGCGCCGATTGGTCCAGCAATCCGATGGCCATTCCTGCGCCGTAAGCTGGAAGTCGTCGAAAATGGGGTTTCCGTAGCGGCATTGCTGCAATGCGGAATCCTCGCATGTGCGCGTCCCGGCGCATGGGCATATTCCGTGTAGGGCGTTCACCCATACACGGAGGTATGTCATGCGACTTGCAAACCTTCTGACGGGGGCCGCCGGTCGGGCCGCCCGACGCCGCGCGCTGGCACGGCGCACGGAACGCGAGCTGCGTCAGCTCGGCCCCGAGCAGCTCGAGGACATCGGCGTGCACCGCAACGACCTGCGGTCTTTCGCTTGGGAACTGGCGTGGAAGCGCATTCCCGAGGACGGCGCCGCAAACGACCGCACCCGCGATTCGGCCGGGCGCGACGCCGCCTGACGCGCCGCGTTCCGCCATTCCGACGCCCGTCACGGCCCCCGCCGGCTGATCCGCCGGCGGGGGCCGTTGTCGTTTCGGCCGTCGAAACGGTTGCGCCTTTGGCCAGGGAACGGCCCCCGTTCCGGGGATTCCGTACCCCGGAAGCGCGTCCGCACACCGGATTTCCCACGGTTTTGAATTGATCTACGTCATATCCGGCGGTAACGTCGCGCCCCAGTTTTGCTGCACCGCACAAAAAAGCCGTCGAGAGCTTTTCGCGGGCGCAAAACCCGGGCGACCCGCCGCGGACGCACCGGCGGCCCGGGGGAACCCAACCCGCTCCCGTGATGGGGCGGACCAACCAGCGCGGGCCCGAACCCGCGGCCCGCCAGGCGGAGGACGCTCATGCCCGAAGACCAGATCGGCCGGATCTCGGCCAGTCCCAAATTCCAAGAGCTGGTGGAAAAGCGCAACCGGCTGACCCGGCAGCTCACGGCCGCCATGCTCATCATCTATTTCGCATTCGTGCTCATCGTCGCCTTCGTGCCCGGCCTGCTGGCGATTCCGCTGGGCAGCGGCGTGACCACCATTGGCATCCCGGTTGGGATCCTGATCATTCTCGCCGCGTTCGGGCTCACCGGCCTGTACGTGCGCAAGGCCAACCGCGAGTTCGACGAGATCAGCGACCAGCTCATCCGGGAGACCGAGGCATGACCGCGATCAAGCAGCTTCCCGCCGCGGCCCTCGCCGTACTCCTCGCCGGCTGGGCGGGGCCCGCGCTCGCCGCCGGCGCCGTCGAGGGCGACGTTGAGCAGCAGCCGCTCAACATCGCCGCCATCGTGATGTTCATCATCTTCGTCGTGGCCACGCTGGGCATCACCTACTGGGCGGCGCGCAAGACCACCTCGGCGGCGCAGTTCTACTCCGCCGGCGGCGGCATCACCGGCTTCCAGAACGGCCTGGCGATTGCCGGGGACTTCATGTCGGCGGCATCCTTTCTGGGTATCTCCGCGCTCGTCTACACCTCCGGTTACGATGGCCTGATCTATTCCATCGGCTTCCTGGTGGGCTGGCCGGTGATCCTGTTCCTGATCGCCGAGCGGCTGCGCAACCTGGGCCGCTTCACCTTCGCCGACGTCGCCTCGTTCCGCCTGGGCCAGATCGAGGTGCGCTCGCTCGCCGCCTGCGGCTCGCTGGCCACGGTGGCGCTCTACCTGATCGCGCAGATCGTCGGCGCGGGCAAGCTGATCGAGGTGCTCTTCGGCCTGCCCTACGAGGCCGCGGTGGTCATCGTGGGCGCGCTGATGATCACCTACGTCACCTTCGGCGGCATGATCGC
>Ga0207714_1000523_pt1 | contig 26224 bp, 24 predicted proteins | sample PonA232FremontCA_2_FD_187270 | JGI IMG/M metagenome (GOLD analysis project Ga0207714, IMG submission 187270) | Marine sediment microbial community from Fremont, CA, USA - Pond A23 Sediment 2 (SPAdes) | ecosystem: Environmental > Aquatic > Marine > Unclassified | place: USA: Fremont, California...
CCTCGCGCCCTACCTCAGCGAGCCGGTGCGCACCCGCATCGAGCAGACCGCGGCGGCCTACGCGGGGACAGCGGCCGGCTGGCTCGGCTCGGCGCTGCAGGCCATCTTCAGCGGGTCGTTGGCCGCTTTTGATCTGCTCTCCATGGCCCTGATCACCCCCCTGGTCGCCTTCTACCTGATCCGCGACTGGAACACCCTGCTCGCCGAGATCGATCGCCGTATCCCGCGCCCAGCGGTCGGCATCGCCCGCGCCCGGGCCCGCGAGATCGACGCCACTCTCGCCGCCTGGATGCGCGGCGTCGCGACGGTGGCAGCCATCCTCGCTTCCTTCTACACCATCAGCCTGAGCGCCATCGGCCTGTCCTACAGCGTGCTGATCGGCCTCTTCGCCGGCGCGATATCCTTCATCCCCTTCGTCGGGGCCATCGTCGGCGGCCTGCTGGCGTTCATCTCGGCGCTATTCACCTTCGATACGCCCACGATGTGGCTGATCACGCTGGGGATCTTCCTCCTCGGGCAGGTCGTGGAGAGCAACTTCCTGACGCCGCGGCTGGTCGGCCGCAACGTCGAGCTCCACGAGGTCTGGGTCATCTTCTCGCTGATGGCCGGCGGGCTGCTCTTCGGCTTCACCGGGGTGCTGCTGGCCATACCGGTCACGGCCAGCATCGGCGTGCTGGTCCGGGCCGCCGACGACTACTACCTCGGCAGCCGCCTCTACGATCCCTTCCAGGCAGGAGAAGACGGGGCCAGCGGGACCGATTGACCCCGGCAGCGCCGGCGCCCCTGTACCGAGGCCCTGGCGCGGGGCCAAGCAGCGGCCGCCCCGCCCCGCGCCTACCAGTTGATCCCGAAGCGCACGCCTGCCTCCTCGGTGTCGTTCGCCGGCTCCAAGTAGCCGGCATCGGGCTCGGAGCTATCGAGATCCCAGTACTGGAAGTACACCTCCGTGCTCAACGCCAGCGCCGAGGTGATTGCGTAACGGGCCCCGGTACGCAAGGCCAGCCCGTGGCCGTCATCCATCTCGAACGTCCGCTCATTCAGCGCATTGGAATCCGCGTAGGCCTCCCCCCAGAGGACGACCTGATACTCCGCCTCCAGGTGCACCGTCCATCCGTTCCCCAGGGAGGGCTCCAGGCGCACCCCGAGGGGGACATAGCCGTAGCGGTGGCCCCGATCGTAGCTGCTGTTTGGGATGGTCTTGCCGGAAGCCTTCAGCTCGGCGTCCTCAAGGTCCTGATCCCAGAAGCGGAAGCCGAGGCCGCCGTAGAAGAGGGTCGATGCCGGCCCGGCGCCGGTGAGCAGGCGCACATTACCGACGATATCGTCGGTATCCGCAACCGCCGGCTTCGAGGGTCCGCCACTGCCAGTAGTGGTAATGACTCCGCGATAATCGTTCTCCCCGTCATAGTCTGTCTCCCCGACACGTAACCGGCCTTCAAAGCGTAGCGGCCAGCTGCCCGGCGGGGTGTTGGGCTCACCCGTATAGGCGATCGCCAGGCCGAGCAGATCACCCTCCTCCTCCATCAGTCCTGGATTCTCGTAGTCGAAGTGGCTTGTCACGTCCAGCTGCAGCTCGGCGCCCCGCGGCCACGCCTGCGCCGTGGATAGCCCCGTCAGCCCGAGGGCCGCCGCTAGGCCCAGTGCGCCGAGCCGCCGCCACGCCCTGCCGGCCCCGGCCGGCCTCTCCGGCCCGCTCACGGACCGGACGTATACGCCTCTCGCGCGCACCAGCGATGTGGTGGGCATCTCCGTAGCCATAACCACCTCCTTCAGGCTTGCTTGAGCTCGGGGCGGACGTCTCCACCAGACGCCGCTGCCCTACGGGGTATCCTCTGTACCACGGCTGGCCTCCCGATGCATCCCCCCTCCGGGATCGATCCGCCTTGTGATGGTGACTAGCCCGAGCAGCTGGCTGATCTGTCGATCGCGGCGCTCGAGATCGAGCTGCAATTGCTCCAGCCGCGCCTGCAACTGCGCCCGCTCCTGCTCGCCATGGGCCTGCGCCTGCTCGAGCTCGGCCAGCCGGGCCTGGGCCTGGGCATAGGCCTGCCGCTGGCCCTCGAGCCCCTCCTGCGCCTCGCTGAGCCGGCGCTCGAGCCGCTGGCGCTCCTCGCTCAGCCGCCCCTCCGCACGCTCCGCGCGCTCGTGGGCCGCGTCCCGCTCCTTGGCGAGCTCGTTGAAGCGGCGTACGTACTGCGCCTCCTGATCGGCCCAATGGCTCCGCTCGCGCTCCAGCTGCGCCTGGGCCTCCTGGAGCGCTGACTCCTGCGCGGCGAGCCGTTCGGCCAGGCCCCGCCGCTCGCGCTCGGCCTCCTGCTGCGCTTCCTGCAGCTGCTGGTCCTTGCGCGTGCGCAGCTGCTCCATCCGCGCCTCCAGATCCTGGTAGGCCGCCTGTAGCGCCTCGATCCGCTCGGCGCGCTCCTGCGCCTGCGTCAGCGCCGCATCGCGCTCGTGCTGCGCGCGCTCCGACTGCTCGAGGGCCGCGTCGCGCTCGGCTGCATAGGCCTGGCGCTGGCGCTCCAGCTCCTCGCGCTCGGCGGCGAGCTGCTGGTGGGCGACCTCCTGGGCGGTGTTCCAGAAGGTGATCATGGCCGGGTGCAGATCCTCCGGGATATCCGCCGGGAGTGAGCCGCCGAGGTGCTCCTGCATCTGCTCGATCACCCGGGCGCGGAGCTTGAGCACCGTCTGCTTGGAGCCGTGGCCGAGGTGGGCCAGCAACCGGTCGGCGCTCGGCGCCTGGCCCGAGCTGAGGCAGGCGTAGACGGCGTCGCGGACCTCCGCCTCGGACAGGGGGTGGTGGCGCTGCTCGCTCATGGGGCCTCCCTATTCATACCGGTATGGATTTGTGGTACATACCTTAACAGTATGATTGAGGTATGTTTTGTCTCATAAGAGGCAAAATGTGACAATCTTTGCGGTAACGAGGCCCTCGTGAGCCATCGGGGGAAAGGTAGGAGCCTAGCGCCCTGCGAAGGAGCCCACGAGCGGCCACCATGGGGTCTGAAGGGAGCGGCAACGATGGGTGGGCAATCCCTGGAGACACGTACCGAGCCCCTTGAGGCAGCAGGCCGTGAGCGGGGATTCTTCCCCTGGTGCCTGGCCGAGTGGGCCCCGGACAATGCCGCTACGCCGACCCCGCATCCTGGCGGCTATGGACCCATCCCGCTCGGCGACGGGAGCGGCTACCTGCTCACCGACGATGGCGGCCACCTCGCCGGCTGCTCGAGCGATCTCGAGGCGGTAGCCCTGTACCTCGCCCGGCATCGGCGCAATCAGCATACCGCTCGGAGCTACCGCAAGGAGGTCGAGCGCTTCCTCCTCTGGCTCGGGCTGGAGCGGGACCGCGCCCTCAGCGAGGCCCGGCCCGAGGATCTGACCCTCTACGACGATCTGCTGCGTAATCCGAAGCGCTGGGCGCACTGGTACACGGACTACCGCCGGCCGCGCACGGATCCGCAGTGGCGGCCCTTCCAGGGGACGCTCAGCGCTGGTGCCCGGCACTACGCCCTGGCCGTGGTGAACCGGCTCTACAACTGGATGACGGAGCAGGGCTACCTGCGGCTCAATCCGGTCAACGCCTCGGCCGCCGAGATCGAGAGCGCGCGCAAGCCGGCCCGGCAGGAGCGGTACCTGAATCCGCAGCTGTGGCGGACCCTCATCGAGGCCATCGAGACGATGCCCGTGCGTACGGCGCGCCAGCGGGCGCGCTACGAGCGCGCCCGCTGGGTGGTCCGCGCCCTATACACCATGCTCGCCAGGGCCTCTGAGTTCGCTGACGCCACCCAGGGCTCGATCTACGCCGTGGAGCGCCCGGAGGGACGGCAGTGGTGGTGGACCGTGCGCGGCAAGCACCGGCGCTGGCACGATCCCCCCGATCACGTCCCCTTGCCGCAGGCGCTCATCGATGACCTGGCCCGCTACCGGTCTTACCTCGGGCTGCCCCCCTCCCCTGCTCCCGGGGAGACCACGCCGATGATCGTCAGCCTCTACCCGCAGCGCGATGGCTGGCAGCCGGTAACGCGGCGGACGGTCTACCGCATCGTCAAGGATGCCGGCGAGCATGCGGCGGTCCTGCTCGAGGAGCGTGGAGAGGAGCAACGCGCCGCCCTGATGCGCCGGGCCTCCACGCACTGGCTGCGGCATACGGGGATTACCCACCGCGTTGACGCTGGCGTCCGCTTCCACGAGCTGCAGCGACTGTCCCGGCTCAAGACCATCGAGATGCTGCGGACCTATACCCATGCCGAGGATGACCGCCTTGCGGCCTTGGCTGAGGCGTTCGGCACGGGGCAGCCGGAGGATTGATCTTGGTGTTATTTATTGTGTGTTGCCCTTTTGGGGTTGGTTCTCTTTTTGAGTTGATTTGGACGGTAGTTGTCTTTGGTTTTGTAGAAGGGGAATCGAATTATGAGACAATATTGGTTAAAGCGAAGCGTGGCGAAGGCCGCTCGCCTAGCGGTGGACCGAGCCTATCGATGCCGTAGCCGGCTGGCGCAATGCAGCTGCCCCCCTGTGGCCACCGATACCCCGCCCTGGGAGATGCCTCCTCAGGCCATCAGGGCCAAGGATGGCCACTGCCGATGAGGCGCCACCAGCCGGCAGCGGCCAAGCCTCCGTCTCCCCCACCAGGCAGCCATGGGACTGCCTCGGCCAGGGTAAGCGTTCCTGGCGCTGCTGCGCTGCCCTACCTTCCGGAGCAGCCACTTCCCCTCCCCTGCGCGGCCCATAGGAGGCTAGGAAGGGCGCACGGGATCAGGCGGCCGTATCCGGCGGGCACAGGACCCCGACCGGGAAGGGCGCCTGACGCACCAGCGCCTGGGCGACGCTGCCCATGACCAACCGTGCCAGGCCGGACCAGCCAAGGGTGCTCATCATGACCAGGCTGCCGCGCCCGGCGCAGTAGTCACTGATGGCGCGCGCCGGCTGCCGGTCCTTGAGGACCACCCAGGTCACGCTCCGGGAGAGCTCCGGCTGCAGCCGCTCGCCGACCTGCTCCAGGTAGGCCTCTACCGAGGCCTGGAAGTCACCGCTATCGGCGTCCTCCCCCTCGGTGTCGATCACGCGCAGCAGGCGCAGCTCCGTGCCTAGCTCCTCGGCGAGCTCGACAGCGTAGGGGAGGATCCGCTCCGAGACCTCCGAGCCGTCCAGCGGGACGACAACCCGCAGCACCGGGCCGCTCCAATCGTCCGGCAGCCCAGGGCCAGCCAGGATCATGGGCCGATGCGCCTCACGGAGGACCGAGGTAGCGACGCTGCCGACGACCGCTTGCCCGACAGCGCCGCGCCCCCGTGTCGCCATGCAGAACAGGGCCCCGTCCCGCTCACCGAGCGCCTGCGCCAAGAACGCCCTCGGATCGTGGGCCACCTCGACCTCGATCTCCGAGCCAGCGACCAGCGGATTACCCACCTCCCCCAGCGGGAGGAGGTAGCGGATCTCCCGCCGGCGCTCCTGCTCCTTGCCCTCGTCATCGACCACGGACAGCAGGCGTAGCGGTAGCGAGGCCTGCTGATGGAGCTCGTGCCCTACCCTGAGACCCTTGAAGACCGACTGCTCGGAGCCGTCTACGGCGACGACCACCTCTTCCATACCCCCTCCCTTGCCTAGTTAGGCAGCCGAGGTCTCCACCGGCTGCGAGTCGAGGAAAGCGCGCACCCCCTCCGGGTCGACAATGCCCGGGACGAAGAAGCACGAGCCGTCATCCAGCGTTACCACCAGCCAGCCGTAGCCGAGTAGCCGGCCGGGCCAGCTGTAGTAGACCCCTAGCGCCTGAATCACGTGGCGTGGCACCACCCGGGAGTGTACGGCCACCAGCCCCGTCTCGGCGATCAGATGGCCCGGGGTCACCCACAGCTCCGTATCGAAGAATATCCCCATAGCATAGGCCGCCACGCCGGGGAAGACGATGACGTAGAGCATGATGGCGGCCACCTGCCCGAAGGTCCCCAGCGGGGCGACCGTAAGGAGGACGCTCAAGGCCAGGACCAGGATGGCGGGGATGAAGACGGCCCAGTGCACCTCCGCCTGGTAGAGGACACGCTCCCCGGGGTCGGGCTGCTCCTTGCCCAGCTGCTTCCTGGGGTCGAAGGCGGTCCCGCCCAGCCGGATCCGAGCCCCCATGGACAGCGCCAGCAGCGACAGGATGATCGTCGGCGGCAGCAGCAGGAGCCCGGCAGTCAGCAGGACGATCCCCACCGCCGTGCCGAACGCCCCGACGCCCAGGATCAGGCAGATCAGGGTGGTAGCCGCCACGCCGGCGGACACGAGGTAGAGCAGGCGGCGCCAGCCGAGCCGGCTATCCTGGGCGGTGCGGCGCGCGACGCGGCTCGGCCGCCAGCGGATGAGTAGGGAGATCAGCGTCGCCGGCAGCAGGAGGGTAAAGGCCAGCAGGGCGATGAAGGCCCGCTCCCCCGAGAGGACGACGGACAGGGTCAGCGCTAGCGCGGCCGCCAGCAGGAGCAGCTGGGTCGCCCGGCGCCGGAAGAAGCGCACCATGGGGTTCTGCCTGGGGGTCACGAAGGTATCCACCATGCGCCTCTCCTCACGGACCGTTCCCACGGGCCTCCGGCACACCTATACCGGCCAGGGCGCGGTCCCGCAGCCTCCGGGCCCGCGCTCCGGGCAACGGGAGCCGGGCCCACCTACCCTGCCAGGCGAGCACCGCCCTGTAGAGCAGGAGCCCCATACCGAGCCAAAAGACCGCAGGCACCCCGGCGACCTCCGTGCCGAGCAGCGCAACGAGCGCCCATAAGGCGCCAACCGCCACCGAGAACAGCAGCGACTGGGCGGCGTGGAAGCGCACCACCGGATCCTGCCGCCTGAGCAGCAGCAGCGCCGCCCCGGTAGCTGGCCCACCCAGGTAGGCGACGGCCGCAGCAGCGGGCCTCGGCAGCGCTGCGGCGCATCTTGTGGCCGCCGGCAGGCGGCGCCGCGGTATGGGCGTGCCCTCAAGGGCCAGGACCTGGCGCTCGTGCCGCAGCCCCTGGACCAGGCCGATACCCACCGCCAGCAGCACCGCGGTAAAGGGCAGCCCGGCGGCCACGGTCCCCGCCTGCAGGGCCTCCAGGGCCGCCTCGCCGCCGATGAAGAGCAGCACCGCCGCCAGCGCCCCCATGAGCACCACCCAGAGGACGCGCTGCGCATCCGGGGTATCCAGCCGCCCGCCAGCGCTCACGGCATCGATGACCAGGGATCCGGAGTCCGAAGAGGTGACGAAGAAGACCACCACCAGGGCCACCGCTAGCAGCCCCGAGAGGCTCCCCCACGGCAGCTGCTCGAGCATGTAGAACAGCGCCATGGACTCCCGGGCGCCGAGCCCGCCGGCGAGCGCCCCGAGACCAGACTGGACCTGCTCCAGCCCCTCGCCGCCGAGCGCGCTGATCCAGACCAGGGTGGCCAGGGCCGGCGCCACCAGCACGGCGACGAGGAACTCCCGCACCGTGCGGCCACGCGAGACGCGGGCGATAAACATCCCCACGAAGGGGGACCAGGCGATCCACCAGGCCAGGTAGAAGACCGTCCACTCCTGGACGAAGCGCTCGTCCTCGCGGCCGGTGGGCTTGCTCAGGGGGATGAACTCGGTGAGGTAGGATCCCGCCGCCGTGGCCAGCGAGCCGGCGAAGGCCGCCACGCCGCCGGCGAGGATGACGAACACGAGCAGCACCCCGGCGAGCGAGAGGTTGATGTTGCTCAGTACCCGGATGCCGCCGGCGATGCCGCGCAGCACGGACACTGTGGCGGCCAGGGTCACGACGGCGATGATGGCCAGCTGCGTGACCAGCCCGTCGGGCACCACGGGGAAGACGTAGCTGAGCCCGCTCGCCGCCTGCCGCGCTCCCAGCCCTAGCGAGGTCGCCAGCCCGAAGGCCGTCGCCACGATCGCCAGGGTATCGACGAGGTGGCCAGCGGCCCCCCAGGCCCGCTCCCCGAGGAGGGGATAGAGGGCCGAGCGGACCGTCAGCGGCAGCCCTTTGTTGAAGGTGAAGAAGGCGAGCGCCAGGGCCACCACGCTGTAGATGGCCCACGGGTGCAGCCCCCAGTGGTACATGGCCGCCCCCAGGGCGAGCCGCGACGCCTCCGGCGTGCCGGGCTCGACACCGAGCGGCGTCCCACGCCACGCGGTGTAGTAGGCCACCGGCTCCGCCACCGCCCAGAACACCAGGCCGATCCCCATCCCCGCGGCGAAGAGCATCGTCAGCCAGGAGACCAGGGAGAAATCCGGCCGGGCCTCGGTGCCACCGAGGCGGACACGGCCCAGGGGGGACGCCATCAGGACCAGGCACCCGAGGAGGGAGGCGTTGCCGGCGATGAGGAAGAGGCCGTCGAAGTGGGCGCGGATCCAGGCGAGCGCGCCGCCGAGGGCCGCCTGGGCCGTATCCGCAAACAGCAGGGCGCCGAGCAGGAAGAGCAGCAAGAGCGCCGAGGCGAGGGGGAACACAGGGGCGTGGACCTCCAGGCCATACAGCCGCACGGTCTGGTCCTCGCTGCTGCGCGTCACGGCGTACCGCCGCTCCAGCCGACGCTGCTCCGCCTGCCTCTCCGCGCAGGGATCGGACACGCCTGCCTCCCAGCTCGCTTCCCATCGGCGGGGCCTCACCGCCCGGGGGACGTAACGAGGCCACCTCTGCCATTGTGGGGGTGATCGACCCGCATTACATTGGGGCTGGGGCATCACGACACATGTCCCACCCCCGAGCGGAGCCACCTCAGCCTCAGGGTGGGGAGCCGCCCCGCCCACGCCGACGAGCCAGGGAGCATGTGCGGCCGGTTCGCCCTCTACCCACCGCTCGGCGATATCGCCCGAGTGTACCTCGGCACATCCGGGCCCGACGCCGAGCCGGGCCCCCGGGGCGATATAACGCCCGGCGTCCGTATCCCCATCATCTACACCGATCCGGATGCCGGCGATAGGCCGCAGGTTGCCGAGGCCCATTGGGGCTACCGGCCGCGGTGGGCCGGCACGGACGCCCCCCGGCCGATCAACGCCCGCGCCGAGCGGGCGGCCACCAGCCCCTTCTTCCGGGAGGCGTTCGCGCAGCGCCGCTGCCTGATCCCGGCCAGCGGCTGGTACGAGTGGCAACGAACCGAGCACGGCCGGCAGCCGTACTACATCACCCTCGCCGACCCGGCGTCGGGGGAGGTCCTCCTCCTCGCCGGGCTGTGGGAGGCCGCCGGCGAGGACGGGACCGGACGCTGCTGCGCCATCCTCACCGAGCCGGCCAACGGCGCCCTGGCATCCATCCATCCGCGCCAGCCCGTCGCCCTCGACCCGGCATGCCGCTGGGCCTGGCTGGATCCGGCGCGTACCGAGCGGGCCGCGATAAAGGCGGCTGCCCGGCGACTCCCCCCGGGGCGGCTCACCGCCCAGCCTACATCCGCCCCCGGCTGAGCGGGGAGCCTAGCAGCCCTCAGGGCCAAGGGAGGTCGGGGCCGGCCGGATGGAGCACCACACTGGCAGCGGCAAGGGCCAGGATCAGACCGGTCAGCGCCCACTCCCCGAGGCCGCCCGTTCGCACCGTGATCGGCGCCCGGAACCGCTGCCGGGAGGGGTAGAGGAGCGCTATCCCCCGCGTCGTGCAGGCGTCCGCGGCCAGGTGCAGGGTGTAGCCCACCGCGAAGGCGGTCACGGTGGTCACGACGGCCCCATCGAGGAGCACCACGGCCAGCGCGAGCCCCAGGAGGGCCAGCGCCGAGTGCGTCAGGCCGCGGTGGCCGAAGAGCCGCGCCAGCGGGTAGCTGATGGGCCACAGCAGCTGGCCAACGCGGGAGCTCGGGTGGTCGATATCCGGGGCCAGGGAGCCGACCACGGCGGCGGTGGTCGCGGCCATGGACAGTGGCAGCGGCGTATGGAACGCCAGCGCCGCGTAGCCGGCGGCTCCGATGAAGACGTGCGAGGTACTGGTCATGGCGACGGCCGGGTCGCCATAGCAGCCACGGGCTCCTTCCGGGGTAGAGGGGATGCCACGGCACGTGCGCACCCCCCTCGGCGGCACGGCAGGGTGGTTAGGCTCACTAGCTGAGGCTCCTTGGATCAACGAGATACAGGCACCTTCTAATGTACCACATCGATCAACAGCCGAAGCCCTGACGGTGCACGCCTAGCCCCCGCCACCTCCCCAGCCGAGGGTCACGACCAGGGCCCGGCGCGCCGTGTCGGTGGTCACGTCGGCTACCTGAACGCGCTCCAGGACACCCCGCGGCAGCGGCGAGGCCCACTCCTGGCGATCGATCCAGCGATCGAGCCGGATCCGGATGGACGAGCCGAGGGGCTCCATCTCCGGCATCTGGCCGAGGGCCCGCAGCACAAAGGGGCCGGCGAAGAACGGCGACACCCGCTCCAGGTAGAGGTCCACCGAGGGCCCGGGCGCCCCCGGCGCGGGGGGCACGGCGATGAGGCCGACCGAGAAGGGGATCCAGATCCCCTTCCTCTTGAGACCCGAGACCCGCAGCCGTCCCCCGGGGCCGAGCTCGAGGGTGAGATCCCGGAGGGAGGGGTCCCCTACCCGCGTGATGCTGCGGGCGACGACGCGCTCGGGGATGGGGATGCGGACGCTGCGCTGGCGGAGCCGCTCCACAAGCTGCGAGCCCGCCGTCGCCAGCTCCTCCGGAAGCCACCGCTCTATGCCCGCTCCTGCTGCCACCTCAGCGCTCGCTCCCGGGCTCAGTCAGGTCCAGGGTCGCCTCCCCCCCGGAGGCGTCGAGGGTCAGGGCGGCATCGGTGAAATCCGGCGGCCCCATCACCCCCATGGCGCCACGGCTGAAGCCGGCCGGCTCCTGGGGGATCCCGAGGAAGTTGGTGGTCAGGTCCTCGCTGCCGTCCAGATCCTGGAAGGCCGCTACGGCGTACTCGCCAGGATCGAGGTCCGAGATGACCAGCCGCATCTCACCACCTGCCACCTCGCGGACCTCGCGGACCAGCGCGCGCCCAGGCTCGGGGAAGGACTCCGCGTCGTCGAAGAGGGCCACGTACAGGCTGCCCCGATCGGGCTCCGGGACCCGGACATGGATCTCCAGCGTCGCCGCGCCGGCCGGGGCGCTGACCGCTAGCGCCACGATCAGCGCCCCGCGTAGCCACTGCGCCATCGGCTCGCCTCCTGTCATCGCTGTGGTATAGCGCCTACCGATCCGCTGCAGGCGACCCGCGCCGCAGGCGCCACCTCGGCGCCGGGTCACGCCTCGGGCGCGGCCGGTGCCGCTGTGTAGGGGGCCAGGCAGCGCTCCAGCCACGCCAGCAACCGGGCACGGACCGCGGCCGGCTCGCGCGTGCCCGGCAGCAGGTAGGGCGAGACACGGCGGCGGTCGAAGTACAGCGCCCCGCTCACCAGCGGCGGGGCCACCACCCCCGGCTCGCCAGGCTCCGGACGAGCCGCCAGCCATACCAGCGTATCCGCGCCCTGCTCCGGCGTACGCAACCGCCCCCGGGTCCAGCGCCAGAAGCCGGGTAGCGCCTCGCGCACCCCGACGGTATCGACCCATCCCGGGTGCATGGCGTAGCAGCCGATCCCCTGGAAATCCGGCATCCGGGCCATCTCGGCGTTGACCACCGCCTGCGCGCGCTTGACGTTGGCGTAGGTCGCCACCTTTTCGTAGGCCTCGTTGTCGAACAGGTGCTCCAGGTGGAGGCGCTGGGTGTACATCCCGCCGGAGGTCATCCACACCACGCGGGCGCCCGGGCGCAGCCGGCCGAGCCGAGCCAGGTTGCGAACGAGGAGGAAGTGGCCGAAGAGCTGGGAGGCCATCTGCAGCTCGACCCCGTCGGCGTTGCGCGCCAGGCGCTCGGGCATGCCGCCGGCGTTCAGGCCTACGAAGTCCAGCTCCGGGAGCTCGGACGCAGCCCGCTGCACCGCTGCCCAGTCACCGGTATCCAGGCTCAGGTAGTCGGCCTCCCCACCCCCCGGCGAGCGGCCGCAGGTGATCACCCGATGGCCCATCCCGCGCAGCCGTGCCGCCGCCGCGGCACCGATGCCCCGGCTGCCGCCGGTGATCAGGCCGGTCAGCGGCCGGCTGCCACCCTCGCGCAGCGGATCCGCGAAGCCGGGCCAGCGCCGGGCGTGGCGCTCGTAGCCGCTGCTGTCGAAAGAGAAGTAGATCGAGGCGTCGAGCAGCCACTCGTGGGGCCTTCTCATGCAATCACCGCTCCGCAGGGACCGTGGCGAGCGCCCGCCTACCGGGCGCCCCTTGTACCCTACTGATTGTGGCCGCGCCGGTCACGTGGGCAGGGGGCATGCCGCCGCCAGGCGAGCGGCTGCAGCCTCGATTGGCGATCGCCTGCAGCTAGCGCTAAGGTAGTGGCATCCTGACTAGAGACAAGGGCCCCGACACCATGCTCCGCCTGCTCAAGTGGCTGCTGATCGGCCTCGCCGCGCTCCTCGGCACCCTCCTCGCGGTGGCGGCCGTCGCCGTGATGGTCATCGACCCCAACGACTACCGCGACGAGATCGCCGCCGTCGCCGAGCGCCAGCTCGGCCGTGAGCTGACCATCCAGGGCGAGATCGACTGGACCCTCTTCCCGTGGCTCGGCCTGGAGGTCGGCCGGGTCACCCTGGCCGACGCCGAGGGCTTCCACGACGCCCCCTTCGTCGAGGCCGAGCGCATGGCCGCCTCGGTCCGGGTCTGGCCGCTGCTGCGCGGCGAGCTCGAGACCCGAGCCCTGGAGCTGGACCGTCCGGTCATCCGCCTGATGCGAGACGAGCAGGGGGAGCCGAACTGGGCCGATCTCGCCGAGCGCCTCGGCGGGCCAAGCGCAGCGCAGGGCGGCGCCGCGGCGCCGGAGGAGACGCCTACGGACAGCTCGGCCGGAGGGGACAGCTCGGCCGGGGGCGCCGGCGCCCTCGCCGACGTGACCATCGGCGGGCTGCGGATCCGCGAGGCCGCGATCCACTGGACGGACCGCAGCGCCGGGCAGGAGATGGTGCTGGACCCGGTGAACGTGAGCCTCGAGACCTTGCGCCTGGACGAGCCCATCGGGATCCATGCGGATGCCGTGGTCGGCGGCCAGGAGCGGATCGCGCTCGACGGCGAGGCGCGCCTCACCCTGCCCGAGGGCGAGCCGCAGCTGACGGCCAGCTGGACGCTGGCCCCCCTCGACCCCAAGGGCGTGCTCAGCGCCCTGGGCCTGGAGCCGCCGGAGACCGCGGACCCTGATGCGCTGCGCCGCCTCACCGGCTCCGGCGAGGTGGTGGCCAACCCGGCGCGCATCGAGCTCCCCGAACTTACCGTGGAGCTCGACGACAGCCGGCTCCAGGGCGAGGCGGCGCTGCAGCCCGAGGGGCCGTCCATCGAGCTCGCCCTGGCGCTCGACGCCATCGACGCCGACCGCTACCTGCCGCCGGCCGCGCCGGACGAGGCCGGCAGCGGCTCCGGCGATGCCGGCGGGTCCGGCGGCAGCGGCGACGACACCGGCAGCAACGAGCCCAGCCTCGGCGATCTCCGGGCGGTGAGCCTGGACCTCCCGCTGGAGCCGCTGCGCGATCTGGCCCTCGACGGCACGCTGGAGGTCGGTGAGCTGCGTATCGCCGGCCTGCGCATCGAGGCCCTCGAGGCCTCGCTGGCTGGGGCTGACGGCGAGGTCGGCGCCGACACCCTTGAGGCGCAGCTCTACGACGGCCGCTTCAGCGGCCACGCCCTCCTCGATGCCCGGGGCGAGGCGCCGGCGTTCGACATCGCCTCGCGCCTTGAGGAGGTGCGCTTCGGCCCGCTGCTCGAGGACCTGGTCGACCGGGATTGGCTCCACGGTACCGGGCGCTTCCGCTTCGCCGGCAGCGGGGGTGGCCCCCACCTGCACGCCCTGATCGAGGACTTCGAGGGCGAGGGCCGCCTGGCCGTGGAGGACGGCGCCCTGCTCGGGCTGAACATCCCCCACGAGATCCGCAAGGCCGTGGCGCAGCTCCGCCGCGAGGAGCCGCCGGAGGCGCCGAGCGACGAGGAGCGCACCGATTTCACGGAGCTGACCGCGAGCCTCACGCTCAGCGACGGTATCGCCCGCAACGACGACCTGCACCTCACCGCCCCCCTCCTCCAGGCGCGCGGCGCCGGCGAGGCGGACATCCTCGAGGAGCGGGTCGACTACCGCGTCGAGACCACGCTCGACGAGGGGCTAGCGGCCGCGGAGGTGCCCGTGCTCCACCACCTAGCGGGCGCCACGGTGCCGCTGACGATCACCGGCCACCTCCTGGACCCGGAGATCGGCGTCGACGCCAAGGGGCAGATCGAGACGGCCCTGGAGGAGCGGCAGGAGGAGCTGGAGGGGCGCGTCGACGAGGAGCAGGAGGCGCTCGAGGACAAGGCCGATGAGGAGCTCCAGGAGCAAGAGGACAAGGCCAAGGAGCGCCTGCGCCAGGAGATGGACGACCTATTCTAGCGCCTCCCTCGTCGCACGCGCACCCGAGGCCCGGGCAGGCGCCCGGCGGCGTGATCCGCTGGGTGCGCACGAGGGGCGGCATGGCGCGGGCCGCCGCGTAGGAGGAGCGCACGGGCGTATCGCGGAAGCGGCCCGTGCCAGGATCACAGGAAGCCGATCGAGGGCAGCCGCATGGGAGAGGATGAGACCCCCCCGCTCAACACCGATCTAGCCCGGCAGGTCCAGAACCTCGGCATCGACGCCGTCGAGGGCGAGCAGCAGGACGCCATGGGGACCATCGAGGCGCTCATGCTCGGCACGCTCTCCATGGCCCGCAGCTACATGGACGCCGCAGACCTCGCCGACTACCTGCGCTTCGTCGCCGACCGTGTCGAGGACACGGACGACGGCGATGAGGGCGATCCCCCAGGCTAGGCGTCCCGGGGGGCGCCCCCAGTCAGCGGGCGCCGCACGCCCCGCGGCATAGCACCCGCCCTACTGCGTTGCCAGCCGCTCCAGGGCGTCCAGGGCCTGCTCGCCGCCGCCGACGAAGGAGCGGATCTCGCCGGACGCGTCCCGGTAGAAGACCGTCGGCACGCTGCGCACCCCGAGCTCCCGGGCCAGTGTCATGTTCGCCCGGACCGCCGAGCGGCCATCGACGTCGTGCGCCTCCTCGATCGTCGCCGCGGCATCGGCCAGGGACTCCTCGCCGAGGAAGGCCACCGGCACCCAGCGCCACTCGACGCTCGGCGTGGCGCCCCCCTCGACGGCCTCCGTCAGGTCCGTGCAGTGGGGGCAGTTCGGGTCCTTGAAGGCGTAGACCTTGTAGTCGCTGTCCCCGTGCCGGATATAGTGGCTCTCGCTCAGCTGCTCGAACAGATCCGTCGACCCGGCCTCGGCGGCCCCGCCGACAGGGCAGCCGGCAGCCAGCAGGCCGCCTAACAGGCCCAGGACGACCCCTCTCGCTACGCGTGTCATTGCGCCTCCAGTCCCGGTAGCACCGCATTGAGCAGGTGCTCGGCCCGCTCGTGTCCGGCATCCGCCGCCTCCTGCCAAAGCTCAGCGGCGCGCTCCATATCCGGCTCCGTGGCGTGGCCCTCGAGGTACATCCACCCCAGCTGGACCTTCGCCTCTGCATTGCCTGCCTCCGCCAGCTCGGTGAAGGCCTCGTGGGCGGCCTCCAGCCTGCCCTGCTCGTGGAGCCTATGGGCCTCCGCCAGCGCCTCCGAGCGCTCCCCCTGCTCGGACGCCGCCGGACCCGCCTCACTGGCCTCGCTCAAGCCGGCCTCCTCGGCGCCGCACGGGAGGCACAGGGCTACGCCTAGCACAAGGCCGCCGAAGAGCCCGGCCTGCTTGCTCGCTCGCATGGTGCGCCCTCCAGTCAAGTGTCGAGCCTCGCAGGCTAGGCCCCGCTGGGGCGCAACGCAACGCCCCGGCGCGATAGCCCCTGCAGGGCACGGCCGGCGACCCCTAGGCGGCGCGGCCCGCGGCCACGCCGGAGGACCAGGCCCACTGGAGGTTATGCCCGCCGAGGTGGCCGGTGACGTCGACGACCTCACCGACGAAGAACAGCCCCGGCACCTCGCGAGCGGCCATCGTCTGCGAGGACAGCCCCCTGGTGTCGACCCCGCCGGCCGTCACCTCCGCCTTGGCGTAGCCGCCAGTCCCGGCCGGCGTCAGCCGCCAGTCCTGGAGCCCGGCGGCGACGGCGTCCAGCTCGGCGTTGCTGTAGCCCTGCAGGGGGCCGGACCACCCCCCGAGCCGGCACAGCTGACGGGCCAGGCGGCGCGGCAGGTAGCCGGAGAGGTAGCGCTGCAGGCCTGCCTTGGGGCGGCGCGCCCGCAGCTCGGCCAGCTCGTCGGGCACGGCCACGCCGGGGAGCCAGTCCACGCTCACGGGGACCGCCTCGCGCCAGTAGCTCGAGGCCTGCAGCGCCGCCGGCCCGCTCAGGCTACCGTGGGTGAGCAGCAGGTCCTCCTCGAAGGCCGCGTCGCCGCAGCGGATCCGCACCGGCACGCTGATCCCGGCCAGGGCGCCGAGGGGCTCGGCCAGCGCCGGCGGCAGCGTCAACGGCACCAGCGCCGGCCGCGTGGGCCGGACCGCCAGCCCGAACTGCCGGGCCACGGCGTAGCCGAAGCCGGAGGCCCCCGCCCTCGGCAGCGCCAGCCCACCCGTAGCGACCACCAGGGACTCGGCGTGCAGGGTCTCGGTAGCGGTCGCCACCGCGAAGCCCGCCTCCTGGGCATGGATCCCGCGCACCGGGGTGCCGGCCCGGAGCTCCGCCCCCACCGCCCGGCACTCGGCGAGCAGCATATCCAGGATGGGCCGGCTCGACTCGCGGCAGAAGAGGCGGCCCGGCTCCCGCTCCTCGTAGCGGATCCCGTAGCGCTCGACCAGGTCCAAGAACGCCAGCGGCGGGTAGCGGCGCAGCGCCGAGAGGCAGAAGCGCGGATTGGCGGAGAGGAAGTGCTCCGGGCCGCTGTCGAGGTGGGTGAAGTTGCAGCGCCCGCCGCCGGAGGCGAGGATCTTGCGCGCCGGCCTCCGGGCGTGGTCGAGCAGCAGCACCCGCCGGCCACGGGAGCCGGCGGTAGCGGCGCACATCAGGCCGGCGGCGCCGGCGCCGATGACGATCACGTCGTAGGTGCTCGCCGTCATCCCGCTACCGGACATCTACGACGCGGCTCGCCCGCTGGAAGCGCACCCGCCAGCCAGGCCAGGCGGGCAGCTCCCAGCGCTTGGGATCGGTACGCCGGATCCCGCCGACCTTCTCGGCCACCACCTCCTTGCGGCGGACGTTGTAGTGGATGCGCAGCTGCAGGTCGCTAAGCTGCACCCACCGGGGATAGCGCTCGTCGAAATCCGGCCGCTCCCAGTCCGGGATGCCGGGGAAGCGCAGATCCCGCACCTCCAGCAGGGCCAGGTCCTCCCCGGCTGCGACGCCCAGCTGCGCCAGCCGCTCCAGCAGCCAGTCGCGCGCCGCCGGGACCTCCCCGTCAGCGTAGCCGAGGGCCACGTAGAGCGCCCAGGCCTCGAGGTCGTCCTGGAGCTGGCTACCCACCGGGGCCAGCAGCTCGTCGGCGAGGATCAGGTCGGCAGCCGCCTCGCGGGCGGCCGCCCCTTGCGGCGCCAGCGCCTCGCTCGCCACCTGCCGGCCGGCGAAGCTGAGCTCCCGCCGGGCGGTGAGCCGCTCACCGTCCCAGGCCGCGTCCTGGATCCGCTCGGTGCAGGCGCCGCTGCCGGCCACCGCCTCCAGGGACAGCGGCGCCAGGGCGGTGGCCACGGTGACCGTCTGCCGCGTCCCCTTGCCGGGGACGCTATGGGCGTCGAGGACCAGCGCCGCCTCCGCTGAGGCGGGGAACCAGGCGCGCTCGCCGACGACGACCTCGTCGCCGGCGCCGTTGCCCAGCGCCTGGCGGCGGCGCTCACGGCGGACGTAGACCCACGCCGGCAGGGCCTGGGCTGCCGCAGCCAGGGAGCGGTCCGCGGTGGCGATATCCAGCCCGGGCACCCACTGCGTCCCGGCGTCAGCCACCGGCGCCGGCGGTGCCGGCAGGCCCAGCAGATCCCGCAGCTGCTCGGCCAGGCGCCGCGCCTCGGCACGGCCACGGTCCTCCATGCGTACCCCGGGCAGCCGCTCGGCGCGCAGCGCCGCCACCCGCAGCAGGCCGTCGCAGCGGCGGCCGAGGGTCTCCTCCAGCGCCTGGCACGCATCGCTGTCGCCGGTGGCCGGCTGGAGCCATTGCCCCCCCGTTGCGATCCCGGCCACCCAGTCGGCCATGAAGGCCGCTGTGTCGGTATCGGGCATGGCCGTCACCAGGTGGGCGAGGCCGGGATCCACGGGCATGGCGAACAGCCGGTGGCCGCGCTCCGTGGCTTGCCCTTCCCCGTCCAGGGCGCCGAGCTCGGTCAGCACCGCCTCCGCCTGCTGCCGGCTCTCCGCCCGGGGCGGGTCGACGAAGGGCAGCCCATCGACACGGTAGCCGGCACAGGCCGCGGCGAGCACCAGCTCCGTGAGGTCCTCGCGCAGCACCTCCGGGGGCGCGCGCTCGGGCAGCGGCGCCGCCCGGCCCCATAGCCGGTAGCAGGTCCCCGGCGCCAGGCGCCCGGCGCGCCCCGCCCGCTGCGCGGCGCTCGCCCGCGAGATCGGCTGCAGGGCGAGCACAGTCCGGCCGTTGCGGCGCAGGGTCCGCCGCTCCAGCCCGCTGTCGACCACGGCGGTGATCCCGGGGACGGTCAGCGAGGTCTCGGCGACGTTGGTGGCCAGCACCACCCGCCGCTGCGCGCCCGGCTCCAGGGCCCGCCGCTGATCGGCCAAGCGCGCGCTGCCGTGCAGGGGGACCACGTCGGCGTCGACCCCGCGCAGCTCCCGGCGCACCTCCTCGATCTCGCCGCGGCCGGGCAGGAAGGCGAGCACGTCGCCGTCGGTCTCGCCGAGGGCTCGGCGCACCGCCCTCGATAGGCGCTCGGCCAGCCCCTTGCGCTGCGGCATGTCCCGGGGCTGCTCGGCGCAGTAGACGTCGCTGACCGGGTGGCTGCGGCCCGGCGCCTCGAGGTAGGCGGCGCCGAGCCCATCCGCCAGCCGCTGCCCCGCCAGCGTAGCCGAGGCCAGCACCAGGCGGTGCTCGCCGTCGGCGCGCAGCAGGGCGAGGAGCAGATCGGTATCCCAGCGCCGCTCATGGAACTCGTCGAGGATGACCGTCTGGAAGCCGCCCAGCCGCCCCTCGGCCCGCCAGCGCAGGGCCACGCCGGGGGTGACGAAGCAGATGCGTGTCCCGGCCCCGTAGCGGCGGTCCAGGCGCACGGCGTAGCCCACCGTCCCGCCGAGCTCCGTGCCCACCTGCCCGGCCACGAAGTCGGCTAGGCTCGTGGCCGCTACCCGGCGCGGCTGGATGACCAGCACGGCCCCCCGCTCCGCCGCCCAGACCGGCAGCCGGGTGGACTTGCCGGAGCCGGTGGCCGCGGCCACCACGCAGTGCCCGGCATCCAGGGCATCGAGGAAGGCGCCGCGGTGCTCGTCGATGGGGAGCGTAGCCGCTGTCTCCCTACCCATACGGCCCGTATCCCATCAACGGCGCACGCTGCCGGTCCAGCACGGATCCACGCTCGCCGCGGCGTCCCGAGCCTCCGCCTCGCCGCGGTACCACGCCAGGCGGGGCTGGAGCTGCACAGTCGGGCCGACGATGACCAGCGCCGGGCTCGCCAGCCGCGCCGCCCCGGCGCGCTCCGGCAGGGTGCGCAAGGTGCCTGAGACCACGCGCTGCTCCGGCGTAGTGGCCTGGGCCACCACCGCCGCCGGATGCGCCTCCGGCAGGCCCTGCTCGCGGAGCTGGCCACAGACGGCGGCCAGATTGGCCAGGCCCATGTAGATCACCAGCGTCTCGTCCTCCCGGTACGGGGCGTGGGCCGCCATCTGCGGGTGGCCCTGGCGCCGGTGCCCGGTGAGCATGCGGCAGCTCTGGGCGTAGTCGCGGTGGGTCAGCGGGATGCCGGCGTAGCAGGCGGTCCCCTGGGCCGCGGTCACCCCGGGGACCACCTGGAAGGGGATGCCGGCGTCGATGAGCCCCTCCAGCTCCTCGCCGCCGCGGCCGAAGAGGAAGGGGTCGCCCCCCTTGAGCCGGAGCACCCGCTTGCCCTCGCCGGCGAGGGCCACCAGGCGCTCGTTGATCCGCTCCTGGGGCAGCGTATGCCGCCCGCGGCGCTTGCCCACCGGGATACGCTCGGCTTCCTTGCGCACCAGGTCGAGCAGCGCCGGGGCGGCCAGGCGGTCGTAGAGGACCACATCGGCGCGCTGCATCAGGCGCAGGGCGCGGAAGGTGAGCAGGTCCGGATCCCCGGGGCCGGCGCCGACCAGGAAGACCTCCCCCTGCGGCGCGGCGCGCCCCCGCTCCTGCTCCAGCAGGCGCAGCAGCTGGGCCTCGCCGTCCGCCTCGCGGCCGGCGAGGACCGACTCCGCCGCTGGCCCGTCGAAGACCCGCTCCCAGAAGCGCAGCCGCCAGTCCCGGTCGGGGAGCGCCGCCCGCACCCGGTCGCGCATGCGCCCGGCCAGGCTGGCCAGCCGACCGTAGGCGGCCGGCAGCAGCGTCTCCAGGCGGCTGGCGATCTGCCGGGCGAGGACCGGCGCCGCCCCACCGCTGGAGATGGCCAGCTGCAGCGGCGAGCGGTCCACCAGCACCGGGGTCAGGTAGCTGCTCAGCGACGGCCGGCCGGCCACGTTGACCGGGATGCCGCGCTCGGCGCAGGCGTCGTGGACGGCGCGATCGGTAGCCTCGTCGCCGCTGGCCCCGACGGCCAGCGCCGCCCCGGCCTCCATCCCCGGGCGGAAGGGCTCGGCCCGGTGTACCAGCCCCTCGGGCGCCTCCTCGAGGAGCCGCTCGCAGGGCGGCGCCAGCGCCGGGGCGAGGAGCTCCACCCGGGCGCCGGCGCTGAGCAGGTCCCTGGCGCGGCGCGCCGCCGCCTCGCCGCCGCCGATGACCAGGCAGCGCCGGCCCTCGAGCTTGAGGAAGATCGGGTAGTGGTGCATGCCTGCCTGCCCGCGCTCAAGACCGCCCGGCGCCGGCGAGCCGCTCCAGGGAGAGCAGGGCGTCCCCGTAGGCATCGACCAGCTCCAGGCTGCAGTGCTGGCAGGCGCCGGCCAGGGCCCAGGCCTCGGCGACCCGGCCCCAGTCCACCTCGACCCGGCCGCCGCCGGCGCCGAGGACCAGGGCGTCGCCCTCCCAGCGCAGCCCAGCGCCGGTGGCCGAGCAGACCATCCGCGTCCCCCCGGCGCCGTGGACCACGCCCTGCACGCGGGGCCACTCGCGGCACTCCTGGAGGTGGCGGGGCAGGTCCGCCGGATCGATGGGGCTGCTCCGGTAGGGGGTCTCCGGCTCAGCCGCCTCATCGGCAACCGCCGCCAGGGCCGAGCCCCAGGGCACATCGAAGCGCTGCATGGCGGCGGCCAGGCTCGGCTGGGCCTGCTCGCGCAGCCAGGCGCGCAGCGCCGCCGGCCACTCCGCTAGCCCCAGGCTCAGGGACTGCCCCCGGCGCTCGCCAGCCACCGGCGCGCCGTCCGCGTACTTGGCCGTGTAGCCCCGGGGCGTCACCATCAGCCCGGCCTGCCGGAAGGTGGCGCTGCTGCCGACGATCACGGTGGTGAGCATGCTCGCCTCCGCCTCGTGGAGCGTATCCAGGCGCAAGTGCTCGACGCGCTGGCGCTGCCGGTAGGCGGAGCGCACCAGGGCCACCGGCGTCTCCCCGGCGCGGTAGCGCAGCAGGATCTCCTGGGCCCGGCGGATGTGCTCGCGGCGGCGCTTGCTCGCCGGGTTGTAGATCGCCACCACGAAGTCGCCCCGCCCGGCCGCCTCCAGCCGCCGGGCGATCACCGGCCACGGCGTGAGCAGGTCGGACAGGGATACCGTGCACAGGTCGTGGGTCAGCGGCGCCCCGACCAGGGCGGCGCAGCTCGACAGCGCCGTCACCCCGGGGACCACCTCCACCGCCACGTCGCCTGAGGCCGGCGCCCAACCCCGCTGGAGCAGCAGCTCGTAGGTCGGGCCGGCCATGCCGTAGACGCCGGCATCGCCGGAGGAGACCAGGGCCACGACGTGGCCGTCCCGGGCGTGCTGCCAGGCCGCCTCCACGCGGTCGAGCTCCTCGGTCATGGCCTTGCCGACCACGGTCTTGCCCTCGAGCAGCTCCGGGATGAGCTTGAGATACGCCTCGTAGCCGATGACCACCTCGGCCTCGGCGATGGCCTCACGGGCCCGCGCCGTCATGTGCGCCGGGTCGCCGGGGCCGATCCCCACGAGCAGGATCCGCCCCGGCGCAGCGTCGTTGTCTGTCATTCGTTCAGCCTCGCTATGGATACCGTGGCGTTGCGCCCGTCCTCGCCCCGCCAACGGCGCTTCTCGATGATCAGGTCCGCGGCGCAGGCACCGGCGCGGCTCAGGGCCGCCGCCTCGGCCACCGCCGGGGTGCCGGTGTTGCGGCGCACCGCCTCTGAGGGGTGAGGGACGGGTACCGCCGCCAGCCTCGCCGCTGGGTACCACGCCAGCGGCCAGCCCTGCGCCTGCGCCAAGGCGTGCAGGGCCGGCTCGTCGCGCTTGAGGTCGATGCTCGCTACGGCGGCCACCGCCGCCGGGCCCAGGCCCGCCTCGCCGAGGGCGACGCGCACCGCCTCGGCCACCGTCTCGGGGGCCGCACCGCGATCGCAGCCGATGCCGAGGACCACCCGCATCACGCCCCCACCCCGGCAGGCTGGTAGCGTACCAGCCGCTCGCCGAGCCGCGCCTGCCACTCCTCGGGCGGCGCCTGGGCACGCACCCAGAGGACGGCGGCGTAGGCGTCGGCAGCCAGGTGCCGCGGATGGCTCAGGCGATCCAGGTTCCCCGGCGGCGGCGTCGCCGCCGCCGGGCGCCAGGCATCGTCCTCCTCGACCAGGGCCACCGGCTCGCCGTTGACCAGGGCCGCCGCCGCCCGGCGCAGGGCGGCCCTGGACGCCACCACGCGCCAGCCCTGCTCGCGCCCGATCAGGTCCACGGCGGGCAGCCCGGCGCTGTCCGAGGCGGTGGTCACCACAGGCGTAGCCCCGAGCTCGCCGGCGACCCGCTGCGCCCAGGCGTTGGCGCCGCCGAGGTGGCCGCCGATGACCGCCACCGCGAAGCACCCCGCCTCATCCACGGCGACGACCCCCGGATCGCGGGCCTTATCCCCCATATAGGGGGCGAGCAGGCGCACTGTGGCCCCTACGGAGCAGAAGCAGACCAGCTGCGTGACCGGGAGCCGGAAGCGCTCGCCGAGCGCGGCGCCGAGCGCCCCGGACTCCACGGCGGTCCGGGGGTTGGGGAGCTCCGCCAGCCGGGGGGCCAGGCGTGCCGGGACGATGAGCTCGGCGGCAGGCCAGGCGGCGGCCAGGCGGGCGGCCTGGGCGGCACCGCCGCGGGTCACGGCAGCCAGGACCAGGCCGTGGCCGGTGCCGCTCACGCCCCACCCTCCCCTTGGCGCCGATGGGCGTTGTGGACCAGCAGCAGCGACAGGTAGTGGACCGAGCCGCCGCGCAAGGCGCGTAGATCGGTCACCACCCGCTCCTGGGGCGTGCCCGCCCGCTCGACGAAGGCGCTGCTCGCCAGCAGCCCCCGGCCCTCGAGCAGGTCGATCAGCGGCTCGAGCAGCGGCTTGACCTTGAGCAGGACCAGGGTATCCACCTCCGGCAGGAGCCGCTCCACGGTCGCCATCCCGTAGCCGCCGGGCAGCACCGCCAGGGCGTCGTCCTGGCTGGCCAGGGGCCACCCTACCCGCGCCGGCGCGGCGAGGAAGGAGGCCACGCCAGGGATGGTCTCCACCTCGACCTCGGGGAGCTCAGCGCCCACCGCCCGGGCCAGGTGGCCGAAGGTGGCGTAGGTGGAGGCGTCGCCCTCGACCAGGAAGGCCACGTCCCGCCCCTGGCGCAGGGTCGCCGCCACCGTGGCGGCCGCCCGGGACCAGTGCCAGGCCAGGGTCGCCGGGTCGCGGGTCATGGGGAAGGTCAGCGGCGCGGCGTCCGCCGGCGGGGCGAGGCCGCCGCGCTCGGCGATATCCAGGGCGTAGCTGCGCTCGCGCTCGGCGCGGACGGGGTAGGCCCACCGCGCCGGCCCCTGCAGCACCGCCCACGCCCGCCGCGTGATCCAACCCGGATCGCCGGGGCCTAGCGAGACGCCGATCAGCCGGCCAGGCGCCGCCGTCATGCCGCCTCTCCCTGGGTAGCGGTGATGATCCACACCGGGTTCTCCGCCCGGAAGGCGCGCATGCCCGCCAGCTCGTGGCTTCGGTGCGCCTGCAGCTGCACCGCCTCCCAGGCCGCGCCCGCAGCGGCCTCCAGGCGCGCCGTCGCCCGCTGGAGGTTCTCCAGGGTGACCACGTTGACCACCAGGCGCCCGCCGGGGCGCAGCCGCTGCAGGCACAGATCGATGAGCTCGCCGAGGGCCCCGCCGGAGCCGCCGATGAACACCGCGTCCGGATCCGGCCACCCGTCCAGCCCCTCCGGCGCGCAGCCGTGCTGCAGGGTGACATTGCCGGCGCGGCGCCGGCGCCGGTTCACCTCGGCCACGGCGAGGTCCTCGGCACGGCGCTCCACGGCCCACACGTGGCCCCGCGGGCACAGGCGCGCCGCCTCCAGCGCCACCGCGCCCGAGCCGGCGCCGATGTCCCAGACCCGGCTCTCCGGGGTCAAGGCCAGCCCCGCCAGGGCCACGGCCCGCACCTCCCGCTTGGTGATCAGCCCGCGCTGCGGGCAGCGCTGCTCGAACGCCCCGTCCGCCGGGGCGAAGGGCGGCCCGGCGGACGGCGTGGTGCGCCGCAGCAGGGCGACGTGGGGCTGCGGGTATGTCCCCTCCGCCGCCGCGGAGAGCGGCATCGGCGGCTGGATCAGCTCGTCGCTCCGGCCCAGCCGGGCCGCAACGGCCACCTGGAGCTCGGCATCGGTGTAGCCGACGGCCTGCAGCTGCCGCGCCAGCCAGCCGGCGCCGGTGGCGGCCGCGGTGTAGGCCGCCACCCGCTCACTCCCCTCCAGGGCGCGCAGGACGCCGCTGAGGGGGTGATCCGGCCCCGCCGCCTGGGCCGACCACTCGGTGGCGGCCCCGCCATGGACCGAGGCCACGGCCGTCTCCGCCACCGGCCACCCCAGCCGGGCGCAGGCGAGCTGCACCAGCGACGGCGCCGGCAGCACCCGGCAGCGCTCGGCGCCGAGGGCGGCGACCAGGCGCTCACCGATGCCGTGGCAGAGGGGATCGCCGGAGGCGAGGACCACGGCCCGCCGGCCGGCCGCCGCAGCCGCCGCCACCCAGGCGGGGACCTCGGCCACCGCCCCGGTGAGGTCGCGCCGCTCCGCCGCCGTCGCCAGGGGGGCGTAGAGCGCCAGGGCCCCGCGCCCCCCGATGAGCAGGTCCGCCTCGGCGATGGCTGCCCGCGCCGCCGGGGGCAGGGCCTCGGGACCGTCGTCGAGGACCCCGACCACGGTGCAGGCCACGCTCACGCCTCGCCCTCCTCGGCGAGGCGCAGCAGGGCGTGGAGGCAGGCGACCACCGGCGGGCTGCCGCCCTTGCGCCCGGCCGTCGCGATCCAGGGTACCCTCTGCTGGGCCATGGCCTCATCGGTGGCCTCGGCGGCGGCGACGAAGCCTACCGGCATGGCGATGAGCAGCCGCGGCGCCGCCTCACCGTCCTCGATCCGCCGCAGCACCGCGCGCAGGGCGGTGGGGGCGTTACCCACGGCGACGATGCCGTCGAGCTCCCCGGCCTCGGCGGCGAGGGCCACGGCCTGCTCGGCCCGCGTTCCCCCCTGCGCCCGGGCGCGCTCGGCAGCCGCTGGATCGCCCATCCGGGCGGTGGCGCGCACCCCGAAGCGGTCGAGGCGCCGCGTCGACAGGCCGGCGCGGATCATCTCCACGTCGACGAACAGCGGCGCCCCGGGGCGGATCGCCGCCAGGCCAGCGGGCACCGCCTCAGGATGGAAGCGGGTCAGGCCGTTGAAGTCGAAGTCCGCCGTGGTGTGGATCAGGCGCCGGACCAGCGCCCACTGCGGTCCGCTGTAGCCGCTACGGTCGCCGGCCTCGGCGTCCACCTGGGCCAGGGAGGTGTCCTCGATCCGGCGCCCGGAGGCGGTCTGCTGCTCGGTCACCGATGGCTGCCGGGCCATGGCCCCTGCCTCCTCAGTGGTGGTGGTGATGGTGGTGGTGCGCCGCCGCGGCGCGATGGGGGCAGCCGTCGCACTCCAGCATACCCTGCCCCTCGACGGCCTCCCGCACCCGCTGCTCAACGAGGTCGAGGACCTCCGGCTCGAAGCCGAGGTAGTCGGCCAGGGCGAAGGCGGTCTGCGGGTACTGCCGGCGCAGGCGGGCGAGCTGCTCATCGATGCGGTCGATCAGCCGGCCGGTGT
>Ga0207714_1000524_pt1 | contig 26221 bp, 27 predicted proteins | sample PonA232FremontCA_2_FD_187270 | JGI IMG/M metagenome (GOLD analysis project Ga0207714, IMG submission 187270) | Marine sediment microbial community from Fremont, CA, USA - Pond A23 Sediment 2 (SPAdes) | ecosystem: Environmental > Aquatic > Marine > Unclassified | place: USA: Fremont, California...
GCAACCTTGTCAATTAAATCAGTTTTTGTCATCAATACTCATCCCCTTAATTTAAGTTTTATTCTTATTATATTTTATTTATACAAAAGTTATAAATTTCCTTCTTTTTTATTACTTTTATTCCTAGAATCACAACGTTTTTATCTGATTTAGGTACTTTTTCCAATCCAAAACTGTTCCCAATTGCCTTTGCTTCTATCAAAAGCGATATATAAGTAAAGACAGGCTGTAGCTGCACCAAAAACAAGTAATAGAAAAAACCAGGCTAAAAACTTCATATTATTTTGTTCTCGATAATAAATCCATCCAGAAAATATAAAAAACATGAAATAAATATCTATTAATGTTATTTTTCCCCAGGTTAATGCAATAATTTGACTGCCATCTGCACTAAAATTTGAATACATAAAACCATAGATTATAGAAACAGTCATAATTATAAACCCTAATAAAGCTATATACTTAGCTGTCTTCATCTACTTTTCCTCCTATTTTATTTTCCTGGAAACCAAGGGAAAAATTTATTAGTTCTTTTAGCATATTCCTGAAATTCTTCATCGTCTGCGTATCTTTCTTCTAACAATGGTACCCCTGATACAAACAGCAATAAATAGGTTATGGTTATCGGACTAATAATAAAAATCCAACTGCCAGGTACTGATAAACCTATTATAAAAATACCCCACCACATAGTAGCTTCTCCAAAATAATTTGGATGTCTGGTATATTTCCATAATCCTTCTTTCATAATATGCCCATCTTTTTCGGACTCAGGCTTACTTATATAGTCTCTCAATTGCTTATCGCCAAGAGCTTCGAAGGTAAATCCAATTATCCATATTGCTATACCAATAAAATCAAAAGCGGTTAAAGAAGCAGCTACATTAGAATTAATATTTATTACAGAAGACACTATTAAAAATAATAACAAACCTTGAAGTATAAAAATTTGGAAAAACGATCTAACATAAAAGTAATTCCAATTTTCTCTCCACTTCGCATACCTAAAGTCCTCTTCTTTTCCTTTGTTACGTTTATAAATATGATAAGATAATCTTAGACCCCAAATTGTCACAAAAAGTGTTACTATAATAGACCTAAAATTTATATTACCAGTATTTAATAATACAAAATAAGAAGCTAAAACAAAACCAAGCCCCCAACCAATATCCACCACTGAGTTATTTTTCTTGATAACACCGATTATAAAAAACACAATAAAATAGGCTAAAATGAATATTAAAGTACTCACAAAAATTGAACTCATAATTATTCTCCTCCTTTATTAGTCATTAACGAAATTGCAACACTGTTTCTGCCTGCACTTAAACCAATCACTGGAGATATATCCATAATATATTCAGGTTCTTGTCCAATTAAGTTAGTAAATATCTTTTTATATTCTCTAGCCCTTTCTTTACCATCCCCATGGACAATTGAATATCTTTTAATTCCTTCTTTGTCTTTATGGTCTTTGACAATATCTTTAATTTTATTTGTGATCGCTTTTTTGCTGAAGGCTTTTGCAAAAGCTATACCATTACCATCTTCATCAAGAGATACAATCGGTTTTAGGTTGAAAAAGCCAGCCAACTTACCTTTCAAGGGACTTACTCTTCCACCTCTTACCATATATTCAAAGTTATCTACACTAACATATATATATAATTGATCTTTTATATTTTTTATATATTCAACTATTTCTTCATGTTTAAATCCTTGCTCTATTTTTTCAATGGCTTCCATAACAAGTAATCCTTGTGCTCCTGAATCTAATTTGGAATCTATTATAGTAATTTCGGTCCCATTTTTAATATTATTTGAAGCAGTTTTAACAGTTTCATAAGTTCCACTTAAATTACTAGAAACAGTTATTATAATTATAGATTCATAATGGTCCGCTAAGAAAGACAGTTTGTCTTCTACCATTTTTATAGACGGTTGGGCAGAAGTAGGGTATTCTTCAGCCTCATCAACTAAATCATAAAAATTATCTGATGTTATCGTTATTTTATCTAAATAATTTGTATCATCAATGATTAAATTTATCGGGATTACATGAATTTGATTATTATCTATATATTCTTGGGGTAAATCAGCAATAGAATCTGTGACTAAAGCTATCTCAGCTATCCTATTATATCTTATATTGTATTGAATTAACATATCATCAACTTTTTGATCTATTATTGCACTATAATTATTTAATTCAGCAAAAAATTCTGCAGGCTGATTGGTATGAATATGAATTCTCATTTTGTCAGAACCACCTGCAATAATTAAAGAGTCACCTAATTCAGCAAGTTCTTTTCTTATATTTGGAATTTCTTTTTGTACATTTTCTAAATATGCTTCTGTACAATATCTGAATTTGATTTCATCTTCTTCACTAAAACTAGTCTCTTCGTTATCCATAACTACTTCATAATTATTTATTTCCTCTATTTTACCTGTTTTTATAAATTCTAAGATTCCTGTTAGGAAATATACAAATCCCAAAGCACCTGAATCTACTACATGAGCCTTTTTAAGAACTTCTAAAGTGTCTTGGGTTTTATTTAAAGATCTTTTTGCTGTTTTCAATGATTCTGACATTAATTCTTCATAATCATCTGTTTTTGACTTGATATCTTCTAAAGAATTAGACCAATCCTTCATTACAGTCAACATAGTGCCTTCTACTGGTTCACTTATTGCTTGATAAGTTTGTTCTACTGCTTTACTTATTGTTTTAACAAAATTATTTACATTAAGTCTTTTCTCTTCTACTGTATTTTCTTTTAGACCATTTATAAACTGTGCGAATATTATACCCGAATTACCTATAGCACCTCTTAATGCTGCGTCCCCCATTGAATTCAAAGTAACTTTAACAGATTTATCGGCTTTAACATTCACCATAACCATATTTAAAGTTCGGGATAAATTAGTCCCAGTATCACCATCAGGTACTGGAAAAACATTTATTTTATTTAGCTCTTTTCTGTTATCAATTACTTCCTTTGCTCCAGAAATAAAAGCATAATATAGTCTTTCCCCATTCAAATATTTAATCTTCATATAATCACCTTTATTCTTTTATGAAATTTTTTAACCAATCTATTGTCTCCAACTCTAGTCCATAAAATTCTTTTTCTTTTTCAAATAAATCCATACCACTCTTTGAGCCAACATAATGATTTAAACGGGCCGTTAAAGTTGAATTTATAAATTCTTGGTCACTAGAATACATATTTTTTAATTCAGACATTATATTATTATAACTTTGTAACCTATATTTTTGATGATAAAATTCTGCATAGTAAAATTCGTTATATTCCTTTAACTCGGTATATACTTGTCGCTCATTATCTAAATTAGCTACATAATCTTCAAAAATCTCTTTTTGTATTTTATTGTGGTAAAATACAATAGATTTATATTGAGACCCATAAGCTTTACGATAAGGATTGTGGTTGTCGAAAAAGATCTCTATTAATTCCTTATAAGTTATTTGTTCAGGATCATATTCAAGTTGTATTGTTTCAGTGTGACTTCCAAGATTATGGTAGGTAGGATTTTCCATCTTTCCACCAGCATAACCTACTCTTGTTTTCCATACTCCCTCTATACCACCAAATATAACGTCAGGACCCCAGAAACATCCCATAGAAAAAGTAGCTGTTTTAAGTTTGTCAGGAACCATCTTATCGATTTTTGGAGCCTCACGACCGCTTTCAGCTGCTATACCAGTATTACTGATTGTTAAAAATAGCAGAACAAAAATTAGTATTATATATATAGAATTCATAATATCCCCCTCTCTTTTACTTTCTGTAATATATTATACTTTGTTTATATTGGATATTCAGTAAACTATTAACTAGAATATTAAAGAAGGGTAGGTGAACCAAGAAGTATGATTAGAAAATATCCCCCTACATAGACCCAAGTTAGATAATTAAAATATTTTGGAGAAATATCACTTTCAGAATAATTATATTTTTTTAGGAATACTAATTTTACTAAATCACCCGCTAACATTAATAATACAAAGGAATATAAAAATTTGATATTAACTCCTTTAAAAATCGCATAAAACAGTCCCCAGTGACCCCAATTGTTAAATAAAATAAATACCATTGAGATAATATCTTTTTTCTGATACCTATTTACGATTCCAAGTAACAAACCTATTGAAAGTATTAAAAAGATTACTATTTGTATATTAGGTAAACTGTTTATATTCAAAAAGTCAGGTTGTTTAGTCCCTATAAAAAAGGCATAGATACCTATTAAAATAGCAAGTGCTTTAATAAAAGTCTCAACCCAACCTAATAAATGCCAGTTTTCAATGTGCCAATTTTTATTTTTCATTACTATCTTCCCCTATCTTCCCTGTTTCAGTCTCAGAGAAAATGCTTCTGGTAAATCTGTATCTTCAAATTTCTGTTGAACTTTCTCTATATTATATTCTTTTCTTTTAAAAGTAATATGATTTCTTTCCGGATCAAAAATCACAAAGCTAGAACGTGGGTCTTTATCTCTAGGTTGCCCCACACTACCTACATTTATTATATAATTATAATCTGGATTAATTTCAAAATCTGATTGTTCAATATTAAACCACCCATCTCCTTTATTACAAAAACAATATGGGATATGAGTGTGCCCAATAAACAAGATGTTAGAATTCATAATTAAAGGTTCAATATTTTGAATATCAAATTCATTAAATATATAAGAAAAAGGCGCATTTTGATTAGGACTACCATGAGCAAGAATTATTTTCTTACCACCAAAAATAATATCCTTTCTAGTTCCTAACTCTTTTAAATAATCTAGACTCGACTGACTTAATTGATTTTTTGTCCATCTTATAGATTTTTTTACAGAACCCCTAAACCAGTTTGTGTTCAATTCGCCTACCATAGCTTTATCATGGTTACCGGCTATTACTTGTTCACACACCTCACGGATTTTATTTACTGATTTTTCAGGTTCAGGATTGTAACCAACTAGATCTCCTAAACACATTATATCACTAATCTTAGTATCTAGTCCATTAATGCTTTCTAATACTGACTTTAAAGCTGTATAATTACCATGGATATCAGAAATAATAGCAATAGAATTTTTGTTTGCCATATTATCTACTCCTTATTTATTAGAATAATATGTGTTATTTTAATAATTTTTTAATATTTTCTCCAAATGGTGGTTTAACAATCCCCTGTTCAGTAATTATAGCAGTAATATTTTCTGAAGGAGTAATATCAAAAGCCGGATTGTATACATCTATACCTTTGGGGGCTATTTGTACACTTCTTATTTCAGTTACTTCTTTTTCTTTGCGTTCCTCAATTTCAATATCTTCACCTTTATCAACCTCAAAATCAATTGTTGAAGTTGGAGCCGCAATATAAAAAGGAATATTATATTTTAGCGCTATTACTGATAACATAAAAGTACCTATCTTATTAGCAGTATCACCATTTTTGGCTATTCTATCTGCGCCTACAACTACTTTGTCAATAATCTTTTTTTTCATCAAAGTTGCTGCCACACTATCTACTATTAAAGTTGCCGGTATTTCTTCTTCTAACATTTCAAATGCTGTTAATCGCGCCCCTTGTAACCTTGGTCTAGTTTCATCTATATATATTTTTATGTTTTTGTTATCACTATGAGCTTGTCTAATAACCCCTAAGGCTGTTCCATAACCAACTGTGGCTAAGGCGCCTGCATTACAGTGTGTTAAAATATTATCACCTTGTTCTATTAGTTTATTTCCAAATTCACCAAGTGATTTATTACACTCAATATCTTCTTTCGCTATTTGTTTTGCTTCTTTTAAAAGTTTGTTGACTATCTCGTCTTCTTTTATATCTTTAGATAAGTTCTTTTTTAAAATATTCTCCATTCTGGCAATTCCCCACTGAAGATTAACAGCTGTTGGTCTAGTAGCTAAAAGTTCTTTTTTAGCTTCATTAATATTATCTAATTTAATTATACCTTCATTTTTAAAATTATCTTTCACAGCCAAATAGTAACCAAAAGCTCCTGTAGCACCAATTGCCGGAGCACCTCGAACAACCATTTTCTGAATAGCTTGACAAACTTCTTTATAATTGCTCGCTTCATAATACTGTTTTTCTAAAGGTAAAATTCTTTGGTCGATTAATTTTAAAACTCCATCCTCAAATTTTAATGTCTTATATTTCATTATCTCACTCTCCTGAATTTAAGGTAATAATATACTTTGCTATCTATTTATAGTTTTAAATCATTTAGTGTTTATCTTTAAACTCTTTGGCTTTTTCAATTCGCGCTTTGATAGAAGGATGTGAAGCTTTATATAATTTCTCCCACCACCTAAATTCCAATCTAGATAAACTATCATCAGCTAATTTTGCAAATGCTCTACCTAATTCCATAGGGTCATCTATAACTTCAAAAGAAAATCGATCTGCTTTTCTTTCATATATTCTACTTAAATATAATTGTAGTGGGGTAAATAAGGAATATATGATCCCCCAAAATATCAATAAAAGAGGCAAACTAATTATTGCATCAATATTTTGATAACCAAATAAATTAATTAAAGATGGCCAACTTTGCTTAACTATATAAGCTGTTATTGTTATTATTATCGGCTGCAATAATAAATTTTTATAAATATCATTATTAATATGATGGCCTATTTCGTGACATAAAATTGCCTCTATTTCTTCAAAACTGAATCTATCTGCTAAATTATCACTCAATAAAATTTTACGTGTGTTTCCCATACCAATGACCGCAGCATTTGCCGAAGTCATTTTAGAACTTAAATTAATTTCATAAATGTCTTCTATTTCAATCTTCAATTTATCAAAAGTCTTCATCAGACTATTTTTTAGTTCACCTTTGGGATAAGGTTTTAACTTATAGAAAATCGGTAAAACAATAATTGGTAACAAGTAATTTAATAAAACCACAAAAATCGATAAAACTATTGCTATAATAATCCACCAATTTTCCGGAAAAGTATTCTGCAAAAGTATAAAGAGTGAACTAAATATAAATGTTAATAAAATAGTTAGCATAAATGATTTAATATTATCCATTAACCACTCTTTAGCATTTTGAGCAGTCAAGTTATATTTAATCCTTAGTTGATAAGTAGTATAATACTCTAAAATGTTTACAAATATCTGATAAATCAAAAGAACAATCGATATATAAATAAATATTTTTAGTGTATACCAAATATTAAAATCAAGTGTTTTAAATAACTTTGTTTCAAAATTGTAGTAAAAGAAAATAATAACTAATAAAATTTTGACTAAGTTATTAAGTAAAAAATATCGGTTTTTTTGTTTATGATATTTTTTTGCTTTGTCTCTTCTTTCATGATCGAATAATTTGTTAAACTCCTTATTTTCCATCCTCATCAACAATCTCCTTTTTTTACTGGTTTGTTTTAATATTCCGCAAATTACAAATAATTCCTGCTAAATAATAATAATTACTACTACGAAAATCATAGTAGAAATATTAAGAATATTTAATCAAAAAATATTGCACTGCTTATTTTTTGATTATATTTTTCAATCTAGTTATAATATTCTTATTAATAAATTTATCTGTATCATTAAGAATTTTTTGAATTACTTTAAGTAAATTTTTGTCTCCAGCCCAGTGTCTTTTGATTAATTCTGGATCTATATTATTAAATAAATCATTAAGCATATAAGCAGACAAAGCTACATCATCAATATATCCAATTAATCCTATTAAAGCCTCGGGTAAAATATCAAAAGGAACTATAAAATAAGAAATAACCACACCTAATTTTACCTTTTTTGATTTTGCTACTTCAGAATCTCTTATTAATTCTATTAATAAATAAAATATATCGGGGGCAAAGAGTAAATATTCTGGTAATTTATCGTTTTCATAAATTTTATTAATATTATTTTTTATTTTTGCCCTTAATCTATAATAAAATTCATCTTTTTCTTGCATTGGATTTCACCTATAATCTATTTTCAATTTGTTTTATTTTGAATGCATTAAAAATATCAGTTCTTGTTATAATGCCAACTAATTTATCATCATCTATAACCATCAATCTACCTATATCTTCTTCTAACAATAATTGCAATGCTTTATTGATATCTTCTTCGGGAGATGTTTTCTTAATATTAGTGGACATAATTTCTCTAACTGAAACATCATGGTGTTTTTGTGGATCTATTTTTCTAATATCTTCCATGGTAACTAACCCCACCACTTTATCATCTTCAATTATTGGATAACCACTGTGGCTTTTGTTAAGCATTTTATTGAGTAATTCCTTAATAGTTATATCCCCTGAAATATACTCTACATCTTGACTCATTAAATCCTTGACTTTTAAATCTGATAAGGTCTTTTTGATTTTACTATACTGAAATTCCTGGTTGGCCCTCATATAGATGAAAAAGGCAATTAATATCAAAATGAAATTTCCATATAAAAATCCAATTACTCCAAATATAAAAACAATAACTTTACTTACTGAAACTGCAATTTTAGTTGCAGTTAAGAAGTCTCTTTTTCTGGCAATAAAAGCCCTTAAAACTCTGCCACCATCATTGGGAAAGGCAGGAATTAAATTAAATATTGCTAAAAACACATTTAATTGCCCTAAGTATAAGACAATAAATTGCAAATCGGCTGCAATAAAATTAGTAGTAAGCTGAGCAATCAATATTAGTGTTAAACCAATAGCCAAACTTACCATTGGTCCTACCAATGAAATTCGCAGCTCATCTTGAGGTTCTTCACTCATTTCTTTAATTTCAGCGACTCCACCTAATAACATGAGAGTAATACTATTTATTTCATTTCCTCTAGATCTGGCTACAAAGGAATGACCTAATTCATGTAAACCCACACTGATAAATAATGCTATTACAATTACTAGACCTAATATATAGTCGGGAATTACCATATTACTATAATTAATATTCATTAGTTCTGCCATCATCTCTATATTAGTGGAAACCGCCCAAGCAATAAATGGCAAAGCAATAATAAAACTTATATGAAGTTTTATGGGAATATCAGATATGCTACCTATTTTAAAAGAATTTTTAAGCATATTTTTCACCCTTTATAAGTCAAGTTTTAATTTCTTCTCGAAATCAAAGGACCTTCTATGAACAGGAGTAAATCCCTTTTCTCTAACTACTTTACGGTGTTCATTTGTAATGTATCCATGATTGTTTTCAAAATTATATGATGGGTATTTGTTTCCTAACTCAACCATTTTGTTTTCTCTTTCCACTTTGGCAATAATAGAAGCACAAGCTAAAATATATGTCTTTTTTTTAGTACTCTGAACAAGCTTACTGTTTTTGTCTTCAAAACCATATTTGAAATATAAGAAGTAATCTTTTTCTGGATCCAAATCAATTTCTTTTCCAATTTCATCTTTTAAATTTTTATATCCAGTTTTAATAGCGTCTTTTAAACCCAAATCATCAATTTTATTTGAATTTAAATGTTTAATACTTAAATATTCTGCATTATTTTTAATTTTTTTATATAATTTTTTTCTCTTTTTAAATGTTAATTCATTAGAATAATCAATTCCTTTAATTTCAGTAAATCTATTCAATTTTAATGAACAGATTGTTAAAGGTCCAGCCGTTGCCCATAAACCTGTAACATAAAAACCAAATATATTTTCAAATCCTTTATTATAAATTTGATTTTCTATATTTTTAAAATTCGAATATTTTTGTTGCCAGCGAAGATTCTTTTTATACTTATTTTCACATTTGCCAGCTATCCTAGTAGTAGTTTTCCTACTATCAGTATATAAGGCATCTATTAAATTACGGTCAATCTCTACTCTTTCAATCAAATCCCGGATTTCTTTAATAGATTTATTTCCTATATTATATTTGTCTTCGAATTGTAAACTTGGTTGGTATTTCATAGGATCAACACCTTAATTTTATATATAATACGTTATTTATATAATTATTCATTAAAGGTTAAAATCCTTTTAAAAACAGCGTTTAAACAAAAAAACCCCGACTTAAAAAGTCGGGGGCTCCTTCAAAGAACTTTAATATATTTAAAGTTTCTCAACATTTTCTGCTTGAGGACCACGGTCTGCTTCAACAATCTCAAATTCAACTTCTTCGCCTTCCTCTAAGCTTTTATAGCCTTCTTCTTGAATAGCAGAAAAATGTACAAAAACGTCCTCCTCAGAATCTTCTCTTTCAATAAAGCCAAAACCTTTCTTAGAATCGAACCATTTAACTTCTCCTGTGTAAATCATTTAAAAATTCCTCCTGTATATTTAGTAATTTTAATATGGTGCCGGGGATCGGGCTCGAACCGATACGGGAAAATAATTCCCACCGGATTTTAAGTCCGATGCGTCTGCCAATTCCGCCACCCCGGCTTGATGCAACAATTGTTGCAACATTTTAGATTATAATATAAATTTTTCAGCATGTCAAGGGTTAATCCGATATATAGTATGATATTAAGACGCTATTTTATTAATATTTTTTGATATAAGGTTAAGTTTAAACTATCTAAATACTTATCTATCTTGTTTTAAAATCCACAAATATTCCAGTGGTTTTAAATTATGATTTTGATGAGAAACTTCTTTTTCACCCAAATTGTTAATAATAGTTAAACTCTTATCATCCAATTCTCTTTTTGAAATAAAGAGATTATTTTTTGTTTTATAATTAGGTTTTTGATTAAATAAATCATTATTTTCATTTTTGATGGTGATCATATCCTGTAGTCCAGTAAATATCTTTGCTTCCTCTGAATCCTTATTATTTAAAGCCTCTTCTTTTTTTGTCTCACTAAAAGGACCTCTATTTAAGTATCTACTATCTTTATAACCAAATTTATTTGTCATTTTTTCATAAAATTCTAGATCATTTTTCATTCCTATTTCATCACCATAATAGATTATAGGGGTTCCTTGTATAGAAAACAATATAGAATAAGCTAAAAGTACTTTTTGTATATTTTTATCTAAAAGTTCATAAAGTCTCCCTGAAATACCTTCACCAGCTCTAAATTCCCATTTTTCTTCCTTGAGATAATGATTATTCATTAATTCTCTTTCTTGATCTGATACAAATTCTAAAGTTAATTCATCATGGCATCTTAAAAAAGTAAACCAAGCTGTATCTTGAGGCTGTTTTAAATCATCTAATATTTTTAACTGCTGTTTTAAATAATTACTATCTTTTTCAGCAATTGCCAAAAATATTCTCGGCATAATAGGGAAATTATATACAACATTACACTCATCACCATTACCGAGATATTCGACTACATCCTCTGGCTTTTGATTTGCTTCTGCAATCATTGCAGTTCCCGCACCTATATAATCAAAAGCTTCTCTAAATATTTTTAATACAAGGTGTGTTTCTTTGAGGTTTTCACAATTTGTTCCTTCTTCTTTCCATAAGAAAGGAGCTGCATCCATTCTAAAACCATCTACTCCTTTAACCTTCCAAAAAGTAAAGGCTTTAATCATTTCAAAAAGTACTTCTGGGTTTTTATAATTTAAATCCGGTTGTATATCATAAAATCTGTGGAAATAGTAGTCATCAGTTTTTTCATTATATGTCCAATTATTATTAGATACACCTTTTAATAATAGCCTTGTATCTAAGAATTTATTTTGATCCTCATTCCAAATATAAAAATCACGATATCTAGCTTCTTTTGATTGACGAGCATTTTCAAACCATTCATGTTGGTCTGAAGTATGATTTACAGCTATATCAAAAACTATTCTCATGTTTTTTTGATGAGCTTTTTCAATAAAATCAAAAAAATCTTGATTTGTTCCCAATTCGTCTCTTATTTTATAAAAATCAGAGATATCAAATCCCTGGTCCACCATCGGTGATTTTAAGATTGGAAGTAACCATAGAGTTTTAATCCCGAGCTCTTCTAAATAATCTAATTTCTTTGTTAAACCAGTAAAATCTTCGGCAAACAAATCTACATAAAGTGAGTAAACAGTTCCTTTTTTAAACCAGTTAGGGTTTTCAATAGGAACTTCTATTTCTTCCCTTCTTTTATCAAGTAACTCCTTTAATTGGTTTAGATATTTTGTTTCCTCACCATATAATTTTCCCCATATTTTTTCAATTTTTTTAGTCATACAGTCCTCCCTCTATGATTCTACAATCAAACCATTTAATATGTCATAATCACTAACTCTTAAATTTAAGTTTCTTAAGTTTTTCATAGTTTCTAAAAGTATTATTATTCCCGGAACAATTATATCCGCTCTATCAGGATTCAATCCTTTTACTTTTTTCCTTCTTTTTAAAGTGAGTTTTCTTAGAATATTCATCACCTTATTAATATCTGAATATTTCAAGACATAATTATGAATAGATTCCGGATTATATTCTTCTGTTTTTAACATAATTGAAGCCATAGTAGTAATTGTACCACCAACTCCAATAAGATTGTTAATACCCGGTAAAATATCAATTTCCTCATTTAACAACTCATTCACATAGGTAGACATATCATCGACAATATTTCTTCCCAATGAGTTTTCCCTATTAACCATAAACCTTTCCGTTAATCTTACTGCTCCTATATCAATACTTTCCATATTGATTTCGTCTTCATTTCTTTTTTTCCAAATAAATTCAGTACTACCTCCACCAATATCAATTATTATATAATCATTAAAATCTAAATTTTGAGTTACTCCTTTATAAATTAATTCTGCTTCTTTTTCTCCTGAAATTATTTCCAAATCATATCCTAACTGAGAGTAAACTTTTTCAATGAAATCTTTCGAATTTTTCACATCTCTTAAGGCACTTGTACCAACAAGTTTTATAGCCTTAAGATTATGTTTTTCTATCTCAGCTTTAAATTCTTTTAAAGCTTTTAAAACACGCTGCATAGCTTCTTCTTTTAAGTGTTTAGAGTTATCTACACCTTCCCCCAATCGAGTAGTTATTAAATCTTTCTCTATAACTTTAATTTCCTCATTTATTATTTCTGCAATTAACATTCTTGTGGTATTAGTCCCAATCTCAATTACTGCTTTTTTCATTACTTTCCATCTCCTTACAAATGTTGCATGTTTTAGGCCATTTAATTACTTGAAAAACTTTTTTTCCTACTGGATTTAAATTATTAACAAGAAAATCAGCTACATGAGTATGTAAACATTTTATACCTTTAATATCCTTTACTCCCCCTATACCTGAGTCCTTAAGAGTTTTATAAATATCTTCGGAAATTTTTGTCATTTTTTCTTTCTTGGTGCTGCATAACATTTCAAATCTATCTTCAGCATAATTTTTATGTGCACTTTTTAATGCTTGAGCTACTTGTTTATTATTATTAACTATTTTCTGCATTTTTGTAACCCATCCCTTATCTTCTAATACAGATATTTCTTTTTGTAGATAGGGACATGTTAACCAATAAGTAGTTGGAAATACTCTTTCATTGAAAAAAGGATATACTTTTATTACAGCTGGATAACTGAAAGGACACTCTAAAGTAACTTCAACCATTCCTTCTGGTTTTCTGCCAATTTGTTTTTCAATTAACTTTATTATTTTTTCTTCTTCTTTATTTATCATATAAAACCAACCTTATATGTATATTTCACTTTGGATTATACCACATATTTTAAAAATTACAAAATTAAATAAAAAAACACCCCCATCAAAGGGGATGTTGTAATTACACTTTTAGTTTCAATTATTTATAATTAAAAATCATTAACTTCTGTTGCTATCACCGCGCTTTTCGAATCTTTTCTTTACATCGCTTTGACGTTCACTACTTTGTTGTAAAAACTCATCCATTTTTTCCTCAAAAGACTTATTGGGAGCATGATCAATTCTGTCAGAAGGATCTTGTAATTGTTTGATCGAAAGACCAATTTTACCTTCATTGTCAATGTTAATAACCTTAACCTTGACCTCTTCTCCTTCTTCTAAAAAGTTCCCAATATCCTTGACATAGGTATTAGCTATCTCAGAGATATGCACCAAACCAGTATCACCGTCTGGCAATTCAATAAATGCTCCAAAATTAGTAATACCTGTAACTTTACCTTCTACTGTACTTCCAACTTCAACGGACATATTAAAAAAAATTCCTCCTTGATATTTTAATGGTAAACTAATTATATTATAGATAGATTGCAGTGTCAAATGATATTACAACAAAATCACAGTTTTCTCGACAAGGAAATACGATTTCTTTTCTCATCTACATCAATGATCTTTACTCTGACAGTATCTCCAACTGATATTACATCGAGAGGATGTTCAACATATTTATAACTAAGCTCCGATATATGGATAAGTCCATCCTGTTTAACCCCTATATCAACAAAAGCTCCAAAATCCACTACATTCCTTACTGTACCTTTCAAGGTCATGCCTATTTTAAGATCTTCAAGCTTTAATACTTCGTTTTTAAATATAGGATCAGGTAATTTATCTCTAGGATCCAAGCCCGGTTTCTTTAAATTTTTAATAATATCTTGATATGTATATTTTCCTATTTCTTGCTTATCAATAACTTCTTTTTTATCAATTGAGTCAATTTCCTGCCTGATAGTCTTGAGTTTATCTTTATTTAAAATATCCTGAGGCTGATATCCTAATTCTTTTAAAATTTGTTTTGCTTCTTCATAACTTTCAGGATGAATAAATGTAAAAGCAAAAGGATCCTTTTCACTGTAAAATTTTAAAAAGCCTGAAGCTTGTTCAAATGTCTTTGCTCCAACACCATATACATCTTTAATTTCATTTCTTTTTTCAAATTCTCCATTTTCTTGTCTATAATTAACAATTTTTTCCGCCACCAAACTACTAATACCAGAAACATATTGCAATAAAGATGAAGAACCAGTGTTTAAATTAACCCCTACCTGATTCACTACCGATTCAACTACTTCATCTAATGAATCTTTCAGATCAGTCTGGTTTACATCATGTTGATACTGACCGATTCCAATTGACCGCGGATCAATTTTTACTAATTCTGAGAGCGGGTCTTGTAATCTTCTTGCAATAGAAATCGCACCTCTTACACTTACATCCAAATCAGGAAATTCCCTTATTGCTTCTTCAGAAGCTGAGTAAACAGATGCCCCTGACTCATTAACAATTATATATTTATAATCTTTATCAATTTTTAAATCAGCTACAAACATCTCGGTTTCTCTGGATGCAGTACCATTTCCAATTGCAATTGTATCAATATCATTATTAATAAGTAATTCTTTTACCTTTTGGGCAGCTTTATCTTTTTGATTCTGGGGAGGATGAGGATAAATTGTTTCATATTCGATAAAATTTCCCAACTCATCAATTACTGCTGCTTTACAACCACTTCTAAAACCAGGATCTATCCCTAATATATTATGTCCTTTATAGGGAGGAGTTAATAAAAGAGAACGTAAATTATCCTTGAATATTTCTATAGCACCTTCTTCAGCTCTCTCAGTTAATAAATTTCTTAATTCCCGGTCTAAGGATGGTTCAATTAACCTTTTATAAGAATCTTCAATGACCTCTGATAAAATCTCTGTTTTAACCGCTACATCTTCTGATGTAAGTATCTCTTCTATAATTTCAAACATGTTTTCGTCATCATGTTCTAATTTTATGGAAAGTACTTCCTCATCTTCGCCACGATTAATTGCTAATACTCTGTGGTCTGGAATATTTTTTATTTTTTCCTTGTAATCATAGTAAAGTTCATAAGTGTTTTTTTCATCTTTCTGAGAATCTTTTTCTTTAGATAAAATAGAACTGTTTTGTTTCATTTGTTCTCTTAATTTTTTTCTTACTTCACTATTGTTTGAAATTATATCTGCTATTATATCTTTTGCACCAGTTATAGCTTCTTCAATATCTTTTACATCGTTTTCCTCACCAATAAATTCTTCTGCCTTTTTTTCTAGTTCATCGGTTTTATATCCTTGTAAAATGTATTCAGCCAAAGGTTTTAAACCTTTATCAATAGCCTTAGTTGCCCTTGTTTCACGTTTTTCTTTATAGGGCCTGTATATATCTTCAACTTCTTGTAAAGTTTTAGCTTTTTTTAATTTATCTTTAATTTCCTCATTTAATTTATCTCTTTTTGATAAGGTGTTTTCAACTTCTTGTATCCTCTGGTTTAAATTTTTGAGATATTCATTTTCCTCATCTATATTACGTATTTCAGTTTCATCAAGCCCATTTGTCATTTCTTTTCTATATCTTGCAATAAAAGGTATCGTGTTTCCGTCTTCTAATAAATCTATTACTGAATGAACTGATTCTTTTTTTATATTTAATTTGTTAGAAATCTTTTTTATAATTTTATCCATAAATAAATCATCCTATTCTTCATCTTCTTCATTTTCTTCCTCCACTGGTATAAATAATATTTCTCCTGGTTTAACTAAGCCTAATTCATCACGTGCTACTTTTTCAATATAGTCATGACTTTTTACTCTTTCAATTTCTTCTTTTAGCTCTTCATTTCTATCAATCTCTTTTTGAACCTGCTGTTGTAACTTGTTTAATTCATTTTCCATTTTATTAACTTTTCTCATATTATTTATCAATTGAAAAGTAAATACAATGATTACAATAATTAATAAATAAATCATAGCTTTTTTTAGAAAAGATTCAAAATTCATAACGATTTTCTCCTCAGTTTTTATCTGTCAAAATATATGTTTTTACCTGAAGCAGAAATAGGAATACCCACCACAACTTCACCATCAATTAAATCCAACTTCTTAGCTGCTACACCAATTCTATACATTATTCTGTTATCAACATTTAAAATGCTGGCTGTTTTAACTGCTGACCCCATCGCAATACCTAAATCCATAAGTCTCCATGCACACATTGGACCATCAAATTCAGGTCCTGATTTTAACTCCAGTTGATCACAGGTATCAAAACCACATGCTCCACAATCTAATCCCAATACCCCAGCTTCATTTAAGGAAAGGAGTACTACTTGATTACTTTTTCTAACATTTTCTCCATCTCTATCAAAGTTCTTTTTTCCACTTTCTTTACCATAGTTTATCATTTCATCGGCAAGTTTATCAATCTTTTCTTCTCCAATTACCTTGATTTCCACAAAATCTTTCCCGCCTGCCTTAGGTGCTGTCCTTGCTGAAACAGCCATTAAATCTGCTACATTTTCTAATACATCCATGTTTTATTCCCCCTTTTAAATTTAATAAAGCAGCCAGAAAATCCTGGCTGCTTTATTTATTTTAATTGTAATTAGTTTTAAAATATTGCTTCTTCAGTTTCATTATCAAAAATATGCATCTTTTGAGGATATACTCCTAATTTGATTTTATCTCCAACTTCAGCATCACTTTCTGCATCTACTCTTGCAATCATTTCATGTTCATCTATTGCAAGATAAAGATAAATTTCAGATCCCATTGGTTCAACAACTTCTACTTCCGCTTCAAAAGAATTATCTTCAGTTATGTCCAAATCATGAGTTATTCTTGCATCTGTTAAATCTTCTGGTCTAATACCAAATACAACTCTTTTTTCTTCATAACCTTTCAATTCTTCTTTAAATTTATCAGGAACCTTAATTCTAAAAGCTCCGAATCCTTCAGCATAGTAATCATCGCCATCTTTTTCAATTTTAGCATCCATGAAATTCATAGCAGGACTGCCAATAAATCCAGCCACAAACATATTTACAGGATGATTATATAATTCTAGCGGGGAATCAACCTGCTGGATATAACCGTCTTTAAGTACTACAATTCTATCGCCCATTGTCATTGCTTCAGTTTGATCATGAGTAACATAAACAACTGTAGTTTGAAGTCTATCATGCAACTTACTTAACTCAGTTCTCATTTGAACACGTAATTTAGCATCAAGATTAGAAAGTGGCTCATCCATTAAAAATACTTTAGGTTCTCTTACAATAGCTCTTCCTAATGCTACGCGCTGTCTCTGACCACCTGATAACTGTTTAGGTTTGCGATCTAATAAGGGCTCAATACTTAAAATTTCTGCAGCATCATTAACTCGTCTTTCTATTTCTTCTTTTGGAAATTTTCTCAATTTTAAACCAAAAGCCATATTATCATATACATTCATATGTGGATATAGAGCGTAATTTTGGAAAACCATGGCAATATCTCTATCTTTGGGAGGTACATCATTTACAACTTTATCACCTATTTTGATTTTACCCTCTGTAATTTCTTCTAAACCGGCAATCATTCTCAAGTCAGTGGATTTGCCGCAACCTGAAGGCCCTACAAGTACTAAAAATTCCTTATCTTGAACCTCTAGGTTCTGATCTTTAGCAGCGACCACATCTCCAAATCGTTTTGTAACATTTTCAAAAGTAACACTAGCCATTGATTAATTCCTCCTTAAATAATTTTGGTGGACTCACTTGTCAATAATTTTGGTTTTAAAACTTTAATTTCTTCTTCGGCCTTATCATTATTTATTAAATCTATTAAAACTTCAGCAGCCATTTCGCCTGCATAATCTAGAGGTTCTACAACTCGAGTTAAATCAGGACTTATTATTGAATTTATTATTGTATCACCATAAGAAACCACTGGATAATCCTGAGGTATGAAATATCCTCCCATTTTAATAGCTTCGACTAAACCAACCGATAACAAATCTTTAGTTACAAAAAAACTATCTGGTGGTGTTTCTACATCAACTAAATTTAAAAACGAATCATATCCTGCCTGACGAGTTCCCTTGGTTTCATGAACTAAATTATCATTGAACTCAATACTATATTCATTTAAAGCAGTTTTATATCCATTTAACTTTTCACTTTCTATGTAATCATTACTATCACCAGTGATCAATGCTATATTTTCATAGCCTAAATTCAAAAGATGTTTAGTCGCTAAATATGATCCATATTTAGAATCAATTAATATTGTAGGAATTAAAATTTCTTCACAAAGTCTATTTACTAAAACAATATTATCATTTCCTCTTAATTTTGTGTTTACTATATGTTGGTCAGCAATTCCACCTCCTAGAATAATTGCACCATCAACCCTTTTTTCTTCAAGCAAGTTAAGATAAGATTTTTCTTTTTCTAAATTATTATTAGTATTACAGAGGATTACCTGATATCCAGCTTTCTCAGCAATTTTCTCAATATTTTCTATCATGTTTGAATAATTACCTTCTGCTAATCCTGGGAGTAACAAGGCTAAAATATGGGTTTCTTGTTTGGCTAGCCCCTGGGCTAATTTATTTGGTTTAAAGTTATAATCTCTTGCAATCTTGAGTATTTCTTTTCTTGTTTCCTCACTAACCCCAGGCTTGCCGCTTATCGCTCTCGAAACCGTTGACTCTGCAACACCTACCATATTAGCTATATCTTTTAATGTCAACGGCAAATTAACAACCTCCTTCTGCTTACGCAAGGGCTTGCGTAACTCTATATAATAAATTCAACAAGAAAGTGAAAAATCCTTCTTTGTTGATGAAATTATTTTGAAATATACCAATTTAAATGCCGAGAAACATTTCTAGTAACCACATTCTCAAAAATAGAATTTATTTGAGACTCCCCGGTTTTAATATAATTAAAATATCCGCCCCCTTCTACTTTTTCTATAAGGTCAACAAAAATATTTCTTTCAAACTTATAATCCTGGATCAATACTATTTTATCAGCAATCCTTCTGGCTTCTTTATATAAATTAACTCTTTTATCTTCAGTTAAACCATGGGCTACCATTGCAGAAATGACCATATCATATGAATTATCCTTACATTTCAGTCCTTTACTGATATCACCGGTTTCACAGTATAAATCATTGTTTTTGCCTCTTTTAACCATCTCAGGGGCGACATCTATTCCCATTACTTCATAACCCTGTTTTTTAAATACATAACCAAAGGCACCAGTTCCACAGCCAATATCTAATATAGTATCAATATTTTTATGATCTATTAAATGGATATTCTGGTCTACTATTTTTCCATAGTGCCAGACTTGATAATTAAAAAACCATTGGTAATAAGGAGCTATCTTATTAAAAAGCATTCCGTGCTGATCCATAATATGACCACCTTAAAAAATTATCATTTTTTTATTATTTTTCCCAATTTTATTTCTTTAACAGAATCAAATTGGTAATGAGCATGTCCAACTCTTTTTTTAGGTCCGATACCTACAGCAATCATATTGGCAGCAATTGCAGCATCAACTCCAGCTGCTGCATCCTCAAAAACCACACATTCTTCTGGTTTTAAATTTAAATTTTCAGCAGTATACAAAAATAAATCAGGAGCAGGTTTTGACTTTTTCACACTATGTCCATCTGATATTGTATCGAACATATCCTTAATATCCAACTTTCCCACGACGATTGAAGTGTTTTTGCTTGCCGAAGCAATAGCCAACTTATATCCTTTATCTTTTAAATTATTTAATATTTCTTCAATTCCATCCAATAAATTATCTTTTGAAATGTTTTTTAGATATTCTTGATAATAATTGTTTTTTCTTTCTGCTAATTCTTTTCTTTCTTCCGGTGTTACTTTCCTATCATTCGCTTCTAATAATAAGTCAAGACATTCCATTCTTGAAACCCCTCTGAATTTTTCGTTAAATTCACGATCAAATTCCATATTTTCTTCATCAGCTAATTTTTTCCAACCTAAATAATGATATTCTGCAGTATCAGTAATAACACCGTCCAAATCAAATATGAACCCTCTATACTTACTCATTTTACCAAACACTCCTTTTCTATAATTGAAACTGTTTTAGACATTTAATATCTTCGTCTAAAGTGGGTCGCCAAATTTCTAAAACACCAGCTTTACATTCTCGCGGAGTTTCAATACCATCAAATCTAAAACAAAGGTTTCTAAATTCATCTTGGAAATCTTTTTTTCTCTCAGTAAATACTGTACTCGCTAAAGAAATATGGAACTTCCATTCATCATAATTTTCTATAGTAGAAATGTTTTTTTCCTCAAGTCTGCTATGAAGTTCATTACTAAATTCAACTAATTTCTTGTTCTCCTCTACATTTAAGACTAAAAAATTATTTTCTTGAAAAGAATAGCAATCAAAATCTCTAACTCTAATATCTATCTTACTATATTTTAATATAACTTTTTCTATTATGTCTACTGCTTCATCCAATCTACTTTTTTTAATCCGGTCTAAGGTTATATGAATTTCAGGATAAATTCCATCAGGATATAAATCAAATTGTTCCGATAACTTTTTTTGTAGTAACTTCGACAATTCTAAAACTTCACCTTTTGGTTTTAAAACTACAAAATATTGATTTTCAAATGTAGAATTATTAGTCATATAAAATCTCCTTATAATTGTTATTGATGAAACTACAAAGTTCCTTATTATTGTTAATCTCATGAACATTGTTATTCTTTTTTATTTTTTCAAAAAGTTCCGTAGTTTTTCCTTCAGTAAAATCTCGCACTTTTACATCTTGCTTTGTCATGAATAAAATATCTTTTTTTTCCAAACTAGTTAAAACCTCAATGTTATCTATATTTCCCCATCCAAAAGGTGTATTTGATACTATAATTAAGTCGGAATTACCTATTCTTTTCTTGTTTTTTTCTACAGCATTTTCATCAATCGGTGCAAAAGGTGGAATCTCCACTACTTCATAATTTAATCTTTTGGCCTCTTCCCAATCAGAATCACCCCTATTTAAAACCCCACAGCTAACTTTAATATTCAAATCATTTAATATATTCATGATATCTTTTCCTGTACCACCACCACAAATGAGGTGAACTTTAAAATTATTCTCTCGTCTTTTTTGAGAATTCTTTTTCCGGGGTACAATGATAACATAAGGTCTTTCTGTCATCGGGTTATATTTAATATCAACCTCAGTATTATATACTTCACTGATATTTTCTTTAGTGATAACTTCTTCAACTTTCCCCATAGTATGAATATTACCATTACTTAATAAGATGAGTCTTTCGCAATATTGACTAATCAAATTCAAATCATGGGAAACAGCTAATACCGACATCTCTAATTCATCATTTAAGTCAGATATTAAGTCGAAAATATTTCGCTGATAGTTTATATCAAGACTTGCAGTAGGTTCATCTAACAAAAGCAGCTCAGGTTCCTGGACAATCGCTCTTGCAATTATTACTCTCTGCCTTTCACCCCCGCTTAATTTTTGAATCGATTTATCTTTAAACTTTTTGGTGTCTGTTAATTCCAAAGCTTCTTCAACTTTATTTTTATCTGTTTCGGTAACTCTGCCCCACCTATCCTGATATGGATTTCTCCCCATCATTACTAGATCATAAACTGAAAAATTAAAGTTTATTTCCGTATCCTGAGGCACTACTGCCATTTTACGCGCTAACTCCTTATATGAATACTCATTTAATAATCCTTTATCTAAATATATATATCCGCTATCAGGACTTAATAATTTACTGATATTTTTTAATAAAGTAGATTTGCCAGAACCGTTTGGTCCGATAATACCAATAAATTCATTTTCCTTTAAATGAAAATTTATTTTATGAAGTATTTTCTGTTTTTCATATGAAAAGTTAATGTCTTCTAATTTAAGCACTTTTTATCACCATATTTCTTTCTTTGTCTTTCTTAGTAAGTAAATAAAATAGGGTCCTCCTGTTAAGGCTGTAATAATCCCCACCGGTATCTCCATTGGAGAAAGTACAATGCGGGCTAAATCGTCACTAATAATCAAGAATATACCGCCTAATATAGCAGCGGTGGGATATAATTTTTTATGATCTGGACCTACCAAAAGACGAGCAATATGGGGAACAATTAAACCAATAAACCCTATACTACCACTAACTGAAACCACCGAAGCAGTAATTAATGAAGCACCAATTATCAAGTATTTCTTGCTTTTTTCTACATTAACTCCTAGATGTTGAGCATGAGTTTCACCTAGTAAAATCAAATTTAAATCTTTTAGAAAGAAAATGATTATAAAGTTTCCAAGAATAAAATAAGGTAACATTAATTTAATATCATGCCAACTTGCAGCAGCTAAACTACCTAATAACCAATAAATTATTTTCTGTAAATCTCTCGTACCAATTACCATTAAAAAAGACATCAAAGCATTTAAAACAAAACCAACCGCAACTCCAGCTAATAAAAAAGTAACTACTGGTACTTTATTTTTGGTTTTCGCCAGATTATATACAATGTAAACTGTTATCAAGGAACCAATAAAAGCCATCAATGGAAGCGTATTGAAAAACAAAAAACTAAATTGCAAATTCAATACTATTGCTAAAGTTACTCCAGTTCCAGCTCCAGCAGAAATCCCAACAATATAGGGATCAACCATTGGATTTCTAATAACCCCTTGAAAAACAACTCCTGCCATTGATAAACCAGATCCCACTAAAAAACTTAGAATTATCCGGGGTAACCTGATTTGTTTTATAATTATATTCAAAGATTCATTAATATTATTATTAGAAAATATAATTTTTAATACCTGAAAGGGAGACAAGTTAACCGAACCAAAACTTAAAGAAATAATACCCACCAATATTAATACTGCAATTATTATCATTGTTGTATAAAAATAACTAAATTTAGTTTCCATATAAAAATGCCTCCACTTTAATTTCTTATCATATATAATAACATAAAATATCAAGTTTATCCACATTCACTAACTGAATCAGGGCATCCTATAATAGGATGCCCTTCATTTATCTAATATTTAATAATGATTTTCTCTTTGACTTTATAAGACGTTTCATTCACAATAAATGGAATTGGCTCTTTTACCCTAATTTCTTGGATATTTATTTTTTCCTTTGTTATTGCTAATTGGTATACATTATCTCTAACTTTGATTTTAAAAGAAACCATATTCCATTTATTGGGCAATTTAGGATTTAAGTACACTTTTTTATCTTTATAGTTGAAACCTGCAAAACCAAAGATTATAGCTTGCCACAATCCTCCTAAGGAAGCTGAATGTAATCCCTTATCACTACTATTCATGTTTTCACCTAAATCAATTCGTGCTGCTCTTTGAAATAAGTTATATGCTGACTCTATTTTGCCTATCCTGCTTGCTACTGCAGCGTGTATAGCAGGACTCAAGGAAGAATCATGTAAAGTTAAAGGCTCATAAAAATCATAATTAGCTTTAATTGTTTCGGTATTGAACTTATCTTCTAATAAATAGGTGAGTATTACCACATCAGCTTGTTTGGATACTTTTGAATTTGTTATCTGTTCCCAACCAAAATCATTAAATATATCTCCAACCTCACCTTGCTTGTATTTTTCTAAATCTATTTCCGGTAAATCTTGATAACCCTCGTATTGTGAAATTATATTTCCCTTTTCAGGCTGAGGAAGATATATTTTATCTTTTTTCGTTTTCCATTCTTGAATTTCTTCTTGATTTAAATTTATTCTTGTTTTTAAATTTTTATAAAAATCAGGTTGTTTATCTCTTATTATTTCTATATATTCTAACGCTTTTTCAAACTGCCAGTATACCATATGATTTATAAAGGCATTATTATCTATATGTTCTTTATACTCATCAGGACCCATCACATTATTTATCTCATAATAATCTCGTTTATCATTGTATTCTAATCTTGAAGTCCAAAACCTAGTACTCTCAAAAAATATTTCAAAACCATAATTTTTCATAAATTTAAAGTCATCTGTAACTTTAAAATATTGGTCTATCGCATATTGAATATCCACAGTTATATGTTGTTCAGTTTCACCACTCCAAATTCTTATCTCTTCTCCTGTTAAAATATCAACATCCCCATATTTAGGAGTAGTTTCTTCACCTGAATTAGCACTCTCCCAAGCAAACATAGCACCATTATATCCATTGTCTTTAGCCTTTTTACGTGCTCCATCCAAGGTATTATATCTATATTTTAATAATTTTTTTGCTGTTTCAGGATAATTGTAGATATAAAAAGGCAAAATAAATATTTCAGTATCCCAAAAAACGTGGCCTTTATAGCCCTCACCACTCAACCCTTTAGCAGCAATACTTATCCTATCATCATGGTTAGGAGTCATCTGTATAAGATGAAATAGGGCAAATCTGATAGCTAACTGATCATAATTACTGCCTGAAATCTTAATATCAATATCATTCCAGATAGAACTCCATTTATCTATGTGTTCTTTTTTTAATTTTGAATAACCTTTAGCTTTTATTTTGTTTAAATTATTTAATGTTTTTGTTTCTAAATTACCATCTATTTTTTTATCTCTGCTACTATAAATACTTAAATACTTATTTATTTCAATATTATCTCCTTTTTCAAAATTGAACTTAAAACTTCTTTTTAATATTCTTCTGCTAGCAATAAATTCTTTTTCAACATTTGGAGTACTCTTGTTTACTAATATATTGTGACTAAGCCTCATGTATACTTTAACTTCAGACTGTTGTGTTTCTGGAATATATAATATATCATCCCCAACAAGCCTTTTAATTCCTTCTTTTAGATGCTGAGTACCACTATTAGAAACTCTCCCATTAATTCCTGAAACAACCTCTATCTTTCCTGAAAAATTCATTGGTTCTATATTTATTTTCAATAAAGCTGTATGTAAATTTTTCATTGATATAATTCTTTCAAAATTAAATTGAAGGATATGACCTTTGTGATTCTCCCATATAAAATTACGAACTAGAGTACCGTCTTTCAAATTAAGATTCCGACTGTACTGATAAATTCTTCCCTTATACATATTAAATTTTTCTCCATTTATATATATGTCAGTTTCAATCCAATCTGGTAAATTAGGCATTTCTGTCACTTCACCTGGATATTCATCAAATATTCCTGCAATATAAAAGCCACGTCTTTCTCTAGAATATCTTTCCTCTAAAGAAGCCCTTGTCCCCATATATCCATTACCTAAACTAAAGATAGTTTCAAATTTATGTTGGCTTTTAACATTAAATTCACTTTCATTTACAATCCAATTTTTATATTCATTTTTACCTTTCTGATATCGAATACACATATTTACACCTCGGGAAAATCATTGACTTTTAAATATTTTTAATTTTCAAACTATTTTATATAAAAAAATGGAGCGGAAAACGGGACTCGAACCCGCGACCTTCTCGTTGGCAACGAGATGCTCTACCAGCTGAGCTACTTCCGCATGG
>Ga0207714_1000525_pt1 | contig 26219 bp, 23 predicted proteins | sample PonA232FremontCA_2_FD_187270 | JGI IMG/M metagenome (GOLD analysis project Ga0207714, IMG submission 187270) | Marine sediment microbial community from Fremont, CA, USA - Pond A23 Sediment 2 (SPAdes) | ecosystem: Environmental > Aquatic > Marine > Unclassified | place: USA: Fremont, California...
GGCGGGCGCTACACCGCCGACGCCAACGTCGGCGGCACCGAGGCGGCCACGGGATTCACCGTCTTCATGGACACCGTCATGCGCGCCCTGCCGGCCGCGCCGCGCGCGGAGCGGCTGTACCTCCCGGCCGGGACCGATCCGGCCGTGGCGCGGGGGTTGCGCGCCGACGGCTGGGTCACGGTAAGCGGGCTCGATCCCGAAACCGACGCGGCGGCCGAGGCGGCCCGGCAGGGGTGCGGGCACATCTATCGGGACGGCCGCGTGGCGGCCGTGCCCACCGGCGTGGGGAGCGGCTAGATGGCGAACGTTGCGGTCGTGGGCGCCCAGTGGGGCGACGAGGGCAAGGGCAAGGTGGTCGACTGGCTGTCCCAGCGCGCCGGGGTCGTGGTGCGCTTCCAGGGTGGCCACAACGCCGGCCACACGCTCGTCGTCGACGGCACGACCTACAAGCTCTCCCTGCTCCCGGCGGGCGTGGTGCGCGGAGGCAAGCTCTCCGTCATCGGCAACGGCGTCGTGGTCGATCCCTGGGCGCTCGCGGAGGAGATCGAGCGCGTGCGCGAGCAGGGCGTGGAGCTGACGCCGCAGCGGCTGTGCGTCGCCGACAACGCCTGCCTCATCCTGCCGCTGCACAGCCGGGTCGACCGCGCGCGCGAAGCCGCCGCCGGGCGCGGCGGGCGCATCGGCACCACGGGCCGCGGCATCGGCCCCGCCTACGAGGACAAGGTCGGCCGCCGCGCCGTGCGCGTGTGCGATCTCGCCGACGAAGAGCTGCTGCGCGAGCGCGTGGATGCCCTGCTTCAGCACCACAACGCGCTCTTGCACGGCCTGGGCGACGAGCCCGTGGACGCGCAGGCGTTGGTGCGCGAGCTGCTGGACGTCGCGCCGCGCATCCTCCCGTACGCCGACCGCGCCTGGAAGGTGCTGGAGCGCGCGCGCGGCGAGGCGGCGGACATCCTCTTCGAGGGGGCGCAGGGCGCCATGCTGGACGTGGATCACGGCACCTATCCCTTCGTCACCAGCTCCAACACCCTTGCTGGACAGGCGCTCGCCGGGTCGGGCTTCGGCGGGCGCATGGACCGCACGCTGGGGCTCGCCAAGGCCTACACCACGCGCGTGGGCAGCGGGCCGTTTCCCACCGAGCTGGACGACGCGACCGGCCACCACCTGGGCGAACGCGGCAACGAGTTCGGCACGGTCACCGGGCGCGCGCGGCGCTGCGGCTGGTTCGACGGCGCGCTGGTGCGTCAGGCCGTCAGCGTGGGCGGAGTCGACGGCCTGGCGCTGACCAAGCTGGACGTGCTGGACGGCATGGAGACGGTGAAGATCGCCGTCGGCTACCGCGTGGACGGCGAGCGTCTGGACCACCTCCCGGCGTCGCCGCGGCTGCAGGCGCGGGCCGAGCCGGTGTACGAGGATCTGCCCGGCTGGTCGCAGTCCACGCACGGCGCGCGCACCTGGGCCGAGCTGCCCGCCAACGCCGCGGCCTACGTGCGCCGCATCGAGGAAATCACGGGCGCGCCCGTGACGATGATTTCGACCAGTCCCGAGCGCGCCGACACGATCCTCGTTTCGGACCCCTTCGGCCCCGCGTGACCCGGCGCACCAGCGTTAACGCGATGTTTGCTCGCGTACGCTTGGCTGGCCGTCGGGGTCCAACGGCGACACGGCGGGTTTTCCCGGTATGAGCGATACCAGCCAGGACGAGGGCCAGCAGGCGGGCCGCCGTGGGGGTCAGGTGCAGCTCGGCCGCCACGTGCGCATCGACACCAGCCGCAAGCTCCCGGCGCTCAGCACCGACACCGCCGACGCCTACCCCGCCAGCGACAGCCGCGAACCGGGCAGCACGCTCTACGCCCTGGTCTTCAGCGAGGACAATCCGCCGCGCGAGGAGGTCATCCCGCCGCTGGCGCGGATCGAGGGCCAGCCGATCGTCACGCCCGTGGACTGGGGTGTCGTTCCCTGGGACGGGCGCGGCACCCAGCGCTTCGCCGTGGTCCAGGACCAGCCGACGGGCGAGGTATTGGCGGCGAACAGCGATGCCGTGCTGCCGGCGTTGCGTGAAGACCAGCTCATCGAGCGGCTGGTCAAGCCCATGACGCGCGTTCTGCGGGACGTCTTCGACCGCGCTGTCACGCATCGCGCCATCTGCGCCCAGAACGTCTTCACCGGCGATCCGGCGACCCAGGAGATGATGCTGGGTGACTGCCTCGCGCATCCCGCGGGGACTGTGCAGCCGGTGGTCTACGAAACCATCCAGGGGACGCAGGCCAACACGATCGGCCGTGGGCCGGGCGATCCGCGCGACGACCTCTACGCCCTGGGTGTGCTCATGGCGATGCTGCTGCGCGGCGGCAACCCGATGGATGGCTGGTCCGCGGACGACATCGTCATGCAGAAGATGGCGGTTGGGACGTATTCGGCGCTCATGGGGCGGACCCGCGCCTCCCTGAAGCTTATGGAGCCGTTGCGCGGCCTGCTGACGGACGACGAAGAGGACCGTTGGGACATCGACGACCTGGAGATGTGGTTCAACGGCCGTCAGCTCAGCCCCAAGCAGGCGGCGCTGCCCAACAAGGCGCGCCGCGCCTTCCGCTTCAACGGGCGGGAATACTGGAGCGCCCCCGCCCTGGCGCACGCCCTGGCGCAGGACTGGCGCAACGGCGTCGCCGTGATGGGCTCCGGCGAAATCCAGGAATGGGCGGAGCGCAGCCTGGGCGACGAGAAGCACGCCAACCGCATCCATCAGATCATCGCCAAGAGCAGCGGCCAGAGCGACGACCGCGCGCTCGCCCAGCTCCTCATCGCGCTCGACCCGCGGGCGCCCATCCGCTTCCGCAGCATGGCCGTGCGCGTCGAGGCCATCCCGGAAGCCCTGGCCCTGGCGTACAACCGCGAGGGCGAGCGCGAGCTGCTCACGGAGATCATCCTGGCCAAGCTGCCGCAACGCTGGATGGAGCAGCAGGTCGATCGCAGCCTCAACACCGCGCGGCTGGTGTCGGCCTCGGAGCGGTTGAACAGCTTCCTGGGATCGACCGATCCCGGCTACGGGGTCGAGCGCTGTATCTACGAGTTCAACGGCGGCTGGCCGTGCCTCTCGCCACTCGTGCTTGGGCAGTACGTCAACCACGTTGAGCGCCTCCTGCCGGCGCTGGAAAAACGCGCCGAGGCGGGAGCGCCCAACACCGAGCCCATCGACCGCCACATCGCGGCCTACTGCATCGCCTGGACGGATTCCCAGACGATCGAGCGCATCGCCAGCAGCACGGGTCCGCGCCAGCAGGATGTCATGCGCAAGCGGGCGCTGCTGCACCTGCTGGCGCGCCTGCAGAAGAAGTTCGGTCCCAAGAAGCTTCCGGCCCTGACCACCTGGGCGGGACGCTTCGCCAGCGACATCGTCGCCGGCTACAACAACCGCAAGACCCGCGAGAAAGCCGACCAGCGCGTCCAGCGCGCGGTGGACAACGCCTCGCTGATCGAGCTGGTCAACGCCGCCGACGATCCCGAGTTGCGCAAGCGCGACGCCGCGGGGTTCCAGGCGGCGCAACAGGAATACGAGCAGATCAAGCAGGAAATCGCCTGGCTGGAGGACGGCGGGCTGACCTCGGACGCCAATGTCGCCCGCGCAACGCGCAACGTCGCCACGGCCGTCTCGGCCTTGGTGTCCGGGTTGGGGTTGGTGATGATGACCGTGCTTTTCGTGGCATGACGCACAGCGGGACCGCACGCCCATGACCCAGCAACAGGACGGACGCGTTCAAGGCGACGGGCAGAAGGGGAGGTCGATCTGGCAATGGCTGGCCCTCGCGGCCTTCATCGTGCCCATGGCCGTGTTCCTGCTGCCCACCACCGTGGTCGCCGCCTTCCTGCTGCTTCCCACGATCGTGGCGCTGATGACGGACTCCACGCCGGGGCGCTCGGTAACCGTGACCGTGGGGCTGCTCAACGGTGTGGGAACGCTGCCCGCGGTTATGCACCTCTGGACACAGGGGCACTACTTCGCCCAGGCCCTTAGTACCGTCGGCCGGGCCGAGTTCTGGCTGATCGCCTACACCGCCGCCGCGCTGGGATGGGGGATCTTCCTGGGCCTGCCGCCGTTGTTGCGGCAGTACTACAACGTGGCGACCGATACGCGGATCAAGCAGCTGCGCAAACGCCAGGAGGAACTGCGCGAGCAGTGGGGCGACCAGGTGACGGGCGAAGAGCAGGAACCCGACGCCACCAACGACTCCTCGCCCAACGCCTTCTCCCGGTAGCAGGCAACGCCACGCGCTGCGCGCCGGCAAAAAGGGCCGGCCCGCAGCGCGGTCCGGCCCTCGGTCGTTCGGCGGGAGAGAAAGCCGTGAAGATCAGGCCGCCACGCTCTCCCGCGCGGCGTTGCGCATGGCCTTCTGCAGCTTCTCGAACGCCCGCACCTCGATCTGGCGCACACGTTCGCGGGAGATGCCGTACTCCTGGCTGAGATCCTCCAGGGTCGTGGGCTCCTCCTTGAGGCGGCGCTCCTCCAGGATATGGCGCTCGCGGGCGTTCAGCGCGTCCATCGCCTGGCTCAGGAGTTCCCGCCGATTGGTCAGCTCCTCGGTTTCGCCGACCCGGCTTTCCTGGTCCTCGCCCTCGTCGACGAGCCAGTCCTGCCATTCCCCGTCGCCGTCCACGCGCAGCGGGGCGTTGAGCGAGTGATCCGCCCCGCCCAGACGGCGGTTCATGTTGATCACGTCGCTCTCGGGGACATTCAGCGTCTCCGAGATCTCGCTGACCTGATCGGGGTCCAGATCGCCCTCGTCGATGGCCTGCATCTGGCCCTTGAGCTTGCGCAGGTTGAAGAAGAGCTTCTTCTGCGCCGCCGTCGTGCCCATCTTCACCATGGACCAGGAGTGCAGGATGTACTCCTGGATCGCGGCGCGGATCCACCACATGGCGTAGGTCGCCAGGCGGAAGCCGCGGTCCGGATCGAACCGCTTGACGGCCTGCATCATGCCAACGTTGCCCTCGGAGATGAGCTCGGAAAGCGGCAGGCCGTACCCGCGGTAGCCCATGGCGATCTTCGCGACCAGCCGCAGGTGACTGGTCACGAGCTGATGCGCGGCGTCCACATCGTTGTGCTCGCGCCAGCGCTTCGCCAGCATGTACTCCTGGTCCGCTTCCAGCATGGGAAACTTGCGGATTTCCTGGAGATACTGCGTCAGGTTGCCCTCGCTGGGAACCGTTGGAAGCTGCGGCTGTGCCATTTCTCAACCCCTTCGAGACGATCGCTCGCGTCCGCGTGCTGTCACCGCTCATCAAGGGTGCAGCCCGGCCACGCCTCGGCGGCGGACCGCCGGCCGTCCATGCCGCGCTGCACAGCGAGGCGATGGCGTCGTGCGAGGTGGCGGCGGACACATCTGCACGCCGCAGGCATGAGCCCGCGCCGTGTGTGCATCGTCCGCCATGTCCGGAAGCTTAAGCCCTGATCCCGCCGACGGCAAGGTGATATATGACTTTTTCGGTCATGATTTTCAACCCCCGTCGAGAGCGTCCACAAGCTCCTGAAAATCGCGGGGAATCGGGGTGGTGAAGCGCAGATGCTCACCGGTGACCGGGTGCGTGAAACCCAATGTTGCGGCGTGCAACGCCTGACGCGCGAACACCGCGACGACGTGTCGCGCCCGCGGCTCAAGGCCGTGCGGCGGGTGCCGCCGGCCGTAGGTCGGATCGCCGACGAGCGGATGGCCGGCGTGTGCCAGATGAACGCGCACCTGATGCGTGCGCCCCGTCCCCAACCGGCACGTCACGAGCGACGCCGCGCCGCCGGCCAGTTCGCGTTCGACGCGGTAGTGCGTCTGTGCCGGCCGGCCGCCCTGCGCCCGCACGGCCATGCGCTTGCGGTCGATCGGGTGGCGGCCAATGGCGCCGGTGTAGGTCCCCTCGGTCGGCGCCGGTGCGCCCCACGCGACCGCGGTGTAGCTGCGCTCGATCGTGCGCGCGGCGAACTGTTCGACGAGCGCGGCGTGGGTCTCGGCCGTCTTGGCGGCGACCATGAGCCCGCTGGTGTCCTTGTCCAACCGGTGCACGATGCCCGGGCGCTGCTCGCCGCCGATGCCGGTGAGGCTTTCGCCGCAGTGCGCGATCAGGGCGTTGACCAGCGTGCCGTCGGGGGCCCCGGGCGCGGGGTGGACGACCATGCCGGCAGGCTTGATGACGACGATGAGGTGCGTGTCCTCGTGCACAACGTCGAGCGGGATGGCCTGGGCTTCCGGCTTGGCCGGCGTCGCCGGCGGGACCGTCAGCGTCAGGCTCGTGCCCGGCTTGACCCGGTGTGCCGGGTCGGTCACCGTCCGTCCTTCCACGGCAAGGTGGCCCGCTTCGACGAGCGCCTTGACGCGGCTGCGCGACAGCCCCTCGGCGCCGTCGGCGAGCACACGGTCGACGCGCGCGCGCCCGACGTCCTCCGGCACGGTATGCCGCACGGTGTGCGTGTCGTGGTCCGCCGCCTCGGCCATGATACCCATGTGCATGCGAAGGGTTCGCGATGAAAGCCCTCAAAGCCCTCGTCATCGGCATGGCGGTGCTGATCGTGCTCGGTCTGGGTGCTGTCATCGCCAAGATCGTTGCGGACAGCGGTGGGGCGACGGCCTCGGCGGACGATCTCGGCACGCTGCACCTGGGGCTGCCTGATGCCTGCCGGATCGCGCAAATCGCGACCGTGGACGATCACCTGGTGGTGCGCGCTGATGGCCCTGCCGGCGCGGGCTGCGGCGAGCTGGTGGTGGTCGATCCCGAGGCGGGCGCGGTGGTCGGCCGCATCGCCCCGGGCGCGGCGCCGGAGGCCGATGGGTCGTGAGTCTGCGCAGCGACAATGCCACCCCGGTCGCGCCGGCCATTATGTCCGCCATGGCGGCGGCCAACCAGGCACCGGCGGCGCCCTACGGCGAAGATGCCCACACGGCCAGGGCGTGCGCGCGCATCCGCGAGCTCTTCGAGGCGCCGGAGGCCGCAGTGCTGCCGGTAGCGACTGGCACGGCGGCCAACGCCCTGGGGCTCGCGGCCCTGGTGCCGCCCTGGGGCGTCATCCTCGCCCACGCCGACGCCCACATCGACACCGACGAATGCGGCGCCGTTCCCTTCTACACCCACGGCGCCCGCATCCACCGTGTCGCCGGCGCCGACGGCAAGCTGACGCCCGACGCGCTGCGCGCGGAGCTGGCCGACCTCGGTCCGCCCGAGGTGCACCACATGCCCCCGGCCGCGCTCAGCCTGACCAACCTCACGGAAGCGGGCACCCGCTACACGCCGGAGGAGGTGCGTGCGCTCGCCGCGGTGGCGAAGGAGCACGGCCTGTACGTGCACATGGACGGCGCGCGCTTCGCCAACGCGGTCGTTGCGTGCGGGTGTACGCCCGCGGAGCTGAGCTGGCGCGCCGGCGTTGATGCCCTGAGCTTCGGTGCCACCAAGAACGGCGCCATGGCGGCCGAAGCGCTTGTGGTGTTCGAGCCGCGGCTGGCCGCGGGCTTGGCCTACCGGCGCAAACGCGGCGGCCAACTGTGGCCCAAGGGGTGGTATCTGGGGGCCCAGCTCGATGCCTATGTGGCCGAGGACCGCTGGCTCGCCAACGCGGGCAATGCCAACGCCATGGCCGCGGGGCTGGCCGACGGGCTGGGGCGGATGGCGAACGTCCGGCTGGCGCATCCGGTCGAGGGCAACATCGTGTTCGCCGCCATCCCCGAAGACGCGGCCGACGCCCTCGCCGCCGAAGGCTGGGTCTTCAACGAATCACGGGACGCGGGCACGGCGACGATCCGGCTGGTGGCCGGGTTCGCCACCACCGCGGCCGAGGTGGACGCCGCGATCACGGCGATCAGGCGGGCCATTGCGGCCGTTTCAAGCAGCTGAGCAGCCGAGCCGCGACACCCCGCGCCGAGCGTTTGCGGTTCACCGGCAATCACCCCTTGATCACCGCCGGTCGCGCGGTTATATCCGCGTCTGTGCCGGGCCGCAAAGCCGGTGTCCCCTTCGTCTAGTGGCCCAGGACGCTGCCCTCTCACGGCAGTAACAGGGGTTCGAATCCCCTAGGGGACACCACCTTTTCCAACCGCCCGAAAACATCAGACTTCCCCACCCTCCGCCGGCGACGACCGCGCCTGTGTGGTCAATTTCTGTGGTACAGGCGGGCGGAATGCAGGCCAGTTTGCATCTTCGTCGCCGCGGCGCACGGCACCAGCGATCCGTCGGTGGCGCGGCAGCGTGCGCGTACGGACGCCGTAACCGGCTCCGCCTCCTCGTGCTGGGCGTGGATGATCGCCTTCAGCGCCGCTGAATCGTCGGACAGGTTTTCGAGCGCCTGAAAGAGGGACGGAGTATACCCGATCCAGCCCCGCGCGCCAGCTTTATCTCGTTGAATCCAGGCGATGAATCAGACAACGCACGCGGGCGGCGACGTCCACGCCGGCCGCCGCCAGTCGATCCCCCCACACCATCGCCAATTGCGCTGACGTCAGCTTTGCCAGCACGACGGCCCGGCAAAGGCGGTCCCGAGCGGCCAGTTCCGGTCCAACTGCCAACAGGCTTTGCCGGAACCGCTTATGATTTTCAAAAAGTCGGATGCGAAAGAAACTCACGTTTATAGCATTCACTGGCAAAAAATTTACATATTCCGGAAAATGAAAATATCGCTGTTTATCAAGGACAGAATGTCGGAGCCATAGAGTCGTCAATTTATACCAACCCTGAAGCTGACAGCCGGTCTTTCGATCGGGCCCTGTATTGCCACCCACGGTTCGTCGACGGCACGAAGCCGCTTCCGGAAATCAGCGTGTAACCTCGCTTCCCGCCGGCGACGCGCGGCCGACCGGGGTGGGGCGCAAACGGACATATAGATGCCATGTATACCTAAAATTAATTTGAGGGGCTTGGAAGCGCCCTCAAAAGTGGTTCCAAATTAAAACTGCGACATTCCGTCGCTGCGGCGGCGCACCGCAGCCCCGCGAGCAAGGGAGACCGCGCACGATGGCGAACGAACGATTCCGTGGAAACGAAAGCCTCCGATCGGTCGCCGGCGCCAAGACGCCTCGCCAGGATGGGGAGGCGCGGCAGGGGCTGGAGCACGGCCTAGAAGCTGCATCCAGCGTCGAGGACCGGTCGATTTCCTGCTTCATGCGCGGCGCCCAGCCCGCCTTCGCGGGCATCAACACCTTCATGCGCGCGCCGTATTGCGAAAACATCCACGAGATCGGGCAGTACACTGCGGCCTTCGTGGGCGTGCCCTTCGATACCGGCACCACCTTCCGGCCCGGCGCGCGTTGGGGGCCGCAGGCGGTGCGCCAGATTTCCGCGCTGTACGACGGCATGTCTGTCGATCAAGGGGTGGACCTGATTGAATCCTTGAATTTCTGCGATGCGGGCGATGTCTTCACCATCCCCGGCAACATTGAAAAAACCTATGACCAGGTTTCGAAAGCTATCTCGCACATCTACACGGCCGGTGTTTTTCCAATCATCTGCGGCGGGGATCACGGCCTCGGCTTTCCCAATGTGCGCGGGATTGCACCCCACATCGATGGCAATGTCGGCATCATTCACATCGACCGGCATCTCGACATTCAAGACAAGGACATGGACGAGCGCATGCACACCACCCCGTGGTACTGGACCACGCACGAGGGCGGCAGCTCGCGCCACCAGAACCACAGCCACATGCATGACGTCGGCTTACCGAACTGCCCGCCGGAGAACCTGGTCCAGATGGGTATCGGCGGCTGGTACGGCGCGCGGCCGGGTGCGCAAGTGGCCAACCACCGCGGCACCAGCGTGTTGACGATGAACGACGTCGAGGAGCTGGGAGCGCGCCACGCCGCCGAAAAGGCGCTGGAAATCGCCTGGAAGGGCACGAAGGCCGTTTATCTCTCGTTCGACATCGATTCCATCGATCCGGGCTTCGCCCCGGGCACCGGCACCCCCGAGCCGGGTGGCTTCCTGCCGCGCGAGGCGCTGGAAATGGTGCGTCTGATCGCCCGCGAGGGTTTGTGCGGCATGGAAGTCGTCGAAGTCGCGCCTCCCTACGACGTCAACCAGAACACGGCGCAACTGGCGTCCCGCGTGATGCTCGACGCGCTGGGAGAGATGGTGCTGCACGACCGGCTATGATCGAGCGCCCGTCATCGATCAACGACGCCCGATCCTGGGGGCAAGACGCCCGGCAAGGGCGCGCAGCACGGGTGCTCACGGCCACGGGAGGTCTCACAATGGCTGACGCAACGACGAGCGGACCGGCGGACGCCGACCGGGAAGGCGGCCGCGTTAAAGCCGGTCCTCGTCCCAGCGGCGCGCCGTTTCATCCGCCGAAACAACGCTTTTTTTCGCTTCAATCCGTCTTCGAGCCCCGCACGCGCATGATCCTGGCGCTCCTTGGCGCCGCCACGCTCTTCCTGCTCTGGGAAGTCGCCGCCCATTCGGTGCCCGACGCGCGGGAAAAGTTCTTCCCGCCGGTCGAGCAGGTCGTCGGTGAGCTTTATCTCCTGTTTGCGCAGGAGAACTATATCGTCGACGTCGCGTGGAGCTGTCTCCGCATTTACCTGGCCTACATCCTGGCCATCGGTGTGGCGCTTCCACTTGCAGTGGCGATGGGCACGTTCGCCAACCTGCGCGCAACCATGAATCCGACACTCTCGGCGCTGCGCTATCTGCCGGCCGCGTCCTTCATTCCGCTGCTGCTGGTGTGGTTTGGCCCCACAGACACGGCGAAGATAATCCTGCTTTTCCTGGGTGTTATCTGGTTCCTGGTGGCGGGGATGCTGTCGAATGTCCTGGCGCTGTCCAAGGATCTTGTGGAGTCCGCACTCACCATGGGCGCCCGGCGCAGGACCGTGGTGTTCAATGTCATACTGCCGGCCACGGGGCCGCACCTCATCACGACGGCCCGCGACCTCAGCGCCGTGGCCTGGACCTATTTGGTAATCGCCGAGGTCGTCGGCGCGCAGTCGGGCATCGGCGCGATGATGATGCGTGCCGGCCGTTTCATGCAGGTCGACGTGATCATCGCGGGCATCCTTACGATCGGGATCCTGGGTGTGCTGACGGACATGGGTTTCCGGCTCGCCCACCGCCTGTTGTTCCCCTGGGAGTACTGAACGAGGTATCGCCATGGCTATGCAAGCCGAAATCCAGAGGCCACGCGCCGGAAATAGCCGCATGGGGCCGGACGGTGCGGAGACCCCCACGGTCCAGGTCGACTGCGTTACCAAGCAATACAACGACGGCGGCTTCACGGCCGTCTACGATGTGAGCTTCGACATCAACGAGAACGAGATCGTGGCCATCATCGGCCCGTCGGGCTGCGGCAAGACCACCTTGCTCCGTCAACTCGCCGGCTTGGAGCACCCCTCGTACGGCCGCATCTACATGCAGGGCGACGTCGTGGAAGCCCCGGGACCCGAGCGTGGCATGATCTTTCAGGGCTACACCGCCTATCCATGGCTAACGACGCGCCATAACGCGGAATTCGCCATGAAGATCAACGGTGTCCGGCCCCAGGAGCGGCACAAGCGAGCGCTGGAACACCTCAAGCTGGTCCATCTGGAGCACTTCGAGAACCACTATCCCAAGAGCCTTTCCGGCGGCATGAAACAGCGCGTCGCGATCGCCCGCGCGCTGGGTCAGGATCCGCCGGTCCTGCTGATGGACGAGCCCTTCGGCGCTCTCGATGCACAGGTCCGGTGGGAAATGGAGGAGCTTACGGTCGAAATTGAGGAGCGCACACACAAAACGATCGTCCTGGTGACGCACGACATCCAGGAAGCCATTTACGTTGCCGACCGAATTATCTTCTTGACCCGCAATCCGGGCCAGATCAAGGAAGACATCAGGCTCGAATTTAAAGACAACGGCCGTTTCACGAAAAAGGAAGATCTGATCTCGCATCCGGGCTACTCGGACACCGAGGCCAAGCTCTACCGCATGATGCGAGAAGAGATCGACCACATCCGTGAAGGCACCTGACGCCCATATGGGAGGCGAGCATGTTTGGGAGAACGCTGAAAGGCTGCGTGGCCGCCGTGATCGGCGCGGCCATCGGAGCGGCTGGCCTGCCAACCGCTGGCAAGGCGGCCACAGAGGTGTCGGTCGGGATCATCTCGTTCGCGCCCTACAGCGCGTGGTATATCGTGAAAGAGCGCAACCTGGCCGAGGACATCAACCTCAACGTCCGCATCATCGAGGGCATCACATCCAAGAACTCCGCCCTTCAATCCGGTAGCATCCAGTGCATGAACAACACGCTGGACTCGGTCGTGAGCGCGCGAGCGAACGGCGTTCCCATCCAGGTCGTGGGCTTTTCCAACATGTCCTACGGCCTGGACAAGATGGTCGCGCCCAAGGGAATCAACGGCCCGCAGGATTTCAAGGGCAAACGTTACGGGGCGGACCTCGGCTTCCTGAACCACATGTGGATGCTGCTGACGCTCAAGCGCGCCGGCCTGTCGTACGACGCGGCGGAGCTGGTGGTCATGCTGCCGCAGCAGAGCGCGGCCGCCTTCCTTCAGGGCGCCATCGACATCGACGTGAACTATCTGCCGTTCGTGGCCCAGGACCTCAAGCGCGACGGTGCACACATCCTCAAGAGCAGCCTGTCCGACCGAACCTGGGAGCGCGGCCTTATCGGCGACACCATCTCCTGCCACAAGAACTGGGTAAGCGAGAATCCCGAAGTCGCGACCGAGCTGCTGCACGCGTGGTTCGAAGCCGTGAACTGGTGGAAGCAAAATCCGAAGAAGGGCAATGCCGTCGTGGCTGACGGGCTCGGCTGGGACGAGGGGCAGGTCCGCTTGAACATGCGCGGCGCGATCGAATTGAGCCTCAGGCAGAACCTCGGCGCCTTCGGGCTCGAGGGCGGCAAGGCCGTCTGCAAGAGCCTGCCCGAGGACGCTCCGCGAGCGCCCAAGAACACCGAGGGCTGGGGCGACCTATTCAACGGCAAGGACTGTGTGAACGGCTATGCCGGGCCGACCTGGGACCTTTTCAACAAGATTTACAACGAGGTCGGTGTTGCACAAACCATCGTTCCTCAGGAGAAAGGCCTCAACGCATCGGTACTGAAGCGGCTGAATAAGTCGAGCGTTCACGAGAACTTGCAATCCAACAAGTTCATTGGCCGTCTGCCGCTGCCGAAGGAATATGACAACGATACGCTCTGGCAAAGCCGGAGTCGGGGCGGCGAACAATAAGCCCCATCGAGGTCGGGGCGCGCTCCATAAGCCAACGGCTCGTAGGCGCGCGCCCCGTTTGCTTACGCGAACCCGGAGAATCGTTATGTCCAAGACAGCCCAGTTTCTTACAGCCGCCGCCACGGCTGCCGCGCCCACTGCCGCACTGGCCCACGGCGGCCATTCACCAGCTGAGGGGACGTGGCACGTTCTGGCGCACAGCGCGCTGTCCACGCCCGGCATCGTGGCGATTGCGGCCGTCGCCGCCGCGGCGGTGGCGAGCGGCACGTATCTCCACGGGCGCGGCGAACAGCGATCCGATCGGGGTGGGCCGCACCACCGGCGGTGACCGCGCCCTGGCACTCGGTCCGCACCCTGCATGCCCGGCCGTGGCAGCTGGCCAGCCGGTCGGCGACGCCGGGCATGGCGGTCCCGGTCCGCGGATGCGTCCGGCGCCGCATCAAATGGCCCCGCGCGCCCGACTCGCGAAGGTATCGTGAAGAAGGTCGATGAACATTCGCGTTGTCAGCTTGGTGACGGACGAGTGGTGGGCGATCGCGTAAAGCTGCGACGAGGGCGACTGTTCAGCCGTCAGCAACGGCCAGAGATGGCCCTTGCGCACATCCGGTTCCGCCAGCGTGTTCGGCAGAAAACACACGCCCACGCCCACCCGAGCGAGACGCTTCGCTTCCTCCAGGTGCGCCGACCGTCCGCCGACGTACGTTCCAAGTCCGTGCTCGTAGCGGAAGCGTTGGAGATCCTCGGGCTCATCGCCCTCCGTTAGCACAAAGTAGGCATCGCGCAGCTCCGCGACCTCGGCGTGGCGACCGTAAAGCGGATGGCTGCACCCACAATACGGAACGTAGACCTCCCGGAACAATTCGCGATAGTGCAATTTGGGATGGAAGAAATGCGCGGGCGCGATCCCCACGTCCGTTTCGCGGCGCAAAAGCGCGTCGTGGACGTCGCGCCAGGGCGCCACACCGACGTTGATTTCAACGTGCGGGTAGGTGGCGTGGAAAGACTCCAGGGCGCGGTCAAAATCATCGGCGATCATGTTGCTGATCACCAGCAGGTTCAAATACCCGTAAATCGCCGCCTGCGCCGACAGGAGCGTGTCCGACACAGCCTCGGTGGTCTCGCACACACGCTTGGCGAGCTGGGCCAGCGCCCGCCCCTTCGGCGTGAGCGTCACCCCCCGCGAACCGCGTTCGACGAGCTGCGCGCCCACGCACGATTCCAGCCGGCTCAGCGCCGCGCTCACCGTGGGCTGTTTGCGTTGCAGGTTGTCGGCGGCGCGCGTCAGGCTTCCGGTTTCGGCAACCTCGTGAAAAACCTTCAAGAGGTTCCAGTCCAGCTCGCGCGAAAACGTTAAAAACGAACTCATCTTAAAAGCTTAACGTCACTGTAGCGCTTCAAGCAAGGTCGCCAGTCTCACTGCGGCATTTGACCGAAGGGTGTTTGTCGGTCGGCCCTTTGCAGTGGCTTGTGGTGAGCGGAAGATTCCCACTCGCGATCGAACAGCTCCGTAAGCGCTGCACAAGTTCCGTTGGCCAAGCCGGTTGACCGGGTTGTCGCGTAGCAGCGCGCCCGACCGCACGGCGGCGGCACGTGCCCCGCGGGGCCGACGCCGGCCGGACGCGCGCTGCCTTGCCGGAATCGACCCGCTCAGCCCGTGGCACGATGCGGAATCACGGCGTGCGTTCGATCTCGGGTGCGCGGTCCTATACCATCGTTTTTTCTTCTCTATCGCTAACTACTGGTTTACTATTACGATGGAAAACTGATTGGAGATCCGGGTATGCGACGCGTTTTGGCCGCGCTCACGGGCGCGGCGGCTGTCCTGAGCGTCGCCGTGAGCCCAGCTCCGGCGGGCGATGGCGGCATGGCCAGCGGCAAGGAGCGCACCCAGGCGCTCATCGAAGAGCTGCGAACGCTGCTGGACCGTGCGGAGGAAAACCGCGAGGCCGATCCCTGGTTGATCGAGGATATGCGCGACCTGCTGGTGAAATACGAGTTTCCGTGGACGCGGACGGTGTATGCCAGCGATTTCACGCAGCGCGGAAACGGGGCGCCGCGTCCGTGGCGGGTGCAAAGCGGCAGCTTCCGGGTCGACGACCGGGGCCTGCGCTCGGTCGTTGAACGGGCTGAACGCGGCAGGCAGAAGCGGGACCGGGAACGAGAGCGCGAGGGCGGCTCGGGTAACAAGGTCCGCGACCTGCTCGGCAGCATGATGGATGAAGCCCTTGGCAACTCGGGGTCCGGAAAGAACGAACGCTCGCGCGACACGGACGAGCGGCAAGCGGAGCCCGAGGCCGCGCGTGCTCTCCTGGCCGAAGGCGTGGGCAACGCCTTCGCCATGCAAATCCGGTTCAGCGGCACTCCACCCGCCTCGGACACCGGGCACTTCGCGTTCGGCCCCTATCAGGGCGGCGGCGGCGAAGCCGGCTACCGTGTCACCTACAGCGTGGAGGGCCAATCGGCGAGCCTGGCCCTGATCAAGCACGCGCCGCGGGGAACGCAATCGACCGTGGCCAGGCACGACAAGGTTCCGCGGCTGCGTCGCGGTGAATCGCACACCCTGATGTGGACGCGGAACAGCGACGGGCGCATGCAGATCGATGTCGACGGTCAGCAGGTGGTCGACGTGACGGATCGCGGCTTTTCCGATCCATTCGACGGCGTTATTCTCGAAAACGGTGGCGGCACATTCACGATCGACGCGCTCGTTGTGAAGGATGACGGGTGACGTCTTCCGCTTTGAGCATCAACGCTTACCCTGAACCGTTTCGGTGCTTACACTTCCGAACACAAACTACCATCCCAAATTCCACGGCGCATTTTTCGCGCCTTTGAACCGCAAGCCGGGGAAAATCCTCGCGAGGGAGTATCCCTCGCGTTCAACCACCGACCAAATCACATCCCCCAACAGGGAGCACACCATGACATGGACACGTACCTGGCTGGCCGTTCTCGGCACAGCCGCTCTCGCCGGCTGTGCGACCGGCCACACCGTCGACAAAGCACGCACTGTGGACGCCACGGGCTCCGCCTTCACCCAGGCGCTGGCGGGCGATTACAGTGAACTCGCGGTCTATGAAGCCGACGAGATGGGCGATTGGCGGGACGCCAACACCTATGCCGATCGATCGCTGCGCGCGGCGGACGGCAACGCCTTCCCGCCGGTCAAGCCCGGGACGAGGGGTGTTGGCGGCGAGCATCTGGCCGAGCTGCGGCAGGCGCGCGGCAAGCTCATGGACGCCTTCGACAAGGGCGCGCGCGGCGATCATCCCAAGCTCGCGGCGCGCGCACAGAGCCAGTACGATTGCTGGGTCGAGCAGCAGGAGGAAGCCCACCAGGCCGACCACATCGCGGCGTGCCGCCAGGGGTTCAAGACCGCGCTGAAAGATCTGCGCTCGGCCATGGAACCGGATGAGCAGATGGCCGAGGCCGAGGCCGAGGAGACGCAACCGGCCGAAGAGGAGAAGAGCGAACCCGAGCCGGTTGAGCCGCAGCGCTACGCGGTCAACTTCGGCCACGACAGCGCGCGCGTCTCCTCCGGCCAGATCGGTCCGCTCCACGACGCCGCGGCGTTCGCGCGGGACCATCCGGAAACCGATATCCGGGTCATCGGCTATACGGACACCAGCGGGAATGCCGAGTACAACCGCGAGCTTTCCATGAACCGGGCGCGCAACGTGCGGGATATTCTCGTGGAGTTCGGCCTCGCCCGTGACCGCATCGCCGTCGATGCGCGCGGCGAGACGAATACCGCCGTCACCACCGGCCAGGACGTTCGCGAGCGGAGCAACCGCCGCGTGGTCGTGACCGTCGAATAATGATCCGATCCGCCGCCCCGTGCCGCCGTGGCGCGGGGCGGCGGCCCCCGCCCGAACGCCGGCTCCTCACCGCGCGGCGGCTTCGCGGCGCGGTAGCCCCCGGCCAGATGCTGACGGAGATCTTCGCCACCGGCGGCATCCCAGCCGCATGGAGATGGAGGTCGTGCCGTAGGGCACCATCGGGGGCTCTGCGCCGGCGGGCCGGGGCACGGGCTGCGGCATCGATGGCGGTCGGCATTCGTCCCGGCCGCCCGTGACCCCGGCCATCTCGGCATTTTGAGGATGCAAAAAGCGTCCTGCGAATCACGCGGAGCTCGCGGCGTGCGGCGGCTCGCCCCGGGTCAGCTCGCCCGAAAGGTCACGGGCCATCCGGGCGATTTCCGGCCCGATCTTCGCGCGAAATGCGGGTGTGAACACGCGCATCGATCCCGTCGCACCGATCGACATCGTGGCACCCGGCCCGGTCTCGCCCAGTGTTGCCGCGACGGAGGCCATGCCGCGCTCGATTTCTTCGACGCACTCGGCGTAGCCGCGCTGCCGGACGAGGTCGAGTTCTGCCTCCAGATCCTCGACCCGGGTCAGCGTGAATTCGGTATAGGCTTTCAGCCGGCCGTCGTGGCGTTGCGACCGCACGAGGTCGGGCGAGAAGGCCGCCACGGCCTTGGAGCACGAGCAGGCGTGAAGCGGGCGCTTGCCGAGGCCGGGATGCAGAAATGACACGCCCGTTTCCGGTGTTTCCACGTGAATGATCTCGACCGCTCGACCGCGCAGGCGGGAAAAAAAGAAGGCCGCGCCGTGTTCGCCCGCCGCGTGTTTGAGCGCGGGCGCGAGGACCTCGATCAGGGCGTGATCCGTTTGCTCGCCGTGCGTGATCCGCTTGAGGCGGCTGCCGATCGCGAACCGGCCCTTCGCCACCGGCTCGACGAGGCCGGCGGCGACCAGATCCTGTACCAGCCGATAGGCCGACGGCTTCGGCAGGTTCGCGTGGTCGCAGATCTCGGCAACCGTGGCCTCGCCTTTCTGGCCGAGTATCTCGAGGATCAGCGTCAGACGTTCGAGCTGCATGATTTTCTCATATCGTGAAACCTGGTTTTTCGATATACGGGAATTGTCGCGGACGCAAGGGAAGGGGCCGCGCCATGGACGAAGCGGGGTTCGGGTCGGGCCGTGCACGCCCAGCGGCAGCGATCTCGCGGGGGCACGGAATTTCGCAGCCCATGGTTCGAGCCGTACGAGCTGGCGGCGGACATCGCCACGTGAAAGGAGCCCTCGATGCCCGAGGCGGATACCGATCATCGCCCCGATCATTCACAGGGGCCTTATTCGCAGGCGTATCTTTCCGACATCCTGCGTTCGGTCAAAACGATCGCGATCGTCGGCGCCAGCGCGAACACGACAAAGCCCAGCCATGACGTCCTGTGCGTGCTGCAGGACGCGGGCTACGAGATCATCCCGGTCAACCCCAATCCGTCGTTGACCGAAATCCGCGGCATCCCGGTCGTTGACTCCCTGGAGGAAATCGACCGCCCCGTCGACATGGTCGACGTATTTCGGCCCAAGGCGGAACTCTACGGCATTGCCGAGCAGGCCATTGCCCTCGGGGCCAGGGTTCTCTGGGGGCAGATCGGCGTTTACGACGATTCCGCGGCAAGGCTGGCCGAGGATGCGGGGCTCAAAGTGGTGATGGATCGCTGCCCGAAGATCGAGCTGTCCCGACCCATGTAAAAACACCGCGGGGCCCGGCGAGATGAGCGAACCCGACGCCGATGGGCACATCCCTGCAGGTCAAGGTGTGTACGGGCGGCATGCCGTCTTATGGTTTCGGCGTCCTCACGGGCAAGGATCAAGTCGATGGCTTATGAAGACGACCAGACCAACGACCTCGTTCGGCGCGCCGATGACGATGGCGTCGCCGTTCTCACGCTGAACCAGCCGAAGTCGATCAATGCCCTCTCGGAGGCAATGCTGGCGGCGTTGTCGGACACCTTCGACGAGATCGCGCAGGATGCTTCGGTCAAGGCGGTGATCCTGCGAAGCGCCGGCGATCACTTCTGCGCCGGCCACGACCTCAAGGAAATGACCGCGCGGCGGGCGGACCCGGACGGCGGCTTCCAGTATTTCCAGGACCTTTTCGCCACCTGTTCCGCGATGATGCTGCGCGTGGTGCGGCTTCCCCAACCGGTGATCGGGGAGGTGAAGGGCATCGCCACCGCCGCCGGATGCCAGCTCGTCGCCTCCTGCGACCTGGCGGTGGCGGCCGAGGATGCGCGCCTTGCCACCTCGGGCGTCAACATCGGCCTCTTCTGCTCCACCCCGATGGTTGCCCTCAGCCGCAACGTCGCGCGCAAGGCGGCGATGGAGATGCTGCTTATGGGCGAATTCGTGGAGGCCGAGCGGGCGCGCGAGCTGGGGCTGGTGAACCGCGTGGTACCGCGGGCGGGTCTGGAAGAAGGGTCGATGGAAATGGCCCGCACCATCGCCGACAAATCGCCGGTCGCGGTCAAGATCGGCAAGCGCGCCTTCTACGAGCAGGCGGAGATGTCGCTCGAAGAGGCGTACGCCTATGCCGGCCGCGTGATGGCCGAGAACATGATGGCGCGCGACACCGAGGCCGGCATCGGCGCCTTCACCCGCAAGGAACCCATGCCCGAGTGGACTGGCGAATGATGTACGACGGACCGGAACTCGACCGCTGTGCCGCCAACCACACGGCGCTGTCGCCCGTCTCCATCCTCAAGCGGGTGGAGCGCGTGCATCCCGAGCTGCCCGCGCAGATCCACGGCGCCATCCGGCGGAACTGGGGCGAGGTCGCCGAGCGGTGCAAGCGCCTGGCCTCGGGCCTGAGCAAGCGCGGCGTCGGCAAGGGCGATACGGTCGCCCTGATCGCACCCAATATCCCCGAGGCGCTGGAATGCGCGCTGGCCGTGCCGATGCTGGGCGCGGTGCTGAACGCCAACAACGTGCGGCTGGACGCCGACACCATCGCCTACATCCTCGATCACGGCGAGGCGCGGGTGCTGTTGGTCGATACCGAATATACCGGTCTGGCCGCGGAGGCGGTGCGGCAGTCGGGACGCGACCTCTTGATCGTCGACATCGAAGACACCCAAGGACCCGGCGGCGAGCGGATCGGCGCGCTGACGTACGACGATTTGCTCGGCGAGGGCGATCCCGATTTCCCCTACACCCTGCCGGATGACGAATGGGATGCGCTGGCGCTGAACTACACCTCTGGCACGACGGGGCGGCCCAAGGGCGTGGTCTATTCGCATCGCGGCGCCTGGACCAACGCGGTGAACAACGTGGTGACGTGGGAGATGCCCCATCACCCGGTCTATCTCTGGACCCTGCCGCTGTTTCACTGCAACGGGTGGTGTTTTCCCTGGACCATCACCCTCCTGGCCGGGTGCCACGTCTTCCTGCGGGCGCCTCGGGCCGACGCGATTTTCGAGGCCTTCGCCGAACACGGTGTGACGCATCTCTGCGGCGCCCCGATCATCATGTCGATGATCGCCGAGGCCGCGCCCGAGGAGCGTCGCGATTTCCCGCAGCAGGTCCAGATGATGACGGCCGCGGCCCCACCGCCGCCCACGGTGATGGCCCGCATGGAGGAAATGGGCATCTCGATCACCCACGTCTACGGGCTGACCGAGGTCTACGGCCCCGCCGTGGTCTGTGCCGAAAAGCCGGCCTGGCGCGACCTGCCGCTGGAAGAGCGGGCACGCCTGAAGTCCCGTCAGGGCGTCGCCTACGAATTGCAGGAGGACGTGCTGGTCCTGGACCCCGAAACCGGGCGGCCCGTTCCCTGGGACGGCAAAACAATGGGCGAGATCGTCTTTCGCGGGAACATCGTGATGAAGGGCTACCTCAAGCAACCCGAAGAAACCGCGAAATCGTTCAAGGACGGCTGGTTCTGGTCCGGCGATCTGGCCGTGCAGCACCCGGATGGCTACCTCGAGATCCGCGACCGCGCCAAGGACGTCATCATCTCGGGCGGCGAGAACATCTCGTCGATCGAGGTGGAAAGGGCGGTCCATTCGCACCCGGCGGTCAGCATGGCCGCGGTGGTCGCCATGCCCGACGAGAAGTGGGGCGAAGTGCCCTGTGCCTTCGTCGAACTCGCGGATGGCGCGACGGCGAGCGAAGATGATCTCCTGGCCCACGCCCGGAGCCATCTCGCGGGGTTCAAGCGGCCGAAGAAGGTCGTCTTTTGCGAATTGCCCAAAACCTCGACCGGCAAGCTCAGGAAAAACGAGCTGCGCGATCGCGCGAAAGCCTATGCCCGAAACGGCTGACCCCGGCTTCGGATGGCGTAACAGACGGCCCGGCGCAGGCCGATCCCGGCGCGGCATGCTTGGAACGCGGTTTCGTGCGCGCCCGGATGACCGCAGAATTCGAACGAACGGGAGCGATCGGGCGGGGCCGCCATGACGAAAGACGACGGTCAGGCGCACAAGGAACCGCCGTCGCCCGGCAGCGGCGTGGATGCGCTGCTGCCCGAGCAGATGGCGGAGCGCGCCGAGGCCCTGGGCGCGCACAAGACGCGCCTGCGCGTGCACAAGCTGCTGGCGCTTTCCGTGCTCGCGGGAGCCTTCGTCACGATCGGCGTGCTGTTCGCGCTCAACGTTTCGCAGGCGGGCGCGGTGGGGCCCGTGCTGCCCGGCCTGGCGTTCGCGACGGCGCTCATTCTCGTCGTCGTCGGCGGGGCGGAGCTGTTCACCAGCAACAACCTGATGGTCATGGCGCTGGTGAGCGGGCGCATCCGCCTGCGCGAACTCGGTCACGCCTGGGTGGTGGTCTATCTGGGCAACATCGTGGGCGCGGTGGCCACTGTCGTCATGGCCGTGCTGGCCGGGCAGGCGGCGCGCGTCGACGGCGGCCTCGCGACGCGCGCGGGCGAGGTCGCCGCGGGCATGGCCGAGACCGGCACGATCGAGACCTTCTTCCGCGGCGTGCTCGGCAACGTCCTGGTGTGCCTCGCCGTGTGGCTGAGCTACAGCGCGCGCACCACCACCGACCGCATCCTCTCCGTCGTGCCGCCCGTGACCGCCTATTACGCCATGGGCCTGGAGCACGTCGTGGCCGTGATGGTCTACATGCCGCTCGCCGCCGTCTCCGCCCTGTTGCACCCCGAGGCCGGCGGCGCCCTGGCTTGGCCCGGCGATCTCGGCGTGCCAACGGCGCTCGGCGACTTCGTGCTGCACCTCGTGCCCGTGACCGTGGGCAACATCGTGGGCGGCGGCGTGCTCGTCGGCGCCGTCTACTGGTTCGTCTATCTGGAAGGGCGGGACGAGTGAGACGCGCTCAAATGTCGCGCTCGTCCAGGCGTTCGCGAAGCTGCCGGGCACGTGCGCGGGTGCCCGGCTGGCGCGGGTGGATCGCCAGGGATTCCTGCATCGCGTCCAACGCCGCGCGCGGGTTGCCCAGCTTCATGTGGCACAGCCCGCGCCCGGACAGCGCGCCGAAGTGGCGCGGCTCCAGCTCCAGCACGCGCTCGATGTCGCTGAGCGACTTGTCGTAGTTGCCCATCATGAAGTGAATCGTGGCGCGCTTGTTCCACGCTTCGGCGTACTCGGGATCGAGCCGCGCGGCCTGATCGAAGGCGGCGAGCGCGGCGCCGAGTTCGCGGTTCGCCATGGCCTTCTGGCCGCGCGTCATCGCCGCCTCGACCGCGTCGTCGTCGTGCTCGTACCAGATCGACCAGATGCGCTCGGCGAGGCGCTCGCCCTCGGCGTGGGTTTCCGCCTCGGCCAGCTCGTCGAACAGCCCGTCCAGCCGCGGGTCGGTCTGATCCGCGCCCACCGGCGCCGCCAGCATCACACCCAGCACCGCCACGACCGACAAACCAGCAAGCATCTTTCGACACGACATGCCGATAGTCTACACCCGTGCGCCGGCACGGGCCATCGCAGCGTGCGGGTGGGCGTATCGCGCATGCGGGCCGATGGTTTGTATTCGGTGCGTTTGTGACCACGATGGGCGTGCGCCCGCAGCCGGCCCGATGCAGCGACGGAGGTATCCAGAGGTGACGGAGTCCGCCGCCATTCCCGGTCACCGCCACGCCGGGCCGTGGGTCTTCATCGCCGCCCTCGTGGTGCCCGCGCTGTGGGGCATCTACTGGGTGCCGCTGCGCGCGCTGGACGGCGTGGCCGCCGCCGGGCCGTGGGCGACCTTCGTCGCCGTGCTCGTGGGGGCGCTCACGATGGCGCCCTTCGCCTGGACGGGACGGCACCGCATCCGCGCGTCCAATCCCTGGGCGCTCATGAGCATCGGAATCGGCGGCGTTTCCTTCGTCCTGTATTCGAACGGCCTGCTCTACGGCCACGTCGCGGTCGTCATCCTGCTGTTCTACCTGACCCCGGTGTGGAGCGTGATCCTCGCCCGCGTGTGGCTGGGCTGGCGCGGCTCGGTCTGGCGTTATGCCGCCATCGGCATCGGGCTGGGCGGCATCGCCCTCGTGCTTCGGGGCAGCCACGGCGGCCTGCCGCTGCCCACCACGATCGGCGACTGGTTCGGGCTGGCCTCGGGGATCATGTGGTCGATCTCCTCCACCGGCCTGCGCACGCACGTGGAAACCAACGGCGTGGAGACGAACTTCGTTTTCTGCCTGGGCGGCGCCCTGGCGGCGCTCGTGCTCGCCCTCGGCCTGGGCGGCGCGCCGCCGGCCGTGCCCGCGCCCGCGATCCCGGAGACGGCGCTGTGGATCGCCGTGCTCGGCGGCGGCTGGTGGGGCGCGTCGCTGGCGATCTTCATGTGGGTGGCGCGGCGCATGGAGCCCACGCGCCTGGGCATCCTGATGATGACCGAGGCCATCGTGGGCACGATCTCGGCGGCGCTCTTCACCGCCGAGCCGTTCGGCTGGATCATGGCCGTGGGCGCGGTCCTGGTGGTGGCCGCCGCCTACCTGGAAACGCGCCACGAATCGCCGGCCGCGTGAGCGCGTGTGGACGCGCCGCCGCCGGACCCCCATGTGCATGGCCGGCCAAGCCACGGGGAGGAGCCGCCGCCCTCCATGAGCAGCGCACCCTCGCCGGACTCGCGGCTCACCACCGTGCCGGCCAGCCGCCGGGCGGCCGAGTTCGCGGCGCTCTACATCGCCATGCCGGTTGGCCACGCCGTGTGGTTCGAGACGCTCGGCACCTTCCTGCCGCTGGCGGCGATGGTGCTGGCGGGCGTGGCGCTGCTGGCCGCCACGCCCGGCTTCCGCTGGCGCGAGCTGGTGGCGCTGCGCGGATTGCGGCCCTGGCTTCCTCACGCGGGCGCGTTCATCACGTTGGCCGCCGTGGTGGTGATCACGTTCACCCTGGTGCTGGTGCCGGGGCACCTCTTTCATCTGCCGGCGGAGCAGCCAAGGCTGTGGGCGGCGATCATGGTGATCTACCCCGTGGTCTCGGTGATCACCCAGGAACTCATCTTCCGCCCGCTGTTCTTCCACCGCTACGCGCCGCTCTTCGGCCCCGATGCCGTCGCGATCGTCGCCAACGCGGCCGTGTATTCCCTGGCGCACGCCTTCTACCAGAACTGGGTGGCGGTCGTGCTGAGCTTCGGCGCCGGGCTCATCTTCGGCTGGACGTACCTGCGCAGCGGCTCCTTCCCGCTCGTGGTGCTCATGCACGCCGTGGCCGGGCAGCTCGTTTTCACGATCGGGCTGGGGGTGTACTTCTATCACGGCGCCATTGGATGACGGCCCCGATGGTCGCGTACCCTGTTCCAGCACCAGCCGTGGAGGTGGACGCCCGCGCATGACCTTTCCGTCGGAGTTCCTGGACCGCCTGCGCCAGCGCGTCCCGCTGCCCGAGGTGGTGGGCCGCCACGTGCGCCTGCGCCGCCGGGGCAAGGAACACGAGGGGCTATGCCCCTTCCACCGCGAGAAGACGCCCTCGTTCACGGTCAACGAGGACAAGGGCTTCTTCCACTGCTTCGGCTGCGGCGCGCACGGCGACGTGGTCGGCTTCGTGATGCGCGTCGAGGGGCTGAGCTTTCCCGAGGCCGTGGAGAAGCTGGCCGGAGAGGCGGGGCTGGACGTTCCGCGCGCCGGCCCCGAGGAGCGCCAGCGCCAGGAGCGGCGGTCCACGCTGGCCGAGGTGGTGGAGACCGCGTGCGCCTGGTTCGAGGACGACCTGGCGGGCCGCGCGGGCGCGCAGGCGCGCGCGTATCTGGAAAAGCGCGGCGTCGACCGCGCCACGCGCGAGGCCTTCCGCCTGGGCGTCGCGCCCAACCAGCCGCAGGCGCTGCGCACGGCCATGCACGGCCGGGGCATCGACGACGAGCAACTGCGCGCCGCCGGGCTCATCAAGGACGACCCCGAGCGCGGCGAGCCGCGCGACACCTTCATCAACCGGCTGATCTTCCCCATCGGCGACCGGCGCGGGCGCATCATCGCCTTCGGCGGGCGCACGCTCGGCAACGCGCGGGCCAAGTACCTGAATTCGCCGGACACCGAACTCTTCCAGAAGGGCGAGGTGCTGTACAACCTCGGCCGCGCGCGCCGGGCCGCGCACGACACGGGCGAGCTCATCGTCTGCGAGGGCTACATGGACGTGATCGCGCTCGCCCGCGCCGGCTTCCAGGCGGCGGTTGCCCCTTTGGGCACGGCCGTGAGCGCGCAGCAGGTGCAGCAGATGTGGCGGCTGGCGCCCGAGCCCGTGGTGTGCCTGGACGGCGACGAGGCGGGGCGGCGCGCCGGCTACCGCCTGGCCGAGCGCGCGCTGCCCGTGCTGCGGCCGGGCTTCTCGCTGCGCTTCGCGGACTTGCCGGCGGGCGAGGACCCGGACGACGTGGTGCGCAACCACGGCGCGCCCGTGTTCCGCCGCATCCTGGACGGCGCGCGCGGGCTGTCGGACATGCTGTGGCTCCAGGCCACGGAAGGGCGGCGCTTCGACACGCCCGAGCGCCGCGCCGGCCTGCGGCGGGAGCTGGACACGCGCATCCGCGCGATCGCGGACGAAAGCGTCCACGCCGCCTACCGCGAGGAGATGGAGCGCCGTTTCCGCGAGACCTTCGCCCCGGGGCCGCCGCGCGGCCGGGGCAAGGGGCGGCGGCGCGGTGCCGGGGACGACCGCTTGTCCGGCGGCGGCGAGGGCGCGCGGCGCTCGCCAACGGCCGTGCAGCGCGGCGAGCACCGGGCGCTGCTGCTGTGTCTCATCCAGAACCCCGCGATCCTGGAGGATTTCGCCGAGGATCTCAGCGCGGTGCAGTTCGACCACGCCGA
>Ga0207714_1000526_pt1 | contig 26202 bp, 39 predicted proteins | sample PonA232FremontCA_2_FD_187270 | JGI IMG/M metagenome (GOLD analysis project Ga0207714, IMG submission 187270) | Marine sediment microbial community from Fremont, CA, USA - Pond A23 Sediment 2 (SPAdes) | ecosystem: Environmental > Aquatic > Marine > Unclassified | place: USA: Fremont, California...
CGACGAGGATGACGGCGGGCGATGCGACTTCGAGACGGTCGCGGTGAGTGACCCGCCGCCGAGTGTCTGACCGATGACGCCCGCGCGTGCCGAGCACCAGAACGTGTCGGAATCCAACGGAGGTAACAAAACATGACAGATTTGAGTGAAACAGAAGAAGCGAACGTCCTGAATAACATCGCCGCCGGAGGAGTGTATGTCGGCTTGCACACCGCTGATGAGGGGCAGGAGCCCGACGGAAGCAATGAGGTGAGCGCGTCGGACTACAGCCGCGCGTTCATCGCCGAGAGCGACTTGACGGTCTCCGGCGCGTCACCGACGACGCTCACAAACGACGTCGACGTCTCGTTCACCGACAGCGCCAACGAGAACTGGGGCGACGTCTCGCACGCCGTTCTGTGGGACGATACCATCGCCAACAGCGGCGAGCCTTACACCGCCGCTATACCGGTTTCCGGCGGCGGAACTGTCGAGTCGGGCATAGGAGTCGATATACCTTCCGGGGAACTCACAGTCGACATGGACTGATAACAGATGCCCTACGACCCGCCCGCTAACGACGCCGTCGACTTCAAGGAGAGCGGTAGCTACTCGCCCCCTGCGAACGACGCCGTCGATTTTCAAGAGGGGGGAGGAGACCAACTCTCGCTCTCAGTCAGTGCGACAGCGTCGGGCAACGCATCCGTCCGGCTACGACAGAATCCACTCCTCCTCGGCGTTGAGGCGACGGGTGCGGGTTCTGCCTCTGTCGCTCTCGGGCGGTCGCGCAGTCTGTCGGTCACGGGTTCGGGCGCGGGCGCAGCGTCGGTTTCGGTTAGACGGTCGCTCAACATCGGCTTCGCGGCAACGGCATCGGGCGAGGCGCAGTTAGGGCTACAGATAGGCGACCCGTTCTGGTCTATCGCAGGGTATGCGTGGAGCGACGTCGATACCGTCGAGGTCGACGCGAAGACCGTCACGCTCTCCGGCGTCGCCGCGCGCTACCGCCTTGAACAGCTCCGGACTGTCCGCGCCGCCGCGGAGAAGGTCGACGTCGTCGTGGATGACGAGGGGCGGTTCCGCGCCGTCGACCGGAGCCGCGACGGAAACACGTACCTCATCGAGCCGCCGACCGACGAGCGACCGCCGCGCGAGACCGCCGACATGCTCGTCGCCGATTATTCGGAGGAGCGCGTCTCGAAGCAGGAGAACAAGAGCGAGGTGACGCTCACGCTCCAGCGCCCCGCGAGCCGCGACGCAACGGGCGACGAGCCGAGCCAGACGCGAGGGACTGGTGAGTGGCTCCTGGAGTTCCACAGCGGCGCGATAGCCACCCGGCGGATCACGCCGGAGCGGACGAGCGCCGTCGAGACCGCGAAGGACATCGAGAGCCTCCAGCTCGTGCTCACGGCGGAGCAGACGCTCGTCCTGGAGACCAGCGCGACGCACCCCGACGCCGTTTCGGTCGTCGAGGTCCCCGACGGAACTAATCTCGCGCAGGATAACTCGTCGGCGGACCGCCAGACCGTCGAGGTGACCGCGGCGACGGGGAAAGAGGGTGTCCTCGAGGGCGGGACGTACGTCGTCGCGGGGTGGGGTTCGACGCGCATCGATGCGGACAGTTACGAGGTCAGCCTCGACCTGCGACCGGAGGCTTAGACCGACGCCGATGACCCCCCGCGTAGCGCGGCGGCGAGGGCAACAGCGAGCTACTTATGACAGAAACAGACAACGAGAGATACGACGCCGAGCTATCGGCGAACGAAGGCACAGTAACAGCAGATATTGACGAGAACGACGATGTTGAGGGTGGACGCGGGGGAGCGCTCCTCCTGTACTACGACGGACCCGAAACCGATCGCAGTCTCCCCGAGCAGGTCGGCGAGCGGCACTTCTACGACGTGGAGGGCGTCGGGGACGACGAGGGCGGGCAGGTCAACCTCGACCACGGCGCTGAGATAGAGTTCGACGTCCCTCGCGAGTACGTGCAGGGAGACGGGACGTGGACGCTGCACCACGACGCGGACGACACACCACTCGCACGAACGTCGGCTGCCGAGGCCCGCGGAGACGAAGAGCCGCCCGAGAACCGCGCCGTAGCACGCGTCGACGCTCTTCGCGAACAGCTCGCGAAGGAACGCTCGCGGAACGACAGGCAGGACGAGGCTCTCGCCGAACTCCGTAGCGAACTCGACGCCGTCGAAGAGCAGACGGGTGCACAAGTCGACGACGGGGGCGAAGACCCGTCGCTCGGCGGCGTGGCGCGGCTTATCCTCGACGGGCTGTCGGGATAGATGTCCCGGAGAGACGTTCTCCGCGAGGCGTTCAACCAGCCCGCCGAGGTCCACGCGTTCGTCCACGGTCTCTTTCGGTCGCTCGCGCATCCCGACCCGCGCCGACCGGAGCCGGAGCGCGACGACGCGAAGGCGGAGCCTCACTACTGGCAGGCGGGGTGGCTCCTCGGCGACGTCATCCAGCTCGCCGGCGCGGTGCTCCTCGGCGGTCGCGCAACCGGGATGTGGTAGAGTGGCGCGGACGCCCTGGGCGGCCATCGTCGCGGCACTCATCTTCATCCTCAGCGGCATGCTGTGGATCTTCCGGCGGACGTGGCAAAAAATTCGCGAGGAACGCAAGATGATGCGCGAGGCATATGCCTACCTCTTCGGCGCGGACGAACTCGGTTTGCGACTCGACGACGAGAGCGTCGAGGAGCGTCTCGACCGCGACGGAGCGAAACACGACTGGCTCGTCGAGTCGCTCGAACTCATCCGCGAGGACCAGCGCCGGATAGCCGAGTCGTTGCGGGAGGACGACGCCGAGCCGCCAGAGGTCCGCGACCTGCCGGAGTGGGAGCCGGGGCGGTATCGGGCTGAGCGCGAAGAGAATGACGGTTGAGCCGATGCTTTTCTCTGCGGTATTCGCGTCGCTTTCGCGCGGATTCTGAGAGTGGCGATAAAAATGACTCAGTTATCGTAGACCCGTGATTAATCGCCGCGCCACTTGGCGGCGTCGGGGCAGTCGTCGTCGTGGAGGACCTCGGACGGCGACCCGGCGGTCTCGGATCCGCACCCGGCGCAGCGCCAGAACGAGTACCGCTCGCCGGACGCCGTCGTCAGGCGCTCGTAGCGAGTCTGCTTCGGGACGACGTCGGTTCCGGGTGGCGCGGAGACCCACGTCACCCATCGGACGCCTGAGGCGGACTCGTATCCGAAGACGACGTCGCCGGAGTCGGGCACCCGCGCGACGTCGTAGTCCTGCCTCGGGTGTCGCCTCGCCCCTCCGGGCTCCTCGATCCAGAAGCCGTGCTCGTATTCCGGTGCGCTCAGTACCACGTCGACGCTCTCTTCTATCATACACACACAATAGGCGGCCGTGGCATATAAGGTCTTCTCAGAGACGCCTGCCCATCCAACGCCTCCACGGCTCGTGCTCTATATCAGCGGTAAATATCGTGGCGGCGCGCAAATCGTCGCGGAAGTTGGCGGACTCGTAGGCGGCGACGAGACGATACCAGTCGGCGAAGAACGGAGACTCGAAGTCGACCTCGTCCGACGCGATCGGCACCTCGCCGTCGCGAAGATCGGCGAGCGCCTCCGACAACCAGCCGAACTCGTTCTCGAGCTCCTTGCCGGACAGGCGCAGCCTCGGCGCGTCGGCCACCTCGTGGTCGCTCGCCGCCTCGAGCGCCTGCTCCTCGTGCTCGGTGTAGTAGTGGCAGCTCTGCATCACGTGGTAGTAGTCGCCCGGCTCCACGCCCAGCATGCCGGCCATCATGCACTGGATCCACTGATTATTGTGGCTGTCGTACGGGTAGCCCCAGTACATGTCCTGGCTCCTGACGACGGCGACCATGTGGAGCTCGTCGTCGCGGAGGTACGGCTGCAGGTGCGCGGTGCACGCGACGTCGTTGGAGTCATAATCCTCGACGGCGGGCTGGTGGACGGCCATCAGCGCCCTCCTCGTCAACGGCCTCTCGTCGATCTGCTCGTAGGCCCGCTTGATCTGATCGTGCCCCGCGGTGTTGACGAGGCGGTCGCCGTACGCCGAGCCCGGGAGCTCGCCGGTTTCGTCGTCGATCCAGGTATCCATGTTGGGGTTGTAGCGCTCGACGTGCCCCGGATTCGCGCCGACCCAGTAGGCCCAACACTCCTGGAGCGCGAAGACGAGGTTATAGCCGTCACGGAACAGGTGCCTCCGCCTCGGGTCATCGGACGCCACGGACACCATCAGCTCCTCCCTCGTCTCGCCGCCGCGGCTGCCGGTCGGATCCAGGTCCGACAGGGACCCGACTATCTCCGAGTACGCGGACGCCGTGTCCGTCTCGAGGACGGGGATCGCGTCTTCGAACGTCATTCGTCGGCCTCACGGGGTAGCGGTTCGGCCGACAGATCGGCCTCGCGGCGGATAGTCTCCCCGACGCGGTCCGCCACAATCTTCTTGGGCATCGATGCATCCACGGTCGTGTATGGTATATCGAGATATTCTAACATGCGTCCGTACGTTTCTCGCTTGAGCTTGATTTTATCCGCACTCTCGTACTTGTCCGCGCCGCTCGCCCTCTCGGCGAGCGTGTCCGCGCCGGCCGACAGGAGCACGACGTGGTCCGGGTGGTGCGCCCACGGCTCGCGGACGGAGTTGATCCACTCCCTGCCGCCGGCGACGCGCCCCGCCTGGTAGACGTAGGTGCTGACGACGGACCTGTCGGACACGACGGGTGTCCCAGACTCGAGCGCCGGCTCGATCTCGTCGCGGAGGTGCTCCGCGCGATCGGCCTGCATCGTCAATACGTCAAGCTCGGCGGGGTACTCGTCCGTGCGTGCCAGGTCCCTGAATATGCCGCCGAACCTGTCGTCGGTCGGCCTCGTGACGAACAGCGGCTCCGCCATCCTGGCGCGCAGAGTCTCGAAGGCCGTGGTCTTGCCGGCGCCGTCCGGGCCCTCAATGGCGACGTGCGTCGCCCTCATGGCACCTCACCAGGGTCGGCGTCCTTGATCGCCTCTATGTCGACGGCCGGCTCCGCCGGGGACGCGACCTCGCCGGCGCACTTGGAGCAGACGGACAGGCCCCGGCGGATCGCCTCCTCGCCGGTGAGCTCGCGGAAGTCGGTGCCCGGCCAGTCTCTGCAGGCCGCGCCGTCGTCGCCCGGCTCGTGGACGACCTTGACGCCGGTCCTGTCGCCGCTGTAGAGGTACGCCCCGTCCCGCTCCGGCTCAGCCATCGCCGAACCTCCCCTCGTAGCCCTCGACGCGCTCGTACAGCATGAACGCGACGAGCTTCGCGGCCTCCTCGCCCTCATCGATGCGTCGGGGGACGTCGGCGTGGTTGGCGATCTCGAGCGTGAACCCGCCGGAGTATCCCGGGTCGACCCAGCCCGCCGGCATGAAGAGGCCGGACCTCATGTGTCGCGAGAGGCCGGTGACCTGGAAGGTGACGCCGTCGGGCACGTCGAGGGCCTCGCGCGCGCCGAAGGTCTCAAACCCGCCCGCGGGGACGACGACGTCCTCGTCGGAGACCAGCGTCACGGACATCCCCTCGACGCGCTCCTCGGGCGGGACGGGTTCGAAGGTGGTCTTGACGAGGTCGTTCAGACCCTTGTTGACGCGGATCACTCGTCGCCCTCCCGCGCCTTGTGCTCGCCCCAGTCACGCGACTCGTTCTTGTCGAGCGCGGCCTCCACGCACCCGGACAGGTCTATGTCCTCAAGCTCGCAGAACGACATGAGCGCGACGACGACGTCGCCGGCCTCCTTCCTGATCTCCCCCGGATCGGCCTCGTAGTCGGCGTACTGCTTCTCCTTGACGAGCAGGTCGAGCAGCTCCGACGCCTCCGTGGAGACGTGGCCGGCCTGGTCGAGCGGCTCGGCGTCCGGCACGGTCTCCTCGAGCCACTCGCCGGTGTCTTCCTGCACATCGTCGAGCCAGGTCACAGCAGATCCCTCCGCTCGCAGAGCGCCGCGACCCTCTCGGGCACGTCCTCGTGCTCCCACACCCAGAAGACGAGCGGCACGCCGTGCTCGGAGAGCAGGTCACGCCGGCGGCGCTTGTCCCGCTCGCGGTTCTTGGCGAATTTCGTCTCCCAGTAGTCCTCGTTCGTGTCGGGGCTGTTCCCGTGGATCGGGCAGGCGTGCCAGTAGCACCCCATGACCTGGAGGATCGTGCCGTCCTCCAGGCGGAAGTCCGGCCGGTACCTGCCGATGCTGGGCTGCTCCTCGTGGCCGACGCCGAGCGCGTCGAGCGCCGTCGCCGCCTCTTCCTCGAGGTCCGTTCCGTCCGGAGGGTTGCCCCTCATGACGGCCCTCGTGGCGTCGTCAACGTCACCGAAGTCGTAGTCTGATAGCTTCACTGCCATGCGGCGTAAATAGGGTGTGTGTGTATAAGAATGTGTCCCTTGACTCCCGCGAGCCCGCGGATCGGCTCCGGCGGCCGTCTGTTGGCGGCGATGTGGCGGAAATAAACGGCGTGCGGGAGAGGCCCAACACTCCTCAAAATTCGCGGAATGCGCCCGAAACCGCCCGGAGCGGCATTTTACAGCCAGAGGGGTTACACCATGTCGTGTGCATAATCGGAAGAAAAACGCGATGCCTAATGCCCGTAGAGCGCGCGCCCGTCGTCGGCCCACGCTTTCGGGAAGTGGGTGGGGTTGTCGCTCTTGTGCGCCTTCGCCGCCTCGACGGCCGCCTCCTCCGAGCCGAACGCGTCGGAGTAGGCACACTGGGCGCAATGGACCTCGTGCGGCTGGACGCCGGCGTCGACGTCCGTGCCCTCGAAGCCGTTGTCGCTGGCGATCGCCCTGATGGCCTCGGGCCTGGCCTGCCCAACGGCCCTCTCCGCCGTCTCCCTCTTCGTGTCGCCCCTCTGGCGGGCGACGTCGTCGCGGGAACCGACCCAGCGACGAAGCTCTTCTGCCTTGAAGGCGTTTGCGAGCAGGTCCGCGAGCACCTCGTCGGGCTCCCCGCCGGTCTGCCTGATCTGATCCACGACGTCGGCCTCCAGGACGCACTCCGCGCCGGAGCAGCCGTAGTCGTCGGGGTGCGCGCAGGCGACGCAGAGATCCTCGTCGTCGCCGGCGTTCCTCTGGATCTCGTAGAGGTCCTTGTCTTCGGGGTTGTCTGTGATCTTTACTCCGCACGCCTCGCATGTGGTCACCATCTTCATCTACCTCCTTACACATACACATACGCGACCCACCCTAATAAGACCTTTCGCGTCAAGCGCGAATCGGGACCCGAAAAACCCGCGACATGTGGTACCAGAATCGCCCCAGAGAGGCTGCCCTCGAGGGCAGGTATTATAAGGACGCGGCGCCTATGTGTATGTGTAAGGAGGCGAGAGAGATGACACAAACATGCACGGCCTGCGGGGCACAGCTCTCCGACGGCGTCGAGAAGAGGACCCTCACCTGCGAGGGCTGCCTCGACGACCTGTCGGACGCCGGGGAGGGATACGAGGGAGGCGACGGCCGATGAAGGTCCACCCCGACGTGACGACGGACCTCCGGTTCGACGAGGACGAGATCGAGGAGCTCAAAGAGATAGCGTACTGCGGCCGCCTCGGATCCGGCCTGTACGAGGCGACGCACAGGCAGTCGACGGTAAGGCCCACGGGGGCAGCCGGGATGCTCCGCTCGGAGGCGGCGAACGTGGCGAGCGCGAGGGGTCTGATAGGCAAGGAGCGGATCGAGGTGGACCGTTCGACGGCGCGCGCCCTCCGCGTCATGTGCGAGGCCGCGGCGGAGATCGGGATTGACGGCGCGGAGGAGTGGGAGGCTCGTTTCGATGATCTCGTGGTAAACATGTCGGCGGCGCGACGTCGCGTCAGGCGGAGCGGAGACTGACTCGACGTCAAAGTAACTTGGTAGCACTTATTATCCCGAGGCGCCTATGTGCGTATGTGGTAGAAATGACCGAAATGGCCAAACCCGAGACGGTGCGCAGCGTGACGATAAACAACAAAAAGTTAATAAAAACAAGCGATCCCAGCATTTCGCTAAACACTGGTGATGTGTTCGCGGCCATGTATCCGGAAACAGAGGTGCCTTGCCCCGAGGACAAGAGGTTCCGGGTCGACATCCTCAGCGTCAGCGGCAGGGCGGAGGGCATCGCCGGCCTCATCGAGACGGCCTACGCCGAGAACTGGGAGGAGGCGAAGGCGATGGCGAAGATGGGCCTGGCCTAAACGGCCTCCACGGCATGTAGCGGCATTCGAATATCTTTTAACGAGGTCAAGTGAAAAAGTACTTAACCCTGGGGACCCTATATACACCGGAGGGAAGATGAGAGAACGAGAAGGCCTCTGCAGGGCCTGCGGCGAACGAGTATCGTTCGACAAGAGAGAGACCAATCTCGAGATCGGCGCCGGCTTCGAGTGGGTCTGCCCCGAGTGCGAGACCGGCAACGGCGTGCCGTTTCAGTAGCGCCGCGTCGCGTCTCCGACTATCCTGCCGGCGGTCTTCGGCCCGACGCCGTCGACCTCACGCAACTCGCCCTCGTCCGCGGTGAACACCGCCCTCGCGGTGCCGAACTCGTCGAGCAACCCGTCGGCGGTCTTCGGCCCGACGCCGCGGAACCCCTCGACGAGGTACCTCGGCGCGTCCTCCTCCGGCACGTTCGGCGCGTCGCGGACGGGCGTCGGGTCCTCGGCCTCCTCCTCGGCCAGCGACCTGAGCAGGTCGGCGGTCCTCTCGTCGCACGACGTGACCATCAGCCAGACGCCCATGTCGTGCAGCCGGTGGAGGTACCGCTCGACGTGCTTGACGCCGAGCGCGCTGTGCTCGAACGGCTCCCCCCACGGGCCCTCGACGAGCAGAGCCGGCTCGAGGCCGAGCTCCTCCGCGGCGGCGGCCGTCTTCTGGAGCTGCCACCGGAGGTCGCGCTCCGACGTCGTTATCCTGCCCGGCAGCTCCCGCCAACGCTTGCGCTCCACGACGTATTCGCCCGCGACGTAGTCCGCGCCGAAGCCCGACTCCTCCCTGACGACGACGCCCATCTCGGCGAGGATCTCGTCGATGCCCGCCTTCTCGTGCACGTCGGCGACGACCTCGGTCACGCGAAGCCCCCCAGCTCCGTCTGCCTGTGCCTGGCGACGTCGATGCTCCTCATGACGGACCTGAACTTGTCGTCCCAGATGTAGGCCCTGTGGTGTCTGTGGAGCGGCCTGCCGGTCTCGCCGTCGTGCAGGTAGGTCCAATCGTCCACGTCCGGCCCGTACTTGATGTAGGACACCTTGTCCCCGACCTCGACGGCGTGCTCGCCGTGCTCCTCGCGAATGGCCATCGCGGCCCTGGCGTGCAGCGGCGGCGTGTCGGCCTCGTAGTCCTCCGGCTCGCGGTTGAGCGTCTTGCGCGAGGCCAGGTCCCCGTCGAGGTCGCCCGACAGCACCCGTTCCTGCCAACCCTCTATGATGCCCGAGACGGGGCCGTCCTCGATGATCGCCCCCATGAGCTCCCGCTGGAAGTTCCTGACGGGCTCGGCGTAACTCCCCTGGCGGACCTCGAAGCCCTTGACCTTGAACTCGGGCCCGTCGCCGTCGATCGCGCGCCCGAAGTATCGCTTCTTCTTGTCGCTGATGTAGAACCTGTCGTAGACGTCGTCGACGTCGAGTTCGAGGTACGACCCGCGGGCGTTCATCTCGTCCTCGGCCCAACGCTGGAGCGCGTCCTGGACGCCCCCGGCGGCTCTCTCGGCCGCCGTGACGTAGTCGCCGTCCGCGTTGAGGAGGGCCATGACGCTGTCCGTGTCGCCGTACACGACCTCCTCGACCTCGGCCACGTCCTCGGCCGCGTCCTCCGCCAACCTGACGAGACGCTGCCCGAGGAGCGTGATGTTCTCGCTCATGCCCGAGACGTAGTACCGGTGGAAGGCGCTCGCGAAGATGCCGTAGAGCGTGTTGTTGACGACCTTGACGCCCTTGTCGACGATGTCCGGGGCGCCCTCGCGGAGCTCGATGAGCCTGTCGGCCGCCTCTGCGGGGATCGACTTCCGGGTGTCGTGCCCGACGAAGACCCCGCTCTCGGCGCGGATGACCTCCGCGTCCGGGTGATCCGCGCGGAGCGACCGCTCGTCCTCGTACCACGTGGTCGGTCCGAAGTTGAAGGCGCGTATGATGTTCGGGTACATGCCCGAGTAGTCGATCGTCGCGATCCCCTCGTACAGCCCGGGGTTCGGATCGAGCACGTCGGCGCCCGGGAAGTCGCCCTTGTCGCCGCCCTTGTCCGGCATCGGGACGCCGCGGTCGTGCGCGACGCTGAGGACCATGGCGTCGGCGATGTTCCCGACGCCGAGCCGCGGCTGGCCGCTCTTGCCGATGTAGCAAGCGTCGCCGGGCGGGTAGCCGCAGATGTCGCAAACCACGTGCAGGAGCTCCACGACCCCGTACATGTCGTCGAGGCGCCTGAGGATGTCCGCGTCCTGCATGTTGTACTCGCGAAGCCGCTCCGGGTCGTCCTCCCACCAGCGGAGCAACGCCTCCCTGTCCTCGGCGACGTCCTCGGTCTTCTCCGCGCCGAGCTCCCGCCGCGCGACGTCGTCGAGCTTGAGGCTGACGGTCTTCGTGGGCACCGCCAGCATGTCGTACAGCGGCTGCATGTCGTGCTTGACCCACCTGCCCCAGTTAGGGGACATCCCGAGGCGCTCGGACCTGTGCTCGAGATACTCGTAGTCGAACCCGAGCGCGTTCCAGCCGGCGAGGACGGGGTACCCGTCGGCGGCCTCGAGGAAGGACTCCACGAGCTCCCGCTCGTCATCGTCATCGAAGTACATCTCGCGACCCTCGCCGTCCACGCCTGCGATCGACAGGATGCGGCTCGACGCCTCCCGCGGCTCGGGGAAGCCGTCGGACGCGTCGACCTCAATGTCAAAATAGAGGATGTCGTCCGGATCGGGCCTCGCGACGGACCACCCGGCGTCCACGAACGGCCTCTTGTCCGCCCGGACGTCGCTCTCCCTGGTGTCCCATATCGTCTGATCGGCGAAGTCGTCGAGCGCCCACTGCGAGTCGAACTCGAGCCTGACGTGGCCGTCGATCGTGCCGGCGAAGCTCGCGTCGCGCCTCGTCGCCTCCCTCTCGTCGAACTGATCGGTCGGGACGTAGCAATAGGGCTCGACGGGCGGGTCGACGTACCCGACCTCCTTGCCGTCGTCGCCGTCCCGTATGACGAGGAGATCGCCGCCGCGTAATTTGGCGTCGTAGACCCTCATAGGTACGGGCTACCCCCGAGCTCCGCGCACTCGTCGGCGAACGGGCAGAACTTGCACTCGGACTCGTTGAGCGGCGTCGCGTCGGGCGGATCATCGCGCGAGTAGTTCTCCGCGTGTCTGGCCGCGCGCATGTCGACGTCGAACCAGAAGGCCCTGGACAGCGGCTCCTCGTAGACGAGCTCGTCGAGGGCGTCGCGCCCGACGTAGACTATCTCGCCCGGGCTACTGAGGGCTCTCATGTAGGGGTAGATCTGGTACCTGTGCGACGGGCTGGGGCCGTTCCTGCGCTTCCAGTCCATGTTGCCCGTGGTCTTCGTCTCGATGACCTTCTCCGCCATCCCGGGCGACCACTCGCCGGTCTCGGCGCCCCTGCGCCACATCGCCTCGCCATCCGCGTCGACTACCACCTCGTCGACCGGCTCGGAGTCGAACACCACCCAATCGGACTCGCCGGTTATCTCGTGCCCCTCGCGCTCTATGGTCACGTTGACGTCCTGCTCGACCGCGGACGAGGCGTCCACTATCTGCCTCGGGCTGCCGGACTCGACGAGGCTCCCCGGGAGATCGTCGTGCGACACCGCGAGCGCCGCGCCGTAGGTGAGCTCCAGCGTGTGGCCGAGCTCGAAGTACGGCCACGCGTCGGCGCCCGGCTCCGGCTGCCGCCTGAACTTCCACCAGCGCTTCCGCTCGCAGTCGCCTATCTGGGACGCGTGGATCTCCTCCGGGTCGGGCTCGAACCGATCGCTGTCCGCGCCGCCGTCGCTGTACCTCTCACGCAAATACGTCTCGAGGACCGTCAATTCCTTTCACCTCAGTCCGCCCGACGGGGCTCGAACCCGTCCGCTCCCGGAAGATGCCCGATGGTTTCAAGGTGGTGAACACGGGAATGTTTGGGCCTGCATTTCCGGGCATGTTGCCTGCTACACCAGGGCGGTCACACACACAATAGGCGTCGCCGATTTAAAAGGCCTGCCCTCAGTCGTCCCCGGGGTCGAACCCGCGGATTTCGCCCATCAGGTCGTCGGCCTCGGCTATCTGCTCCTCGAGCGCCTCGACGGCGCCGGACGGCGTCGCGCCGGACGACTCGAACCTCCACTCGTCCTCGTCGCGGGTGCCGGATCCGCGCTTGAGTTTGACGCGGGTGTTGTGCGCGGGCTCGAGGCCGGACGACGACTCGAGGGCGTCCACGAGGAGCCCCCGCATCTCGTCGAGCTCGGACACGGTCTTCGCGTCGTCCGGCAGGTCGTCGATCAGACGGGTCATCCGGTTGACGACGACCGCGACCTCCCGGCGGGCGTCGTCAGTCATCGGCGAGACCCCCGAGATCCGGATCCTCCGAATCGAAGACCGTGGGCAGGTCCTCAACCCTCTTCCTCGCCACGTCGAACAACCGGAGGTCCGACACGCGGACGTCACCGTCGCGCGTGGCGACGCTCTCGAGCCTCGCCGTGCCCTCGTGGACATTGAACCTGAACTTGGGCGCCTTGTCTTGCGCGTGCACCCTCACGGCGGCGCGCGAGACCATCAGCTGGTCGTAGTGGGGGCTGTCGGCGACCTCCTCGGTCTCCACCTCGATCTTCATGCGACCACCTTGTCCTCGTCGTCCACGTCGTCGTGCTCCACGTCGTAGCCCGCCATCGCTATGACGTCCCCGGCGTCGACGTCGAAGCCCTTGACCTCCTCTATGAACTCGACGAAGAGGTCGTAGCCCATCTCGCCGTCCTGGTGACCCTCGACGACCTCCTCCGCCGCCTCGACCGCCGCGGCGACGCCGGACTCGTCGTCGTCGGGGGAGTCATCGTCGCCCCCGGACGTGCCGCCGACGTAGCTGTAGGGCTCGTCCTGGGTGTTGTCGCCGCGGATCCCGCCGTACCCGTCGAGCGCCCCCTCGATCTCATCCGCGCCGTCCATGTCGCGCCACTCGCCCTCGGCTATGACGCTGATCTCGTAGGAGTTCGCCGCGTTGCCGCTGTCGGTCTTGACGAGGCCCTCGTACTTTATCATGACGAGGTCGTCGATGTCCGCGCCCTCCAGCCCGCGCTTGAGCTGGACGTGCTGCTTCGGCGTCATCGCCCTGCCGAGGTCGAAGTCGCCGCGGCCGACGCTCAGGACGGTGTGGATGTCGTCGGGCACCTCGCCCGGCTCGGTCCAGTCCTGCGGCGCGCTGTGCTTCTCCACCACGACCCCGACGAGGCGCTCTCCCTCCTCGGGCTCCCACCAGTCGGCGTAGTCTCCGCGCTCTCCGGGGCGCGATGCTCTGCTCTCGAGTTCGTCGAACACGTCGTTGTCTTCCGCCATTGCGACCCTATATGGGTCACATACACACATAAAGGCTTCCCTTGCGACTCACTTGTATATCCGCGAGTCGTTCGGCCCGCACTCCGGGCAATCGCGCCTCGGCGGCGCCTCGTCAAACTCCGCGCCGCAATGCCTGCACCGCCAGATCCGCCACTCCTCGCCGCAATCTTGGCACTCGTGGAAATATTGGCCGTCGCCGCCGGACATGTCGACGAGGGCGTCGCCGCAAACCGGACAGTCGGCGCGGACGAGCATCAGGCGGAGGCGCGCCTCCGCCTATACTTGCGCCACTCGATGTCGCCGGCGTAGCCGAAGCCGCCGGTGTTCAGCCAGCCATGGTCGCTGGGCCTCCAGTCGGGGAAGAAGGCGTCGGCGCCGTCGACGCGCCTGTGGACTATGGTGAGCCAAAGCTCGTCACACGCTGGGAGCATCGTCTCCCAACATGAGACCCCGCCCACGCAAAACACCTCGTCGGCGCGGTTGCTCGCCCGGCGCAAGGCCGCCGCGGCGTGCCCCGCGAGAGTCACGTCGTCCTCGTCGGCCAGCGACACCTCGTCGGCGCCTCTGGTCGTCAGCACGACGTGCGACCGGTCGGACAGCGTCCCGCCCGCGCGGGAGACTATGTTCTCGTGCGTGCGTCTGCCCATGATGAGGGCGCCGCCGGTCGTGAGCTCCCGGAAGACGCGCATGTCGCGCTCGTCCTCCACCGCGAGACCCCCGTCCTTGCCGACGGCGCCAGCGAGATCGCAGCAGGCGACCGCGATCAACCCTGCCACTCCTCGTACAGGTCGGATGCCTCCTCGTCGCTTATGACGCCCTCCTCGGCGAGCCTATCAAGCTCCGCCTTGATCGTCATGTGGTGCTTGTGCGCCGGGAGGTTGACGTCCCCGGCGTCATCTATGTCTTCCGGATCGTTGAAGCTGATGTCGTGGTACGGCATCTCACGTCTAAATAGGGCGTGTGTGTATAAAAGCTCTCTCCTCAGAGGGCGACCACGAGCGCGGATGCGCCCGTCGCGAAGTCCTCCTCCGCCATGACCGTCAAGTCGTTCGTCAGCGACGCGCCCGTGGCGTCGAGCACGTCCTGCAGCCACTGGCCCGCGTCGTCGCCCTCGAGCGTGATCGCCGCCGTCGCGTGGCCGCACTGCTCGATCCTCAACTCGGGCGACTCGCCCGCGCGGTCCGCGAGGCTCGCGTGTTCTCTCCGCGCCTGTTCCTCGATCCCGTCGGCCGGCGTGATGACCGTGGAGTCTCTCACCTCTGGCACCTCACACACATATGTAGGGACCGCGGGGATATAAGTGCTCCCGCCGTCACGGATCGACCCGCGTCCACTCGTCGCCCATCTGGTTCTCGTGCGACGTGATGAGGACGCCGGGGTCGGCGTCCGCGTCGCCGGTGGCGCGGAGCTCGTACGCGCCCGGGATGTTCGTGTCGTCCGGCGCGGTGACGACTCGCGCGATCACGCGCCGACCGCCGGCATACGTGGTCTCCACAACCTCGCCCTCGCCGAAGGACACGCCGTCCGCGGGGTCGTCGCCGAACTCGCCGAGTCTGCTCTGGCCCATACACACACATGGGGCCGCGCGCTTAAAAGAGCTGCCGCGCGGGTCAGTCTTCCACGAAGCCCGCCGTCACGCCGCGGCCGCAGTCGTCGCAGAGGTACATCGACGGGGCCGTCTTGATCAGCGTCCCGCCGCAATACTCGCAGCCCACGTCGCCGATGACGTCGCTCACAGCGCCACCTCGCCGATTTGCTCGCCGCAGTCTTCGCAGACCCTGGACTGCGTCTCTATGACGCCGCCGGAGGGCAGGATCTCGTAGCTGTGCCTCGCCGAAACGCTCCCGTGTTCACACATCTCTAACCACCTTACACACACATATAGGAGCCGCGGGGTAATAAGTGCTACTAAACTACTTAGTCGTCATCGTCCTCGGCCGCGTCCGCGAGGCGTTCGAGAGCCTCGCGGATCCGGCAGATCTCGCAGTGCTCCTGCCGGCTGAGCACTCCATCACTCACTTCATTACCCCCGGGGCGATGTGCTCGAGGAGCCTCTGCTTCATCTTCCGGCTGACCCTGAACTGGCCCCTGCTGCCGTCGGAGAGCGAGGGCGGCGTCCAGGTCCTCGTGACGCCGACGCGGTGCGCGACGGCCATCTTCACGAAATTGTCTCGATTGCGCGCCCTGTGCCCGCCCTCGTCCACGACGCTCCTAAGCGACTCCATCTCGGATGCCATGCAGTCGAAGTAGTAGAGCGCCGCCGTGTCGTTCGACGGCTCGAACACGTTGGGGAGCGAGCCGTCGTCGGCGGCCTCGTGCGCGAACTCGAGCACGTACCGGGGCTTGTAGTCCGTCGCCATGTCGACGCCATGGTTCTCGAGCCACTCGCCGTCGACCCGGTGCGGGCTCGTCAGCTTCGGCTTGATGTCCTCGTACGCCATCAGGGCCTTCCTCGCGTCGTTGTACCGATCCGATGCCGTCCTGTCGTCTGGTGTCTGCGTCATCTGTGTATGCCTCCACACACACATACGCACCCCAGGGCTATAAGTGCTTCCGAATCCACTCGGGTGGCTCGCTGTGCCGGTATCGCGCCCAGCCGAGCTTCTCGCCGACGTAGTAATCGCGGTACGCAGCCACGACGTTATCGCGCTCGTACTCGTCGGGCATCGCGAGCGGCCTCTCGGTCGGGCCGACGTCCGGCAGGCAGCCCGGCTCGTCCGGCAGCGGCTCGATGGCCTCGGTGTAGCTCTTGTGGCCGCCGCCGAAGCGCCCGAGCTTCTCCTCCCAGAGCTCGTCGGCGAGGCCCATCAGCCTCGAGTAGTTCGCGCGGCTCTCCGCCGCCCAGACGCAGCACGGATGGCTCTCGTAGCCGCGGTGCTCCGCCAGATCGGCGCGACCGTTGATCGCCAGCGCCTCGCCGAGGATCTGCGCGTACTCGCTCAACATCTTGATGACGTGCTGATCGCAGTGCGCCCTCGCCGCCTCCCCGTGATCCTCCGCCAACCAGAATACGTTCATGGTATCACACACATACGTGCGCGCCCCGACGTTATAAGGCCTTCCGCGCGCGGCGACTTCGTACAATGGAAGAGCTTTTTATCCCGCGGCGCCTGTATGTATATGTGATGTCAGAAGCAACACAGCAGACCGACGACGAGGCAGAGACAGAGGAACAAAACGACGCGCCCGACGGCATCCAAGACCGCCCCGGGCTCATCGAGGAGCTCTACCACGAGCACCGGCTCTCGCAGACCGAGGTCGGCGCGCTCGACGAGCTGGCATCGTCGCAGGAGCTCGACGAGCTCGACGCCGAGGAGCTCGCGGGGCTCGTGGAGGCCGCCGAGGACCCCGGCGACGTCGGCCTGTCGGCGTCGGCGATGTCGCACCACTTCGATCGGCACGACATCGAGACGCGCGCGTCCGGGCCCGCCGACGAGCGACTCGGGGACGAGGAGTGGCTCTGGGAGCAGTTCGTCGAGGAGGGCGAGGGCATGGTCGCGATCGGCGAGGAGTGCGGCGTCTCGGACGGGACGGCGATGCGCTACCTCCACAAGGCGGCGGAGGAGTCGGACCTAACCTGGGACGAGTGGAAGGAGGAGAAGCGCGACAGGCACACGGCGTCCGACGGCGAAGAAGAGGCCGACGAGTAGGCGAGGATGAGATCGCAGGCCCGTCGGTTCGACGGAGAAGACGGGACGAAATGAGACGAATCGGATCACCCCGCGGGTGATCCACAAATTCACATATACTAATTATGACAAGCTTCTCGAGCAAGAACACGGACGCGAAAGAACAGAGCACGAGCCACGGCACTCCGCCCGGAATAGTGAAACCGCTGGCAAGCCTGATGCCGGGGGGCACGTTTGATCTCGATCCCGCCGCCAGGAAACCATGGGAGAGGGAGCAGTCGGACGCCGCCGAGGTATTTTGCGATGAGCTCATAACCGAGGCCGACGAGCCGGATGGCCTCGAGGCCGAATGGCACGGACACGTCTTCCTGAACCCGCCGTATGGCCGCACCGAGAACCCGACCTGGGCGACAAAAATACGCGAAGAGATCGATAATGTCGAGAGCATGACGTGCCTCGTCCCGGTCTCGACGTCCGCGGATTGGTTCCAAGAAACATACGGACTCTTCGACGTCGTGTGCTTCCCCGACACGAGACTGGAGTTCGTCAACCCAGACAATTTTGCCAAAGCGGGCTTCGACTCCATGCTCGCCGCCACGGGGGAACTGCCCGAAAAATACCAGGAGGCCTTATCCGAGTTCGGGCTCACCTTGCAACCGTTGTAACGCGATGCGGGGGTTTTATTATGCGGCGGCGCCTATGAATAGTGCATGATGACACCGAAAGAAATCACCCTCCGCCGAAGGCGCGTGATGGCGCGCCCCGAGTCGACGGACACGATGTATAGGGCCCGTTCGCATATAAGCTCTTCTCAAGGGAGGCGAGGCCGTTGACCGACGGGTACGACTGGGCCGACGGCGAGCAGGACGACGTGCCGACGTCGCGCCCGTCCGACGACCCGCTGCTGCCCGAGCAGGGGTCGGCCGAGGCCGAGGACCTGTACAGGCGCGGTCTGTACATCAAGGTGCACCCGACCGAGAAGAGGCCGCTCGAGGCGTACACGCGCGACGGCGAGCAGGACTGGCCGCCGGACCCGGACAACCCGAACGTCTATGACTTCGAGGAGATGTCGGAGTGGGTCGGGCGCGAGGCGAGGGCGGGACTCGTCGGCGTCGAGGGCCCGTACATGCTCGGCGTGCTAGATCTGGACCTGTACAAACAAGACGAGTGGGACCACACGGACCTCGCGAGCCATCGTGACCCCGACGAGTGGCACTGGGTCAAGAGCCTCGGCGACGACAGACCCAAAGAGGACTTCGGCCTGCACCTGCCCTTCCTCGTGCCGGAGTCGGCGGCGCGCGAGCAGTGGGCGCCCGAGTCCGCGTGGGAGTACGCGGACCTCAAGGGATCGCTCGCCTGCGGCTACGTAGTCTGCCACGTCGGCGCGGACGGGTACGAGCCGGCGAGGGAGGACTGGCGCGAGCGTCGGGTGCCCGTCATGCGCGACGCGGACGGGTTCCTGTCGCTCGGAGCCGGCGGCGACGACGTCGTGGGAGCCGGGGGGTCGTTCACGCCGCCGAGCGAGAAGGCGCCCGAGGGGGGATGGGACGAGTACGACCCCGACTACGGCTTCACCGTCCACGCAGTCGTCGGCGAGAGGCTCGACGAGGGACGCGGACGGCGGATGCCCCACCCGTTCCACGAGAGCGACACGCGCAAGAACTTCATGGTCGACGAGGGCGGCGCGACGTGCAGGTGCTGGCGACACGACGAGACGATCTCGGCGCTCGGGCTGCTCGCGATGCGCGAGGGGATCGCCGGCGGCTGCGGGGACGCGGCGAGCCTGACGCCGGAGCAGAGGACCGAGGCCTGGGACGTGGCCGTCGGCGAGGGGCTAGTCGAGGAGCGCGGCTCGCTCGGGCCGGACTCGACGAGGCTGCTGCCCGAGTGGGAGCCGATGCGCGAGGCCGACGACCGCGCCGACGCAGCCAGGCTGAGGAGGGCGACGCGCGCCGTCGAGGACGAGTTCCGGACCCCGTTCGAGGGCGCCAAGGTCGTCGAGGCGCCGCAGGGGCTCGGCAAGACGGTCAACGCCGCGATAGGCGCGAGGACCGAGCCGAGGCTCGTCATCACGAGGAACAAGGACGAGCACCGTGACACGCTGAAGTGGGCGGCCGACGAGGCCGGCGTGAGGTGGCGCGAGGTCATCCCGTTCGCCGAGAGCTGGCTGATGTCCGGGGAGAGCCCGGTCGCGGACGAGTGCCGCGAGCTGTACGAGGCGGGCGTCGCGCCGAGGCTCATCACCGAGAGGCACGCGGACGAGATCCCCGAGCACGCGCCGACGCCGTACCTGGACCAGTTCGAGTCCGAGATCACCGCGGAGCTCCTGCTCGGCTCGCCCGGGCACGAGAACGTCGGGAGGTTCGCGGAGCACCCCGAGGGGCCGAGGACGATCGTGTACGACGACGTCGACCCCGCCGACCACGCCATCGGCGAGAGCCGCGTCCACCTCGGCGAGGACCGGGCAGAGCTCGACGAGGCCTGCCGCGCCATAGGGGAGCTCGACGGCGACACGCTCGAGGCCGTCACGTCGAGCTCGGACGACCTCGGGACCGTCGGCGCGCTCGCGCCGTCCGGCACGGGCGACGGGGGCGACGGGGACGACGAGCCGACGGACGTCTGGCACGCCCTCGAGGAGGCCGCCGACGAGACCGAGGCCATCAGGGTCGACCTGCCGTCGCTGGTGCTCGACCACGGGCTGCCCGGCGACATCCTGACCAAGCTCAAGGTCGCCTGCGGGCGAGAGCCCCGCGGGATCAGGAGCTGGCCGGCGGGCGACGGCGCGATCAGGTGGGTCGAGCACCCCGACCTCAGGGACAACGCGGCCGTCGTGGCGAGCGCGACGCCGGCGCCCGGGCTGCCGGAGAGGTGGCTCGAGGAGACCGGCGTCGGCGAGGCCGAGCGCGAGGCGGTCTGCGACGACTGGGCCGCCGTCAGGAGGGCCCAGGGCTACACCGTCGTCCAGACCAGCGAGTACAGGCACAGCCGGCACGGCGAGAGCCGGCCCGAGAGGGCGACCGCGCTCGCCGACGCCGTCGGGGAGCGCGAGGGCGAGAGGCCGAAGGTGGTCGACAGCCTCGGGATGCTCCGCGAGCACGGCGAGGAGGGCGTCAACTTCGCCCGCACGTGGTCGAACAACGAGCTCAGGGAGGAGCGCGTCGGCCTCGTCATGGGCTGCACCTACTTCGGCGACGAGTGGATCGAGGCGCGCGCCGGCTACCTCGGCGAGCCCGCCGAGATCGCGCACCCCGACGGCGAGAGGGCGAGCGCGTCGACGCCCGAGGCCTCCAGGCTGATGCGCCACATGCTGCGGGCGCCGGTCGAGCAGGCGATCACGAGGTTCGGGCGCGACGGCGGCGGCTGCGTCGTCTACGTCGACACCGACGAGATCCCCGGCGGCTTCCCCGTCGTCGACGCCAGCGCGGAGGTCCGCGAGGTCACGCCGTCGCTCGCGGCGGCCTACTCGGCGATTCGCGACGGGCCGGCGACCGCCGCCGGGATCGCAGACGCCGCCGGCGTCTCGGACAGGCAGGGCAGGAACCTCGCGGCGAGGCTGGTCGAGGAGGGCCTGGCGTCGGTCGAGGAGTTCGCGGGCGACGAGGGCGCTCACGAGTACGAGGGCGAGGGCGATCTCGGGCTGAGCGGAAGCTCTGTCATAGGTCTCAATAAGGCGAGACTTCCGCGAGCCTCCCGGGAGAGGCGCTACGACGGCCGATCCGCGGGATCGGGGGACGACGACGACGGCCCGATCGCCGAGCAGCTGGAGATAACGGACCTCGTCGACCCCGGCGGCTGACCGCTCGCCGCGGCGCGAACGCCCCCTCCTCCAGCCGTGGGCTCGCACCCGTGGGGTCGGATTTAATAGGCGCGGGCGCGAATACGCGCATAAGGCGACTCCCGCGTCGTCTCAATGCCCCAGCAACGCCCATGCACCCCTTCAAGTTCCTACAGCGGACGTCGCAGGTCTGCAGCAACTGCTTCCGCAGGCTGGAGACCAGGATCGAGCCGAACTACGTGACCAACATATCCGGAGGGCTCCACCACGACTACGTGCCCGTCAGGAGGACGGTGCCGATCACCGAGATCACGTTCCCGGACGAGCACAGCGTCGAGCGGTCGCACGGCGAGTGGGTCTGCGAGTGCGGCGCCTGCTCGCCGCACGTCGTGGTCCGGTCGGCGTCCAACCCGCTGACCAAGGAGGAGTCGAGGGTCGTCGGCTGGAGGATCGCGGACAGGCTGGATGACGTCGCGGGCAGGAATGTCGACAGAGACGCTTTCATGCGAAAGTTAGATGAGTTGAAGACGGATCCCGAGGTATCGAACATGGACGACGAGATATTCAGGCGGGCCACAGACGCCGGCGTCGCCGCGGAGGGCGCGAGCACATGAACGCCGACGACGTGCCGTTCGATCTCGACGGGTTGGACTTCGGCGACGCCGTCCGGCCGGTCGGGGAGTGGGCCGAGTTCGACGTGCCCGACGACCTCGACCGCAGGTGCCTCGGCTGGAGCAGGAGCTTCGGCCGCCCGTGCCTGAAGTACCCGACGAACGGCTTCGACCGCTGCCGGAACCACGGCGGCTCGCCCGGGAGCGGCGCGCAGGAGGACAACCAGAACGGCGCCAAGCACCACCTGCACAGCGACCCGGGCAAGCTCGTCCGGAACCTCGAGGGCGAGCGTCGGGTGAGGTACGAGGCGATGTACGACGCGCTCTGCGAGCGCTACGCCGACGTCCACGGCGAGCCGGACGCGCTGGCGAGGGAGCACGTACGGCGCGTCGCGATCGAGTCGATCAAGCTCGAGCTGGCCGACGAGTGGATGTCGGAGCGCGGCGTCGACGGCAACCCCCTCGTCGAGGAGCGCGAGGAGGCGACCGAGCGCGGCATATCGCGGCTCGAGCGGCCGAGCATGCTGCACAGCATAGCGGACAAGCTCAGGCGCGAGAACAGGCAGTGGCTGAAGGACATGGGGCTCATGCCCGACCCCGAGAGCGAGAAGGCGGACGCCATGCGCGACGTCGGCGACGCCTACATAGAGGCGCTGAAGGAGGCGGAGGATGGCGGGGTGACCGACGCGTGAGCGAGGCCGAGATCCCGAGATCTCCGGGCGAGTATCGCGGCCCCGACGGCGCCTCCGAGTGGATCGAGGACTACGCCGGGGTCTCGCTGACGCGCGAGCAGAGGGAGATGGCGAGGGCGGTGTCGGAGAACCGCTACCTCCTGATCTACGGCGCGAACGGCTTCGGCAAGACCTGGATGCTCGTCTGCCTCGCCGCCGCGTTCTTCTACACCCGTTACCCCTCGAGCGTCGCGGTCACGAGCGGGACGTACGGCAAGCTCCAGCGGACGTTCTGCAGCGACTTCGAGTGGCTGCACGGCGAGGCGAAGCCTTACGTGCCGGGCGAGTGGAAGATGAGCCCGAACCCGCACCTCGACGTCGACGGCGAGCCGACGTGGCAGTTCGAGGTCGCCTCGCCGGCCGATCCCGGCGAGTTCGAGGGGATGCACAACCGCTATACGCTGAGCATCGTCGAGGAGGCGGACAAGGACGACGTGACCCTCGAGACGATCGACAGCATGGAGTCGCTCGTGACGGACGAGCGCGACCGGATGGTCGTCGTCGCCAACCCGCCCGAGACCGAGGCCGACGTGGTCCACGAGCTGCGCGGGGACGATAAGTACGAGGTCCTCAGCTACAGCAGCTTCGACAGCCACAACGTCAGGGCGGAGATGGGCGAGCGCGAGGGCGAGCGCGTAGACGGGCTCGCGGGCGTCACGAAGCTGAGGGACGACTGGGAGAGCTACAACCAGGAGCCGTGGCCCGGCGTCGAGGAGGCCATGGCGATGAGCGACCCCGACTCGCCGGAGTTCCGCGACGACCTCAGCGCGCGCTGGTACCGGCGTCGGGCGGGCATCGTCCCGCCCGGCGACACCGGGGAGCCGAGGGCGATCACGGACTCGTACGACGTCGAGCGGACCTCGCCCGATCTGCTCGGCCTCGACGCGGTCGCGATGGGGGTCGACGTGGCGAGGCGCGGCGGCGACGACGTCGCCCTGGCGATCCTCGGCGCGGACGGCGACTTCAGGGTCCTGACAGTCGAGTCCGGCGACCACGTCCAGAACGAGGACGAGGTCGCGGGCAGGGCGCAGGACCTCTCGACCCTCGACGGCGTCGCGGTCGACGCCGTCGGCGAGGGCAGCGGCCTCGCGGACAGGCTCTCGAGGCGGCTCTCCGCGCCGGTGCACAGGTTCAAGTCCGGCAAGAGGCCGCACGACCGCCGCGAGGACGACTACCAGAACCAGTGGACCGCGGGCCTCGTCGCCCTCGGCGACCGGCTCTCGTCCGGCGCGACCGTCCTCGCGGGCCGTGACGACACGTCGACGGGCAAGGAGCTCGGGATGGCGTCCCGGGCGTGCAGGCTCCGCGAGAGGCAGAGGCGTAGCGGCGACGTCGAGGTCGCGGACCCCAAGTCGGACGTCAAGGAGAGGCTCGGCTGGTCGCCCGACCGGCTCGACGCTCTCGTGATGTGCGCGTACGTCGCGACCGGCGGATCCGGCGGCGAGATCTCGGGCAGCAGACACAGCGCGAAGGAGATATTCTGACACATGCCAAGGGAGAGTTTCAACACGGAGGGCGACGACGGCGAGACGGGCGGGCCGACGGCGTCGGAGTTGTACAGCGCCGCCATGTCCAGCCTGGGGGGATCTCGCAGGACGCCGTCCACCGAGGGCGAGGGCCTGCCGGACGACGGCGGCGTCGTCAGGCGCGCCAACCAGTTCGTCTCGCGCATCAACGCCAGTCAGATGGAGCTGATGGCGGTGCGCGGGGAGGAGCTGAGGAACGCCATAAGGACCCGCGCCGGCGAGCTCTACAGGAACAGGTTCCCGCACCTCAGGCCGGCGTTCGGCAAGAAGTGCGAGGAGTGCGGTTTGGAGCACGAGGGCGAGCCCGGGGAGTGCGATAGCTGCGGCTCGGGCGATCTCCGCGACCCGAGCGTCGCCCAGAGGCGCGAGGCCGAGGACTTCTTCCGCCGCGTCAACCGCGAGGGCCAGAGCCTCCGCGGGCTCTACGAGTTCCTCGCCGAGGACGGCGGCAGGCTCGGCGTCTGGGTCCACCTCGTCAGGCACCGCTACGGCGTGATCGACGGCGAGGTCATCGAGGAGCCGTTCGAGCTCGTCCGCGCCGACCCGAAGCGCGTCAAGCCGGTCGTGGACGCCGACGGCAGGATCGGCGGGCACTGGTGGGCCTGCCCGATACACCGAGAGATACGCGACCGCGAGGGGATGCTCGAGGTCGACGGCGAGTGCCCCGAGTGCGGCGCGGACCTCCGCGAGGTCTTCTACGCGGAGGTGGAGATGCCGGGCGACACCGACGAGGCCGACGTCGAGGACGTCTATTTCGAGAACGAGGTCGTCACGCACGCGGACTTCAACCGACGCGCCCACGGGCTCGACGGCCTCAGCCCCGTCGCGTCGAACTGGCTCTCCCAGAGCGTGCTCTGGTGGATGAAGGTCTACGCGGCGGGCTTCTACGATCAGCAGCACGGCGACAGGTACCCGGGCAAGATCGCCTTCCTGCACACTACCAACAAGGAGGCCGTCGAGAAGCAGCTCGAGGAGCAGAAGGACAGGGCGCGCGAGGACCCGTACGCCGAGGGCTTCGTCTACAACGAGGTCCCGGAGCGCGGCGGCGAGACCAACAGCGCCCAGGTCGTCGACATGCTCGGCGACAAGTTCCTCGGGCAGTCCGAGCAGATACGCGAGGCCCTTAAGAAGGACGTCAGGAGGGCCTACGGCGTCAGCGACGCGCAGGACAACGACCTGTCCGACGCGGGCGGGCTCAACAACGAGGGCCTCCAGCTGGAGATCAGCGACCGCGATCGCGCCAGCACCCAGCAGAGGCTTTCCGAGGGGCCGCTCCGGAAGCTGATGCGCGTCCTCGGGTTCGACGAGTGGGAGCTCGGGTTCGTGCCCGAGAACACGCGGGGCATGGAGATGGACCAGAAGCAGGTGGCCGACGCGGTCAGCACCGCGGAGCAGTCCGGCGTGGCCTACGAGGTCACGGACGGGCAGTTCAGGGTCGCCGACACGGACGGCGTCGTCGAGCCCGAGCCGGAGGGCGAGGAGGGCGGAGGCGGCATGATGCCCGAGCCCGACGTTGCTCCACCCGGGGAGCCGCTCGAGCAGTCGCTGCGCTGGCTCGAGGACGCGCACAGGGACGTCGTCTGGGCCGACGGCCTGTCGACCGAGGCCGAGCCCGAGTGGGAGGACAGCGACGACATGCCCGAGTTCGTCGCGAACCTCGTGGAACAGGCCATACCCGAAGCCGACTTCGTCGCGCCCGAGGGCGTGGACGGGGGCGAGTGGGACGAGTTCCTCGGCGACCAGCTCACCCAGAGGCAGGGCTGGAGCCTGGAGAGCATCGTCGGGAACGCCGCCGAGCGGTTCGGGCTCGACGTCGGTGAGCTCGAGCAGCCGGTCAGGACCAGCGTCGCCGAGACGCTCAACACCGCGCGGGAGATCGGGTACGAGCGCGAGGGCGACGACGCGACCGGGCGCGCCTTCAAGTGGATAGGCCCGAGGGACGGCAGGACCACGGACGCCTGCAGGTACATCAAGGAGCTGACCAACCCGGACGTCGGCGCCGGCGAGATGGTCGCGAGGCACGGCGTGCCGGCGTACCTCGAGGAGGCCGGCAGGCCGGTCAGGCTCGACACGCTCAAGAGACTCGTGAAGGACGTCAGCTCCGAGTTCTTCCCGGACTACGACACGGACGGCACGACGGCGCACTGGCACGAGAGGCACACCTTCGTCGAGGACCACGACATGGAGCCGCAGGCATGACCTGGGGCGACGTCCTCCGCGAGACGCTCGGCCTGTCGGCCGAGGCAGTGCTCGACGCCGCCGCCGGCGGTCTGAGCGTCGAGCAGACGCCGGACGGCGTGCCGGACGGCGCGGAGTACGTCCCGCCCGACGAGACGCCGCCGGACGACGCGACGATCCACAAGGGCCCCGGCGGCGCGACGTACGTCACTCGGGGTGACGATAATTCGGATGACGTGGATGAGCCCGATGGCCGCTTCGGCATGGCGTCCGACCCGGAG
>Ga0207714_1000527_pt1 | contig 26184 bp, 24 predicted proteins | sample PonA232FremontCA_2_FD_187270 | JGI IMG/M metagenome (GOLD analysis project Ga0207714, IMG submission 187270) | Marine sediment microbial community from Fremont, CA, USA - Pond A23 Sediment 2 (SPAdes) | ecosystem: Environmental > Aquatic > Marine > Unclassified | place: USA: Fremont, California...
TGAGGGCTGACGCTCGACGGGCACTTGCTCGCCTTGTTCCGGTCCATTGCTTCGCATGATTCGATCTCCCGTCCATGTGGGCAATCTCCAGTGTAGACGCACGGACGAGATATTCGGTAAATACTGTCCCGTAGAGAGCTTTTGCTGGGCCGCCCGTATTTGCTTGTGAATAGTGGTTCTCTACCGCTATCAGCCACCGCCTCAATGCGATTGTACTGAATGTACGCATCAAGAGCATCACAGACCTCAGCGGTGACCGCAACGTATCTCTCACCGTCTTTTTTGTTTTTCAGCCGCGTTCCGCTATCCGGTCGGTGTCTGAGTTCAAGATACTGTTCCTCCGGATCGTAGTCGTCAAGATCAAGGCTGTGGACCGCGCCGATACGCATCCCCGTATGCCACAGAACCTCAATGAGTGCGTGCGTCCGGGTTGCAGTCTCGAAGGTCCGGAGATACTGAAGAAGTTCTTCGGCTTCCTCGGCATTGAGCATCGCGTCCCGCTGGTCTTCGTGTTTCGAGAGGCTTGGGAGGAGTATCTTGTCGTGCAGACCGTCTTCGATAGCATCGATCCGCTCACACCATTTGACGAACACCCTGAGCGTCGAGAGTTGTGTAACCAGCGTTACGTTGTTCAGGTCGCCATCGTCGCGCCGCCACGTCCGGTACTGGTGTAAGTCACGCCCTGTTAGCGTGTTCAGGTTATCAATATCTTCCTCTCCGCACCACCGAACAAAGTGCCTGAGTCGGTAGTCGTGTGCCTGAAGCGTACTCTCAGACACTTCACCACTCCGCTGATCAAGGTACATTTGTTTTGCCTCTGCTGGCTCGATGTCGATCAAGTCCGAGTTGGGTTCCATTTGTGGGGCCTCCAGTCCAATCGCCGTTGAGCCAGCACGCTGATACAGGCAGTCGCGGGGCGCGAGCGGAGCGAGCGCGAGGTTCGCGCGTGAAAATCCGCGTTGGCCCACTACCACCATTTTCCGCCTCGGGTGCGCTCACTCCGTTCGCGCACCACTCGGCGCAAAAACGTGGGCGAAAAAGGCCGCTCGCGCCCGCCGGGCGCGAGCGGGGAACCGCGCTCGCTTCGCTCGCGCGGATGCTCGCCTTGTTCAAGAGCTGTGCTCACACAAAAATCAATATGGCAGCTGCCGAACTTAATGACGCAAATATTGTCACCACGCTGTAGGATATTTTTCTAGTCACCTTTTGATTTATGTCTATATTATTGTCTGACCATTTAAAATATACAGCAGACATGATTCGGTAGTATTCTTTTTTATCATAGCTATTATCAATTGTTTGATACAGATTCCCACTACTCGTCCCTCCCTTTTGTTTCCACAAGTCAAAAAATCCAAGGATGAGTATGAACATTGTTGTAATTAGAAATAAGAAGGGGAAAAACATTAATTTTTGTTGTACAACAGTCAGTTCATCCAAAAAATATTGAAATCCTGCGGCCAAGACTGAAGCAATCAAGATGACTATTTTGATAAAATCTATTATTGTATTTTTGGTCTCAGATAGGTTTTCGAGACTTCTTTCAAACGTATCTTTACCCTCTTCTTTCATCTCACGCCAAAATTCTGCACTTCTTTCCTCGCTTTCATGTATTGCTCTGCCTATTTTCTCTATACTTACAGACTTCTCCTCAGATGGCGGCTCTGGAATACCGGCGTCACCCATCACTCTGTCATATACTTTCTTATTGATATTTTTGTCTTGTGGTATATAATCTCAATTGAGCGTTGTCACTCGGGTGTCTGTTCCTACATTCCTATCCCAGTCTCACACTGTTTAATCTGCCGCACCTGTTGGTTTGCTTTAGTAACGTCAGCTGATCCTGGCAACCAACCCAGCGAACCCCTTGAGAGACGCATGAAAGCAGCGGCGTTTGAGCACGAGTAGTCACCGAAACCGGACCCGCACGAACAGCGGGAGATGGTCGGAGGGGTACCGGCCGTCCTCGCGGGCCCGGTCACAGACCCGGTAGCGGTCGACGGCCAGCCCGTCGGTGACGAAGACGTGGTCCAGTTCCCGACCCGGGTCCGGCGACGCGAAGTCGGTGACGGTCGTCTCCGGCCCCTCGACAGTCGTCGCGCGGGTGCGGGCGTCCGCGAGCGAGCGGTCGTAGCCGTCGCCGGTCAGCACCTCGTGGGGCTGGCTGCCGGGGCGGGCGTTGAAGTCCCCGAGGACGACCGCCTCGCAGTCCAGGGCGTCGACGCGCTCGCGCAGCAGCCGGGCGCTCTCGGCGCGAGCGGTCGGCCCCCGGTGGTCGAAGTGGGTGTTGAGCACCGCGAGTTCCCGGCCGGCCGCGGTATCGCGGAGGCGAAGCTGGGTGACGACGCGGGCGAAGGAGGCGTCCCAGCCGACGCTGCCCGAAACCGCGGGCGTCTCCGAGAGCCAGGCCGTCTCCGCGCTCCGCAGCGAGAACCGGTCGCGGACCCCGACGGGGTTGTGCTCGCCCGAGCCCGGATCGTCGGCCACCCCGGCCCACTCGTAGCCCGACAGCCGCCGCTGGACCTCCGCGTGCTGGTCGCCGGTGCTCTCCTGCAGGCCGAGCACGTCCGGGCCGAGGTCACCGAGCAGGTCGAACACCGCCGCCTTCCGCCGCGGCCAGGCGTCCTGCCCCTCGTCGAGCGTGGCGTGGCGGATATTGTAGGACACGACCGGGAAAGCCGACATCACCCCTTCGTTGGACCGGACGGGATTGAATCTTGAGGTCCGCGGCGAGGGCAGCCGCGACCGGACGTGGGGGGGCTGGCGAGCCACGGGCCGCAGCTCCCGGAACCGACCACGGGGTGAAAATTTATATGCCGTACCAGTGTGGGTGCTAACGTATGCCAGTCGGACGGTTCAGGACGGACCCCGCGGAACTCGACGACCTCGAGCGCCGGGTGTCCGCGCGCCAGTACCCCGAGGGCGCGCTCGTCGTCGGGATGGGGGTCGGGATCGCCGCGCCGTTTCTCGCACAGCAACTCTCGCTGTCGCTTCTGTTGCTCTCCGGGCCGGTCGGGATGGCGATGGGCCCTGTCGCCGGCGGTGTGGGCGGGTACCTCCTCGGCCACCGGTACAGACAGTGGAAACTCGCCGCCAGCCGGGCCGCGCGGGGGGCAGACGACGAGACGGACGGCGAGGTGGGAGCCGAGGCTTCCGCGCGGGGCGGGGGCGGCTCGTAGGGAGCACCCGTGTCGGACGACCACTCGGTACTGACGGAGCGGGTCGGGCTCGTCGGCGTGATGGCGCTGGTCGTCGGCAACGCGATCAGCATCCCCATCTTCGTTCTGCCGGGGCCGCTGGCGGGCTCGGCCGGCCCGAGCGTCGTCATCGCCGCCCTCGTGGCGGCTATCCCCGCAGCCTTCGTCGTCCTCTACAACGCCCAGCTCGGGTCGGCAATGCCCGTCGCCGGCGGCCTCTACGTCTACATCTCCAGGCTCACCTCGCCCTTTTGGGGATTTCTGGTCCCATTCACACTCTCGGTGGTGACGTGGGCCAGCCTGCTGTTTGCCGCCATCGGCTTCGCCGAGTACACCCGTTTTTTCGTCGGCCTCCCCGCCGACCTGCTGATCTACGGCTTCCTGGTTTTCGTGCTGGTGGTCAACCTGCTGGGCGTCAAGACCGTCGCCCGCCTGCAGGTGGTCTTTCTGGCCCTGCTCGTGGCCGCGCTCGCGACCTTCGTCGTCCCCGGTGCCTTCGCCGTGGACGCGGGCAACTACACGCCGGTTTTCCCCGAGGGCCCCGGCCCCTTCGCGGTCGCGGTCGTCGCCCTCTTCTATCCCTACTTGGGCTTTGGCCTGCTGACCGAACTCGGCGAGGAGATTGACGACCCCGGCCGGACGATCCCGATCGCCCTCCTGTCGGGGATCGTCATCGTCGCCGCCGTCTACCTGCTTTTGACCGTCGTACTGGTCGGCGTGATGCCCTGGCAACAGCTCGGGGGAACCGAGGCGGCGGTCGCGGTGGCTGCCACCCGCTTTTTGCCCTCGTGGGCTGCCGGCTTCGTCGCGCTGGGCGCCATCTTCGCCGTGCTCTCGACGGTGAACACCACGCTGCTGGTCGGGTCGCGGACGGTGATGCGGGCCGCCCGCGACGGGATCCTCCCCCAGCAGTTCGCCCGCATCCACCCCACCCTCGGCACCCCGCACATTTCGGTGCTGGCGCTTGGCGTTCCCCCCATCTTCCTCGCGACGGTCGTCCAGCAGGAAGTCGTCGAACTCTCGGTGTTCATCGCGCTGGCGACGCTGACGGCGCTGTTTTTCGCCGCCATTGCGCTGTGGAATCTCCCGGTGGATTTCCCCGAACACTACCGGAACGCAACGCTTCGCTTCCGGCGGTACCGGGGGCTGCTGTTCGTCGTCGTCGGCGGGATGACCGTCGCGGCTGGCTTCTGGCTGGTGACGCTGTTGCGGGTCCCCGAAGCGGGGCTGTTGCTCGTCGGCTGGTTCCTGCTCGGGTACGGCTACTACCGGTACCGCGTGACCCAGGTCGGCGAGGACAGCGGGGGGCTGTTCATGCGGATGGTCACGCTCGACAGCCACGAGGCCGCGTTCGCACGCGAGCAGAGCTACGAGGGCGTCGAGGAGATGCGCGGCGAGGACGCCGAGACCGGGTCCGGCGACTGAACGACGGCCGGTTTAGACCCGCTCGATGATCGTGGCGATCCCCTGGCCGAAGCCGATGCACATCGCCGAGAGCCCGTAGTCGAGGTTGTCCCGCTCGAGCTGGTAGGCGAGCTTGGTCAGCAGCGCGCCGCCGGTCGCGCCCAGTGGGTGACCGTGAGCGATGGCGCCCCCGTCGACGTTGGTCTTCTCCCAGGAGGCACCGGTCTCCTCGAGCCACGCCGCCACGACGGAGGCGAAGGCCTCGTTGACCTCGAAGCGGTCGATGTCGTCGACGCTCATGTCGGCCTGCTCGAGGACGTTCTGCGTCGCGGGGATGGGACCTTTGAGCATCGTGATCGGGTCGACGCCGACGACCTCGGTGGCGACGACGCGGGCCATCGGGTCCCAGCCGTGTTCCTCGGCAGTCTCCTCGCTTGCGACCAGCAGACCCGCCGAACCGTCGACGATCCCGGAGGAGTTGCCGGGGTGGTGGAAGCCGTTGCCCTCCTCGCGGAAGGAAAGCGGGAGGTTGGAGAGCGTCTCGACGTCCGTCTCCGGCCGCGGGTGCTCGTCCTGTTCGACGGTCACGGGCTCGCCGTCGACCTCGGTCTCGACGGGGGTGAGCTGCTCGTCGTAGTGGCCCGCCTCCTGGGCCTCGCCCCAGCGCTGCTGGGAGTCGGCGGCGATCTCGTCGAGTTCCTCGCGGGTGAAGCCGTACTCCTCGGCGATGCGCTCGGCGCCCTCGCCCTGCGTGGTCAGCTCGTCGAAGTGCTCGAAGTACGTGTCGGTGAGGGAGTCGCCGTCGCTTCCCATCGGCACGCGGGTCATGTGCTCGACGCCGCCGCCGATCATGGCGTCGTGCTGGCCTGCCATGACCATGCTGGCGGCGAAGTTGACCGCCTGCTGGCCGGAGCCACACATCCGGTTGAGCTGGACGCCGGGGACGCCGTCGCCCCAGCCGGCGACCATCGGAGCCAGCCGCGCGATGTTCATCCCCTGCTCGTCGACCGGCGAGACACAGCCGTAGACGACGTCTTCTATCGTCTCGGGGTCGAAGCCGTTGCGCTCCTGCAGGGCCAGGAGCGGCTCGGCCGCCAGGTCCTGTGGGTGGGTGTCACGGAACGAGCCGTCGCGCTTGCCGAAGGGTGTCCGAACCGCGTCAACAATTACAGCGTTTTGCATAGCCGTGGTGTTCGATACCCGGACACATAGCTCTTTATCTGTCGCCGCTCGCCCGGCCCCGGAACGTGGCAGTCGCTCGGCCCCGGAACGTGGCAGTCGCTCGGCCCCGGAACGTGGCGGTGCGACGCGACGCAGGGGTCCCGTTCAGGCGTCGGGTGCCATGACCTCCATCGTCCGCATGACTTCCTCGACCTCCGCCCCGCGGGGGAAGGAGACGTTGACCGCGTCGACGCCCTCGATGTCGAGAAATGACTGCAGCTCCTCGCGGGCTTCCTCGGGGGTGCCCGCCGCCCCCATCTGGTCGCGCAGCTCCTCCCGGACGAGCGTCATGGCGTGCTCGCGGTCGTCCTCCTGCCAGGCGTCGTAGATCTCGTGGGCGACGTCCTCGTAGCCCTGCCGGGCGAGGTTGTCCCGGTAGTAGGTCCCCATCCCGCCGATGTAGAAGGCGGTGTGTTGAACGAGTAGCTCCCGGGCCCGGTCGCCGTCGGCAAGCGCACAGCAGCCCACCGACAGCGTCACCCGGAGGTCGTCGACCGACCGGTCGCCGAGTTCGGCACCCCGCTCCAGGTCCGCGAGCCGCTCCCGGAGGCCCTCGCGGGTGTAGTTGACGGCGTGCCAGCCGTCGGCAAAGCGGCCGGCGAGTTCGACGGCCTTGGGACCCAGGGCGGCGGCGTCGACGTTCGGGGCGGGCTCGGGCGGGTCACACCGCAGGCGAAAGCCCTCCAGGTCGTGGTACTCGCCGTCGTAGTCGACGACCTCGCCCGAGAGCACCTGCTTGATTATCTCGATGGTCTCGCGGGTGTGTCGCAGCGGGTTGCCGAAGTCGCGACCGTGCCAGTTCTCGATGACGATGGGGCCGGAGGGGCCGACGCCCAGCCGGAAGCGCCCGTCCGAGGCCTCCTGCTGGCTGGCCGCCAGCTGACCCAGAAGCGACGGCGACCGCGAGTAGACGTTCAGGATGCTCGTCCCGAGCCCGATCTCGTCGGTCCGTTCGGCGGCCGTCGCGAGCACGGTCGCGGCCTCCCGGCCCCAGGACTCGGGGAGCCAGGCGCGGTCGTACCCCAGCTCCTCTGCCCGTTCGATCTGGTCGACCAGCGCGTCCAGCGAGGGCTGGGCGCCGACTGGCAGGAACACGTCACGCTCCGTCATGCGGACCACCCGGTGTGTGTCATGGATTCGCGTAGGGGCGGGGGTGAAATAAAAACCCGTGACGCCCCGGGCTGTCGGCCAGTGCGGCAGGACGGCACCGCCCGACGGGGCAAAGCATACGGCTGGGAGCCACCTACGCAGGACAACGATGGACTTCAGCGAGCGCCCCGAACGGGAGATGGTCCGGTCGACGGCCGCGGAGGTCGCCGAGCAGTTCGGGCCCGAGCACTGGCGCGAGAAGGAGGAGGCCGGCGAGTTCTCCCAGGCCTTCTGGGACGAACTCGGCGAGGCGGGCTTTCACGGCCTGCTCGTCCCCGAGGAGTACGGCGGCGCCGGGATGGGTCTGGGGGAGATGGGGACGGCCATGGAGACGCTGTGTGCCGAGGGGACCGGCATGGCCGGGACGTGGTATCTCGTCCTCACGGCGGGGATGGCCGCGGTCGGCATCCGCGAGTACGGCACCGAGGCCCAGAGGGAGCGATACCTGCCCGGGATCGCCAGCGGCGAGCGGATGTTCTCGATCGGGATCACCGAGCCCGACGCCGGCACCAACACGCTCAACGTCGCCACCCGTGCGGAACGGGACGGCGACGAGTTCGTTCTGGATGGCCGGAAGGCGTGGATCACCTTCTCCGACATCGCCGACAACATGGTGCTGGTCACGCGCACGACCCCCCGGGAGGAGGCCGACCGGTCCACCGACGGGATCAGCCTGGTCGTCGTCGACATGGACGACCCCGGCATCGAGGTCTCGCCCATCGAGAAACACGCCATCAACTACTCCAACTCCTGTGAGGTGTTCGTCGAGGACGTCCGCGTCCCTGCCGAGAACGTGCTCGGGGAGGTCGACGGTGGCTGGCCCGCACTGCTGGAGATGCTCAACCCCGAGCGCGTCGCCTTCGCCGCCGCCGCGACCGGGATCGGCAAGCTCGCCGCCGAGACGGCCATCGACTACGCCGGCGAGCGGGAGGTGTTCGGCCAGCCGGTCGGCGCCCACCAGGGCGTCTCCTTCCCGGTGACGAAACCCTACGCACGCATGGAGGCCGCGGTCCAGATGCGCAAGAAAGCGGAGTGGCTCTACGACCGGGACGAGCCCTGTGGCTACGAGGCAAACGTCGCCAAGGCGACCGCCGTCGAGGCGGGCATCGAGACCGTCAAGCAGTCGATGCAGGCCTTCGGCGGGTGGGGGTACGCGAAGGAGTACGACGTCGAGCGGTGGTGGCGCGAGGTCAACCTCACGCGGCTGGCCCCGGTCACCCAGCAGATGGCCTACAACCACATCAGCCAGGAGATCGGCTTCCCGAAGTCCTACTGACCTGACGGACCGCGGACCGCCTCGGTCCCGCACGCCGGACCGGTGTCTGTCGCCCGTAGCCGCCTACGGCTCGACGAGCAGGTCGAGGCCGTCCGCGGCGCAGGACTGGCTGACCTCGGGCGAGGTCGCTGCGAGTTCCCGGAGCTGGGACTCCCCGCCGACCGGAGTGAACGCGAAGACGAGATACCGCCCCACAACGGTGCCGACCGCCGTCAGGTCCTCCTGTGACTGCGAGAGCGCTGCCTCCAGCGTCCGCAACCGCCGTGTGGCCTGGTTCCCCGACTCGTACAGCTCGACCGCCATGATGTACTCGCCGTCCGGGCCGGTGTACCTGCCGGCGGTGCCGGACTGGAAGCCGTCGGCGCTGGCGTCGACGCTCTCGACCGTCTGCCGGGCGAACCGCTCGGTGTCGGGCGCCAGCACCTCCTCGGGGGTGCCCGTCGGCTCGGCACACGGTCCCGACCCGCCGCCCTCCGGCGTCGGTGTCTCCGTCTCGGTCGCCGGCTCGGCCTCGGCGAGCAGTTCGAGCTCGGTGGCGCAGGACCGGTTGATCCCGGGGGAGGCCGCCGCGAACTCGCGGACGCGTCCCTCCCGGCCGGGCGGACCGCCGACGAAGAAGACGTAGCTCCCGGCGCGGGTGCCGACGGCGGTCCCGTCGCTGTTCGAGGAGATGAGCCGGGCGACGGTCTCGAACCGGCGCGTTGCCTGGTCTTCGGAGCCGTAGCGTTCGATGGCGACGTTGTACTCCTCGCCGTCGGCGGCGTAGGTGGCACTGACGCCGGACTCGAGCCCCTCGACGCCGGCCTGGGTGTCCCGGACGGACTCCCGGGTCAGCGGCCCCGCTTCCGGGGGGAGCAACTCCCGGGGTGTGCCGGAGGGCTCGGTGCACGCCCCCGACCCGCCGCCGTCCGGCCGCCCGGCCGCTGTCTCGGTTTCCACCTCCGCGGGCGTTGGCGTCGCGTCCGCTCCGGCCTCGGTCCCGGCGTCCGTCGCGGTCTCCGTCCCGAACAGACCGCCGCCGTCGTCCGTCGAAGCGTTGTCGTCCCCGCCGAGCGCGCTCTCGAGGTCCGAGCACCCGGCGAGACCGGCGGCACCGCCGACGGCGGCCAGTCGGAGATACTCCCGGCGAGTCGTCCCCTGTTCCCGTGCCATGCCGCGGACGTGTTCGACTGGTATTATAAAGACGGTGAAAGGCACGGGATTTCGGGCGGTGGAGCACGGGCGGGCCCCCGGTACTCCCGCACCGGGGCCTGTTCAGACGTATACCACCACGACTTCGTGTTCGACCCCGACATCGTAGGTGTCGACCGGGGGTTCCTCGCCCGCCAGCTCCGTCCCGTACTCGCAGGTCCGTGAACACCCCTCGGTGTCCGGCTCCGACGGTTCGACCGCCACGTCGTAGGTTCCGGCCCGGACGTGGGGGTTGAACACCGACTCCCCGGTCTCGAGGTCGAACTTCCAGCCGTGCCAGGGACACCGGAGTACTCTGTTCTCGCGGGTGAGTTCGTACTCCCCGACCGCGGGGGCTGTCACCTCGCCGGTGAGTTGCCCCTCACAGAGCGGGGCGAGCTGGTGGGGACACGCGTTCGCGATGGCGAAGAGGTCACCCCCGACGTTGAACACGCCGACCTCGCGGCCGTCGACCGACACGACGGTTCGGGACCCGGGCGGGAACTCGGTGGCCGGACAGACCTCGACACGCTCCCGGTCGCGGCCTGTCCCCTCGCCGGCGGTCATAGCCCGTACAGCTCCGCGGCAGTCTCCCGGAAGATGCGGCGTTCGAGGTCCTCAGGGAGCGACGGGAACGCGAGGCGGGGGTCGTCGGCGTCCCAGTGGGGGTAATCGGAGGCGAACATCACCGTCTCGCGGGCGTCGACCATGTCGAACATCTGGCGGAGGTGGTCGGGGTCGTCGGGTTCCGGGAGCGGCTGCGTCGTGACGCGGACGTGTTCGGTGATGTACTCGCTCGGCGGGCGCTCCAGCCAGGGCGTCTGTTCGCGGAGGCCCCGCCAGTCCTTGTCCAGACGCCACCTGAGATAGGGGAGCCACGAGAACCCTCCCTCGGTCAACACCAGGTCGAGGTCGAACTCCTCGAAGACCCCCTCGAGGAGCATACTCGTCAGCTGTCCCATCAGGCTCGTACTCGTGAGCGCGTGGCGCTCGAAGTAACTCGACGGATAGCCCGCCGGGGTGTGGGGCGGGCTCGTCCCCATCCCCTCCGGCCCGATGTGGAGTGCGACCGGCAGGTCGTGTCTGGCCGCCGCCTCGTAGATGGGCCAGTGCTCGCGGCGGCCGTAGGGGGTCCTGCCGACGCTCGACATCTGGACCTGGACGATGTCGGGGTGGTCGCCCAGCCGGTCGATCTCGTCAGCCGCGCGCCGGGGTGCCTGGGGCGGGACCACGAGCCCGCCTTTGAAGCAGTCGTCGCGCTCGAGCCAGCGCTCGACCAGCCAGTCGTTCTGTGCACTGGCCAGCGCGGCGGCGTAGTCCTCGTTGGGCGTCACCCCGAGCGTGAGCATCCCCGTCGCGTTGAGGACGACGTACTCCACGTCGTAGGGCTCGATGTGTTGCTCGCGCATCAGCTCGGGGTCGGAGCCGGCCGGGCCGCCGGCCGCGTTGGCGTCGTCACGCATCAGCCCGACTGGGCTCGGCCACGGGTTCGTCGGCACGTCGATCCCCCGTCCCTGCCAGTGGGTGGGGAGATACTGGACGACCTCCCCGGGGTCGGCCCACATCTGGTGGACGTCACAGTCGATGAGCGAGAGGTCCGTCGTCCCGTGCCCCGGAGTGGTGTGTGAACTCATACCGACCCTACCGGCGAGGTAGTCATTAAACTGGCCCCGGCCTGCACCAACCTACAAGAGCACTGGGGGTGTCAGTCGCTGGCATGGACGTCACCACCGACCTGTCGACCGCAGTCGATGAGCACATCGAGCCGGGCGACGCGCTCCACTTCCGGGGGGGCTACCAGTTCTCCTACGCGACCGTCCACGAGCTGGTCCGGCAGTGCTGGGACTCCGGCGTCGAGGAGGACTTTACGCTGGTGGCCATCGGCGCGGGCACCTGGGCGGGCCCGCTGGTGCTGGCCGACGCAGTCGACCGGCTGGAGGTCGCCTTCGCGGGCCTGGGCTACCCCGCGCCGGGCCCACACGCCGTGCTCCGCGAGCGGGCCGCCGGGGGCGAGCTGGAGGTCGAGAGCTGGACGTACCTCACGGTCATCGAGCGGCTGCGCGCCGCGGCGCTCGACCACCCCTTCGTCCCGACGAACTCGCTCGAGGGGAGTTCTGTCGGGCCGGCCGACAAGACCGCGACCGTCGAGAGCCCCTTCAGCGACGACGAGAGTCTCGTCATCCCGCCGCTGTCCCCCGACGTCTCGGTCGTCCACGGGGTCGCCGGCGACCGCGACGGGAACATCGTCGTCTCACCGATCCAGTCGGAGGGACCCTGGGGGGCCTACGCCGCCGACACTGTCATCGCGACCGTCGAAGAAGTCGTCGACGGCGACACGATACGGGAGTATGGCGACCAGACCGGCGTTCCGGGGTACGCCGTTGACGCCGTCGTCGAGGCACCCTTCGGCGCCCACCCCGGCCCAGTCTTCAACCCCCACGGCGTCGGCGACGTCTCGGGCTACGGCTACGACAGGGAGTTCTACATGGACTTCCGGGATGCCAGCGGGAGCGCCGACGCCCTCGAGGCGTGGACCGAGCAGTGGGTGCTGGGAACCGACTGGGAGGGGTACCTGGAGCGGCTCGGGACCGACCGGCTGCGCGGGCTGTCGACCCAGACCTGGCCGACGGGGAGCCAGCGGACCGCGCTGGACAGCCCCGACGTTCCCGACACCGACGCCGAGCCGCCGGCCGAGCGCGAGCGGATGGTCGTCTGGACGGCCCGGGAGATCGCCGACCGCATCGCGGCCGGCGGTCACGAGGTGGTCTTCGGCGGCATCGGCGTCTCCCATCTGGCCTCCTGGCTCTACCGCGACCTCTGCGAGCGGGAGGGTATCGAGCCCCGCCCCCTGCTCGTCGAGTCGGGCACCTACGACTTCGAGGTGCCCCGCAACGACGCCTACATCTTCACCCCGCGGGCGCTGCCGACCGCGAAGGTCGTCGACACCTCGACGTTCGCGCTCGGGCTCGTGATGAGCACGGCCCGGAACCTCTCGGTGCTGACCGGCGCCCAGGTCGACCGGCGGGGCAACGTCAACTCGACACAGCTAGCCGGTCAGCACTTCGTGGGCTCCGGCGGGGCCAACGACGCGCTCTCGAACTCCGACGAGGTGGTCCTCGCGGTGGAGGCCAGCCCGCACCGCCTGGTCGACGAGGTGGAGTACGTCACCGGCCCCGGCCGGAACGTGACAACGGTGGTCACCCAGTACGGCACCCTCCGGAAGGTCGACGGCGAACTCGAGGTCGACGCGGTTCACGTCCCGCCCGGTACCTCGGCCGACGAGCGCCTGGCGGCCCTCGAGGAGGCAGTCGGCTGGGATGTCGACCGGACCGACACAGTCGACGAACGCGGCTGGAGCGAGCGCGACTCGGAACTGGTCGACGTGCTCCGGTCGGTCGACCCGCGCGGCGACTTCAGGGTGTAGTCGCTACAGCATTTCGGTACTCGAAACACCAAACTCTTCGGCTGTTAAGTACACAATTTACCAGCTATATTCGCGAAAGCAATTCGTTTATTTACTTTCAGCGTGGTTTAATTCCAAGAGGAACCAACTGTGGCAGAGAAGACAGCGGACCCGGAGACGGGTCGGAGACGTGGGAAACGAACCGGCCCCGCACCCGCAGCGTGTGAGGTCTCCCTGTATCTGCGGGCGTCGCCGACGGCGGTTGGAAAGCGCCGACAGGAGCGGGTGGAGAAGCGACTCACCGCGCTCGCCGACGACGGTGAGGTCGGGTCGCTCTCCGTCGAGCGGTGGCCGGGACAGATCAGGGTCAGCCCTGGCGAGGAGTCACCGGCCGTGGCCCGCTACGAGGAACTCGCGGCCGCCGCCGACGAGGCGGGCGCCAGGCTGGTCCCCTTCTTCGAGGACCGGGGTGGTATCGACGGGTTCATCCAGAGTTACGCCGACACGCGGGTCCTCACTGTTCCGGTGCTCGCGGTCGTCGTCGAACACGACGGCGAGGTCGTCGGGCTGTACCCCTGTCGCCGCGACGGCGCCCACGACCGCGTCGAGGAGGCCGTGGACGCCCTGGCTGCCGGCGAGAGTGCCGCCAACCTCCGGTGAGGCGGCGACTTCCGGCGGCCGGGCGCCGGTGACCGGTGCCGCCCTGTCGCTACGCACAAGTAGGAGGACTCTGTAGCCCCTGGTGAACCCATGTCAGAGAAGACCGCGACCGACCCCGAAATCGATGTCCACGGCTCGGAAGAGCAGATCGACCAGCTCGGTACCGACTTCACTGACGCGCTCGGCGTCTCCTGGATCTACTGGTTCGGCGGCCTCCTCATGGCTGCGGCCGCGTGGTACGAGGTCACCAACAACGTCAGCCCCTCCTTCGTCGGGGAGCTGGTCTTTGGGGTCTCCGCGTTTCTCCTCTTTGCCTTCGCGGCGATCAAGTTCCTCGGCCGCTGGGCTGCCGTCGACATCATCCAGCTGTAATCCGGTCGCCGCCGGCTCGCCGCCGTTCGGACGTCGCGGCCAGTCGCTGCCGCCGGGACCCGGAGTTCTGCCCGAGAACGGGTGACGCCTGCCACATCTCACTCCCCGTAGATGCCCGTCTCGGGGTGGAAGTTCGACCACCCCTCCCAGAACATCGGCGGCTCGTCGTTGGCCCGCTCCAGCGTCGCCCCCTCATGGGGTCCGTCGACCGCCCGGCCGGTCGCCCGCTCCCAGCGGGAGCCGCCGGCCGCCAGCAGCTCCTTGCCGACCGCCTCGAACTCCGGGGTTGCCCCCCCGACCCGGCGGACGTATGCCGCCATGCTCCCGGCCGGAGTCGTCGTCACGACCACCGGAAGGCCGCCGACCCGGTCGTTGACGACGGCCGCCTCCCGGACATCGTCGAAGGGGTAGGCCCGGGCGACCCCGTCGTGTCGCACGCCGATGACGAACGTTCGGCTGTAGAGCCCGTCTTCGGTCTCGTGGTCGTAGCCGATCAGCTGCCCGTCCGAACTCGACCGGGGGTTGAAGTAGTTCCGTGTCGCCTCCCGGCCCCTGACGGTGTTCGAGTGCGGCGGCGGGAGCAGGACTTCGGTTCCGGGGTTGCGGTCCCGCCACTCCCCCCAGGAGGTAAACGCCGAGGGGACAAGCGACAGCCGGTCGCCGGTCCGCGGGCCCTGGATGGCCGCCGCGAGCAACTGGCTCCACAGCGACCCCGTCGCCCGGTCGTACATGACCAGGTCGTTGCGCCAGAGCTTCCCGGAGACGCCGAAGACGGTCGGCTCGCCGCCGACGGTCCGCTCGGCGACGATGCTGCTGCCACAGAGCGGGCAGTAGGTGACCAGCAGCGGGCCACCGAGGTCGTCGTTGACCACCTCGTGCCAGTTCAGCACGCGGAGCGGGTACGCCCGGGCCGTCCCGCCGCGCTCGACGCCGACGACCGGCGCGTCGTCGGGCAACAGCGGCCGGTCGACGCCCTCGGGCTCGTCGAGGCCCGACCAGTCGGGGGCGAAGGCCGGCTCGACGATGGCGGCGATGCGGTCCTCCGGGAGCGGCTGGCGCAGCTCCGAGCCCGCAACCGGCAGGTCGACGTCGCGGACGGTTGCGGTCGGCGTCGCAGTGGCCGTCGCGTCGGCAGGCCCGCCGTCCGGCTGGCCCCCACTGTTCGCGGGCGTCCCGTCCTCGCCCCCGGCACAGCCGGCGAGGGCCGTCGCCCCGGCCGCGAGCGTCGCGAGGAGCCGGCGCCGTCGCATATCGGGTTCGTGGCACCGAGCGAACAAAAGTGTGGACGGCGGGTGCACGGGACCCGCACGACCGGGCCCGCGCGGCCGTCGGTGTTGCCTGCTGCGGGGACAGCGGTGGGGAGCGGACGCGGCCGGTCAGGCGAGCCCGAGCAGCCGGAGCCCGTCGAACTCGAACAGGAAGAGATACACCTGCGCCAGGCCGGCGACCGCGAGCAGGAGGCCGGCGACGCGTTCGATCCGGCCGGTGTGGGCAGAGAGCCGCCGAAGCAGCGCCCCCCGGCCGAGGCCGGCGGCGACCGAAACCGCGACCATCACGAGGCTCATGCCCGCGACGTAGGCCAGAAGCGTCCACAGGCCGAGCACCGGGTCGACCGCCAGCGCCCCGGCCACCACCGAGAAGGAGAGCAGGGCGGTGCAGCCGGCGGCGGCGACGGCGTACACCACGCCGAAGAGCACAAAGCCCAGCGCCGAGCGGCGGCGCTCGGGCAGCGGGATTCGCACCGACGGCGACCGTCCGAGCGCCATCGCCCCGCCCAGCACCACCAGCAGCGGCCCGACCAGCAGTTCGACGAGGACGATGTCCCGGAGTGCGGCCGTCCCGACGGCGAGGACGGCCCCGCCGAGGGTCGCGTAGACCAGCCAGAAGCCAACACTGACGAGCAGGCCGACGCCGGCGGCACGGGTGACGGTCCCCAGCCGGGAGTCTGCGGACTCCGCGTTCCCCAGAAAGTAGGCAAGATAGCCGGGGAGCAGGGGGTACGCGCAGGGGGCGAAGAAGGTCGACCCGCCGAGGACGAGCGCGAACCAGAGCTGTGCGGCGGCCATGGTCACCCGACTACCTGCTCGACCTGTTCGCGGAGCGTCTCCCGCCCAGCCAGCCCGGTGTGTCGCCAGGTGACGGTGCCGTCCGGCAAGACGACCAGCAGCGTCGGCACGCCCGTCACGGAGTGCTCGCGGACCGCGCGGCTCCGGGGGTCGGTCGCGACGGGCCAGGTCCCGTCGTGTCGCCGCCAGAACTCCCTGACCGCCGTCTCGTCGGCCTCGCTGGTGACCGACACCATGTGCAGCTCCTCGGGGGTGAACGCCGACCGGACCGCCCGGAGCGTCTCCATCTGGGGGATACAGGGCGCACACCAGGTGGCGAAAAAATCAAGCAGCGCGGGCCGGTCCGGCGGCCGGAGCGCGACCTGCCCGCCCGGTGACCCGCCGACGGCGAGCGTCTCCACCCTTATGACGTCCCGGCGGTCGGCAGCGGTGCCGGCTGTCGAGGGGTCGCCGCTCCCCTCCGCCCCGCTACCGGGCAGCGACGTGCAGCCGGCGAGTCCGACCGCTCCCGCGGCGGCGAGCCCGAGAAGCTGCCGCCGGGTGCGACCGGTCGGTGTGGCGTCGCCGCGCTCGTCCATGTGCCAACGGTGAGCACAGAGCCGTGAAAAGCTGCTGCCGGTTGGACGCCACGTCGCACAACCGCCGGGAGCGCGTCGCGTGGCCCGGTTCGCGGGTCTACCCGAGGTCCTGGAAGTCGACCTCGCCGGCCTCGGTGTCGAGGACGACCGCCGCCGGAGGTTCGCCGCCCGCGGGGTCCAGCGGGATCCCGCCGGGGTTGATGTGGACGGTTCCGTTCTGGCGCTCGTGGATCTGTTCGTGCGTGTGCCCGCGCAGGACGTAATCGTAATTTCCCGAGTCGACGAGCGCGCCGACGACGGCCTCGCTGGTACCGTGGTAGACGGCGACGTGGGCGCTCTCGAGTTCGAGTTCGCCCATCTCGCCGAGGTAGACGCCGAAGTCGTCGACCAGCGATTGCAGGGCCCACTCGCCGTCGTTGTTCCCGCGGACGGCGTAGAACTCGAACGCGTCGGTGTCGAACAGCCGCGCGGTGAAGGGGGCGATGATGTCGCCACAGTGGACGACGATGTCGACGTCCGCGGCGAGGAAGTGGTCGACCGCGGCCTGTGCGATGTCGAGATTGTCGTGGGTGTCTGAGACGACGCCGACCTGCATGTGCCGGCGTTCGGTCGGCGGGGGCTTAACCGTGGCCGTCGGTGGCCGGGGAGGCGTCCCCGTACCGCCCGGGACCGGGAACGCAGGTCACTCGAGGTCGAAGCGGTCCAGCGTCATCACCTTGTGCCAGGTGTCGACGAAGTCCTCGACGAACTGCTGTTCGCCGTCCTCCGCGGCGTAGGCCTCCGCGATGGCGCGCAGCCGGGAGTTCGAGCCGAAGATGAGGTCGAAGCGGGTTCCCTCCCAGGCGACCTCGCCCGTCTCGCGGTCGTACCCCTCGTAGACGCCGTCACCGGTCTCCTCCCACTCGTAGCGCATGTCGAGCAGGTTCACGAAGAAGTCGTTGGTCAGCGTCCCCGGCTCGTCGGTGAGGACGCCGCGGTCGGAGTCGCCGTAGGTCGCGCCCAGCGCGCGCAGGCCGCCGACCAGCGCCGTCATCTCCTCGGGCGTCAGGTCGAGCAGGTCGGCCCGGTCGACGAGGTGCTCCTCGGGCTTGCGGTCGAACTCCTCGAAGTCGTCGCCGATGTAGTTACGGAATCCGTCGGCCACCGGCTTGAGCGCCTGGAAGGACTCCTCGTCGGTCCACTCCTGCTCGGCGTCGACCCGGCCCGGCTCGAAGGGCACCTCGACGTCGTAGCCGGCGTCGGCCGCCGCTTGCTCGACCGCCGCGTTGCCACCCAGGACGATCAGGTCCGCGAGCGAGACGGCCGTCCCGTCCGAGCGGGAGTCGTTGAACTCCGCCTTGATCCCCTCGAGGGTCTCCAGGACGGCCTCGAGCTGCTCGGGCTCGTTGACCTCCCAGCTGCGCTGGGGCTCCAGGCGGATGCGTGCGCCGTTGGCGCCGCCGCGCTTGTCGCTGTCGCGGTAGGTCGAGGCCGCCGCCCAGGCGGTCTTGACGAGCTGGGTGCGGGAGAGCTCCGAGCCCAGCAGTTCCTCCTTCAGTAGCTCGGCTTCCTCCTCGCCGATGGGGGCGAAATCGCGGTCCGGTAGCGGGTCCTGCCAGATCATCGTCTCCTCGGGCACTTCGGGGCCGAGGAACCGCTCGGGCGGGCCCATGTCCCGGTGGATCAGCTTGTACCACGCCTTCGCGAAGGCGTCCATGAACGCCATCGGGTTGCCCTGGAACTCCTCGACGACCTTCCGGTAGTCCGGGTCCCGCTTGAGGGCGATGTCCGTGGTCAGCATCATCGGCGTCTGCTCGCCCTCGGGGTCGTGTGCGGCCGGCGCGGCGTCGACCTCGTCCTCGTCGACGGGGCGCCACTGCCAGGCGCCGCCGGGCCCCTTCTCGGGTTCCCACTCGTGGTTGAGCAGGTTGTCGAGGTAGGAGGTGTCCCACATCGTCGGCGTGGAGTTCCAGGGCCCCTCGATGCCGCTGGTGATGGTGTCGTCGCCCTTCCCGGAGCCGTAGTCGCTCTCCCAGCCCAGACCCATATCCTCGATGGGGGCGGCCGCGGGCTCGGGGCCGACGTGTTCCTCGGGGTCGTCGGCGCCGTGGACCTTCCCGAACGTGTGGCCGCCGGCGATGAGGGCGGCCGTCTCGCGGTCGTTCATCGCCATGCGGTCGAACGACGTCCGGATCCGCTGGGCCGACCACTCGGGGTCGGGTTCCCCCTCCGGCCCCTCGGGATTGACGTAGATGAGCCCCATGACGGTCGCGCCGAGCTGGTCCATGAGGTCGTCGTCCTCGTCGAAGCGGTCCCAGGACTCCATCTCCTCCTCGGGCCCCCAGTCGGCGCCCGCGTCGGGCTCGAATGCGTCCTCGCGCCCGCCGGCGAAGCCGAAGGTCTCGAAGCCCATCGACTCCATGGCGACGTTGCCGGCGAGGACGATCAGGTCGGCCCACGACAGGCTCTTGCCGTACTTCTGTTTGACCGGCCAGAGCAGGCGGCGGGCCTTGTCGAGGTTGGCGTTGTCCGGCCAGCTGCCGATCGGCTCGAACCGCTGGGTGCCGCCGGATGCCCCGCCGCGGCCGTCGGTGGTGCGGTAGGTCCCGGCGCTGTGCCACGCCATCCGAATAAAGAGCGGCCCGTAGTGGCCGTAGTCCGCCGGCCACCACTCCTTCGAGTCCGTCATGAGCTCCTCGAGGTCCGCTTTGACCGCCTCGAGGTCGAGGGACTCGAACGCCTCCGCGTAGTCGAAGTCCTCCTCGGTCGGTCCGGTGCTGCGGGCGTTCTGGTCGAGCGGCTCCAGGTCCAGCAGCTCCGGCCACCACTCCTGGTTTGTCTTACTCATCGGTATCTGCTTGTTCCCTCGCGATGTTAAGATTGTCTGTCGGCAGCAAGTTTTCGCGTCGTGCCAAACGGTCTGCCGTTTCGCGAAGGATCCCGAACCGGGCCGAACCCGCCAGCGCGCGGCCGAACGAAGCCGCCTTCCGCTCCGGTGACGCGCGACCACAACCCCTATTGCCCGAGCTATCGAACGCCCGACCAATGATCCGCGTGGGCATCAACGGGTACGGCACCATCGGCAAGCGCGTCGCCGACGCCGTCCGCCGGCAGCCGGACATGGAGGTCGTCGGCGTCGCCAAGACCCGGCCGAACTTCGAGGCACAGACTGCCGTCGAGAAGGGATTCGACCTCTACGCGGCCGTCGAGGAGCGCAAGCCGCTGTTCGGGGAGGCCGGCATCGACATTGCCGGCGATGTCGAGGAACTCGTGGCGGCAAGCAACGTCGTCGTCGACGCCTGCCCCTCCGGGGTCGGCGAACAGAACGCCGAGATGTACCGCGCACACGACACCCCCGCGCTCCTGCAGGGCGGGGAGGACGCCGACGCCGTCGACGCCAGCTTCAACGCCCGCGCCAACTACGACGAGGTCGAAGGGACCGACCTGGTTCGCGTGGTCTCCTGTAACACGACCGGGCTCTCGCGGCTGGTCGCCCCCCTGGAAGAGGAGTACGGCATCGAGAAGGTCCGCGCGACCCTCGTGCGACGGGGCGGCGACCCCGCCCAGTCGGGCCGAGGGCCGATCAACGACATCCTCCCAAACCCCGTCACCCTCCCGTCCCATCACGGCCCGGACGTCAACACCATCTTTCCCGACCTCGCCATCGACACGCTCGGGCTGAAAGTGCCCGCGACGCTGATGCACACCCACAGCATCAACGTCACCCTCGACAGCGAGCCCGACGCAGAGGCGGTCCGCGAGCTGCTGGAGAGTGAGTCCCGCACCTTCCTCATCCCCGACTGGCTGGACATCGACGGCGCGGGCAAGCTCAAGGAGTTCGCCCAGGACCGCGGGCGCCCGCGCGCGGACATCTGGGAGAACTGCGTCTGGGGGGAGTCGGTCAGCATGGAGGGCCGGGACCTGTATCTCTTCCAGGCGATCCACCAGGAGTCGGACGTCGTCCCCGAGAACGTCGACGCCATCCGGGCCGTGCTGGGCGAGGCAGGGCAGGAGGAGAGTACGACCAGGACGGACGAGGCGATGGGCATCAGCGAGGGGATGGTCCCCGGGACGGCCCCGCGGGCCAGCGCCGACGACTAGGCCTGTGCGCGCTCGACGCCCAGCGTGACCGCACCCGAGAGGGCGACGACCAGCAACAGGAACCCGACCGCGAGCGTGGCAACCACGCCGAGCAGGTGGAACAGCGGGTCCGGCACGCCGGTGGTGTACGCCCCGTAACTGTCCACGCCATTCAGGAGGGCGAGCGTGCCGCCGGTCGCCGCGAGCGCGTAGGTCACCGTCGCCAGCGAGACCAGCGCGGGGCCGCTGTTCTCCGCAGTACCGGCCGCCGAATCGGGCTGTTCTGTTGCCATGCCCGGGACGTCGACCGGCCCCGTGAAAAAAGTCCGCGAGAGGCAAGTCGCAGTTTGTGCTTCCGTCGGCTACGCCTGCGTCTCCGGCTCCCCGCCGACCTGGCGGAGCGCCTCGACACCGGCCAGCGACTCGCCGGTGAGGGCGTTGATGTAGGCGCCGCCGGCGATGGAGACGTGCGAGAAGTCGGCCTCGTCCATCCCGTACATCTCGATGGCGCGGGAGGTGTCCCCGCCGCCGACGACCGAGAAGCAGTCACACCGGGCGACCGCTTCCAGCACGCGGACCGTCCCGTCGCTGAACCGCTCGTCCTCGAAGACGCCGAGCGCGCCCTTGACGAACACCGCCTCGGAGTTGGCGGCGATGTCGGCGTAGCGCTCGATGGTGTCGGTGCCGACGTCGAGGTAGTCGTCGTCCTTGTTCTTGACGTCGGCAACGGTGTCCTCGCGGCGCCGGCCATCGTCGCCCTCGTAGGCCAGATCTGTCGGGAAGACGAGTTCGCTGGGGTGAGCCTCGATGAGGCGCTGGATCCGCTCGCGGTTCTGTTCGTACTGCGTGTCGTACAGGTCCATGTCGCCGATGTCGCGGCCGACCTCGTACCCCACCGCGCGCAGGAAGAGTTCACCGGCGATCCCGCCCAGAAGGAAGTTGTCGACCTTGTCCTCGAGGGCGGTCATCACCTCGATGACGTCGGTGGCTTTCTTCCCGCCGGCGACCATCGTCACCTCGCCCTCGAAGTCCTTCGTGGCGATCGCGGAGTTGGCCTCGTACTCGGCGACCATCACGCGGCCGGCGTAGGCCTCCATCACAGTCGGAAGGCCGACGATGGAGGCGTGGCTCCGGTGGGCTGTCGAGTAGGCGTCGCCGACGTAGGCGTCGAACTCCGGGGCCAGCGTCCGCACGAGGTCGCTCTCGGCGTGTTCCTCGGGGGACTTTTCGGGGAGTTCGTCCTCCGTCATCCTGACGTTCTCGAGCACCACGACGTCGCCGCCCTCCAGGTTCCGGATGGCCGCGAGCGCCTCCTCGCCGTAGGTGTCGGGGACGTACCCGACCGGGTGGTCGACGTGACCGGCGAGGATGTCGGCGTGCTGTTCGAGCGGGAGGAACGTGTCGCGGCCGGGGCGGCCCTGGTGGGCGAGGACGGCGACTCCGTGGTCGGCATCGACGAGGTCGCGGACGGTCCTGGCGTGCCGGGAGAATCGGCGGTTGTCCCGCACCCGGCCGTCCTCGACCGGGGAGTTCAGGTCCAGCCGGACGACGACCCGCTGCCCCCCCGCGAGGTCGTCCAGCGTCCTGTAGTTCATCGGTCCGAACATCGACGACCAGGGGTTTAGTACCCGGCGATGTTCGACGGGCCGTAGCGGGTGGCTACCCCCTGTCACGGGGGGGCTGACAGGCTTGACCGTGCCGCTTGAACTGCCGACCCGGAGGCGCCGAGCGGCGGGTCGTCGCCGAAGCCTTTTCCCGGATTCCGCCCCTACACTCGCGTATGCGAGACGACCGCGACGACCGGGACGACCCGTTCGACGAGTTTTTCGAGGAGATCGAGCGCATGATGAACGACATGATGGGCGGAAACGCCGACTTCCGCGTCCGGCAGGGTGGCTCCTCCACCGGCGCCGACCGCGGCGGCCATGACGCCCACCTCGACGTCCACGAGACCGACGAGGAGGTGCGCGTCGTCGCCGACATCCCCGGCGTCGAGAAAGAGGACATCGACCTCCGGTGTGACGGCGAGACGCTCACGCTCCGGGCCAGTGGCGAGACCCGCGAGTACGAGGAGCGGGTCTCGCTGCCCACCGCCGTCGACGAACACTCCGCGAGCGCCACCTACAACAACGGGGTCCTCGAGGTCACCTTCGACCCCGCCGAGGAGACCTCCACCAGCATCGACATCTGACCCCCCGGGAGCGCGGCGAGCCGTACCGCTACGGTGACTCCGCGGCCGTCCGTTTGACGAGCCCCGCGAGTTCGTCGTAGAACCCGTCCTCGTACTTCGTCGCCGCGTCGACCGTCGGGCGGGCGTTGGTCTCGTTGACGACCGCCCGCTCGTCGGTGACCAGCAGGTCGACGCCGAGCCAGTCGATACCCATCGCGTCGGCGGCGTCCTCGGCCAGCTCGCGCAGCTCGGGGGCGAGGTCGACGCCGGTCGCCTCGGCCCCGCGGTGGACGTTGTGTTTCCACTGTCCGGCCGCCAGCGCTCCGTCGGGCAGGCGGCGCTCGACGGCGCCGACGTACTCGCCGTCGACGAGCATCGCCCGGTAGTCCCGCGCGTCGGGGAGATACTCCTGGACGAGAAAGGACTTGTCGCCGGTGGCCTGGTAGTCGTGGACCAGGTCGAGGTAGTCACAGACGCCGAGAAAGGAGTCCAGGTCGGTCGCCTTCGCCACTCCGATCCCCCGGGTGGCGGCGTTTGGCTTGACCACGACGGGCGGGTCGAACCGCTCGAAGGCCGCCGCGAGGTCGGCCTCGCTCACGGGGTCGGAGACGACGACGGACTCGGGGACCGGCAGCCCCGCTCCCTGCAGGCGGGCAAGCGCCTCGCCCTTGTGTCGCGAGCGGAGGACGGCCTCGCGGCCGTTGACCCACGGCACGTCGAGCAGTTCGCTGGCCACGCCGCCCTCGGCCATTCGCGGGGGGAAGACGAAGCCACAGTCGAACTCGCCCAGGTCCGCGTCCAGGGGGAGCGTGCGTTCGGCAGTCTGGACGTACGCCACGCCGACCCCGCGCTCGGCGAGGGGGTCGGCGACCCGCTCGTGGGTCTCGGCGTCGGTGGCGACCGCAAGCCGGAGCATACCCGGACGTGGGCGGCGACCGGAATAAGTTCCCGCGGTCCCGGCGGCGCCGTTCGGAGGCCCCCCGTGGCCTCCGGCGTGACACACAGCCGTTTAGCCCCCCGGGTACGGATCCGGGAGCATGAACGCCGCACGCGAGTTTGACGCCTGGGCCGCCGACGGTCGCGACCGGGGGATGGAAGACCGGCACTGGCACACCGCGAAGCACGCGCTGGCGCGGATGCCCGTCGAGGCCGGCGATGTCGTTCTGGACCTGGGGACGGGGTCGGGCTACGCGTTGCGGGCACTGCGCGAGACCGCCGACATCGGCCGCGGCTACGGGCTGGACGCCTCCCCGGAGATGCTGCGCAAAGCCCGGTCGTACACCGAGGACCCGGCGGTCGGCTTCCTCCGGGGCGATTTCGGCTCGCTTCCGCTGGCCGGGAACAGCGTCGACCACGTGTGGTCGATGGAGGCCTTTTACTACGCCCAGGAGCCCGTCGAGACCCTGCGGGAGGTCCGCCGCGTGCTCCGCCCGGGGGGGAGCTTCTACTGTGCCGTGAACTACTTCGAGGAGAACGAACACAGCCACGGCTGGCAGGACAACATCGACGTGGAGATGGTCCGCTGGAGCGGCCCGGAGTACCGCGGGGCCTTCCGGGAGGCCGGGCTGTCCGTCGCCGCCCAGGACACCATCCCCGACGAGGAAACGGAGATCCCGTCCGCCGAGGCGTTCCCGACCGAAAACTGGGAGACCCGCGAGGCGATGGTCGAGCGCTACCGGGAGTACGGGACGCTCCTGACGGTCGGCGTCGCGCCGGAGTGAGCCTCTACGCCTGGACACGACTGTACCGGAAGAACATGAGCTCCGGCCGAGTGCGGGAGACATGAGCTCCGGCCGAGCGCGTGTCCTCGCGCGCTCACGGGGAAAGGCAGGCGCGCGGGGAGCGACGGGTGCACCGTCGAGCTCGGGCTCCGTCCCGAGCGCAGCGGTGCAAACTCTGAGGGTGCCGCGCCGACCGGCGCGGCTCCCGATGCGGTGCCTGGCGGATGACTAAGGGCGAACGGGTCGCGCCAGCGGCCCGTGAGGGCTTAGGCGATAAGCAGTTGCTGCCCGCGCTCGACTTTGACCCGACAGGAGGGGGTGATCTTGTTGTACGCGCGCCGGAAGGCTTCCTTGACGGCGTCGGCCTGGTCGACGTCACAGTACGCGGTGAAGAGGCGCTCGCCGGCCTGGACCCGGGCGGCGGTACCGACGATCTTCCCGAAGGACTGGCGCATCCCGTCGGAGACGCGGTCCGCGCCCGCGCCGGTGGCCTGCTTGTTCTCCCGGATGACCTGGTGGGGGAACTTCCGGAGCACCATCTTGTAGTTCTCCTCGCCGAGCTCCTGGATCAGGTAGCGGTTGGCCGAGAGCCTGGAGGCCTCCATCGAGCCGTGACGCAGCTGGACGGACTCCTCGACGACCAGCGAGATCTGGACGGGGTAGTCGTCGCCTTCGGTCTGTTTGTCACCCATCTGGTGCTGTGCGATCTTCGAGCCGGGGATGCCGGTGATGTACTCCCGGCGCGTGTAGGCGGGCTTGTCGATGTCTCGGTACATCGACGCTGGCTTGTCCGACATAGTTCTTGCCCGTATCTGGCCGAGCCGACAATTAAGCGCTTCGAAGGTGAGCCGGGCAGTTTCGGCGGTCCGGGAGGGGGCCTCCGCGTCGCGCGAGTCACCGCCAGGGTGGTGACGTGAATGTTATTTCACGTCGTGTTTATCCCACTGGAGCCCCTGTTTTCGGCCGCCATGAACATGCTCGTAGACGGCGAGTGGGTGACCGACGCCTACCAGGAGACCGACGGGGACGGCGAGTTCCAGCGCCAGGAGACGATGTTCCGGGACCGAGTCGAGGACGACCCCGACGCCCGCTTCCAGCCCGAGGCCGGCCGCTATCACCTGTATGTCAGCTACGCCTGCCCGTGGGCCCACCGGACGCTGCTCGTGCGGGCGCTGAAGGGGCTGGAAGACGCCATCACCGTCGACGTCGTCGACCCCTACCGCGACGAGGGTGGCTGGCAGTTCGCCCCCGAGAAGGAGGGGTGCACTCCCGACACCGTCAACGACAGCGACTACCTCCGGGAGGTCTACCAGGCCGCCGACGGCGACGTGACGGGGCGGGTGACCGTCCCGGTGCTGTGGGACAAACAGGAGGGGACCATCGTCAACAACGAGTCCAAGGAGATCCTCCGGATGCTCGACACCGAGTTCGGCGAGGTCGCGACCCGGGACGTCGACCTGTACCCCGAGGGCTACCGCGAAGAGGTCGACCGGGTTATCGAGGACATTTACGAGCCCATCAACAACGGCGTCTACCGGGTAGGCTTCGCCAACAGCCAGGGGGCCTACGACGAGGCCGCCGGGGAACTGTTCGACGCGCTCGAGCACTGGGACTCGGTGCTCGAAGACCAGCGCTACCTCGCCGGTGACCGGCTGACCGAGGCGGACATCTGCATGTTCACCACGCTGGTCCGGTTCGACGAGGTCTACCACACCCACTTCATGTGCAACCACAAGCT
>Ga0207714_1000528_pt1 | contig 26146 bp, 24 predicted proteins | sample PonA232FremontCA_2_FD_187270 | JGI IMG/M metagenome (GOLD analysis project Ga0207714, IMG submission 187270) | Marine sediment microbial community from Fremont, CA, USA - Pond A23 Sediment 2 (SPAdes) | ecosystem: Environmental > Aquatic > Marine > Unclassified | place: USA: Fremont, California...
GTCGTCTCTGAAAAACTAGTTCAACAGAGCCGGCGATCCCAAATCCAGTTCTTAACCAATAATTAGTGTCAGAACCCATTGTTGTTGGTTAACTTCGCTCGCTCTTATCTAGAAACGCGGAAAGCCCGTATAATTACACTAAGTCGCCGGTAATCGGGAAGTATGTCCTCCACTGAGCCAGCGTTCGGTCGTCTGTTTCAGCAGCTGATCGAGTTAGATGTCATCAAAATCGATACGGAGCCGCTCGATGCCCGCATCGAGCGGCGACTCAAGGAGTTCTGGGAGAACACGCCCTGTCCTCGTTGCGGGAATCAGCGTATCGTCACGTGGGAGAATACCGACCGTATTTGGTGTCGAGACTGTGATTTCAAGCCGGCCTACACCTACGGCACGCCGTTCCACGAGAAGCATCTCACCTGCGGCGAGATACTTCTCTCGTTCACGCTCTACGCCGATACGTTGCTCAGTATCAATCAGATTGCGCCGCTCCTCGATCGAGCCTACAAAACGGTTCACACAGTGATTCGGGAGGTGGAAGCCGCGGTTCAGCGCGGCTTCCCCGCAGTTTGGGAGCATCTCGACCAGATCATCGATGGACCAACGCAAGTCGACGAATCTGGCAGGGTTTGTTCGGGCTACAAAGGTCAAGAGCCGCCGCGGAACAGCTGTTCTCGCGGCGGCTCGTCACAGTCTGGCCGGTCACGCTGGCGGGGGCGTCACGGTGATCAGCTGACGCTCGTCGCGGCGTGCCGCGACTCACTGCGCGTGATTCGTGGACACCGTGGAATCGACTATCAAGACGATCTTGAGCCAGTGATTCAGGAGGCTGAAGACCTCTCCCAGCGGCTGGGAGAGGTCTGGACTGATGGACTCCAAGCGTACCGAGAGATGGATCGGACCCACCGAACAGTCGTCCACAAAGAGAGATACGTATCGCCCGACGGAGTCCACATCAACCAAGCTGAGTGCCTGTTTTCGATCGTCCAGCCGTGGCTGCGGAAGTTCCGCGGCCTGTCCAAGCAAGGCTTGGAACAGGCCGCTCACACCTTCGGTATCGTTCGATCACTCACTCTCGCCGGAGGATCTGTCGAGACAGCGGTTGAATGTCTCGTTATCGGGTCTTTCCGCAGCTCTACATAAGAGCGCGAATACTTAACCAACAGAGGACTCGATTGGAGGCGGTCTGTTGGTTAACTGCGGCGTCCAAGGCCGAACCCCCACACCCTGTGTGCGAGATGAAGTTGAGATTGGGGATATGGGTAGAACAATTCACTGCGTCACGGATGAGACACCCCTTTATCGATGTGTTTTCAGCGCTTGTCGTCGCGAGATTGAGCCAGAAACTGAAACTCGTATTTGAACATCATCATCACGGCTTTATGATCGAAAGCGAAGACACACACCCCTCTATCGATGTGTTCCACTCACTCGCTATTGACCTAATGAGAGCCCTTATTGCGTCGTAATTGTCTGAATGACTTGAATTTCCACGATAGGTGGCCAGTACGGGGGATTCTGAATAGAACAAGAACACACGTATTTGTCGTCTTGAGGCCGACTGAAACCGCAGATGCTACAACACATCGAACACATCGATAGAGGGGTGTGTGTGTTAGTGTTAATAAGATAAGAGAAGAGAAGAAGAGAAAGAGAACGAAACAATCGGTCTAAACTCGGCAAGAGCCCGTTTTGTCTATTCTGGACAGCTTCTGGACAACTACTTCCTGATCCGTTTCTCGAGACCTTCGACGAACCCCCACCCCGTGAAGACATCGAACACATCGATAGAGGGGTGTGTGTCTTCGAACTTGTGCTGCCGAACACATCGTCAGCGGCTCCTGCCGTCTCAACATATCTCGCGCCACTCTCGCGATAATTTTGGGTCCAAGCGTGTTTACACGGCTAATCACACTTCGATAGAGGTGGGGAACCTTTTTTTATACAGGGCGGTATCAAACAGTGTATGGGTACTGACGACTCCGAGGATCCTTCAGATGAGCTGGGATCGCCGGAGGATGAGACGACGGCTCAAGCAGAGCTGTCGAATGCGTCGCAGTCGGAACCACCCCACCAATCGACATCGTCTCACGTCACAAACGGTGACTCCCAGGCCGAGGATGCGGCTGCCTCTGAGGAGCCATCGCAGTCGATCGAGGACATGCTCCTCGAGTTCGATGATCAGAAAGGGCTGATTCGAGAGCGAGCGCTACTGGATCCAAACTATGTCGTCGAAGAGGACCGCATCGTGGGTCGCGACGAGCAACTCCAAGAGGTGACCAAGATGCTCCGTGTTGCGCTTGGAGATAACCGACCGCCAAATCTGTTCCTCTATGGACCGTCCGGAACAGGAAAGTCGCTGATCACAAAGGCCGTTTCACATAACATTAGCCGTATCTGTAAAAGCCGAGATATCCAGTTCGGCACAATCGAAGTGAATTGCCAGGACTTGGACACGCTCGGTATTGCCGTCTATGAGCTCGTTCAGCAAGCTGCCAACGAAGCCGGCGTCGCTGTCGAAGTTCCAAAACACGGTGTGGCGACGAAAGAGAAATGGGATGAGCTCTATCGAATCGTCAACGAACACTTCGATTCTGTTGTGTTTGTCCTTGATGAACTGGATATGCTCGTTGGACGGCGAGACAAGCAGGAGCCTGCGTTCTCACGGCTTCTGTATCAACTCTCACGAGCTGGCACGAACGACGACCTAAACGCATACATTTCGGTTGTTGCTATCTCAAACGACACGAAGATGATGGAAGCTGTGGGCAGTCGGGCTGTCAGCTCGTTTACTCCGGAAGACGTCCATTTTGATGATTACGATGCGGACCAACTCCAATCGATTCTTCGACGCCGCCAAGATGCGTTCCATGACGACGTTGTCGACGATGACGTGATTCCACTCGCGGCGGCATTTGCGGCGCAGACCCACGGTGACGCCAGAAAAGCGATCGACCTCATGCGTGTTGCTGGTGAATTGGCTGAACGTGAAGGCAACACCCGTGTTCGCGAAGAACACGTCCGTACAGCCCAGGCAAAAGTCGAGAAGAATCGTGTGTTGGAAGTCATCCGGGGTATCAGTACACAAAAGAAGCTCTGCCTATACGCAACCGCAGCCGTCGCTTCGCAAACTGGTGGTGGATCAGCTCGAAGCACGACCGGCTACCGGGTATACCAGTATCTGACTGACGCGATCGACGCTGATCAGTATCATCAAGAAACGTACGTGAATAAAATGAAAGAACTCACGACCTATTCACTGGTTGAGTTTGAACGACGGAGTCATGGCCCTAGCTCTGGAATGTTCCTTGAGTTCCAGTTTGGAGAACGACCGGAGACGATTCTCGAAACGCTCCGAGAAGATTCGCGGATTGAGGGAGTCTCCGAGGATGAGGTCAACTCCGTCGTCAAAGCGCAAATCCGTAACCAGACTTAGCGACGTATTCACCTACTTCAGGGCTCGCTGGCTCTAAGCGCTTTTTTAATAGACCACGTGTACTGTTCCTCTCGGTGGCCTCACCTAACTACTAGCTTTCCATTCGTTTCTGTATAGACCCCTCTATCGATGTGTTTACTGTGTTTGTTACCAAGGCACAATTGATACATATTTCCACTAGCTCTATGCGTCCATAATTGTTTGCGGTAGTTCCTGTATACACCCCTCTATCGATGTGTTCGCTATGGCTGTTCTCATATCACAACTGACAACCACTTACTAATTCGGTGCCAGTTACTGGGTTCACCTTCGTTACTGTACACACCCCTCTATCGATGTGTGAATTGCTGTTTAAAGAGTTGAACCGCTGGATTGTGGCAGAATTCTGCTGAGAGGTGAGCCTGGCTACTTGAATTTTGATTTCAGTCTAAAAACCAGAGGCTACTCGTCTGAGTCGGTTGGCCCCTTATATCGCGAACGAATTTTTTCGCCATCTCTCCACTGCCAGTAGTAGTAGCGGTTCTCGTTGATCTCCTTGATCGTGACCGTCGCCTTCGAGGGGACATCGTCCGGAAGATCGTCTGGTCGCTCTTCGACCTCCTCTTGATCTGCCGACTCCTCGAGACGGGCCTCTCGTTCCTTGTGCTCGGCGAGCGCTTCAGCGTACGAAGCAACGTCTCGGAGTTGCTCCGGGTCCGACTCGTTGAGCGTGGTGACTATCTCCGTCGGGAGGGCCGTCGGTGGGGTCGGGGGTTCGTAGGGCATCGACTGCTCTCGTGTTAACCAACACGACCCGCGACTGCATAGTTTTGTTGGTTAAGTCGGTGGAGACGGTTCTCGCGCCCGCTGGCTGTAACACTACTCGAAACTTTTTATATAGCAGTTTCGAGTAGTGTTACACCGTGCTCCGGCGCATCGGACTCGAAGTCCTCGCCACGGTCGACGGGGGCGACACGATCTCCGAGCTCGCGACGAAGCTCGACCACAGTGAGAGCTATCTCTCTCGTGCCGTCACCGATCTTGTTGAAAAGAGACTCGTCTACACGGAACGCGACGGGCGGCGAAAACGACTCGTCCCGTCGGATGCTCGCGCCGTCGAACTCTACCAAGACCTCGTCCGCCAACACTCCCACATCGACTTTCCCGAGCTGCTAACCGGGAAGACACTCGAGGTGCTGTACTACCTCGACCAGCCGCGATCCGTCTCCGAGATCGCCGACCGAAGCGACAACTACCGCAACACGGTCAACCGTGTCCTCAAGCAGTTTCGCGACCGCGGTCTTGTCGCGACGAACGACTGCCTCGTGAGGGCATGATATGCCGGTGAGCGGTGTCATAATCCTTCTAGCGCTGTCTACGCTCTTGGAATGTGTTACGGACGAAGGTCACCAAAGTACTCGATGAGTAGGCTCTCGACCCCGCGATGTAACCGCTGTGAGACTGCGGAGTCAGAAACGCCCAACTGGTCGGAGAGTTCTTCGAGCGAGACTTGGCTTGGGACCGCGAAGTATCCGTTCTCTAACGCGGTTCGAAGTGTCCTCCGCTGGGGATTTGTAAGTCTTGTTCCGCAAGCGATTCGCGGTGGCTCCTCTTTTTGTACCTGTTGTACTGTGATGCAACTGTTGGATCCGAGACAGGACTGATGCCATTCAGAGACTGCCACTGTTGACGGGAACCGGAGTCGCAAATTCCACACGCCCTGTTCTCTGAACCCCGAGAGACACATCGCTTCGCTGGTACGGAGCGCATCGAACACGTCTGAGTGCTCGGATGGCCACCCTGTGCGGAGCAATCGCCCCCGTCAACTTGTGCAAGCAGCTCGACATCATCAAAGGAAGTCGCGCCGTCGAATTGCCACGACTCGTCATTACCCGAGATCCGGAGATGCGGCGTCGAATCGCTGCCGAGGGGAACGTATCGTTCAAACTCGATTCGATCCTCTGGTGAGAACGGTCCGAAGACGAGCTGTTCGGCTGGCGCTGCCACCCTTACGTGCACTGGCATGGTTGGACCTCTCCTTATCAGGTAGTCCGCTTAGAGGTACCCGGATGTGATGGTGGGCTCGCAAAATCAACCGTTGACCGTCGTGGGCTCGCATGTTCGGGTGCCGAACTCCCGACAGACGCGGTAGCGGTAACGCAGCGATAATGATATAATAAATAGAATATATTGTTTGTGTATATATCGGCGGCTGCCTGGCAGTCTCGGCCCAAGCGGCTCACCAGAAGATTCACTGACAGGTGTCATGTAGGTTCACTCGCTCGGACTCGAACTCAACATCAGATGGCCACTCCCACATCCCCCTCCACATTCGGCGGTCGACAGCAGGTCGGGTTCTTTCTAGGCCCAACACTGTTCGCGGGCTTACTATTGTTTCCCCCGTTCGACATCGCTCTGTCCGCCAATGCGGTGCTCGCAAGCACTCTCTGGATGGCGGTTTGGTGGGTGAGCGAAGCGGTTCCGATCCCAGTGACGAGCCTGCTTCCGATCGTCCTCTTTCCAGCGACCGGAGTTCTCGACGCTCCGGCGGCGACGGCACCGTACGCAGACCCAGTCGTGTTTCTGTTGTTAGGCGGATTCCTTCTTGCACTGGGGATCGAACGCTGGGATCTCCACCGACGGATCGCTCTTTCCGTTGTAAGCCTCGTCGGCGTTCGCGCCGATCGGTTGCTGCTCGGATTCATGTTGGCGACCGCGTTCCTCTCAATGTGGATTTCGAACTCAGCGACGGCGATGTTGATGGTGCCGATTGGAGCCGCGGTCATCCTCTCTGTTGGCTCTGTCAACGAGCACGGATCGACCCTCGCAGAGGGAGACAAAGCCGATGGCCTCGTCGCAGGAGTTCACACCGGTCCAGGCGGGCGTCCCGCGAGCGGCTTCGGACTCGCATTGATGCTCGGCATCGCGTACAGCGCATCGATCGGAGGCACGGCGACCCTCATCGGAACCCCTCCGAACGCCGTCTTGGCGGGCGTCGCCGAGTCTCGCCTGAATGTCCAGATCAGTTTCCTCGACTGGCTCGTGTTCGCAGGGCCTCTTTCCGTCGTGTTTCTCCTCGTCACTTGGCTGTTGCTGGTGACACTCCTCCGACCGGCAATCCCACTCGATCAGAGTGCTGACGCTGTGATTCGCACACAGCGCAAACAGCTCGGGAGCGTCTCTCGCGGCGAGCGACGGATGTTGGCAGTCTTCACGCTCGTCGCAGCTGGATGGCTTCTCCGCCCGCTTGTCCTCCAGCCGGTGTTTCCAGCAATCACGGACACGGTCGTTGCTATTGTTGGCGGTGTACTCCTGTTTGTCGTTCCTGTCGACTACGATGCTCGCGAGTTCCTACTCGATTGGAGCGACACGAGACGCTTGCCTTGGGGAGTACTCCTACTGCTTGGGGCGGGATTTTCGCTGGCGAATGCGTTCCAAGAGAGCGGGCTCGACACGGTCATCGCGGAGGCGTTAGCCGGTATCGCGGGCGTTCCAGTGGTTGTATTAATTTTTGTGATCGCTACAGTCATAGTGTTCTTGACGGAAGTCACGTCGAACACGGCGACAGCGACGGTTTTTATGCCGATTATGATCAGCCTCGGGATGACTCTCGGCGAGTCGCCGCTTCTGTTGATGACGACTGCTGCGCTCGCGGCTTCGATGGCGTTCATGCTTCCGGTAGCTACACCGCCCAACGCGGTCGTGTTCGGCAGCGGTCACGTCACGATTCCCCAGATGTCGCGTATCGGCCTGGGGTGAATCTGCTCGGTATCGTTGCCATCACCGCCACCACGTACCTCTGGCTGCCAATTGCCTTTGCGTCCGCAGGGTAGCGGTGCCGGCGGCTCGTCAGTCACGGGTCATGGAGAGTGCCGGTGGCAGACGAAAATATACATTATACTGATCCCAACAAATTTTGCGCAGATACTCATGTGGTTCTTGACAATTGGATACTCACCAAGTCTGATAGCCGTGATTCTCTTGGTTATGTCCGAGCAGAAAAAATATTTGTTTAATGTTAACATATCTCAATATATGGGAGGGTCAGAAGAAGACTCTGGCCAACGGGCGTCTGAAGCAGCGGGAGAGACTGCTCCACGCTTTGCCCAGAATAAGTTCTACCGAGCGCTGGCGTCAGCCCACCGCCGACGGCTTCTCTATTATTTACTCGACCATGAGGATAGCACCGTCGACGAGCTTACATCAGTCCTCACCGGCTGGAACGCAACTACGTCGGGCACAATGCAAACGCCGGCCGACCGGTCGAAGATACAACTTCGATTGAAACACAACCACCTGCCGCGACTCGCCGATGCTGATCTGATTTCATACGACGCGGACGGAAGCACCGTTCACATTGAACCACTCCATCCCCACGTCAAAGACCTTCTTCAGCAAAGTATCGAGGCCGAACGGCTTGTAGAGTCGGGATGACGTTTGCTTCCTTGATATCCGAGCTTCAAGAGCGGGACTACCAAGTCAGGGTCTACAGGAGTGGTGAGCGCGGTGATATTGAAGTATGGCTTGCTCATCACAGTGTCTCTGTCGAGTCCCGACCGCTTCCTGCAGGTGGGCCCGATCCATTCCTCGAAATAATAGTCGGCGGTGAGGTTGTCGGTACCATTGCGACCGAGGCAATTGATGGATTACTCGAACCACCGATCCGGCGCCATCCAGAACACGACAAGGTGACCTCGGGATATCAGGTCCTTTTCGAAATATTCGATCAGACTGTGTTTTCTGCGATGAATCGCCGTGAACTTCTCGCAGTGAGCCGCGAAATAGAGGACCGCGCTTTTCGCGTGGGTAACGGGATCTTGCGAGTGAGCTTTCAGACGCTCTCAACCTTCGAATCGCGGACAGAGGTGTACCGAACGCTCGGTGCTGAGACAACTCTCGACATTCACATCTATGATGTTGAAGATTGGACTCCCCCAGCGATCACGGGAATCACCTATCACACCGATGAGGCAGTGTCGGTCAACAGTTATTGGGTCCTCGCATTCGACGGAGGATCTGATGTGACACAGGCCTGTGGACTTGTTGCCAAAGAACACTCTGATGAATACACTGGGTTTTGGACGAACGACGCCTCAATGGCTGAGACCATCGTAGCGGAATTCAACTTGCCCTGAAGTCCGGAACGGTGACGCTAAGTGGCAGATTTACCACCCACCCGGACCGGGTTCGGCGCCGAGTTCATCATCGCGTTCAGGACTCCGTCGGCACCAGCGTAGCTGGCTTTACGTTGATTCGGAGGCGATACGTGCTGTTGGTCGGCCCCGTTTCAGGTCGTGTCGGGTCCAGCAGTGAGTACCCACTCGTGAACGACGCGACGACTTTGTCGCGAGCGGGGGAGATCGATCCCGAGCTGGTCGGCGAGGTAGACGAACCGCTTGGTTGCAGCGCCGTTGTCGAGCCGCTCGAGGTACTCGCCGACGGTCTCCCATCCGCAGCCCTGCTCATCGGCAGTTCGCATCGCAGTCGCAAGTTCGCGGAGGCCACCATAGAACTCGGGGTGGTCCACACAGTCGACCAGCGTCTTCTCCAGTTCGCTGACCTGTACGAACACCCCTTGATATTCTGCCGGACGACATCTGGAACAGCCGGAGTATCGAAGTACGCCTCTCGTAGAGCACGCTTTGCTATTTCAGAAACAGTTCCTTGCGTTTTATTCAACATAATGACTAGATGCTACACACAGTCGCACAATGATTGATGACCTATTTGAGCTACTTTTCGATGTTACTGTTGAATTGATTCCGAATAGCGTCTGGAAACTTCTAGCGTTTATAATCGGTATCGTGTCGATAGGAGCTGGGGTGATGCTGTTTAATCAGTCAACGCGCACGGGTGGAGTAATGGTACTTATTGGAATAACATTGCTGGGCGGCTCAGTCATTTCTTGATACCGATGATTGGGTATCACATTATCTAACAATACTTTAACATTCCACGCAATCGGATCTATTTATCATATAATAACGAGACAAGGAAGACAACTGCTTATGTGCTTGACCCGAAGCTAATTTATTCCTTTTCGTGAAGTGTCAAGAGCGCCCATAACCCCCAGTGGTTGGAACCGAAAGCGCAAGCCCATTTAATGGTGAAAATACCGCTGTCCCAATAGCGAATGTCATCACCAGCCAGACCAACAGCGCTGTTTCCTTTGCTCGCATTTTTCCTCCTTGGATGAAGATGGCAGCGGTCGTGTCAAAGTGTTACTGTCGTACTTCTGCGTCTGAAACCGGTACGAGACCGCACAAAGTATTCCATGGACGTCGTCACTTCTGTATGGCATAAATAATGAGCAAAACGAGTGGGATCGTAGTGAACAAGAAGACGAACACACCAGCTGCGACGCTGCCCTCAAACTGAGCGGCTATTACCAACGCAATTAGCGAGACGGCCCCAAACAGGCCCATCGATACAAGAGACATCTGAGTGGACACTGAGGTGTTTAAGCGCAGTAATCCGATACCAACGTCGATCATCGAGTCTTGGCCGTCACTCTCAGCGTTCCAGTCACGTGTGCCGTTGTCAGCCCCACTTGCCTCAGCAAGCGAACGTGTGATCGTAATCGGATCATCAAGACGTGGTAATTTGGTTGGCGGGTCGCCACGGTCGACAATTATCGTCGAGGTGTCTAGCCAACTGTCGACCGCATCCCGTTCGACTCGAACCTCACCATCATCAAGCGATTCGTACCGCCAGAGAGGTGTTCGAAACAGCGTGTCGGTGGCGATAATAGCGCTCGAATCAGCTCGGTATTCAATACCAGCGTACCGAATCCAGTAGTCCAGCGTGACGAGTGTAAGAGGTACACCGATCCCGAGAACCACGAATCCAACTGCGATTCGGATGGACCCGCCGTATACGGCAACTGACGCGGCGAGAAAGGCGAGCGGCGAGAGTAGCCATGGCCCGGGATGTGCTCTGAAGTGTGACGCGGTGGGCAACAGTCGTCCAAGAAGCGGTGGACGGAGTACTTTCGGAGTTCCTGACAGCGTTGTTTCGACTGGCTCAGAATTCGGGGAAGTGTATGCGTCTCCGCGACCAACGAGTGACCACAGTCCGGCACCGAGACGGCCATCATAGTAGTATCCGGCAAGGTCGGTAAGGAGCCTAATCGAGACGACGATAACGACAAGCGGACCAGTCGCAACGCGTTCAATTGTACGAGGACCCTCTCCCCCTCCGCTATTGGTGACAAAGACAGCGGCGGCGAGTAGCGCGGCGACACTCGCAACAAGCACCGTTGCGCCTTCTGTCAGAACGCTTTGGAGGGCCGTGGCAACGCTGCGCTCTCGGTACCCGTCATCCCGAAAGTAGGTAGTGATTGTCCGCCACCCTGCTGCGAGAAAGATTCCAAACGCACCAGCAACGATCCATGCTGACGGCTCAGCAGTCGGATTCACATTCGCCACAGGCCCAACAACGAGAGCACCGACAAATATCCACAATCCGATGAGGATCGGAGTCACGAACAAAAGTGTCGCAATCGCCATAACCTGGATGTCAGCATCAACTACTGGGACCGGAATTGAAGCCCTCTTTTCATCGAGCGCTCCCAACAGTAGCGGGTCTTTGTCCCGCTGTATTGGCCGCCCAGCGAATACTGCCCGAACGATTGCCCAGAAGCAAACAACGCCGAACTCCAGCCAGTACAACGTCACCAGTCCCAACACAGACAGATCGAAAGCGACGATCCCCACGATCGGGACGAGATTCGCTGTAATTAGTGCCACCAGTTCCGGATCTGGAACACGGCTGTCTCTTGTATCGTGAGACGGTGATGTTCCGTTCATGTTTGAATGACGTTGCTGACTGACTCGCTATCTGTCTCTCGAGCACGGAGTGTCTGCCAAGAGATACTTGTAAGCACGTAAGGGGGCTCGAAAGTAGCTGTGACCGTCATGTGACTCCGCCGTCACGGTGTCTAATTCGCGGTGTTAGCCATGAGAAAATGAATCAGTGCTGATCGCTGTGTACAGGGAGTAGATGTTTGAGAGTGCCTCCTGCCAAGGCGAGTATGACAAGTATCCCGACCACGACGAGCAGTGCCGCAAGAACCGGTTCAGATAGGTAATATAGTACCAAGCCCATCATAATGTTTGTACTAGCCAATACGAGCGGGTAGACTACTTGTGCTACGTACATCACTTTGTCTTCAGTAATGTTTGTGTGGTGCTTCCAGGTGTAGACATTGGCTAATAATACAGAATCAACGAGCGGTCTCAGTCTAATTATACAGACATCCAGACAGTATCGCTTCACATGTACGAGGACGAAGACACACCTTCGGTTGGATGTGGAACGGCGTCTTCGAGCTATTCGACTAGGATGGAAGATTGGATCGATGAGAAATCGAGGAACTACTGGTCGACGAGACTGCGGAACTCCCACGACGGTGGGTATATTAAATGATATCTGCGTTCCCCATCGCAGGCGGTGACGGAAGTGGGCTGTTTGGTACACAGGATTAGCGTCCAGGTATTGACCCCGGAACGGGGCGTGGCTTCCGGATTGCTGGCGGCACGCTCGGATAGGTCGTCCGGGAACTGTAAGAGAATTTGACTTCCGTGACGGTGACCGGGTGCTCTGAGAAATCGAGCTCGATGCTTATGAGCGTGCTATCTGACTCCAGATTGTGATGAGGTTATCAAATCGCAGTAGAGACTCGCCGTAATCACCGCTGTCAAATCGCCCGATCCGGCCTGTACAAGCGTCAAGACGAAAACCAAGTTTTGCTACTATTACCCGATATCGGCATCCCGGAACCGCAGATACCCACCCAGGACTGGGACGATGAGCCATATGAGCAGCATGAGTGTCGGGAACCACACGGAAGCGAACGGATCTGCGGCAAATATCTGACCGCCACTCGAAGCAGTCTCGAACGCGGCAACCGCGGCGCGGTTCGGCGGAAAGACACCGATGAACTGTATCCACGCCGGTTGGCTTCCGGCCTCGATCAACCCGAGTTCGGCGGCACCAGCCTGGATGCCCCGCTGGATCAGGTTCCATAGAGCGACAAGGATGAGGTATGCCGTGACGGCAAGGGCGGTAGCCTGGCCGTCAGTCGAACTGACAGCCGAGATACCGACACCGATGCCGACGAACGCCATCCCCATTAGACCGAGAAAAATCATGAATGGTACCAACAAGTTGAGTCCACTACCGATCAGCGTGACGACGACGACCCCGGTTGTGACCGCACCGATGAGTGTCGCGACGAGCATCAGTGCCGTCCGGCCGACGAGTTTCCCGAGAAGGATGTCGCGGCGTGATGGAGGGAGGCTCAACAGCACGCGGACCGACCCGGACTCGCGCTCGCCAGTAATCGCTCCTTTGGCGACGAAGAGCGCGATGATAGGGAGTGCCACGACAACGAGTTGAAATGCCAGACCGAATACCACGTTGGCCGGCTCATCGCTCGTCGTCCCAGCGACACCCGTTATCCCAGCGGTGAACAATACGACCGCTAGCGTGACCGCCCAGAGCGCCTTCGACCGACCCGCGTCGGCCAAATCCTTCCGGGCGACGGCCCGGACGCTCATGCTTCGACACCTCCGGCGACTGCCGCCTCAGTGTCGTCGCAGTCGCTACCATCGCTCGTATAGCTGGCGAACATATCCTCAAGTGAGGACTCCTCGATGCGTACGTCGGTGACGGTTGTCGTCTCTCGGACCCGGTCGATGAGAGTAAGCTTGGCGTCCGGCTCGAGACAGGTACCTCGAACGACCCCGTTAGCAATCTCGATGTCCCGGACATTCGGTAGTTCGGCTACGGGTCCCTCGGGTTCGCGACCCACGTGGAGTGTCACGCGGGCCCCGCCGTCGAGGTTCTCGCGGAGCTGCTCGATAGAGTCAGTCGCGACAAACTTCCCGTCGTCGATGATACCGACACGATCGGCGACTGCCTCGACCTGTTCGAGGATGTGACTCGAGAAGAACACGGTCGCACCTCGTTCGTTTTCTCTCTGGATGAGCTGTCTGAGTTCGCGTGCGCCGTTAGGATCAAGACCGCTGGTCGGTTCGTCAAGGATAAGCAACTCGGGCGAACCGACCAGCGCCACCGCCAGCGCGAGTCGCTGACCCATCCCAGTTGAGTACTCCCCGGCTGGGCGGCTCGCATCTTCTTGGGACAACCCAACCCGTTCGAGCAACTCGTCTGGGTCGTCGGACACGTTCTTGAACTCGACGGCGAGTTCAACGTGTCGACGCCCACTCAATCGCTCGTACAGCCCGTAGTTCTCCGGGACAACCCCGATGCGGCGGTGAAGCTGTTTACGCTCGGCCGAAACGTCTAAGCCGAGCATCGACGCCGTCCCCGCGGTCGGAGATACGAAATTCAGCAGCATGTTGATTGTCGTCGACTTTCCGGCCCCATTCGGTCCGAGAAAGCCAAATATTTCGCCTGACTCGACGGTAAGATCTAATCCGTCGACGGCTTTCACATCGCCAAACCGCTTTGTCAACCCGTCCGTGTCGATCGCTGGTTCGGTCATTTCCGTAGTTGCGGGTATATGCCACTGTAGCATAAATCGGAGACGAGCGTTTCTGGCGCTGACACAGCGCAAACAACCGATTTATTCCAACTGAATTTGGACGGATGCACGCGAACTTTCTTGCCGTTTCGAGTCAAATAGCTAACCAAACATAATGTCGACAGCCGACTCACGTCATGGAGGAGTGACGCGGGTGCTCTGTGTGGACGGCGATCCAGAGGAAACACAACGCGTCGCCGCGGCCCTCCAAGGTGAGCCCGAAACCTTCCATGTCGTGACCGAGACGGACCCGGTGGAAGCGCTCAGTCGGCTGACTTCGGGTGACATCGACTGTCTCGTCGCCGGATATGATCTGCCCACGATGGACGGTGTGGCGTTTCTTGAGTCGGTCCGCGAGACACACGGTGACGTTCCCTTTATTCTGTTCACTGGGTCCGGGAGCGAAGCGGTGGCGAGTCGGGCCATCTCTGCGGGCGTCACCGATTACGTCCGAAAAGGGGGAGAAGATAGTGGCCTCGACGTGCTCGTTGACCGGATCCGGGCGCTCCCGAGCCACGACGAGGCCGCGACGGAGTGGGAGTATGACGAGGCGCAATTCAAGCGGTTCGTAGAGGCCTTCCCGGACGTTGTGTTCGCCATCAACGAGAAGGGACGGTACGTGAATGTCATCGCCGGCGGAACGGATTCGCTGCTCTTCGACGAACCCGAAGAGTTGCTCGGCAATCGGCTTCACGACTTGTTGCCCGTCGAAACTGCCGATCGGTTTCTCAGTGCCATCCGGGCGGCACTTGAGACCGGGGAACAGCAGCGGATCGAGTACAAATTGGAGGTACAGTCGGGCACGCGGTGGTTCGAGAGCCGCGTCGGACCAATGGACGTCAGCGAGGGCACGCGAACCGTGTTCTGGATTGCCCGAGACATAACAGCTCGTAAGCGTCGCGAGCAGGATTACGAGCAGATCTTCAACAGCGTCAACGATGCTATCACCGTTTTCGACCCTGACGCCGACGAGATCACTGAGATCAACGAGGCCTACCGGGAGATGCTTGGGTACGATATCGAGCGGATCCGCGAATTGGGTATCGATGGTCTGAGTGCGAATGACGAAGGCTACACCGGGGAGCGCGGGTGGGAACTCATCCGAGGGGTAGCTTCGACTGGCGAGTCCAAGACAGTCGAGTGGCAGGCACAAACGAGCGGCGACGATCGGATCTGGCTAGAGGCAACGCTGACTCCGGCGGAGATCGGAGGCGAACAGCGGGTCCTCTCGATACAGCGTGACGTCACGGACCGTCGGGAACTCAAACGCACCTACCGGTCGGTCTTCGAGAACGTCTCGGACGGCCTTGTCGTCCATGACCCCGAAACCGACGAAATCACGGATGTCAATAATCGGTTCTCTGCGATGAACGGCTACAACCTCGAGGACCTCGTGGGCGAGACTATTGATGTCGTGACCGGTCCAGACCACGACTACGAACACGCGAAAGAGATGATAGAGCAGGCCAGAGAGGGCGAGTCGCAACTGTTCGAGTGGCGCAACGAGCGCGCCGACGGGACGACCTTCCCTGTCGAAGTCAACCTGAGCGTCGTCAACCTCCGCGGTGAGGAGCGCGTTCTCGCGAGCGTCCGGGACATCACCGAGCGCAAGCGCCGCCAGCGCATCATACAGAAGCTCCACTCATCGACAAGCGATCTACAGGAAGCGGAGTCCGTCGAGGACGTCTGTGAGGCGACTGTCGCGGCAGCCAAGGAGGTACTTGATATTTCGATGCCAATCTGCTGGATCCACGGGTACGAGGAACCTGGTGTCCTGTCGCCGGTCGCAACCAGCGAGGCAGTCTGGGACGCCTCACAGGGAGGCGACGGCCCCGGTGAGTTCGAACCCGGCGACTTCCAATACGAGGTGTATGAGACGGGCGAGATGCGGGTCTATGACCCCAGCGAGATACGTGAGGAAACGCCACTCAATCACGGGATCCTGATCGGACTCGGTAGCCACGGAATGTTCGGTGCGGCTGACCCGAGCGTCGAGGCGTTTGAAGATGTCATACTCGACGCCGCCCGCATACTAGCGCGCCACGCGACGGCGGCGCTCGACCGCGTGGAGCGCGAGCAAGAACTGCGAGAGAGCGAGCGGCGCTTCCGGCTGATCGCCGAGCGAATCGACGAGGTCATCTACCTTGCAAAACCCGATTTCTCTGAGGCTCTGTACGTCAATCCCGCATACGAGACCATCTGGGGCCGTTCGAAAGACGAACTTTACAACGACGCAAAAAAATTCACCGAGGCGGTCGACCCCCGCGACAAGGAGGAAATAGCGTCTAAGATCGAGTCGATGATCGCAGAGATGCAACGGGGCGACCCCGCGGACAGCTATGACTTCGAGTACCGTATCCGACAACCCGGCGGCGAGATTCGCTGGGTCAGTGCGACGGGATATACGGTCGAGATGCCCGGCGACGAACGCCGGTTCGTCGGTATCGTCGAGGACATCACCGAGCGTAAGTACCGCGAGCAGCGCCTCGAAGTGTTCAACCGGATCCTCAGGCACAACCTGCGCAACCGGCTCGACGTGATCCGGAGCCACGCCGAGGCCCTGACCGACCGGATCGATGACATTCATCCCGAACAGATCGTCGCCGCGGTCGACGAACTCGCAGCGATGGGAGCTAGAGCCCGGAAAACAGATCGGATCATGTCGGCTGCCGAGGACGCGACGGAGATCAAACTTCCAGAGACGCTGGGAGAGATCGTTGAGGATACCACCCCGGAGGAAGGCGCCGTTGAGGTGACCACTGACTTACCCGCGTCGGCGAAGCTAACGAACAACGACGAGGCGCTCCAGACAGCCGTCAGAAGTGCACTAGAAAACGCCATCGAGTACGCCGATACAGAGGTGTGGCTGACGGTCGAAGACTCTCCCGTCGGGTACACGGTCGTCATCGACGATGACGGCCCTGGCATACCGGATGAGGAACTCATCCCGATCGAGGCCGGGACCGAGACGAAGCTTAACCACGGGCGCGGGCTCGGTCTCTGGCAGCTCAGATGGGGCGTCGACAATCTCAACGGCGAACTTTCTTTCGACCTGAACGACGGGACGACAATTCGAATCAGTGTTCCGGACAGAGCCGAAACGGCGTACTAACAGATCAAAAAGGTCCTCTTTGAGAAGTAGAAAACACGGCTGGATGCGGTGGAGGGCCGTCCTGCCAGCCGAGCGCTCGATACAGCGTCGCGGGGAACGGGTAAGCGCCTATCGGGGGAGGGAGCGGTCGGGCGCTCAAGAACCGGATACTTATGAGGGACCGCCTCCGGCCGGCGGCTACCTGTGTATTGTGTTGGAAACAGTATCAAGCCCGTCGCAGTGTTTCGTCGAGAGAAACACGACCCGGTAGGACTTGCTAAGTCCCGTACTAACCACCGCTCACGTCCATAACGGGATAGTGAATATTACGGCGTTGAACATCCCGTGGACAAGCATAGGCGCGATGAGGGAGTCTGTCTGATAATACACCCACCCGAAAATCCCGCCCATGATCGAATAGTAGACACCCATAGTTTCGCGGTTGGAAACGCTAAGTACCAACCCGGTTTGTCGTGCCAGTTGGGGGGGAGAAAGCGGTCACGAACGAGCTGAAAATAAGTTGGTAATATCTCTCCTATACTCTATCGTGGGATATGAGGATAGTCGGGAGATGCTGCCAAGACAATATCAACACGAGTACCCAGAATCCGGTCCAGACATTCACAAATAGCGGTGAACCTAAAACCCCTGTACTCGCTAAAACGCCCTGTTCCAGTAGTGGGTTGATAACTCTCAAAACAACGATCTCGAACAATACGTACGGAACCAGCAGAAATCCCGCAAAAGTCAATAACCGCCACTGTTGTGGCAACGTCACGAAGGCTCGGTGTAATGGCGGGAGTACAAACACCAACACAATACACAGTCCGATCGCTAGGCGGAGAAGCGAGTTCATCTCTGGAAAAATACCCCGAAGGATGACCATCTCATCGCCGCCAGACTGTGCGACTGTGTATATTCGGCCGAAAGGCATAGCCGCAAAAATGAGACACAGCCCGATCGACTTTTTCGACGGACTGTCGAGCGCTTTTATGATATAATATCCAATCCACATTAGCCCATAAGTAAAAACGAGACCGGCAATTGGTGCTAAGACGATTTCGGGCGTTTCTCGACACGCAAGCTGCCAAGTGTTGAAATTCCGCGAACCCCAAGCTCCACAAATTAACCGGCCAACTCCAGTATGTGAGATCTCATGGATCTCATTGTGTACGAATAGTAGCGCGACAAATGCAGTCGCCCAAGAAATACTAAAATTGAATTGGAGTGGCTCGCTACGGGTGTTTTCCGTCATATTACCTGACCGTGGTGGTATAGGTGTTCATACGCATACGAAATAATAGTCTGGAGAGCCACGTTTCTGGGCTTGAAACGACCCAATCCGTGGGTTTCCATTAGCAGTTACAAACCGAAGTGTGAGTCACGCGCGACAATTGAATATCCTTGAGCCGAGAGCGCGTCATCACGGTACTGATTTGCAATTAGTTGCTGCGGCACCCGTCGTAGTCCGAACCGTCGATCAGAGTTGTATGTCACAGTAATCGCCGTGTGTTCACCCTTGTCGTTGATCGTCGACGTGTACGTTGCCCAATCTTGGCCGCCGACCGTCACCTCTAATTCAACCATATCGTCTCCATCTGGGTTCGAATGCGTCTCGGATCGAACGGTAACGTCAGCCGATCGGAGTCCAAACAGGTACGAAACGGAGTAGCTCGCTGTGCCGCCTTCTACGGAGACCTCATCAGCGACTCCCCACTGGAGTGCGAGAACGGGTGGTGTCGGACCGGTGAATTCGTCAATTACTGTGTCCACTCCCTCCTTGGTCCGAAGCTGGAACGTCCCGTTTGACTGTAGAATCGGCAGCCGCATGCCCACGAGGAGGGTACCTCCGACAAGGACGGCCGGAAGCAGTGATGTTAGTGAATATGCACCGAGAAATATTAACACTAAGAATACGACTACAAGCGCGTTGAGCGGGCGCTCGCGTCGAAGATATTGTTGGACCACCTCATGTACCCCTTTTGAAACTGCTAGGTTCGTGGAGGACACGGTGAAAGTTGTTTCTCCCAACATATGTTGATTGCTTTGCTCTGTCACAAGATGTCAATATTTGTATGATGTGGAATCCTGAAGACAGGATCAGTCCCGGTTAATTCATTCACGCTGCTGTAATAAGGACGAAGCAGATAACACCGACGAGGAACCCAATCACAGTAAACACAAAGCCGGTTAGTTTCACCCGACGTCCATAGGCATCCAGTCCATCACGGGTATACAGGATTGTAATGAGACGTGAAGGGTGCCGGAACGGACTTGGCGGCTGGTGGTCCGGCATCTGTTCACGCAGTCGTCTGTACTCGGTGAACGACCAACCGAGATAAAGAATGAGCCCTATAATAAATCCGAGTACGGATACAACTGCGGTGAGTAACGCGAAGCCAACGGGATCAGTCAAACTGACCTGTACTGTTGTTGTGGGCGAATTCAACAAGAGCGCTACTACGGAGGCAGGTGAAATGAGAAATCCGATTGGAGTAACCAACAGGAGATACTTACTAACCCGAAATAGTGTGTTTCGTTGGACTCCAAACACCGTGTCGTGTTGAGATGTTTCTCGTTCACTTACCTGACCGACCCCTGTATTTTGTCCAGGATTACGCGCACCGATCGCATGAAGCGTCGTTAAGACTGCTATGAAGCCCCCAAACCCAATGAATTTGAACGGAGCAAGTGTTGTCTGCCGTTTGAGAAATCCCCCACTGGGACTGGTAGGGTCAACGTAGGCAGTTGCTGTCGTATTCGGTTCGTATGGCTCAAGAATCTGTGTTGCGTCATCCCGGACAGTATAAATCGGCTCCGTTGAGCCGGGAAATATCTGGTCACTCGTGTACTCGTCGCCCTGATACTCGTAAGTGTGCTCAACCCGCACTCGATAGTAAAACTGGCGCCCCTCTGATCTGCTAATCTCCGTCTCAACGACAGCTGTTTCGACGGCAACAGCATTATCGACAGCATCTGTTTGCTGGACGTAATCGTACCCACCGTACCCCGCGATACCAAGTCCAAGAGCGAGTGTGAGAAGAATGATTGGTGTAACCGAGATTGCCACTCCACGGACTGTGAACTGCATGATGTCCAGGTCTCTGTGAGAGGGCCAATAAGCGTAGATGGAGCGTTTCAACAGTGGCAACGCGGAGGTGAAGTTTATTTGAATGACATAGAATGGATGAAGATAGCAGTACCAACCAGATGGTCCCCTTAGAATTACCTTCAACAACGGAGACACCTGACGAATCGCCGAGCGAAACCGAAAACAATGGTCCGCGGCTCCGCCTCAACGCCGTCGGTAAGCAATACGGCGATTTTTGGGGCGTCCGTGACGTGTCGTTAGACATTGAACCGGGTGTGTTGGGACTCCTTGGTCCGAACGGGGCTGGTAAATCAACGCTGATGCGACTCATCACCACGTATCTCGCCCCGACTGAAGGGACGATCTTCTTCAACGAGACAGACGTCGTATCGTCACCGAATACGCTTCGAAAGAATGTCGGCTACCTTCCGCAGGATTTCGGTGTGTACCCAGATCTCACCGCCGAGGAATTCCTCTCGTATCTCGCAGCGATCCGCGGTCTCAAACGGGGGGAAGCTCATGAGCGAATCGACGACTTACTCACACTCACTAATCTTCACGAGGCGCGAAATCGTCGGCTTGGAAGCTTTTCGGGAGGCATGCGTCAACGCGTTGGTATCGCTCAAGCTCTGTTGACCGATCCTGATCTCCTTGTCGTCGACGAACCGACTGTCGGCCTCGACCCAGCGGAGCGGGTTCGGTTTCGAAATGTCCTCTCATCGCTTGGAGACGATCGTATAGTTATTCTCTCAACGCATATCGTCTCCGACGTTGAAGCAACAGCGACTGACGTGGCAGTGCTCGCTGATGGACAGGTGTGCGCTCACACAACGCCGGAACAATTGCTTGCTGAGGTTACTGACTGCGTGTGGGAGGTGGTCGTCTCACAAGATGATCTCCAATCGCTCAAATCAAACTACCTCACAAGTACGACAACGAGGCGAAGCAATGGGGTCCACGCACGTATTGTGACAGAAGGCGATCCGCCTGAAGACGCGACACCCGTCTCGCCGACCCTCGAAGAGGCATATCTTGATCTACTCGATGGATCAGACACCACCGTATCGGGTGAGAACGCGTGACTGGCATCCGGGGAGTTGTTCACGTTGCAATCGCGGATCTACGCCAACGGCTACGCTCGCCAAAGTACCTCGTCATTCCGGTCCTCATCGCGGTGTTTGCGCAATCGCTCACGGCAGATACGACGCAGTTAGTCGTTGCCGGAGAGTATACCGGTGTTCAAAATGCGGCGTGGTTCGGTGGCATGATCGCCACGATGGGCACCTTCTTGCTATTTGTGTTCGGTTTCACGTTGGTGCGTGGAGCCGTGACTCGAGAACGCGAAACGGGAGTGGGAGAACTTGTGGCTACGTCCCCAATCAGTGCTGGGAGATATCTTGTCGGTCGCTGGCTCGGATATCTCTTCTTGCTCACGCTTGTGACTGTACTCCTCATACTGGCAACGGTCGCTGCCTACGCACTTCACGGAACCGGTAGCTTCGATTTCTGGGCGCTTGCTTCGCCGTTTATGTTTCTCACACTGCCAGCAATGGCGCTTGTCGCCGCAGTGGCAGTACTGACAGAGACGGTTCAGCCGCTTCAGCGGACAGCTGGCTCTGTGATCTATTTTTTCGCCGCAGTAGCGATATTCACAATTACGTCATTGGGGTCGAGCGTTACGTACGGTCCAACCGGACTGGCAATCGTTCGGAATAGTATGGTTGAAGCAGCGGGTGCTGACCCCTCAGTATTTGAGAATCGGTCGTTCGCTTTTACGGGCGATCCCGGTAGTGTGACGACGTTCACATGGAACGGAATCGACTGGGGTGCACCGGAACTTCTCAGCCGTGGACCGACATTAGCTGCGACTTGTCTCGGACTCCTTGTTGCCGTCGTGGCATTCGATAGGTTCGAACCGTCCCGCAGCATTATCCAACGGATAACGGGGACACTGATCGGTAGTGGTGAGTCTCAAAGTGAGAAAGACTCGACAGCGGATCAACCCGCTCTAGCCGACGCCGAGTCAAGAGACATCGCTGAGATAACTCTCCAGTCAGTCACGCAACGCCCAAGCCGTCTTCCAGACCGCCGGATGTTAACCGCAGAGATACGCATGGCGCTTCGCGGACAGCAGTGGTGGTGGTATCTCGGCATCGTGGGTTGTATCGGCGCCGGACAGTTTGCGCCGGTTGACACTGCTCGTGGCATAGTCCTTCCAGTTGCGTGGCTTTTCGGCCTCTCAGTGTGGGCTGGACTTGGTGTTCGGGAACAACGTTTCCGGACCAGTGAACTGGTATTCACCACTCCATATCCACTTCGACAGCTCGCGGCCGCCTACCTCGGTGGCGTATCTGTTGCGATTGTGTCCGGCTCTGGTGTTCTCACGGCACTGATGTTGGCAGGGAAGTTCACGACAGTTGGCGCAGTCGTTATCGGCGCCTGTTTTGTTCCGGCATTAGCACTCGCAAGCGGGATTTGGCTCGGTACATCACGAGTGTTTGAGGTACTGTTCCTTTCGTTGTGGTATCTCGGGCCAATGAACGCGGTCTACTCTCTCGATTTTATGGCCACACACCCGGAAACAGTCACGCAAGGGACACCAGTTTGGGTAGCTACCGCGACGGTGGTGCTCGTAATCGCCGCTGTCGTCGGTCGAAGTAGAGAAATCCAACATTGACATCCTCCCGCGCTAGAGCGTGAGGCTTTCTCCTTGATTCTCCGTAAGAGCAAAGAAACATCTCAGAGCGCGTCGTGTTTCCGGTGACGTAACAAGCACAGTGGTATTATCCATGAATCGGTCAAACAGTCGAGGTGACTGGCTGCGATGATGACCACAACCGGCCATAGATTCGATCCGACCCCAAGTGACTATTTAAAACAAACACTCCTGCATCAATGCTGCTGTCATTAGTAACATCAGTTGCCATCGATGCTGTTGTCGTAATTCTACTGGCGTGGGTAACGTGGCAGGTTGGGAAGGACCGGTCCCCGCCAAACGCGGTCCCCTTCGCGCTCATGAGCGGCGGTCTCCTATTGTGGGCACTCCTCTCGTTGATCTCAGAATTCCCAAACGCCTGGGAGATTGGGTCAAATCTCGCTGCGCTAGCACAGATTGTCCCAGCCGTGTTTCTCCCCGCGATCTGGTTGGTCTACGTGCTCGGGTATACCGGCCGGGAGACAGGATTCACTCGGCTGCGAGGGGGGCTATTTGTTCTCCTCGCGCTCCCGTTGGTTGGGGCAGCAGTCACGTTCGAAGGTGACCCAACGAGGGAAGAAATTCAGCGCTCGATTGCGTCACTTGCTGGGACTGAACTGTTCCTGCTGTTTGCTGTGTACATCTATGCGGCAGTTGTTTTTCTCAGGTATGGGTGGAATCATGGACGGGTATCGAGAACGCAAGTGGGTATCCAACTGGGAGCAATTTCAGCACCATACATCATTGGCGGCTGGCTCGACGGAAGCTCAATTGTTGATGGCGTCACAGGTGGGCTATTGATTTCGGGAGGCCTCCTTGTGGTGGCGGTTCAACGCTATCCAGTATTGACGGGATTCCCCAAGGCGGACTATGTCGCGCGGTCACGTGTCGTCGAATCGCTTCAAGAAGCAGTTATCGTTGTAGATTGGGAGACGAACATACTCGATGCCAATGTTAGAGCTGAAGAGGTGTTTGGTTGGACTACGCGGAATATGATTGGGACACCACTTGACGCGGCTGTCGACGGTATTAGCGGTGTTGATGTTTCAGCAGGCAGTACAGAACTCGTCTCGCTTCAGACAACAAAAGGTCGACGTCAATTTCAGTTTACAGTTTCCGACGTCGAACGGGAGACTAGTGACAGCGATAGCGAGCCGGTTGCGAGAACAGTCGTCTTTCGAGACGTGACCGATCAGCGGACACGTGAGCAACGACTCTCTGTACTCAACCGAGTCCTGAGACACAACACCCGGAACAAGCTCGATGTGATTTTGGCGCATGCTGATCACATAGAAGACGACACACATCGCACGGCGATTCAAGATAGCGCCGCGGATCTCGCCTCAGTCAGTCGAAAAGCGCGACAAACTGAGGCGGTGATGACTGACAGCGTTGGCGCTCCGTCGACGGTCGACATCGCTGCTGTCGCTCATGAGGTAGCTACAACAGTCCGTGAGGACTACCCAGATAGCAGCATTTCAGTCACCGCACCGGAGCGGCTCCAACTGACCACCTACCGAACGGTTGTACGCCGACTGATGACCGAACTCGTAGAGAACGCAATCGTTCACTCAGATGACCCCGTTCGGGTTGATGTCGAACTACAGCACACGACCGAGGGTGGTCCACAGCTCCGTGTCGCAGACAACGGTCCCGGGATCCCTGACCGTGAGCGAGACTTGTTGACTGAACCGACCGAAACACAGATTAAACACGGACTCGGTGTGGGGCTCTGGTTCGTCAACTGGGCAGTAAGTCAACTTGGTGCGGAACTTGAGTTCCGCGTCGCCGGCACAACAGGGACTACTGTCGTCGTTCGATTACGCAATAACGCCCCAGCATCAGTGAGCAACGGATAACATCACAGACTTTTCACTTAATTCCAAAACATTCATGATTCATAGATGACCAAAAATTTCAACGACTCTATTGAGATCCTCAGGAAATGATACATTCTGACCGAGTGTGGTCAGTACAAGTGACTCATGTAACGGTGTCAGACGCTAGATTTCCACAGTCTGTCAGTAGTCTTGTACGAGATACAGAGCATCTATTCAGCAGAGAAACATGCCGGCCGCGGTGTTTCTAAGCATGAAACAGTGATCTAACTTTCTTAATATCGGGGGAGAACATTTGAGCGTGCTCCGAGTTGGTCTTATCCAACGATACGTTTCTCCAACGTGGAAATGTGCTCTCATCGGTGGACTCGTCTCACTCCCAGTCACTATCAGCCTCTACTGGCTGTCCGGAATGGGTAATGAGTTGTCCTTCAATATGGTGTTCGTTGGCGGGCTTCTCGCAGGTTTTCTCGCCAAGACACGGATAACTGACGCTAACGGTGCGAGTGCTGGTCTGCGTGCCGGGATTGTCGGAGGAGCACCTGCATTATGGATCCTTGCTGATGTATTTGAAGCAGCCACGGCGTTGTCCGGGCCGCTATGGTTCCGTAGCGTCGCTCTAGTTATCATTATCGGAACAATTGTGGTGTTTCTCTTTGGTGTCAGTGCGCTCGTCGGGTTCCTCGGAGCGAAGGTCGGTGGGTGGCTAGCCGAAAGGGATCGCCTGCAGCGTCCTCCATTCGTGAACAATTGAGTGAAATTCTCGCACACAAGTGACTTTCACTTCCTTACTTTGAATATCTCTGGTTCAAAAAAGTAACCCTGGACATCTGCTGGACTAAGGGTGGGAATGACGCAGCCATCCGAGCACAGTTTTCCAAGTGATGATCGACCAGTACAGGTGACTCAGATATAGGCGGGAGCAACACAGTTAATCCACGTCGTAACGGAGTCTGGATGTGGGATCCAGAAGTCCAGCGGAGCAGAATGTGAGTTCCCCCTCGAACGGACCATCACTCGGCGGTGAGTGCGTGGATAGCCCCGTCGGCAGTGCCAGCATAGACGGTCCCGTCGACGACCACCACAGACGACACCCAACTGCTCGCCTCGAAGCGCCACTGTTCGGTGCCGTCGCTCGTAGCGAGTGCGTAGACCGCACCGTTGTTCCCACCGAGGTAGACTGCATCATTAGTCACTGCGGGCGAGGATCCGACGCTATTGGCCACCTCGAAAGACCACTGCTTGGCACCCCCATCCGCAGCGAGCGCGTAAACGATATCGTCACCCCCGATGTAGACGGTCTCGTTCAGTACCGCTAGCGGTCCCGTCCCGACCGTGTCTGTGGAGTCTTCCGGTTCGAACGACCACTGTTCGGTCCCATCGGCAGCGTTCAGTGCCCAGGCTCTTTTGCCGTGTTTGAGGTAGACGGTGCCGTCGGCCACCGCCGGCGTCGCGCTGTCCAGATAGCTG
>Ga0207714_1000529_pt1 | contig 26145 bp, 22 predicted proteins | sample PonA232FremontCA_2_FD_187270 | JGI IMG/M metagenome (GOLD analysis project Ga0207714, IMG submission 187270) | Marine sediment microbial community from Fremont, CA, USA - Pond A23 Sediment 2 (SPAdes) | ecosystem: Environmental > Aquatic > Marine > Unclassified | place: USA: Fremont, California...
TAATGAATCATCTTCACTCATTGCAGTTTCTAAGTCTTCATATTCAGATTGTTCTTCAAAAGAAATCCAAACTTCATCTTCCATTATGTTTTTGACAAATGCCAGAGTATAATGAATGTCAGTCATCAATAAACCAATCGGAACCCAAATCCAAATATATGCCAATGGCACCCTCATTACAGGGCTCATTCTGCCACTTTGAAAGACATCAAAAACATATATTGCGGATAAATAAGTTACATAATACATTATTAGAGCAGTTCCACCAGTCATTACATAAGTAAGAATTTTCTTAATTTTTTTGTTAGCAATATCAAAAAAGGCAGACATTCTTATATGCCTTCCATTTCTTGCTGCATAACTGGTACCTAGAAAGGTAACAAGCACTATTAAAAACTCATTTACCTCTGTTGCAAATGATAATCCCTGGCCTAAAAAATTCCTTGAAATTACATTTATTATTGTTAAAGAAGCCATAATCATCACACCATACGCTAGAACATACTCTTCAAATTTTTTAATTATATCATTAAATTTATTTAAAAAGTTCATGCTTACAATCACCCCTTTTTAAGGTGTTAACAATAACAACCTTGTAAACTATTTTATTTTGTAAATAACTTTCTTGGAAAATCCACAAATGTTTCACAACCCTTTTCAGTAACATAGAAAGGTTCACTATTTTCAAATCCGAATTCATCTAACCAAATCCCTGGCATAAAATGAAATGTCATACCTGGTTTTAAGATTGTTTTATCCCCTGGTCTTAAACTAGCAGTATGTTCTCCCCAATCGGGTGGGTAATTCAAACCATAAGAATAACCGACCCTTGACTCTTTTACAACCTTACTACCTGAAATAGATTCTCTCCATTTTTCTTCAACTTCTTCACAAGTCACTCCAGGTTCTATAAAATCAAGTGTTTTATTCAATCCATCTACAACAACCTTTGCTATATCTGTTAAATCTTTAGGTGGATCACCTATATATAAAGTTCTAGATAGAGGAGCATGATATTTATACTTACTGCCTGCCAACTCTAATAAAACTACATCTTCTTTTTGATACTTGCGATCAGTCCATGTTAAATGGGCTGTTGTAGTTCTTTCTGCCGAAGGCATAATAGGTGCAATAGCAGTATAATCACCAGTAAAATCTTTAGTACCACTTATTTGTGCCTGATATACCTTTCCAGCTGCATCTCCTTCTCGAACTCCCTCATCAATTTCATCAATGGCTGTCTGCATCGTCTTTTTTACAATCCTAGAAGCCATTTTCATATATTTGAGTTCTTGTTTGCTTTTTATTTGTCTAACTAAGGGTATTAATCGGTTAGCATCTTTTACAGTAGATTGGGGTAAGTTTTCTTTTATTGAGTTTAACGCTTTAGGTGTAAAATAATAATTATCCATTTCTACCCCTATATTCGAACCCCCATATCCTAGATCTATTAAAATATCTGACATAAAGTCCATTGGATGTCTGATTAAAGATTGTACATAATCGTCTGGATATCCTATTATATTTTCATTATCTAACCAGGTTGTAATTTTTGCTCCATTACTATCTTGCTCTCTACCAAACCAGATCGGTTGTTCACGGTCAATAAATATCAAAACACCCTGATGAACATAAAAGGACCATCCATCATAACCAGTCACATAGTTCATATTGGCGGGATGTGTTGCTAATAAAACCTCTAATCCTTGTTCATCCATTTTTTCTTTAGTTCTTTTTAATCTATTTTTAAACTCCCTTTTTTCAAATACCGGCATAAGTTCTCCTTTCTAAATTATTCTTTATGAATTTAAATAATTCAATGCTATAAGTGAATGTAATGCTGTTCCCTTTTTTAATAAAGACTCATCAACATCAAAGTTGGGATTATGATGAGGATAATCGGAGTTTACTTCTTTGTTCCTAATACCTAAAAATATAAATGCTCCCGGACGATCTTGTAAATAGTAAGAGAAATCTTCACCAGACATTACAGGTTTGTCAGCAAATACATTATCATCAAATATTTTTTGAGCGGCCTCAATAGCAATTTTTGCTTCATTTTGAGTATTTATAGTTGGTGGAAAAGCATACAAATTATCAAATTCAAATTCTAAGTTATGAATTTTTGCTAAACTTTCTCCAATATTATTTATTTCATCGATTATTGTTGCCCTAACATCTTCATCAAAAGTTCTTATTGTTCCTTTTAATCTTGCCTCATCAGGAATTACTCCCCAATCAGCTTCTGAATTAAATGACTCAATACTGATTAAAGATGGATTACGAGTATCTACATTCCTTGCATTCATTTTATATAGTTGATTTACCAATTCACTTGCTGCTAATAAAGGCTCTTCAGTTTCATTTGGAGCAGAACTGTGTCCCCCTCCTCCTTTAAACTTTAACCAAATATTATCGACTGAAGCCATCATAGGACCTGAGTTTATCATTACTTTTCCTGCTTGTATTGGTGACCATACATGAATACCAAAAACAGCATCAACTTCATTTAAGATACCTGATTTTTTCATTAATTTAGCCCCACAACCTCGTTCTTCATCAGGTTGAAATAGAAATATTATTCTGCCCTTTATTTCCTCTTTATATTCACTTAATACATGTGCTGCACCTAATAACATAGCAATATGGGCATCATGTCCGCAGGCATGCATCTTGCCTTCATTTCTTGAACGAAAATCTTGTTGCTTAGGTAAGTGATCCTCATCATTACTTTCAATCACTTTTAATGCATCCATATCTGATCTCAATAAAACTGTTTCCCCTTTTTTGGAACCTTCCAATATACCTAATAATCCAGTTGGACCATGGCTATCTTGAATCTTTTCTCCTAATTTATCTAGTTCTTCTTTTATATCAACTCTGTTATATAAATTATCTTTAACTGGTATATCTAATTTATTTAATTCTTCTTTAATAAGTTTACTGGTTTCATGTTCCGCTAAACCCAGTTCTGGATTCCGATGAATTTTTCTTCTTAGTTTAATTATTTTTTCTTCAATTTCTTCTGCTTTTGTATTTATTTTATTAACTAAACTTTCATTTAAACCCATCATCACTCACTCCAGTTATTAAATTGGTATGGGGTTATTCGAATTTTTCAAATATTTTTAATTTTCAAACCCCACACCATATGTTTTTAATTTAAACTATTCAATATCTCTGTTGAAACTATTACTCAAATTATCATCTAATTGACCATCACTACCAAAGAATTCTTTGGTAAGTCTTTTTACATCTCCAATAAAGTAGGTAATTACAATAGCATTTATAGCTACAGTTAATGCCATAAATAGATCAAATATACCCCAGACCTGCTTTAATCCTCCTACAGCTCCAACAACTAGACCAATAATAAATACATATCTAAAGGGTTTGATTATTTTCTCGCCAAATACATATTGGGCACCGGTTTCAGCATAATATTCTGCTACTAAGATAGTGGTATATGCAAAAAATGCTGTAGACAATGTTACTATTAAATCACCCGGGCCTGGAAGTCCCTGACCAAATGAAAGTGCCGTAAGACTTGCTCCAACTTCTCCACTGGCCAATGTTCCTGTAACCATTATGACTAAAGCTGTCATTGTACACATTATTATTGTATCTACAAAGACCTCAAATATTCCCCAGATCCCCTGACGTGCAGGATGATCAGTTTGGGCAGTTGCATGAGCCATTGGTGATGTACCCATACCTGCTTCATTAGAAAATACTCCTCTAGAAAAGCCATGACGAATAACCATCATTACAGTAGCTCCCGCGAAACCACCTGTAGCGGCCATTCCATTAAAAGCGGAAGAAACAATTTGACTTAATGCTTGTGGTATTACATTATAGTGAGTAATTAGAATAACCAAGGCTCCTAGAAAATATACTACAGCCATTATAGGAACAATCTTTTCAGCCACTTTACCTATTCTTTTGATTCCACCAATTATTACAATGCCTGCTAAAATTGCTACAACTATCCCTACAATTAAATTATTCCAACCAAATGATAGATTCAATACATCAGCAAGAGCATTGGATTGAACAGCTCCTCCTATTGTAAACTGGATAAAGAAGAGGAAACTCCAAAACATTGCTAACCATTTCCAACCACTTCCCAGTCCATTTGTAACTACATACATGAATCCACCGCGATATACTCCTGAAGAATCTTTTTCTCTATAAAAAATCCCAAGCACTATTTCAGCATATTTTACAATTGCTGCCAACAAAGCCACTATCCACATCCAAAATACTGCTCCAGGACCACCAAGACCAACTGCTACTCCAACACCAGCTATATTTCCTGTACCTAAGGTACCTGCCAAAGCAGAAGAAACAGCTTGAATAGGTGTTAAAGTTCCTTCACCTGATGATTTAGTCGTAAATATTTTCCCAAATGTATTTTTCATTATAAAACCGAATCTTTTAAATTGAACAAATTTTAAACCAAATGAATAAATTATTGAAACAATTGTCAAAATTCCAACTAAAGGCCATCCCCACATCCAACCAGCGAATGATACTAAAGGATCCATAATCGTTGCCATAAACTTATTAATCCTCCCTAATTAGTTTTTGATAATTGAGATAAATTCTTCATTTGAAATATTTGTTCCTGTTAATAAAATAGCTGATTTTTGCTTTGAAACATCTACCTTTTCGCTAAGTATTGCAGCTATGCCAACTGCGGCCGCACCTTCTAAGATGAAATGTTCCTCATAAAACGCATGTTTCATCGCTTCTTTTATTTCTTTTTCTGAGACTAATATAACCTCATCAACATATTTTTCTACCATTTCAAATGTATATTTATTATCAAGTAAGATGCCGCCTTGTAAACTGTCTGCCAGACTTTCAGCTTCCTTTATCTGTACTGGCTTTCCTTTTTTTAAACTTTCATACATTGCTGCACCGTTTTTCATACTAATGCCATAAACTTTACAGTCTGGATTTATAGATTTTACAGCATAAGCTATACCACTTATTAATCCACCCCCACTTAACGGAACAATTATATTATCAAGTTTAGGAATTTTTTCTATTATCTCTAAACCAATTGTACCCTGGCCGCAGATAATATGTTTATGGTCAAAGGGAGGTACTACAGCTCTATTTTCACTTTGGGAAAGTTGATTTGCCTTTTCTTGAGCTTCATCCTGACTGTCACCATATACTACTACCTGCCCACCAGAATTTTTAATACCGTCAATTTTGTTTTGAGGTACATTTTTTGACAAACAAATCTTTGCATCTGTACCCAGCTTTTGAGCTACATGAGCAGTAGCTCGTCCATGGTTACCAGTTGAATAAGTAGTTAGACCACTTCTTAATTTTTCTTTAGTTAAATGCATAGCAAAGTTAGCTGCTCCCCTAACTTTAAAACTTCTGGTATCCTGTAAAAATTCTAATTTATAATATATGTCAGAATTGGTTGTTTTTGATAAGTCTTGTGCTTTATATAATGGAGTTTCTCTTGCAATCGAGTAAATTAATTTTTTAGCTTCAAAAATATCAGTCATATTTATATCCTGACTCATCAATATAGCCTCCCTTTGAACTTTATAAATTATTCATGAGCTCTTACATCTATTTCTACATCAAGGCCTGCATCTAAGCCCTTAACAGCCATTGCTATTCGTGCTGGCGGAATCTCTTGGTCAAAGAATTCTGCATATACTTTATCCATTTCATTTTTATCCTTCATATTAGAAATATATACATTTACTTTTAATACTTTGTCCATTCCCGAACCGGCTTCTTCTAAAATATTTTTGATGTTTGTAAGTATTAATCTTGTCTGCTCACCTACAGATCCATAAACGGGTTTACCTGTTTCAACATCATCAGCAGTTTGGCCTGATACAAAGATCAACCCATTATATTTAACTGCTTGAGAATAATTACCAGGTTCAGGAGCTTTTTTAGTATAAATTTCCTCTTTTTTCATGCTTATAAACCTCCAATATTTTTAATGAATCAAATTGTAGATTGTCAATTGTCGACTTTTGAGTATATTTTTAAATTTCTTACACCACCTCAGATAAGGTCTTGATATGATCTATAACTGCCTCTTTTGTCTTTTTTACACTTTCTTCTTTTAAACATTTTAGGATATCCTTGTGTTTTAAACTAGCTTCTTTTAAGTTTTCTTCTTTTTTTGCATCTATAATCATCGCCAATTGAAGTTGATAATATAAGGTAGTAAGAATTCTATTTGTCCATTTACTGTTGGACTTACTCCAAAGATAACTGTGAAATTTCATGTCCCTTTTATTTACCAACATAATTTTTTCGTTTTTATCTTTATCGCTTTCTGCAATTTTTACCATTTCTTCTACAAGTTCTTCCAGATATTCATAGTCTTTTTCTTCTAATAATTCTTCCTCAATTAGAATTTTAAATACTCTTTCTTCTAACATTACTCTAATATCAAAAAGTTCTTGGATTTCATCCTGGTTAAATTCTACTACAAAAGTACCTTTACGTGGGACATTTTCCACTAATCCTTGGCTTTCCAATTCTTTGATTGCTTCTCTTACAGGAGCCCTGCTAATATCCAGTTCGTCTGCCACATTAGTTTCAACTATTCTATCCCCACCAACATAGTTTTCTAAAAATATCTGTTCTTTTAAATAATCTACAACCTCACTTTTCAGACTCTTATGAGAAAATCTGCTTTCTAAATTCATCTTAAACCCTCCATTTAAGCTGATATCTATTGTTAATATTTAAGCCTTTTTAACTTCCTTATATTTTTACTTTCTTTACAATCATTTTCGTTCCTGCATATTATATAATATCAGCTTAAAGTTAAATACTTAAATTTTATTTACTAAATAATTTGTGAGGGAAGTTATAAAGCTCTTCACATCCGTCTTCAGTAATTCTAATAGCAGAACTCATTTCAAAGCCAATTTCATCCTGCCAAATAATTGGAATCAAGTGGAAAGTCATATTTTTCTTCAATACAGTTTTATCGTGAGGTCTCATACTGGCAGTCTGTTCTCCCCAGTCAGGAGGATAATTCAAACCAAATGAATAACCTAATCTTGATGCATCTACAAGATTACCTTTTGCTATTGACTTTCTCCATTTTTCTTCAACCGCTTCACAAGTCACACCTGGTTTAATATAATCAAGTGTTTCTTCTAAACCTTCAACTACAAAATCTGTAATTTCTTGCATTCTTTTTGGAGGTTCACCTAAATATACTGTTCTTGCAATTGGAGCATGGTATCTATTATAACAACCAGACAACTCTAAAATAACAGGTTCATTCTTTTTATATTTTCTTTCTGACCAAGTTAGGTGTGGAGCATCTATTCCATCACCAGCTGGCATAAGTGGTACTATTGCTGGGTAATCCCCCCCAATTTTATCTGTACCAGTAATCTGGGCTTTAGAAATTTCAGCAGCAACATCACATTCTCTTTTTCCTACTTCTAGTTGGTCAATCCCAGTCTGCATAACTTTTTCTGCTATTTTGCCTGCTTTTTTCATCATTTCAATCTCTGGATCTGATTTTATCTGTCTAACCATTGCCACTAAAAGATCTGCATCTATAAAATTGGCTTTAGGAAATCTTTTATTTAGTATTTCATATGTTTTATGAGTAAAATAGAATTGATCCATTTCTAATCCAATATTTTTATCTCCCCAACCCTTTTCTTCAATAACATCTGCTATAAAGTCAACAGGATGCTTACCAATCGGAGAATGAACATAATCATCAGCGTAGTTTCTAATATTATCAGATTTAAGATATGTAGTAACCTTAGCTGCATTGGCATCCATATTTCTACCTATCCAGACTGGTTCCTCTTGATCCAAAGAAACTAACACACACTGATGTACATAAAAGGACCAACCATCATATCCTGTTAGATAATTCATATTTGCAGGATGAGAAGCCATCATTACATCAATACCCTTTTCCTGCATTCTCTTTTTTGTTTTTTCAACTCTCTTCTTATATTCTTTTTCACTAAATAACAACTTATTACCCCTCCCCTTTTTAAATTAGACCCAACCTCTCATTTTCACAGCTTGTGTTACTTTTCTTAGTGCAACTATCCAGGCACCAAGACGGGTTGTAGTATCAAACTCTTCTGCTGTATCGCGAGCATTAAAATATGCATTGAGAATCTGTTTGTTCAATCTCTTCTCTACTTTTTCTAAATCCCAATAATCATCTGTTATACCTTGAATTCTTTCATAATGACATACAATTGCGCCTCCGGCATTTGCTACAACATCTGGAATAACTTTAATTCCATTTTCTTTAAGAATATTTTCTGCATCAGGAGTTATAGGACCATTAGCAGCCTCTATAATCATCTTAGCATTAATATTACCTGCATTATTTTTATTAATAACATTTTGTACTGCTGCAGGAATTAGCAATCCACACTCCAATTCTAAGAGTTTTTCATTGCTAATATTCTCTGCTTTAGTGTAACCATCTAAGTTCTGATTTTTTTCTACGTATTCCTGCATTTCTGGTATATCTAAACCTTTTTTATTATAAAATCCTCCACTAATATCACTAACAGCTGTTATAGTTGCTCCTAAATCATACAAGTAACGAGCTATAGTTGCTCCAACCTGACCAAAACCTTGAATGACAACTTCTTCTTCTTTTAGATCAATATTATTATCTTTACAGGCTTCTTGAGTAACATAAAAGATACCTAAACCTGTAGCCTCAGCACTACCTACTGTCCCTCCCATAATATTTGGTTTATCATTTATGGCAGGTGGATTGTGTTCACCAGTGATCTGTTCATATTCATCAAGCATCCAGGACTGAGTTCGATAATCAGTTCCAATATCTGCACCCGGAATATCAATCTTTGGACCTTTGGGTTTTAAGTTTCTTATAAATCCTCTAGTCAGTCTTTCTAATTCCCAATCACTTAATTCTGAAGGGTCTACTTTAATACCACCCTTGCCACCACCGGCTGGAACATCAGATACAGCATGCTTGATGGTCATAAATAAGGCAAGAGCTTTAACTTCATCAATGTGTAAATTAGGAACAAATCTTGTTCCATCTCTTGTAGGACCCAAGGCATCATTATAATGTACCCGATAAGCTTCAAATAATCTAAAACTCCCATCATCCATTTTTAAAGGAATTGAAAAATCAATTATTCTTTTTGGCCTTGAAAGTAAATTCATTACATTGGGATCAATCCCAGCTAATTCCCCAGCTTTATTTAAAGAATCTAATGCAGAATTAAAAACATTATCCATTTATTTCTACCTCCATATAGTCAGTTTAATCTTTACTAATTAAATGTTTTTAAAGTATATTTTATATGATTTTAATAGATACCAGCTGATTTAACAGCTGGCATCTTTTTTAAATTAAACTTGCGGTATTGAAAGATCTTCTTTATAGTCATTAGTAACTAAATCATATTCAGAACGGTCTAACCATTCTAAAATAATTTGAGCTAATTTTACTCTTTCTTTTGCTAAATTATCACCAAAGTCAGGATTTCTAGCATCTGCCCAGGTATTATATAATTCTGCTTCAGATGGACCGGGCTCTATTTTAAAGTAAACCGGAGCTGATATTCTAGCTATTTCAGCAGATTCATGATAACGCTGGAATCCACCCATCGATTCTACTAAACTCATATAAACATCAAGTGGTATATCAACACCACCCTGTCTTATTGAGGACAGCATAGGTAACGTCATATCTGCAAGCGGGTTAAAACTATCTGCTCCTAAATCCTGTAATAACTTACCACCAAAAGCAGTCCCATGGCCAGCAAAAACGGATACTTTAAATTTAACATCTTTGGGAAGTACTCCATCTTCTCTTAATTTATTTAATAGATTTAGCATACCCTCATCAGTTACTAAAAAGCCGCGAATACCAGCATCAATACAACGTTGAATTTCACGCAAATAATTATATACCATATCGTGACCTCTTAATCTCATGCCAGATACATAACCCTCTTCAGTTACATATTGTCTTCCTTGATCCCATCCTCTATTAGCAGAAGGATTGACCAATAATTCTAAATCGTGCTCTGCACCTACGGCAGCAAATTCTTTTAGTTCAGCATCATCTAAAAGTGTTGCTCCTCTTACTAAAGAAATTACTCTATGAATTGTTACATTTCTTTTTTCTGCTTCTTTTACCATATTTTTAAGATTTGATACAGACTCAATCCCAGATATTTCTATACGACAATGTGCTCCACCATCAAATCTTAGCTCAGAATCTGGTAAATCAAATCTTTCTCTAAGTGAAAAAGGCGTTTCTTTTTCTAAGTATTTTTTAATGTCTTTAAATGCCATTCTTTATTCCCCCTATTTATTCAAATTCAGCGAACAGTTTATCAAACTCTTCTTTACTATCTTTTGCATGATATACATGATCATCTGTTGGAAATTTACCTTCTTTAACATCTTCAATATATTCTTCAAAAGCTTCAATCTCTATTTCTGCCACATTTGCATACTGTTTTACAAATTTAGGTGTAAAGGCTTGGAACATACCTAACATATCACCACAAATTAATAATTGACCATCACATGGTAAGCCAGCCCCAATTGAATAAACTGGTATATCTAATTTTTCAGTAATGAATTCTGTAACTTCAGGTGGAACTGCTTCCAATAATAATGCCTGTGCCCCTGATTCTTGAACTGAAACAGCGTCTTTAATTAAGTCACGTGCACTATCTACAGTAAGCCCCTGAGCTTTAAATCCACCAAGTTGTCCAGAACTTTGAGGAGTTAGTCCGATATGACCAAATACAACTATACCAGCATCACTTATTGCTTCAATTTTGCTAGAAACTCTTCTACCACCTTCTAATTTAATTGCATCCATATCTGCTTCTTTTAAAAATCTAGCAGCATTTTCTACGGCTTTTTCATCGGAAACTTGATAAGATCCAAAAGGCATATCTCCTATACAGTATGTGTTAGGAGCACCTCTTCTCACATCTTGACTATGTGCAATACAGTCTTCCATAGTAACTGGAACTGTACCTTTATATCCTTTGACTACCATTCCAAGAGAATCTCCCACTAAGATCATATCCATTCCTGCTTTTTCAGCAAACTGTGCAGTTGGAAAATCATATGCTGTAATCCAAGCAACCTTTTCATCATTTTCTTTCATTTCATAAAAATCTAAAATACTTTTCTTTTTAGCCAATGCAATACCTCCTTATTAATTATGTTTAATATATGGGAAACAAATTAATATATATTAATCAACTAATTTATCACCACCCATAAAATATTTGACCACTTTATTAACTCTGTCGATTGTCGACAATACACACTATATAATTTATTCAATGCCAAATTAATAATTCCTTTTTAATTTATTAAATAATTATAATTTTCAGAATTCTAAAAAAATAGGTTAGAACAAACGAGGAACTCTCATTACTGTTATACCATTTTTGAGAAATTTTTCTCATGATATTTTCATCTTATTTTTTTTCTTTCATTAACACTGAGTACCACTAAAACCGCCCCACCAAGTACTAAAATTGCACCAAAAATTTGAAAATAATTTAAAATATCATTAAAAAATATTATGGATAATACAATAGTTACAACCGGTTCTATCATGCTTAGAACCGAAACAGAAGTTGGACTAGTTAGTTTTATTCCCTGAAAAAAAGCCAAAAATCCTAGCATAGATACCACTGAAATACCAAAAATAGGAAACCAGGTACGCAATGAAAATGAAAATTGAATATTGTTTGTTCCCATCCCTACTACTAAAAAAGATAATGCGGCAAATAAACATACCATTGCTATCGTAGTAAGAAGTGGCACATCTTTTAAAATATAATCCCCATACAAAGTATATACTGAATAAAATACTGAGGCACCAAATGCGAAGATTAAGCCAAGCATCACTATATTACCATCAGTTTGACCAAGCACAAAGTTCAAACCTATAAATGAAATAATTATAGCTACTACTACTTTTTTTGTTAACTTCATACCCATAAAAAAAGAAATTATAGCAATTATAAATGGATAGGTATAAAAAATCAATACAGCTAGAGAAGCTGGTATATATCTAATCGCTGAAAAATAACAAAAACTAAAAATCGAATAAAAAATACCTCCCATTATAAATATTTTGATTATTTGTTTAATATCAAGAATAATTTCTTTATTAGTGATATAAATATATGCAAATAAAAGTATTGAAGCTAAACTAAATCTTAAAAAAAGCAAAGTATATACGTCAATTCCACCTTCATATGCAAACAAAGCCAAAATTGGCACTATACCAAAACCAATTGCCGATAATAAACCATATGTAGAACCTAATATTTTTTCATCCAAATACATCACCTCTTTTCTATTCTTTTTTATGTATTTTATGAAAATCCTCTTTTTAAATAAATTTAATTTACTGTTTTTCAATTAATTTGTATAATGAAAACAGTATTTTTACTTATTATAAAACACTTATTTTAACTTCATATTTTAAATATTTAAATTGCCTCTTAGTATATAGATACTATTTTTTTCTCTAAAACCATAGAAATGATAAGCAATTTTTGGTATTATGGATAATAAGATATAATATATTCTTTTTAATTATTATAATTATCTCTTAACAGTTTCAAAAAAAAATTATTGGAGTTGAAATCAATGGATCATAATTACTTAAATTATCCTTACGCTTCAAGTCAAATGACTAAGTTTTCCCAAAAAGGTATGGTCGCAACTTCACAACCTCTCGCTGCACAAGCTGGTTTAGATATTTTAAAAAAGGGAGGTAATGCTGTTGATGCAGCCATTGCGACAGCTGCTTGTTTAACTGTAGTCGAACCAACCTCTAATGGAATTGGCGGAGATGCTTTTTCAATTGTCTGGATGAAAGATGAAATATATGGGTTGAATGCAAGTGGACCTTCACCAAAAAATATTTCAATAAATGAAGTGAAAGAACGAGGATTTAATAAAATGCCTAAACGAGGCTGGATACCTGTAACTGTTCCTGGAGCACCCTCTGCATGGGTGAAACTTTCAGAAAGATTTGGTAATTTAAGTTTAGAAGAAGTACTAGAACCAGCTATTAATTATGCTAAAGAGGGTTACCCCCTATCACCTGTTCTAAGTAAAAACTGGAAAAAAGCATATCATGAATTTGAAAATGAACTTACTAAAGAACACTTTTCAAATTGGTTTGAAACCTTTACTATTGATGGTAATCCGCCTAATTGTGGAGATGTGTGGAAATCAAAAGATCATGCAGATACATTACAAAAAATAGCAAAAACTAAAGGGAAAGCTTTCTATAAAGGTGAATTAGCAGAAAAAATAGATCGTTTTTCAAGAAAGTATGACGGATTTTTAAGAAAGGAAGATTTAAGTGCTTACTCACCAGAATGGATAAAACCCCTTAGTGTAAAATATCGGGAGTATGATGTGTGGGAATTACCACCAAATGGACAGGGTTTAGTAGCACTAATGGCCTTAAATATTCTGAAAAACTTTACTTTCAAAAGTAAGGAACGGGTGGAAACCTACCATAAACAAATTGAAGCCTTAAAACTAGCCTTTATAGATGGAAAAAAATATATTACCGATCCCAAAAATATGAAAGTAAGTATTGAAAAACTTCTATCACAAGAGTATGCTATGAATAGAAAAAAAATGATAAATAATAAGCAGGCTATAAAACCTAATCCTATTGAATTTAATAAAAGTGGTACTGTTTATCTCTCTACAGCTGATAAAGAGGGCAATATGGTTTCATTTATTCAAAGTAACTATATGGGTTTTGGTTCTGGTTTAGTGGTCCCAAACACTGGAATTGCATTACAAAATAGAGGACATAGTTTTTCTTTAAATAAAAAAGACCATAATAGCCTAGCACCAAACAAAAAACCATACCATACTATAATCCCTGGTTTTCTTACTAAAAACAAAAAACCGATAGGTCCTTTTGGAGTTATGGGAGGTTATATGCAGCCCCAGGGTCATATACAGGTCTTAATGAACCTAATCGATTTTGCGCTAAATCCGCAAACTGCATTAGATGCTCCAAGATGGCAGTGGATTAAAAATAAAGAGATATTAGTAGAATCAGACTTTCCAAATCATATTGCTAAAGAACTTGCCAGGAAAGGTCATAAAATTAAACTTAAATTAGATTCCGGTAATTTTGGTAGAGGACAAATTATTCTAAAAGATTCAAAAAGAAAAATATATATCGGAGGAACTGAAAAAAGAACAGACGGCCATATAGCCGTCTGGTAAATTTAATCAACAATATATTATTATAAGATAATTTTTTAAGGAGGATTATATAATGATACAAGGAGTCATCTTTTCAATTTTAGCTGGAATTATGGTCTCACTACAAGGAATCTTTAATACCAGAGCTAGTGAGCATATTGGATTATGGCATACAAATGTCTTGGTTCATGGTTCTGGATTTATTTTAGCTTTCATAATTTTAATTGCGGTCAACAAAGTTACTTTTGCAAACATAAAAAATGTTAACCCTTATTATTTAATTGGGGGTATTTTGGGTGTTATAATAGTATTTAGTGTAATGAAAGGAATTACTGCTCTAGGAGCTAGTTATGCAATCACAATACTGATAGTTACTCAAATTCTTGCAAATGCTTTGATTAATTACTTCGGTGTTTTTGGCGAACATGTAATTCATTTTTCTTGGACTCAAATTTTGGGATTAACTTTAATGATTATTGGAATTTTTCTATATCAACTTACATAATTAATTAGTATTGTTACCATTATCTTTTTCTGCCTGTTCAACCGCATCTAGAGTGGAAGAAAGAATTTTGTTTTTCTCAAAAAATAGATTTTCTTCACCTACTAATTGAATTATACCTAAATTCTTTAATATTTCATATTTATTGTCATTTAGGCCTGAAATTAAAATTTCTCCTTCTCTAGATTGAACCGTTTTAATAAATTTCTTCAATTCATTAATTGAGGTGATATCCATATTATCTATATTTCGGACCCTTATAATATAACCATCAGCTGCCTCGGATACATCTTCTAATTTATATTTGAAACTATCTGCTGCACTGAAAGTGAAATCTCCTACCAAATCTAATATAATATATTCATCCTCTTCTATATCTTCAGGTTCAGTTGTTATTATTTTCGAATGAGCATCTTTATCATATTTTAGATGTCCTACATTAGCTTCTGAACTATCCCTCAAAACAGTAATTATTGATAAAAATACTCCAAAATATACTGCATACTCTATACGCGGGGAACTAATTGTTGCTATAAACGTTAATATGAAAATTAAAGTATCAGCTTTAGTAGCATTTAATAATTCTTTAATTTCTTCTGTATCTATCATATTATAAGCTACTACTAATACTAAACCCGCCAAAGCAGAAATAGGAATAAATTTTATGAAAAAGTTAAAAAACAAGATAAATGCTAATATTGATAACGCTGAAATTAATTCAGATATTCTAGTTTTAGCGCCTGATTGATAATTTGCAAATGTATTAGTAAAAGATGCTGAACTTGCAAAACCATTAAAGAATGATAGCCCAAAGTTCATTACTCCTTGACTAATAAATTCTTTATTGATATCCAGTTCTTCATTTGTACGATTAGATATTGATTTTACTACTGCAAGAGTTTGAATCAACCCAACTATTGCTACTGCTAGTCCTTTAGTTGATAAATTGATAATCATTTTAGGATTAAAAGTCGGCAAATTAATATTAAAACGGTTAAAATTTAAACTTCCAACAATTTCAACTTGGTTATTCAAACTAAAAATCATTACAATAATAGTTGTACCAATTACACCTATAAGATAAGAAGGTATTTTATATTTACTCTTTTCCACAAAAATTATCAATATTATAGTCAATAATCCTAATAAAACAGCCCCATAATTTATTGCATCAAAATTTATTATTAAATGATAAATTTCTATATATATATTATAAGTTCTGCCGAAAGTTATACCTATAAAATTCTTCAGCTGGCCCACTCCAATTATTATTGCAGCACCAGTTGTTAAACCAACTATAACCGGGTGAGAAACATACTTTACTAATTTCCCAAATTTAAAAAGCCCCGCTATAATTTGGAAAACACCGACTAATAAGGTTAATAAAATTACTGTTTCAAGATAACTCTCTTCCTGTACAAAACTTAAATTACTAGCAATAGCCATTGCCATCAAATTCGTAGGACCTACAATAATATAGTTTGATCTCCCTGTAATAGTAGATATAATTTTTGATATGATTGAAGTAGTCAATCCATATACTGGATTTAATCCAACTATTAGGGCATAAGCCATATTCTGAGGTACAGATAAGGCAGCTATAGAAATACCTGAAGAAAGATCTTGCTGCAAATATTTCCTCTTATATTCTTTTAAAGTTTTTATTATATTCTTCCCTTTATTATGCATAATACTCACCATTATTTTCTATTTTAGTCAAATATTTTCTCGTATTATACTTAGTTAATATTTGCTATTTAATAACTATCTTTTCTACTATAATTATATATTTCAGATTAAACTTCTGATACCTTTTATTTTTATTTGCTAATGATAAAACTTAAAATTTTATTGTAAATTATAATTTTAAAACATACTTTATATTTGTAGAAAGACAAAAATATACCTTTTGTTATTTCATCAGAATACTAATTATTTTTTCTTCAATATTTAAAACTACTAATGCATAAATATTTATAAAATAACACTAATATAATAAAAGTTAAAAGCCTCTAATGTCTTTCGATATAATTATTATAGAAAAGTCCCTGATGCCATACTCAGACAAAAGGGACTTAACTCCTGAAGAATATATTTAATATGTAAAAATTATTTGATTGATACTATATATTCCGACAATTAAACTCCAAAATTTATATAATATTATTACCTAGGTAGTAGATCCTAAAAATTTTCCTATTAATTCATTAAATTCATGAGGTTTTTCTGCAAAAAGACCATGTGCTGCATTATTAATTATTTTAAATTCAGAATTAGGAATTTCATCTTTGATTATTTTTCCATAATAAGGTGGTTTGAGAATATCTTCTTTACCTGAAATTACTAATGTAGGAACCTTAATATTAGATAGTTCATTTGTAATATCTAATGTTAAAAAATTCTTAGATAGACTTATAAAAGCATCTAACCATTCTTTAGTTACACTTTTTGCAAATTGATCAGCTCTGTTTTCTAACCATTCACCTTTTTCTTCATAAAAACTATTAGAATAAACATAGGGAGCCATTACTTTAAAAAATAGTTTTCCATTATGTGTTTCAGCAGCCATTATCCAAGATTCAATTTTTGCTTTCAATAAAGGTCTGATCTCACTAACAGCAGTACCTAAAACTAAAGAAGAAACTTTCTGAGGATATTGCAATGCAAATTGCATAGCAACTTCCGCCCCATATGAAACTCCAACTACATGGGTCTTATCTATTCCTAATTCTTCTAATAGTTGATAGAAATCATCTGCATGCTGCTCAAATGAATATTTATTTGGCTCTAATGAAGATTGTCCCTGTCCGCAAAAATCGTGTAGTAAAACTTGATAATTTTCTTGAAAATGTGTCTCTTGAGCTTTCCATAAGGCTGTTTGCATTGCTATACCATTTAAAAAGGCAATATTTTCTTCGTTCTCACCATTTATTTCATAATAAATTTCAACATCATTAATTTCTTTTTTTGGCATTTTTACAACCCCCTAGCACTTGTAAGAATATTATAACATATGACTACATAGTTTTCACACTTAACGTTATTTTCAAATGTAATTATTAAAATTGTTCTATAACAAACTGCACTTTAATATAAGAACAATAATATATTTTAACCAATTCTTCCTTTTTTACTGGCAAAAGCTAAAATTGCTCCTAAAGCCATCGATAGGAAAGCTGCGGTAATTATTCTGTATTCTTCTGGAAGTAAAAATACAATAGTATGAGCAGGTATCCAGAAAAATGGTATTGTTTTCAAAACAACAAAAGAAACAAAATGACTCCAACTCACTTCTTCCACAACATTTTTCAGATTAACTTTCTGCTTATTTACTTTAAAATTTAAATCTATATAAGCATCTGTAATAGAATGAAAAGCCATCATTGTGGGGGCAAAAATCATATTCATTAAAAGACTAGTAAAAAATGCCAAAGAAAATCCGGAATTACTACCAGGTAACATATCTTTTGTTAATAATCTGGCAACTCCAGAATTAAATAAATCAAATACTAATACAATAACAACCCCTAAAATTCCCCAAATAAACATTCTATAAAATAATCCTGCTGGTTTTTCCCATTTCTTATTTACAATTCTTAAAGTTAAGAATTCTCCCATCGTGGCTAATATTGCAAATTTTATAAATCCCATTAAATATGGATATGAATTGGTGGAACTTTCAAAAAGATTTCTTGTACTTGGTACAACTAAAAATAATATTATACCAAACAATAATAATGACCATGAAATATCTCCTTTTTTCAAGACTTACCCTCCTGTTAATAAACCTATATTTTAATGTTCCTCTCCATTTTAATATTCTCAATACTAAAATGCAAACAAATTTTCTTTATAATATAATTAACTTTCATTAAATTATTTTGTTCCAAATATTTTAAGTAGTTTTTACTATCTCTGGATAAAAACAAGAGTTTCCTTACCTAATATATTTCATCCATTTACTGTCTATATTATACTTTATTAAAAATATTAGTTAATCAGTTTCCTCATTCTATTTATAGAATTAATAAGAACTTAATTAATATGTCAAAATCTAATATTATAACCTTAATTTTATCTCATTCTGCCTGCTTCCATCTCTAGCACTAGTTGTAAATAATACTATATAATATGCCTTATTTGATATATGACAAACTTCAAAATCATATTTTCCCCAACTAGGAGCACCTATTGCTGCTGTCGTAACACCTTTATTTAAAGTTTGTCCATTTTTTGTTATAACTTCATAATTTAAGGTAGCTTCAAAAACTCTAGCAACTCCTGATACATGAACTCCTATCTTAGTTTTATTAAATTGCATAACTTTTATAGAATTATTCTTTTTAATAATCTTTGGGGTTAATAATACTTCACTAGGTATTATTTTATTTGGATTACTAATCTTATTGTAAGCTATTATATCCTGTGAAGTCAGGTTATTTTTTTGACTAATTTCCCAAATAGTATCACCAGGTTGAACAACATAATAATTTAAGTCTTCATTAATCTTTATATTAACTTTAGATCCAATTTCTAAATTCTTAGGTTTAAGACTACTATTTAACTCCTTTAACTTAGTTAAATCAATATTGAATAGCCGTGAAATATCATATAAAGTATCGCCTTTTCTTATAATATATTGAAAATTATTGTTTTGTTCATCAAAATATATCCTTCCAGGGTTCGTTGCCTGAACTGATACAGAAAATATACATAATATAACTATCCACAAGATGATTTTCACTTTCATATTAATATTTCACTTCCTTTTCTCACTTGAATTATATTCCCCATTACTCAAAATCAAATAAATAATTGTTATTAATCGATAATTCAAAAATATTACAAAATATTTTTAGTAACATTTTATATTTACAATTGTCGATTCATTTAAAAAATATTTGAAAAATCTTTTCTCGTTTAGTCATAAAACATTTCGTAAAAATTGTTTAAATAATATTTCCTAATAGCTTATCTGCTAATTTTATTTTAATATATTTATAAAAAAATATAAATGATTATCTATTATTGTTAAAATGTTACTACTAATTAATGTTTCTTTTATTTTAAAAAATTAAATAAGTTACGGAAATGGTTTACCCTAGATGAGGGATAATATCTTATGAAAAAGCATCAGAGTTGGAAGGAAAATAATTTTAATGATTTTATGTAAAATATAATTAATCTAAAGAATAAACTCTTATACCTTGACTTCCACTCTAAAAATATCAAAAAAAAAAGACCAGCATCTCTGCTGGTCCATAACGGAGGATTTAAATGAATTCAAAATTATTCACTTGCAAATAATTCCCTATATCCTGTTGCAAAATAAGTATTCTCACTCTTAGTTGACTCTACATTTACTTTTTGCAGATGTTGATTATAACTATTAGCCCATACCTTCATATCTTCTTGACCATAAGGTTGCTGAAATCCTTCAGGTTTGAAGCCAACAAATATATGAGCTGTATTATTAATTTCTATATTTTCTAAATTAATATTAGCAGATAATTTGTTTTCATCCACCTCTACTTCAATAGGATTACTATAACCCGATGGATTTATTAATATTTTTTCCATTGGATAAGCTGCATTAACTGTTATATCTATATCTGAACCATCTTCATTACCCTCATTTTTAATTAATACAGTGCTCCATAAATAATTACTTTCTTTCACATTCTTTTCAGTATCTACATTTTCTACATCTCTATATCCCCCAACAAATCTTTCCGGGCCACCCGGTACATAAGTAATATCATAATTAGGTCTCAAAACAATATTCTTATTTTCCTTTGCAGTATTTTGGACTCCATTTATTGAAAATACTACCCAAGCTAAAAATAAAATAATTAATCCTATTTTGATGTAATTAAAAATTTTCCCTTTTTTAGTTTGTCCATTATTTGCCATTATATCCCTCCTGAAATATTTTTGAATATCATTACTTAAAATTATTATAAACAAAATATAAACAAAAATCAAATTTTATGTAAATTATTTAATGATAAATGTCTAAATATACGGAATATAAAGGAATTTCTATACTTTTTTAGAATAAATAAAGTATAAACAATATATAAATGAAAGGAGTATGCTATGAATCTTAATGATAAAAAATTTCTCCTTATTGAAGATGATGAAAATATATTTGAACTTATTGCTGCTATGTTAGAAACATATAATACTGAAATTGTCTTTCGAGCCGATGGAAAATCTGGTTATAATGAAGCCCTTAATGAAGACTATGATCTTATCCTTTTAGATATAATGCTACCTAAAATGGATGGATGGGAAGTATGTAAACAATTAAAGGAAAAAGGTGTTAATACCCCAATAATTATGTTAACAGCAAAAGTAGAGGAAACAGATAAAGTCCTAGGACTAGAAATGGGAGCTGATGATTATGTAACAAAACCTTTTTCCCCTCGTGAATTAAGAGCAAGAATAAAAGCGGTATTAAGAAGATTTGAAAAAACCAAAAAAATCAATGAAAATAATAATTCAAATAAGTATACATTCCCTGAAATAAATCTTGTAATCAACTATAAAGGGAAATCAATTGTATATAACGGTATAAATATAAATTTAGCCCCAAAAGAATTTGAATTATTCACCTTTTTAGCTCAAAATCAAGAAACTGCTTTTACTAGAAAAGAATTGATGGAACAAGTTTGGGGTGAAAATCATAGTAAAGAAATGAGAACAATCGACGAACATATTAAACGAATTAGAAGAAAATTAAAAAATAACGGTATGGAAAATACCCCCCTAAAAACAGTCTGGGGAACTGGCTATAAATTTGAAATAGAGGGATAATATTATGAAATTTGGAACAGGTAGTTTTTTCTCACGCCTTTTAGGTTACAACATAATAATTATATTCATTACTTTATTAAGTATCAGTTTAGCTTTTGGTTATCTCATACAAAACTATTACTATGGCTTAAGAGAATGGAAAACAACCAATAGTGGGCATAGAATCTCAGAAGTTATCAATGAATATATTGAAGGCGAAAACTTAAGCAAGATAAATAGAGAGGAAAGCAAAAAACGATTAAATACTATTTCTAAGACTACAGATATGGAAATCGGTATAATAAATTATGAAGGCCAGTTTGTATTAAACTCCTCTAACTTTAAAAGTTTTAACCTTGAAATTGAAGACAAATCTATTAAAGAAGTTTTGAAAGGTAACCAGATTACACGTAAAATAAAAGGACCTGAAAAGAATCATCTACTGATGATCTTTCCACTTTTTAAAGACCCCTTAAACCAAGCTGAAGACGTTAAAATTGATACAACTAATCAGAATCGCTTTGAAGTAATTGGAGGGATAGTGTTAGAAACAAAATTGGATAATATCACGACCACTATCTTTGATATCTTAAAATTAATCTTCTATTCTTCTATTATCGGTTTGATAATAGCTGTTGTATTAAGTGTAAAATTCAGCAAAAATATAGTCAAACCTATCAACAATCTACAGAATGCTGCTCAAAATATTTCAAATGGTAAATATACCACAGTAAAAGAAACTAATATGAACACTAAAGAAATAAAGAACTTAGTTAATACTTTTAACTATGCTGTTGAAGAAATTGAAAATCATCTAATGAAGAAAAAAAGGTTAGAAAAAGTGAGAAAAAAATATATATCTGACATATCTCACGAATTTAGATCTCCATTAGCTTCTATTAAGGGATTTATTGAAATTATTGATGAACAAGATCTTAATAAAAAAAAATTAAAAAAATATACCAATATATTAAAAAAAGAAGCTGAATATTTAAATTATTTAGTAGAAGAATTACTTATACTTGGTCAATTAGATTCAGAAGGTTTCACTATAAAAAGAAAAAAAGTGAAATTAATAGATATAATTAATTTTGCACTTGATTCAAAACAAAAAGAAATTAAGGAAAAAAATCTTACCATCCAAAAAAAATTGGAAGATAAGAAATTAAAAATTAATGTAGATCCAAATAAATTTAAAGAAGTTTTTTTAAACTTAATAGAAAATGCTGTAAATTATTCCCCGGAAGGTAAAAAAGTGCAAATTTCATCTACCAATTCATATGATGAAAATGAAAATCTAAATGAAGTTAAAATTTCAATTAGTGATCAAGGTGAGGGAATACCTGAAGATGAAAAAAACAATATTTGGAAGCGGTTTTATAAATTAGATAAGGCAAGAACCAGAAATGACAAGAAAAGTAGTGGTCTGGGTTTATCCATTGTAAAAGAAATCGTCGAAAAGCATGGAGCAAAAATAATAGTTGAAAACAACAAAAACAAAGGTTGCTCATTTATTATAACTTTAAAAAATGAAAATTTATAAACTGTAACCTTTTTTATCATAAGACTAAACCTAGTCCCTATTGAATCTAAATAAACTTACTACCTCCAAAAAAATATAGCCATTTGTACGATTTTTAAGCAAAATAGTAACTATAATAAATTATTAGCAAAATTTGAGTAGAGTTTAGTTGAAACCACCCAAATAACTTTAGCTCTATTATTTAATTGCGGGCAAGACAGAAAAACGAACCACAACACCTTTCAGCATATAGCTTTATTATTAATGTGTTATTCCAAAAGGTCGTTTATCACAAAATACTTTTAAGAGATACTTTAACTTTCTGATATTGTGAATAGATTTTTTAAAAATATTAGAAGAATTCTATTTGATTAATATTTGCATTTTGTTTAAATTTCATTTAATATTAGTGATAGATTGAAATATGACTCTAATATTTTTTTATAAATTTCTTTTTATAAATAACTGTGTGTATTATAAATAATTAGAAATTTTGTTTAATTTTAGGAAAGGAGTATTTAGCTATTAACAAATGAATCTTAACCAATCATTAGATAAATTAGTGGAAAATTTAAATTATAAAATGGTAATAAATTATCAAAATCAACATATTGAAAATATAACCAATAATACTAAAAAAATTAAAAAACAATCTTTGTTTGTTGCTATAAATGGTTTTAACCATGATGGCCACCAATTTATTCAAGAAGCGATTGGAAATGGGGCTAATGTCATTGTAGGCGAAAAAGAAATAAAATTATTAAATATTCCATCTAATATTACTTATATCAAAGTCAATTCTTCCAGAAAAGCTTATGCAGCATTAAATGCTTGTTATTTTAATTATCCAGCCAATAATATGAAAATAATTGGTATAACAGGATCTGCTGGCAAAACAACAACTACTTTTATGCTAGACAGTATCTTATCCAAGCAAAACAAAAAAACAGGGTTAATAAGTACCTTATACACCAAAATTGGAGACAACTTATATAAAAACCCTAATAAATGCACTACTCCTAAAGCATCATTTTTACAAAGTAAATTAGCCGAAATGAATAAAAATAATATTCAACATGTTCCTATGGAAGTATCATCTCATTCCCTTAAATTAAATCGAGTACATGGAATAAATTATGATCTTGCTATATTCACAAACTTATCTTATGACCATATGAATTTTCATGATAACATTAATGACTATTTTCAAAGCAAAGCAAAATTATTTGATGTATTGAACAAAAATGGAATAGGTATTGTAAATATTGATGACAAGTATGGAAAAAAAATTAAAAAAAACAATAATTGTTATTCTTATGGTTTAAAATCAAACAATGCAATAATAAAGGGAAAAGATTTAAAAATAGGGAGAAATAAATTAAAATTTATTATAGATATTAAAAACAAAATCAAAACACTCAATAATAAGATAATCTCACCTCAAAAGGTTGAAATTGTTTTACCAATTATTGGCTATCAAAATGTTTATAATGGGTTAGCTGCTTTTACCACAGGCCTATTACTCGACATTCCATTGGAAAATATAAAACAAGGATTAGAAAATTTCAAAGGTGTTAACCGAAGAATGGAAGTCATTTATGATAAGGAATTTATGATAATTGATGATTTTGCTCATAATCCGATCAGTATAGAAACAACTTTCAAGTCTATAAGCCATTTAAATTATAACAATCTATTAATTATTCACTTTTTAAAAGGTAACCGTGGCATAAAAGCAAATGTTATTAATGCTAAAATTTTTAATAAGTGGAAAAATAAATTGAGAATAAATAAAATCATTACTACAAAAGCCCAAAATAATGTCAGTGAAAAAAATAAAGTCTTAGAAAAAGAAAAACACTCTTTTACTAAACACATTAATAAATCTGAAATCAACTATGAAAATTTTTCACAGTTAAAACCCGCAATTGAACATGCATTGAGTATAACAAAAAGTAATGACTTGTTATTACTACTGGGAGGACCAGGTCTATCAAATGCAAAAAATATAATTCATAAAATATTAGAATAATAATTACAGGTTTTTCGTTCCTTTAATTCGTACAAAATTATTTTAGTTGCCTAAATAACAAAGTTTTACTTTAAGTTTAAAACAATTTAAATCTTGATAACCATAAGAAGTTCTTTTTATTCCTTTGTTTTATTGTTCATCTGCTCTAATATTAAATTAAGAATTAAATTTAACAATTAACTAAAAATTCCAATCAAGTATCCATCTAATTTCTTAGTAAATTATTTGAGATGGACAAAATTTATATCATTAAGTTTGTTAATATATTTACCTACGACTTTTTTCATTCTTTTAAATTTGATACACTCATATAGCTCTTTAAGTTTATCCCACATTTTGCAGATTAAGGGTTTTTCATTTGTTAATTATAGAAAACCTTATCCCCTCACCTTTTTTAAAAAATTAAAAATGAACAGGAAAGGTCAAATATCCTCATTACTTTTCTATAATAATTTTGGACAGTTTAGTAACCAAAATATTTTTTATTACGCACTAAATACAAAAATCCACCTATCACAGCTTAAACAACGATTATAGATGGCGGAAATAAAAAGGTTGGAACCTCTGCCCTCTTGACTACCAATCAAATTTTGCTATATTACTATATACCCATATATCCCTTCAAAACAACAATATAAACCATAGTTATAAATTTCTATTTATCAGAATCATGCCCCTTTTATCAATTTTTCGGCACTCGTTGGGCACTGGATTATTATAATTTCGGTAAAGTAATCCTAGGCTAAAAATACAATCTCAATCTAAAAAGTTCAAAACTAGGTGAGGTCAGACTCGTATGGGGTCCAATCCATTTTCGGAACGACCTAAATAAAAATGATTAAAGCCCCTCAAGCTATGAGAGGCTTTTTGTATATATAAGCAAATTATGCATCTCTGTAAATTTTCTGGAAATTATTTTAAATCTAATAATTGATTGCAAAACAAAAACAAACACTTCAAACTGAATAAATTTATTAAATATCTAACTAAATAACTTCACATGATAAAAAATATAAAAATAGACAGGCA
>Ga0207714_1000531_pt1 | contig 26043 bp, 28 predicted proteins | sample PonA232FremontCA_2_FD_187270 | JGI IMG/M metagenome (GOLD analysis project Ga0207714, IMG submission 187270) | Marine sediment microbial community from Fremont, CA, USA - Pond A23 Sediment 2 (SPAdes) | ecosystem: Environmental > Aquatic > Marine > Unclassified | place: USA: Fremont, California...
CGTTGAGGTGGTGGGTGCCGCCCTCGTCCTGGTAGCCGGAGTCGCCGCGCACGCGCTGGTCGCCGCCGGAGCAGAAGGCCAGGTCGCCGTAGCCGGTGAGGATGATGACGCCGATCTCCTGGTCGAAGCGGGCGTCGGCCACGGCCTGCTGCATCTCCAGCACGGTGCGCGGGCGGAAGGCGTTGCGCACCTCGGGCCGGTTGATGGTGATCTTCGCGATGCCGTCGGCCTTGTGGTAGTGGACGTCCGTGTAGCCGGCCGAGCAGTCGGTCCAGTCCAGGGCCGGTGCGATGGAGTTGGGGTGCTCTTCGCTCATGGTCAGGGGTGCTCGCCGATGCTGGTGCGGTGGATGATGCCGGCCACCTCCGCGGGGGCCTCGGCGTGGCCGTTATGCCCGACGCCGCCGAGCTTGGCAACCGTCAGCCCGGGGACCTCGGCGGCCAGGGCGTCGGCGATCCCGCAGAACTTGGCGTCGCGGTCGCCGACGATGTAGGTGCGGGGCGCGGGCAGCCGGCGCAGGGCGGGGCGAAGATCCGGCTGCCCCGCCAGGCTGGCGGCGCGCAGGGTGGCGGCCAGCTGCTCCGGCCGATGCCCGGCACGCCGCTGGACCAGGGCCTGGCGCCGCGCCTCGTCCAGGTCGGCGAAGACCGGCTGCCGGTACCAGGCGTCGAGGGACTCGAGCCACGGCCGCGTCTCGATGCGCTGCGCCCAGGCCTCGTCGTGGCGGCGGCGCTCGGCACGGGACGCGTCCTCCTGCAGCCCCGGGTGGGCCCCCTCGAGGATCAGGGCGCCGATCCGGTGCGGATAGCGGTGGGCCAGCGCCAGGGCCAGGCGTCCGCCCAGGGAGTAGCCGACCAGGGCGACGCGCTCCGGCAGCGCCGGTACGAGCCGCTGCCACAGCGCCTCGGCCAGGCCTGGGAGATCGCCGGCCGGTGGCGGTGCGCCGTCGTGGCCGGGCAGCGGCGGCGCCAGGCAGTGCCACTGGGGCGCCAGCGCCTCGGCCACGGGGCGCCACTCCTCGGGGTCGCCGAGGAAGCCGTGGAGGCAGACCGCCGTGGGGCGGTCCGGCGTGCCGGTGGTCAGCCACGCCGGCGCGGTCACGGCTCAGCCGGCCTCCAGCGCCTGGAAGAGGGCGGCGATCTGGCCGCTGCCTCGCCCTGGCGGGCAGGCCGCCTCGATGATGCTGCCGCCGCCCCGGGCGACGGCCTCGGTGTAGGCGGACGCCAGCTCGGCGGCGTCCGTGCAGCGCCGGTACGGCACCCCGAACTGCGCCGCGGTGTCGGCGAAGCCGAGCCCGTGGGGCGTGCGGAAGAGCCGGCGGTAGGCGTCGCCCTCCTGGCGCGCCGGCAGGAGGTCGAAGATACCGCCGCCGTCGTTGTTGAGGACCACGGCGATGCACGGCTGCGCGGCAGCCGCCAGCAGGGCCAGGCTGTTGAGGTCGTGGAGCGCCGCCAGGTCGCCGAGGACGAGGGTGGTCGGGCAGGCCGTGGCGTGGCCGGCGGCGGTGGCGAGCAGGCCGTCGATGCCGCTGGCGCCGCGCTGGGTGAGGCACGGGTTGCCGCCGCCCGGCTCGGCGAAGAGGTCCAGGGCCCGGATGGGCAGGCTGTTGCCGGCGAACAGGGTCATCCCGGCCGGCAGCAGCCGGCTGAGGTGCGCGGCGGCGGCCGGCTCGGCGAACGCCTCCGCGGCGGCGGCACGGCGCCGCTCGCGGACCGCGGCGACGGCCTCGGCCAGGCCGGGCAGGGCGGCCTGGGGGGCGAGCGGCAGGCTCCGGCACAGGGCGGGGATGTCCGCCTGGACCGCGCTGGCCTGCCAGTCCGGGTCCAGGTAGCCGCTGTGGCGGCTGACGAGCCAGCGCCGCGGCGCGTGCTCGGCCAGCCAGGCGGGCAGGCGCCTGCCGGTGAGCCGCCCGCCGAACTGGATCACCTGCCGGGCCCCGGCGCACGCCGCCCGCCCGGCGGGGCTGGCGAGCAGCAGCTCGGGGCTGTCGACCACGCAGGGGTGGGCGCGCAGCCGCAGCTGGCTGCCCAGGTCGGCGAGGATGGGCACGCCGCCGGCCTCGGCGGCGGCGAGGACGGCCTCCGCCTCGTCGGCCTCCAGCTGCCCGGCGACGAACAGCAGCGGCGGCTCCGGGGCGGGCAGGCCCGGGGCGGGGGGTGCGCTGCTGCGCACCGGGGGGCTCGGCCGTGGCGGCGCCTCGGCCGGCTCCTGGCCGCCGTAGAGGGGCTCGCGGAACGGGGCGTTGATGTGGACCGGCCCTGCGTCGGTGGCGGCTGTAGCGGCGCCCAGGGCACGGTCCAGGCGCCCGGCGAGCCAGGCGCCTCCCAGCCGCGCCTCCGGTACCGGCAGGGCCAGCTCGGCGCGGACGTGGGGCCCGAAGATCCCCTCCTGGGGGATGGCCTGGTTGGCGCCGCAGGCGTGGAGCTCCGGCGGGCGGTCGGCGCTGACCGCGATCAGCGGCAGGTGGCTCTGCCAGGCCTCGGCCACCGCCGGGTGGAGGTTGGCCACGGCGGTGCCGGAGGTGGTGATCACCGCTACCGGCCGGCCGTGCGCCCGGATCAGCCCCAGGGCGTAGAAGGCCAGGCCGCGCTCGTCGTAGTGGCTGTGCACCGCCACGTCCAGGCCCTGCTCGGCGCGGTGCGCGGCGGACAGCGCCAGCGGGGCGCTGCGGCTGCCCGGGGCGAGGCACAGGTCGCGGACGCCGTGGGCCCGCAGGCGATCGAGCAGCGCCCCGGCCCGGGCGGCGTTGAGGTCCTCGGTGGCTGTGCCTGTCATCCGTTCACCCGTGGACAGCGGCCAGGAAGGTCTCGATCTTCGCCTCCAGCTCGCGCCACTCGGCCTCGGCCTCGGAGCCCTGGACGACCCCGGCCCCGGAGTAGCACCAGGCCTGCTCCGCGCCCACCAGCGCCGAGCGGATGGCTACCGCCATCTCGGCGCCATCGCCGGTGAGCAGGCCCACCACGCCGCTGTACCAGCCGCGCTGGAAGCCCTCGCGGCGCTGTATCAGCGCCTGGGCCGGCTGCCGGGGGAAGCCGCAGACCGCCGGTGTCGGGTGGAGGGCCTGGAGCAGCTCGAAGTCCCCCACCTCCGGGCGCAGCTCGGCCCGGATGGGGAGCTGGAGGTGCTGGATGCGGTCGAGCTTGAGCACGTCGGCCTCCGCCGGCGCCTCGATGGCCGTGGCCCAGGGCGCCAGCTGGCCGTGGATGTAGCGGGTCACCCAGCCATGCTCGCGGACCAGCTTGGGGTCCTCGCGCAGCGAGGCCGCCAGCTCGGCATCGGCTGCGGGGTCCTCGCCGCGGCGGACGGTGCCGGCGAGCGACTCCGTCTCCACCCGGTGGCCGCTGCGGCGGAAGAGCTGCTCCGGCGAGCACCCCATGAAGATCCGGTCGGCGTGCTCGACGGCGAAGGTGTAGCTGTCGCCGGTGAGGGCCGACCAGCGCCGGAGCGTGGCGAACGCCGGCAGCGGCCGGTCCAGCTGCAGCGTTACCCGGCGCGCGGGCACGGCCTTCTGGATACGGCCCTGCTCGATGTCGTCGAGGAGGGCGGCGATGCGTGCCCGGTGCTCGCTCAGGCCGGGCGTCTCCTGGCGGGCGACGATCCGCGCCGGCTCAGTCGCTGCGGCCGCCTCGGCCGGGCGCAGCGCGTGGAGCAGTGCCAGGAGCCCGGCCCGGTGCCGCCGGAGCTCGTCCCCGTCCTCGGCGTGGAGGTGGGCGGCGAGCTGCTGCCCCTCGGCGGTGGTCTCGAGCGCGATCGCCGGCAGGAGCGCCAGCCCTGCCGGGAAGCCCGCCCACTCCGCCTCGCCGCTGCGGCTGTCGAAGGCGAAGGCGCTCAGCACCGGGGCGCCGGAGGTCCCGGCGAGGTGCTGCGCCCGCTCGAGCAGGGGCCGGTACCCCGGTGCCGTGTCGGCGTCCATCTGCCAGGCCGCGCCCAGGCCGGCGATCTGCCGTGCGCCGTCCCGGTCCTGCCAGTAGCAGCGCCGTGCCAGGGGGTTGGCCTCCAGCCAGGCGAGCGGGTCGCAGGCGGGGATGGGGGCGGTGGTGCGCAGCAGGCCGCGCTCCCCGTCCGGGTACGCCTGTATCCGGTCCATCAGCTCGGCCACGGCGCGACGCCACGCGTCCTCCGCTGCCGCAGCCGGCGCCTCGGGGTCCGGCTTGACCGGGGAGTTGGCACGTTCCGGGCTATGAGGCATGGCTTTCCAGGATGCAGGGGGCGCTCATCCCGCTGCGGTAGAGGCACCCGAGCATGGGCTCTCAGGATACCTGAATGACCTTTCAGGCGCACAATAACGCCCGGTGTCACCTCGCCCTGGCGGCACCAGGCAGGTACAGCGCTTCCCAGTCGCGGCGTAGGGCGCTACCGAGGGGTGCCGTGGTGCTGTCCATGGGGCCCTTCGGGCCACGTTCCGGAGGCGCAGGCGCATGACAGGTCAAGGGTACGGCCTCTGGGCAGGCACGTCACCTCGGGGCAAGCGCGTCACCCAAGAGCGCTTGCCGGGGAGCGCCTCGCGGGAAGGCGCGTTACAGACGCCGGGGTTGGGCTGCGTAGCCCTCGGCGGCTAGAGTAGCCTGCATGGGAGCGGCTACGCAGCCCTGGTCCCGCCCCGTGATCGAGAGAGCGACCGCGTGTCCCGAGCGATTACCCAGGCCGCCGATGGCGACGACCCCCTGCACACCGCGGCCCGGACCGTGGGGCTCGGTACGTGGCAGATCGACCCCCGTACCGAGCATCTCCACCTGTGCGAGCGGGCGTGGGCCCTGTTCGGCCTGCCCGAGGGTGCCCAGCGACCGGCCGCGGAGAGCATGGGCTACTACGCGCCGGAGTATCGCGAGCGCCTCCGCCAGGCCTACGAGGCCTGCCTGGAGAGCGGCACGCCGTACGACCTCGAGTTTGAGGCTGTTACCTACAGCGGCGAGCGCCGCTGGCTGCGGGTTACCGGTGAGCCGGTCTACGATGAGCAAGGGAGTATCGTGGCGGTGCGCGGGGCGCTGCTCGATATCGACGCCTACAAGCGTCGCGAGCTGGCGCTGATCGAGGCCCAGCAGGAGGCGGAGCGCACGGACCGGGCCAAGACGGAGTTCCTCTCGGCGATGAGCCATGAGCTTCGGACCCCGCTCAATGCCATTGTCGGCTTCGCGCAGCTGCTCTGCGCTGACCAGGAAACGGACCCCGCCACCCACAACGAGTACCTGCGCCATATCCTCAGCGCTGGCTGGCACCTGCGTGACCTGGTCGGCGATATCCTCGATCTGGCGCGGATCGAGGCCGGCAGGACGGCGTTGAACCCGGAGGTGGTGCATCTGCCGGACCTGCTCCAGGAGTGCCTGCGCCTGGTCCGCGAGCAGGCCGCCGAGGGCGGTCTGGATCTGCACCTCGAGCCGCCGGGCGACGAGGCGGCCATCAATATCTGGGTCGACCGGCTGCGCGCCAAGCAGGTCGTGCTCAACCTGCTGACCAACGCCATCAAGTACAACCGGTCAGGCGGCAGCATTACCCTTGCCTACGCCCCGGACGCCGACGGCCAGGCCGCCGTGGATGTGCTCGACACGGGGCTGGGCATCGATCCGGAGGGACGCGCGGGGCTGTTCCAGACCTTCGATCGCCTCGGCCAGGAGGCAGGCGGCGTGGAGGGCGTGGGGCTCGGCCTGCCGCTCGCCCGCCGCCTGAGCCGGCTCATGGGCGGCGATCTGTGGCTCGTCGAGAGTACGCCGGGGGCCGGGTCGCGGTTCCGGCTGACGCTGCCGATGGCCTCGGCCGAGGGCTGGGACCGGCACTACGCACCTAGCCTCGATCCCCGGCTGCTCGAGGAGCGGGCGGACGATCCCCCCCCTGCAGCTGCTCGCCGTCGAGGATGACAGCGTCAACATGCTCCTGCTCCGCGGCCTGGTCGCCAAGCGCGACCGGATAACACTGCTCGAGGCCGGCGACGGCCGCGCGGCGCTGGAGCTGGCGCAGCGCCACCGGCCGGACCTGATCCTGCTCGATATGCACCTGCCGGATACCGACGGCCTGACGCTCGTCCGCGAGCTGCGCGCCATCCCGGCGCTGCAGGCGACGCCCCTGGTAGCCCTGAGCGCCGATGCCACCGACGAGGCGCGCCACCGGGCGCTGCGCGAGGGGGTGGACGAGTACCTTGTCAAGCCCTTCGAGCTGGAGCAGCTGGATGCGCTGATCCGCGAAGTGCGGCTGAGCAAGTAGCGGGGCCCTGGCTGTGGCTAGCCCGACGACCTACTGCCTGACCCTGTTCGTCACCGAGCCGCTGCGGCCGCGCATCGGCCGGCTGGGCCGGGCTCGGGTGCCTGCCGGCTGGCTGGTCTACACCGGCAGCGCCCGGCGCAACATGGATGCCCGGATCGCCCGCCACATGCGCCGCCACAAGCCGCAGCGCTGGCACCTGGACTACCTCACCTGCGATCCGCGGGTGATCGTGATCGCGGTCACCCGCCACGCCGAGCCGGAGTGCCAGCGCAACCAGCGCAACGGCGGGCGGATCGTGGTACCGGGGCTGGGCGCTAGCGACTGCACCGCTGGCTGCGGCAGCCACCTGCGCTGGCTCGACGGGACCTGACCAACAACGGCCGAGGAGGGAGCACCGATGTACGTAGAGCCCATGCCGCTGAGCGCCTACCCGTGGTATCTCAAGCCCCTGCTCTGGTGGCAGCGCCGCCGCCAGGGCGTGCTGCCCGGCCCGGTGCGGCTGTGGGCCCGGCGCCCGCGCCTGTTCACCCCCCTGACGCTGCTGCGCAACGCCTTCCAGCGCCGGGCCGGGGCGCTGGAGCCGGACCTGCGCGATCTGCTCGCGCTGCGCGTAGGGCAGATCAATGAGTGCGCCTACACGGTGGACGAGCGCGCCCATAGCCTCCGTGGGCGCGGCATGGCCTGGGAGAAGATCCGGGCGATCGGGGACTGGTCGAGCAGCGACGCCTTCACCAACCGCGAGCAGGCCGTGCTCGCCTACGCGGAGGCCATGACCCGGACGGAGACGCCGGTGGGCGCGGATACGGTCGGGGCGGTCAAGCGCCACCTCGACGAGGATGCGCTGATCGAGCTCACCGGCCTGGTCGGCTTCGAGAACATGACGACCAAGTTCAACGCTACGCTGGACGTGCCGCCCCGCGGATTCTGCACAATGACTGTCAATGCCCGCGGCGAGGCCGTCGCCTGGGACGTAAACCGTCCGACGGAGGCGTAGGATAGGCGGCTTTTGCAGCCGAGCGACGGAGGAAGACCCGTGAGCAACCTCGATCAAGCCCTCATCGGTAATTGCGCCTACGCGGCGCTGGTCAATCGCCAGGCGGAGGTTACGTGGGCCTGCATGCCGCGTTTCGATGGCGATCCGGTCTTCTGCTCCCTGCTCGGCTCGCCCGCTGCGGATGCCGGCGCCGCCCGCTTCGCCATCGAGCTCGAGGGCCTGGCCCGCAGCGAGCAGTGGTACGTGCGCAACACCGCGATCGTGGTCACCCGGCTCCACGACCACGACGGCGGGGCCATCGAGGTCACCGACTTCGCCCCGCGGTTCGAGCAGTTCGGCCGCAGCTTCCGGCCGGTGATGCTCATCCGCCGGGTCCGGCGCCTGTCCGGCTCGCCGCTGGTCCGCCTGGTCGTGCGGCCGGTCTTCGAGTACGGCCGCTCGCTGCCCAGCATTACCCAGGGCAGCAACCACGTGCGCTACGTCGGCCCGGGGCAGGTGCTGCGCCTGACCACGGACGCCTCCGTGACCGCGGTGGTGGACGAGACCCCGTTCATCCTCGAGGATGATCTAACGCTCGTCTTCGGGCCGGACGAGACGCTACCGAGCTCCGCGCACGAGACCGGCCACCAGTTCTACGAGCACACCTGCACCTACTGGCAGGAATGGGTGCGCAACCTGGCCATCCCCTTCGAGTGGCAGGAGGCGGTGATCCGGGCCGCGATCACCCTCAAGCTGAACACGTTCGAGGATACCGGCGCCGTCATCGCGGCGGTAACGACCTCGATGCCGGAGGCGCCGGACACCGGCCGCAACTGGGACTACCGCTACTGCTGGCTGCGCGATGCCTACTTCGTCATCAACGCCCTCAACCGGCTGGGCGCGACGAAGACGCTGGAGCACTACGTGCGCTTCATCCTCAACACCACGGCGGGCAACGCCGCGGGCCACGACCTGCGCCCGGTCTACCGGATCAACGGCCGTGACGACCTGGAGGAGACCATCGCCTACGGCCTGCCCGGCTACCGCAACATGGGGCCGGTGCGCGTCGGCAACCAGGCCTATGAGCAGAACCAGAACGATGTCTACGGCTCGGTGATCCTGGCCACAGCGCACCTGTTCTTCGACCAGCGCCTGCGCCGCCGCGGGGATGAGGCGCTGTTCCGGCGCCTCGAGGACCTCGGCGAGCGGGCGGTAGCCATCTACCGCCAGCCGGACGCCGGGCCGTGGGAGTTCCGCGGCTTCGAGAAGGTGCACACCTTCTCGGCGGCGATCTGCTGGGCGGCTGCGCGCGCCCTGCGCGCCATGGCCAACGAGCTGGGGCTTGTCGAGCGGGCCGAGTACTGGCGGGCGCGATCCGACGAGATGGAGGAGACGATCCGCACCGAGGCGTGGGATCACGAGCGCAACAGCTACATGGCCAGCTTCGACGGCAAGGACATGGACGCCAGCCTGATGCTGCTCTACGAGTGGGGCTTCCTGCGCGCCGGCGATCCGCGGCTGGCGGGCACGGTCCGCGCCGTGGAGCAGGAGCTGCGCGAGGGCGACTTCCTCTTCCGCTACGTCCACGAGGACGACTTCGGCCGGCCCCACACGGCCTTCACGACCTGCGCTTTCTGGTACGTCGACGCCCTCGCCGCTGTCGGCCGGGAGGACGAGGCCCGGGCCATGTTCGAGCGCCTGCTGGGCTACCGGAACCACGTGGGGCTGCTCTCCGAGGATATCGATCCCCGTACGGGCGAGCTGTGGGGCAACTTCCCGCAGACCTACAGCATGGTGGGGCTGATCAACTCGGCGATGCGATTGAGCCGCAGTTGGGAGGAACCGCTTTGAGCAGACTCGTCACCGTCTCCAACCGCGTGGCCCTGCCCAGTCAGCTCCAGGCGGCCCAGGGCGGCCTGGCCGTCGGCCTGCGGGCCGCGCTGGAGGAGCTGGGCGGGATCTGGTTCGGCTGGGACGGCAGGGTAGAGGCGCACCTGGAGGAGCCCCGTCAGCCCCAGGTGCAGGAGGCCAGGGGCGTGCGCTACGCCACCCTGAGCCTGAGCCGCAGCGAGTATGAGCGCTACTACCTCGGCTTCGCCAACCAGGTGCTCTGGCCGCTGTTCCACTACCGGATGGCCTTCGTCCACTGCCGCTACGAGCGGATCGAGGGCTACTGGGGGGTCAACCGCCTCTTCGCGCAGCACCTGCCGCCGCTGCTCGACGGCGACGAGCTCATCTGGGTCCACGACTACCACTTCATCCCCCTCGGCCAGCTGCTGCGCGAGCAGGGGGTGGCGGCGCCGCTGGGCTTCTTCCTCCACACCCCCTTCCCGCCCTGGGATATCTTCCGCGCCCTGCCGGACCACGAGCGCCTGCTCGCCGCCCTGTGCCACTACGATCTGGTCGGCTTCCAGACCGCTATCGACCGGGACAACTTCCTCGACTGCCTCGCGCAATGCCCGACGGGGGTGGAGCCGCCGCGGGCGGAGGTCTTCCCCATCGGCATCGATGTCGAGCAGGTCGCCCGGGAGGCGCAGCGCGGCTACAACGCCCAGCAGGGCCGGCGGCTGCAGCAGAGCCTCGGCGAGCGGCGGCTGATGATGGGCGTCGACCGGCTGGACTACAGCAAGGGGCTGCACAACCGCTTCGAGGCCTACGAGGCGCTGCTGGAGCAGTACCCGGAGCACCGCGGCGATCTGGGCTACCTGCAGATCGCCCCGATCTCCCGGGGGGACGTGCCCGAGTACGAGGAGATCCGCCACCACCTCGAGTACCTCGCCGGCCACATCAACGGCCGCTTCGCCGAGTACGACTGGATGCCGCTGCGCTACCTCAACCGCGGCTTCCACCGCTCCAACATCCTCGGCTTCCTGGCGCGCAGCGATGTCGGGTTGATCACCCCCATGCGCGACGGTATGAACCTGGTCGCCAAGGAGTTCGTGGCCGCCCAGGATCCCGGCAATCCCGGTGCCCTGGTGCTATCGACTTGCGCCGGCGCGGCGTGCGAGCTCGACGGCGCCGTGCTGGTCAATCCCTACAATATCGACGAGATGGTCGACGGCATGCAGCGCGCCTTGACCATGCCCCTCGGCGAGCGCCGCGAGCGCTGGCAGCAGATGATGGAGGCCCTGCGCCGCAACGACATCCACCGCTGGCGCAGCGACTACGTCCAGGCGCTGCACGAGGCCCACCGGGCGCGCGCCCCGGAGGCCCCGTGACCCGCTACCTGCTCGCCGATATCGGCGGCACCCACACCCGGGTGGCGGTGGCCGATCCCGGCGGCAGCCCGCAAGGCGTGGCCCGCTACCGCAACCGCGACCTGGACGGGCCGGCGGAGGCCCTGCGCCGGGAGCTCGCCGCACGCGACGGCGCCGGCAGCCGCGGCTGGGTGGTCGCTGCCGCGGTAGCCGGTCCCGTCGAGGACGGCCGGGTGCAGCTGACCAACCTGGGGTGGTCGCTGAGCGGCTACGCCCTGGCGCGCGAGGCCGGCGCCGAGCGGGCCGTGCTGATCAACGACTACCAGGCGCTGGCCCGCGCCCTGCCGGCGCTCGACGCCCGCGACCTGACCCGGCTCAGCGGCGAGGTGCCGGCGCCAGGAGCGGCGCAGGCCGTGCTCGGTCCCGGTACGGGCCTGGGGGTCTCCGGCGTCGTCCCGGCCGGCACGGGCTGGGGCGTGGTCGCCGGCGAGGGCGGCCACGTTACGCTGCCCCCGGCGGACGCGGACGAGGCGGCCCTGCTCGAGGCCCTGCGTGGCGAGCTGGGGCACGTCTCCGCCGAGGCGGTGCTCAGCGGCGCCGGCCTCAGCCGGCTCCACCGGCTCCTGCACGGCGCCGAGCGGACGCCGGAGGCGATCACCGCCGCGCTGGCGGAGGCCGAGCCCCAGGCGGCGCTGACCGTGGACCGGTTCCTCGCCTTCCTGGGCAACGTCGCCGGTAACCTGGCGCTGACCCTGGGCGCGCGCGGGGGCGTCTACCTGGCCGGCGGGATCCTGCCGCGCCTGGCAGCGGAGCGGCTGCGGGCCTCGCCGCTGCACGAGCAGTTCCTGGCCAAGGGCCGCTTCCGGGACTACCTGGCCCCGATCCCGCTGGCGCGGATCGACGACCCGGAAGGGGCGACGCTGCTCGGCCTGCGGGCCTGGCTCGACGATCTGGAGGCCCTGTAGGGCGGTGACGATGGATAGACCGAGCTACGACGGCGACGGCCTGGTCAACCTCATGGCGCGGCTGGGTAGCGCCCTCGGCGCCCCCGCGAGCCCCTATCCGCCCCTCGACCCCGGCGTGCCGCTGGGCCTGGAGGAGGCGCGCACGGTGATCCTCTGGGTCATCGACGGCCTCGGCGATCACTACCTGGGCCGCCACCCGGACAGCGCCCTGGCCCGGGACCGGGTGCGCGGCATGAGCTCCGTGTTCCCGGCGACGACCTCGGCGGCGCTGACGAGCATCGCGACCGGCCTGCCGCCCCGGGGGCACGGCGTCACCGGGTGGTTCATGTACGTCCACGAGCTCGGTGCGGTGACGGCCTGGCTGCCCTTCGGGCCGCGCGTGGGGAAGGGGCAGTGGGTGGACCTGGAGCCGGACAGCGCAGGGCTGCTCGAGCGCGAGACGCTCTGGGACCGTTTCGACGCGGAGACCCACGTCGTCCAGCCGGAGTGGCTGGTGGACACCCCCTACAGCCGCGCCACCACCGGCAGGAGCGCCCGCCGCCACGGCTACCAGGGCCTGGAGGGGCTGCTCGAGACCCTCACCGCTATCGCCCATACTCCGGCGGGCGGGAGGCGGCGCTTCGTCTACGCCTACTGGCCGGAGCTGGACGCCCTGTGCCACCAGCACGGCATCGAGAGCGCGGCGGTGCAGGAGCACTTCCAGGCCGTCGATGGCGCCTGGCAGCGGCTGCTCGAGGGCGTACAGGGGACCGAGACCGTGGTCCTGGGCATCGCCGATCACGGCCTCATCGACACCGCCCCGGAGCGCACGCTCTACCTGGAGGACCACCCGGAGCTCGCCGAGACCCTGGCGCTGCCGCTGTGCGGCGAGCCCCGGGCGGCGTACTGCTACCTGCGCAACGGCGCCGAGGCGGACTTCCAGGCCTACGTCCGCGAGCGGCTCGGCCACGTCTGCCGGGCCGAGCGCTCCGAGGAGCTGCTCGCCGCCGGCTGGTTCGGTCCCACCCCGGAGCACCCGCAGCTGCGGCGCCGGATCGGTGACTGGGTCCTGCTCCCGGCGGAGGGCTGGGTGATCAAGGACCGCCTGGTGGGCGAGGGCGACTTCGGCCAGGTCGGGGTCCACGGCGGCGCCTCGGCCGCCGAGCAGCGGGTGCCGCTGATTGCCGCACGGCCGTGATAGAGTAGCGCCCATGACGGAGCTCCTCTACACCGCCGAGGCCCCCTTCGAGGCGGCCCGACGCGATGCCCACGGCTGGCACGGGCACTCCTTCCGGCTCCGCGTACGGACGCCGCCCGACGGCGGCGCAGCGGACGCCACGGCGCTGGCGCGCTCGGCCCGGGAGGCCGTGGCGCCCCTCGACAGCAGCCTGCTCAACGAGCACGTCGAGCCCGCCGGCGACGCGGCGCTCCTCGAGCCCCTGGAGCAGCGCCTGCGCCAGCAGGGCGTCGCTCCCCGACGCCTGGCCCTGCGCAGCGCCCCGGACAGGGGCGCGGGGCGGAGCGAGGGGGACTGGTGCTGGCGGGCCTTCGGCTTCGAGGCGGCCCACCGGCTGCCCAACGTGCCCAGCGGCCACCCCTGCGCCCGCATGCACGGCCACGGCTACCAGGTGGTGCTCGAGGGCGTCGGGCTCGACGCCGAGCAGCTCGGGGCGCTGTGGGCGCCCGTGGGGGCCGAGCTCGACCACGCCTGCCTGAACGACTTCCTGCCCAACCCCACCAGCGAGCTGCTCGCCGCTTGGCTCTGGCAGCGGCTGGGGGCGCCGGATAGCGGCGTGCGGCGCCTCCACGTCCTCGAGACCGAGCACTCCGGCTGCACCTACGATGGCGCCCGCCATACCATCTGGAAGGCGCAGCGCTTCGAGGCGGCCACCCGCGTCGCCGGGGCCGGGGACCGCCGGGCGCAGCTGCACGGCCACGGCTACCGGCTGCGCATCCACGTCACGGCCCCGCTGGATGAGGTCCGCGGCTGGACGCTGGACTACGGCGACGTGAAGGCCGCCTTCGGCCCCGTCCGGGAGGCCCTGGACCACCAGCGCCTGGATGCCCTGCCGGGGCTCGAGGCGGGCGACGTGGCCAGCCTGGCCCGCTGGGTGGTGGAGGCCACGGCGCCGCGCCTGCCGCAGCTCTGCCGCGTCGACGTCTACGAGGGCGACGGTGTAGGCGCCATCGCCTATCCGGGGTAGCCGTGGCCTACGCCGTACACAGCCTCTTCTACACCCTCCAGGGCGAGGGGGCACGCAGCGGCCGCCCCGCGGTCTTCCTGCGCTTCGCCGGCTGCAACCTGTGGAGCGGCCGTGAGGCCGATCGCGCCTCGGCGATCTGCCGCTTCTGCGATACGGCGTTCGTGGGGACCGGTGGCCCCGGCGGCGGCCGCTTCGCCGCCGCCGAGCCCCTGGCGGAGGCGGTGGCCGCCTACTGGCCCGGCGGCGGCGCCCGCTACGCGGTGTGCACCGGGGGCGAGCCCCTCCTGCAGCTCGACGAGGCCCTGATCGCGGCCTTGCATGCCCGCGGCTTCGAGGTGGCGGTGGAGACCAACGGCACCCTGCCCCTGCCGCACGGGATCGACTGGGTCTGCGTCAGCCCCAAGGCGGGCACGGAGCTGGCGGTGACCGGGGGCGATGAGCTCAAGCTCATCTACCCGCAGCCGGGCGCGGAGCCGGCGCGCTACGCGGCGCTGGCCTTCCGCTACTTCTATCTCCAGCCCCTCGATGACCCCGAGCGGGAGGCCCATACCCAGGCCACGGTCGACTACTGCCTGGCGCATCCGCAGTGGTGGCTGAGCCTGCAGAGCCACAAGGACCTGGGCCTCCCCTAGCTGCGCCGCCGGGCTAGCCCAGCCGGGCGGCTAGCCAGGCGTCGAGCGCCTGGATCTCCGGTATGGAGACGGCGTGCTCCATGGGGTACTCGTGCCAGTCGACCGGGAAGCCGGCCTCCTGCAGGGCGTGAGCGGCCTGTCGGCCCAGCTCCAGCGGCACGACGGCGTCCTGGTCGCCGTGGGCCTGGAAGACCGGCGGCCGGCCCGCGGCGGCATCCGGGCTCCGCCCCGCGGGCAGCCAGCCGGAGAGGGCGATGATGCCGGCCGGCGGCGTCTCGGCGTGCAGGGCGGTGTAGAGCGCCGTGGCCGCGCCCTGGGAGAAGCCGGCGAGGAACAGGCGATCCGCGGCGACGCCGCGCTCCTGCTCCCGGCGCAGCAGCGCCTCCACCTGCTGTCTCGCCTGCGCGAGGCCCGCCTCGTCCTCGTCGATGCCGCCCGGCCCGAGGCCGCGGATGTCGTACCACGCCCGCATGCGCATGCCGCCGTTGACCGTCACCGGCTGCTCCGGGGCGTGGGGGAAGACGAAGCGGACCCCCTGCGGCGCCGACTGGGTCAGCTCGTCGACGAGGGGGGCGAAGTCGTTGCCGTCGGCACCGAGGCCGTGCAGCCAGACCACACTGGCGGTTACTGCATCGCCAGCCGTCCGCTCCACGGTCTCCAAGTGGCTCGCTTGGTCCATCATCCATCCTCTGTGGCTGCGCGGTGCGGCCTGCTATCCAGGCGCGCTAGACCCTCATCGTGCCAGGCCCGCCCCTCGCTGCCCGCTAGCGCCGTGTCGAGGACGGCGCTTAGCCGCGCCGGCTGCGCTCCGGGGCGATGCGGCAGTGGCCCCGGTGCCCGCGGCGCTCGAGCGCCGTGAGCCCGGCCTGGCGCTGCATCGCCGGGTGCCGGGTACACTGCGGCTGGACGGTATCCAGGGCGGCGGTGAGCGCGCAGGCGCCGGGCTGTCCCGGGTGCCGAGCAGGAGCAGGTAGCGCAGCCGGGCCGGCGAGCAGGCGGAAGAGGTATTCCGGTGCCGGCACGATGCGGGGAGGGTAGGGCGGCCCCCGCTGCGAATCAAGGGAAGCGGTGCCTGCCGGTATGGGCGAGGCGTGCCGCCCCCGGCTCCGGGGGCGGCACCGGCCCGAAGGGCGCCTCAGGCCGCCTTGTTGCTGCCCTGGCCGGGCATCGGCGGCTGGAGGTTGGGCGCGTGCTCCTGGACGCGCTTCTGGACGTCCTCGGCCATCGCCTGGCCCAGCTCGGTGAGGGTGCGGGCATCCTTGGCGAAGCTGTCCGTCGTCTCCCGGACGGCCTCGGTGCTCTTCTGCAGGTAGCTCTGCAGCTGCTCCGGCGACTGGACCTCCGACGCCTCGCGCAGCTGCCCGAGGGCCACGTCGGTGTAGCGGCGAGCCATGTCGAGCTGGTAGCCCGCCATCTTCTCCCAGTGCTCGAGCAGGGCACTGTTGACCGCGCGGAACGGCTCGGCGTAGTTGCTGAAGGGTTGCTGCATCTGCTGGAGCATATCTTGGTAGTTCATCATGATCCTGTTCTCCTGCCTCGTGGACTGCGAGGTCTGCCGTTAGCTGTTGCGCTGCATCATAGCAGGTCGCTTGTTGCGGTGCAACACAATCGATGCCCAAAAAGATACAGCGCCTCCTTGCCTAAGCCCCCGTTTATGTCATGATGAACATGCGGCCAAGATGGAGACCTGACCCTGGTCTAGGGCCGCGATATAGCTGATTAATACAGAGGTTGTTTGAGATGTCAGAGCGTCAACAAGGTACGGTTAAGTGGTTCGACAACGCCAAGGGCTACGGCTTCATCAGCCGGGAAGGGGGTGAAGACGTGTTCGTCCACTTCCGTGCCATCCGGGGGGACGGCTTCCGCTCCCTGGACGAGGGTCAAGTAGTCGAGTTCGACGTGACCCGCAGCCCGAAGGGCCTGCAGGCCGAGGACGTCGCTGCGCTCTAAAAGCCGCCCAAGCGGCTGAGCGAGTCGTCCAAGCCCGCCATCTACTGGCGGGCTTTTTTTATGGGCATCTGCGCCCCGGCACCGGGCGAGGGTGGTCTAGCCGGGCGCTAGCCAGGCCCGGTGCCTGGCACGGGGCGATGCCCGTGGCGGCGTGGCGAGGGCCGGCGGTATCGGTCCGAGGCGCGGGGGCTAGGCGCGGGCCTGGCGCGCGAGGCTGCGGACCCGGTCGGCGGTGGCCGGATCCTTGAGGAGCTCCGCGAGGGTAATCCGGTTGAGGTGGTCGAGGAAGCTATCCCGGGCGTCGTCGAGGGCGCGCTTGAGCGAGCAGGTGCCGCACAGGGGGCAGGGCTCGCGGCCGCAGTGGATGAGCTCGAGGCTATCCTCCATGAGCTCGACGATCTCGCCGACCCGGATCTCCGTCGCCGGGCGGGCGAGCTGCATGCCGCCGCTGCGGCCCTGCGCGGTCTGCAGGTAGCCGTGCCGGGCGAGGCGGTGGACCACCTTGCGCAGGTGCTCCTGGGAGATCCCGTAGGCGCCGGCGACCTCGCGCATGGTCACGCGCCGCTCCGGGTAGCCCGCCGTATAGAGCAATACCCGCAGGGCGAAGTCGGTGTAGTAGGTCAGCTCCATCCTGCTCCTGCTCCGGGGTGTCGAGCCGGCCATTCTACCGGGGTCGCCGGCCTTGTGCCCGCCGGGCGTTGCGGCGGGCGGCGCCTGCCTTACTCCGCGGCCCGGTAGGGGGCGGACGCCCCGAGGGCCTCCACGGCTTCGGCCACGACGGCGCGCTCCCGCTCCAGGTAGTCCGCTACGGCGGCGCGTAGGCCGGGGTGGGCGATCCAGTGCGCCGAGTAGGTCCACTGCGGCAGGTAGCCGCGCTGGAGCTTGTGCTCACCCTGTACGCCGGCCTCCACCCGGCCCAGCCCGGCGTCGATGGCGCGCTCCAGGGCCCGGTAGTAGCAGAGCTCGAAGTGCAGGAACGGGACCCGCTCCCGGGTGCCGGGCAGGCATCCCCAGTGGCGGCCGTAGAGGGCGTCAGCGCCGTAGAAGTGCAGGGCGCCGGCGAGCCAGCGCCCCTCGTGGCGGGCCATGAGCAGCAGCATGCGGTCCCCGAGCCGGGCCGAGGCCTCGTCGAAGAAGGCCCGGCTCAGGTAGCCGGGGCCGAGCTTGCTGCGGCACGTGGCCTGGTAGATGGCGTGGAAGGCGTCCAGGTGCTCGCTGCGCAGCTCGCTGCCGTGGAGGGCGTGGATCTCCACGCCGCTGCCGGCGACAGCGCGCCGCTCGCGGCGGATCTCCTTGCGCCGGGCGTGGGAGAGGCCCGCCAGGAAGCCGTCAAAGTCCCGGTAGCCGTCGTTGTGCCAGTGGTACTGGTGGGCGGTGCGCTGCAGCCACCCGCGCGCGCCGAGCTCCTGCCACTCGGTCTCCGGGGGGAAGGTGACGTGGACGGAGGAGAGGCCGCTGCGGCTGCAGAGCCCCTCCAGCTCCCGGAGTAGCGCCCGGCGCACCCCGGCCGGGTCAGCCGCCCCGGGGTGGACGGCCAGGCGCGGCCCCGTCACCGGGGTGAAGGGGATGCCGACCTGCAGCTTGGGGTAGTAGGTGCCGCCCGCGCGCTCGAAGGCCTCGGCCCAGCCCCAGTCGAAGACGAACTCGCCGAAGGAGTGGTCCTTGATATAGGCGGGGACGACGCCCACCACGGTCCGGCTCAACTGGTCCCGGGCGATCAGGTGGCTCGGCTGCCAGCCGGTGGCCGCCGTCGCCGAGCCGCTGCGCTCCAGCGCGGCCAGGAAGGCGTGGTTGGTGAACGGCTCGGCCGCGCCCGCGCAGGGATCCCACTCGGCGGCGTCGATCTGCTCGATGCCGCTCAGCGCCTGGAGCTCGATGGCCCGCTCGCTGTCCGCTAGCTCCTCGCCTGATGCCATGGCGTACCTCGGTGTGCGCTCGCCCCAGGCCCTACGTGCCGCAGAAGGTCCGCGTTACGCGCGCCTCCGGCTGCGGTGGCTGGGCGAGGTGCTCCCATCCTGGATGATCGGCGTACGGCTCCGACAGGACCTGGAGGAGCTGCTCCATGGGGGCGAGGTCCAGCCGCTCCGTCGCCGCGTCCACGGCCCACTGCGCCAGGTGGTTGCGCAAGGTGTAGGCCGGGTTGATGGCGCGCATGGCCGTGCGCCGGTCGGCGTCGCTGCGCACCTCCGCGGCCAGGCGCTCCCGCCACGCCGCGGCCCAGGCGTCGAAGGCCGCCGGGGCCTGGAACAGCCGCCGTACCGGCTCGTCCGCCTCCGCCGTATCGCTCGGGAGATCGCTCAGGCGGCGGAAGGTCAACGTCCAGTCGGCCCCCTGCTCGGCCATGTGCCGCAGGAGCTCGTTGGCCAGGGCATCGTCGCCGTCGCGCGCCTCGGCGAGGCCGATCCGGGCGCGCAGCCCCGCCCGATGCCTCGCCTCGAACCGCGGCCGGAAGCCGGCCAGGGCCTCCTGGGCGCGCGCCAGCGCCTGCTCGCGGGTGGTGCCGAGCAGCGGCAGCAGGGCCTCCGCCAGGCGGGCCAGGTTCCACTCGGCGATGACCGGTTGCTGGTCGTAGGCGTAGCGGCCCTGGGTATCGATGGAGCTGTAGACCGTAGCCGGGTCGAAGGCGTCCATGAAGCCGAAGGGGCCGTAGTCGATGGTCTCGCCGGCGATGGCGAGGTTGTCGGTGTTCATGACGCCGTGGATGAAGCCCGCGTGCATCCAGTCCGCTACGAGGTCCGCCGTGGCCGCGCTCACCCCCTCGAGCAGGGCCTGGTAGGGGCGCTCGGCGCCGGCGCGGTCCGGGTAGTGCCGGGCCAGGGCGTAGTCGGCCAGGGCGCGCACGCCCGCCTCGTCGCCGCGTGCCGCGGCGTACTCAAAGGTGCCGATGCGCAGATGGCTCGCGGCCACGCGGGCGAGCACCGCGCCAGGCTCCGGCTGCCAGCGGTACACCGTCTCGCCGGTCGTCACGGCGGCCAGGGCCCGCGTGGTGGGTATCCCGAGGGCAGCCAGGGCCTCGCTGCCGAGGTACTCGCGGATGACCGGGCCGATGGGCGCGCGCCCATCGCCGCCGCGGGCGTAGGGCGTCGGGCCGCTGCCCTTGAGCTGGACGTCGCGGCGGACGCCGTTGCGGTCCGTGAGCTCGCCGAGCAGGAGGGCTCGGCCGTCGCCGAGCTGCGGGACGAAGTGGCCGAACTGGTGGCCGGCGTAGGCCTGGGCGAGGGGCTCGGCCGGCGCCGGGATGCGATTGCCGACGAGGATGGCCAGCCCCTCCGGGCCGGCGAGTGTCGCTGGATCGAGCCCCAGCGAGCGTGCCACGGCATGGTTGAGGCGAATCCAATCTGGCGCCGGCGCGGGCCGCGGGCCGGCCCGCTGGTAGAGGCGCGCCGGCAGCTCCGCGTAGCTCTGCCCCCAGGGGAGGGCGTCGAGGCCGACGGTACGTGCGTCCATGGCTGGGCTCTCCTCATGGCAAGTGGAGACACGGATGGCAGAGCGACAATACTGTTGCCATGGTGACCCCACGGCGCGGCTGCGACGGCACAATTCGCGTGCGGGACTTTTTGCCGAGCCGCGACGCTTGTGCAAGGCTTAACCAGAGAACCCAGAGAGGAGGAGTCTCCATGCAAGAGGATCGAGATAAGCGAGATCAGGCCGGGGCCATGGACCGCCGCCGTGTCCTGGGTGCCCTCGTGGCGGCGCCGGCCGCTGTCGTGGCTGTCCCGACGGTCGCGAAGGCTGCGGACGAGGACGAGCTTGCCGAGCGCCTCATGAGGGAGCTGGAGGGCGTCGACCGCGAGACCGCCCGGGAGGCGCTTGAAGAGGCCCGGGAGCGTTTGTCCGAGGAGGCCATCGAGGCCGCCGAGGCCCGCTCCGAGGCCAAGGACGAGAACGGCGAGGACGAGGACGACGAGGAGGACGACGACGGCACATCCATGGGCGACGAGGAGGCACGGAGCGCCCAGCAGGAGGAGCAAGGCAGGGGCCAGGGCCGTGGCCGGAGTGACGCGGAGCAGCAGCCGGGCAACCAGGGCCGGGACAACAACCGCGGCAACGGCCGCAGCAGCTCGGGCCGGCAGCCGGCTGAGCCGGGCCACGCCCACAACTACGTCGAGAATGCCTCGAACACGGACCAGCCGCGCTACCGCTCCGGCCAAGCCTGCCAGAACTGCCAGTTCTGGACGCAGATGGTTGATGACCCGTATGGGCGGTGCGTCCATCCGAGCTTCCGCAATGTCCTCGTCAACAAGAACGGCTGGTGCTCGGTCTATTCACCCAGCCGGAGCGGCTGAGCCCTCGCTGCTATCGGCCGGGCGCGGTCCATGCGGGTAGATGGACCGGTTGCGCCGTCGCACATCGGTGTATTATAGATTCGGGCCGAGGCCATTCTTGGTCCGGAAAGGCATATCCGAAGGAGGGATATCGATATGTTGGGTTGCATGGTCACTGCACAGCGTAACTACGTCCGCGAGGTGAACCGCCAGGACGAGGAGGCCGAGAGCCAGGCCGACGTCCAGGCCGAGGGCCAGCAGGGTGAGGCCCAGGAGGCTGAGCCGGATAAGGTAGCCTCCGCCTCGGAGCGTAGCTAAGCGGCCTAGCGGCTTCTTGGCGGCCTGCTGTGGCAGGCCGCGCCTCGAGGCCGCAGCCGTCTCGTAGCAGCCCTGGCCACCTCGGGTGGCCAGGGCCTTCCTCTCCAGTACTAGCGCTCCGCAGTCAGCTCCAGCCGGGCGATCTCCACGTGGGCCTCAAAGGCCTCGCCGTAGGCGACTACCGCCACGGCGTGCAGGCGCTGCGGGTCCAGCGGCTTATTGAGCCGTTGCGGGTAGAAGGCCGAGAACGGCACGACCACCCGCTGCCAGTCCGCCTCGACTGGCAGGTGGGCCCGGTAGTGCTGCCACGGCAACCGGGTGTCCGCGCTGCGCACGTGGAGGTAGTAGGGGCCCGGCTCGCCGCGAAGAGTGACGGCGAAGCCCGTCCAGGCGCTGGCATCGAAGGCCGCGCCCGGCCCGCTCAGCGGCAGCCGACTCTGGATGAAGCCGCCGTTGTTCGCCAGCCGGACCTGGCCGCGCAGCTGCAGGGCCGGTCCCCGGTCCGTCTCGACGACGCCGGCCTGCATGTCCGAGCGGCCGCCCATGACGCGATCGGTCAAGCCCTGCCACTCGGTGCCGATGACGGCGGTGCCGCCCCGGTTCCGGAAGTCGTCTAGCAGGAGGGTGGTAGGCGGGTCGGTGGTCATACGTTTTGGCCCCGTTGGCTCTCGATCGCCGGCTGCTCGATACACCGGTGCCGGGCGTCCCTCGGCTTGCGGTCACCGGAGCTGCGCCCTAGGCTCGCTCGGTATCGTCGATCATCGGCCCATCCTCCGCTCAGTAGCCAAAATCCGACAAGGGAAACGCTCGGCACTGCCGGACTCAGGGTGGGTACACAGGGTGGCGAGCATCCCGAATCAGGAGCATCCATGCAGCAGCTTACGCAAGCCCCAGTAGTATTGGCGCTGATCGGCCTCACAGTCGCCGTTTCCATGCTGGCTTGGCGCGATCCCAGGCTCCTGGAGCGTTTGAGCTACGAGCCGCTGGCCGTGGGCCGGGGTGAGGTGTGGCGACTCCTCACGCACGGTTTCGTCCACGCGGATGGCCAGCATCTCGCTTTCAATATGATCACGCTCTTTTTCTTCGGTGCCGCCATGGAGTCGATCCTCACGGAACGGATCGGCGCCCTGGGGTTTGCCGGCTTCTATCTGGCCGGCATCGGGATCGCGATCTTGCCGACCCACCTGCGTCATCGGGGTGATACGCGCTACCGTGGCCTGGGCGCCTCCGGGGGCGTAGCCGCGGTGTTGTTCAGCTACATCCTGCTCCAGCCCTGGTCCTTGCTCTTCGTCTTTTTCGTTCCCGTGCCGGCGATCCTCTTCGCCGGGGCCTACATGGCCTATTCGATCTGGGCGCAGCAGCAAGCACGGGACTCGATCAACCATAGCGCCCACCTCTGGGGAGCGGCCTGGGGCGTGTGCTTTATGGCCCTGCTGGAGCCGGCCGTGATTCCGGCTTTCCTGACGCGTATCAGCGAGATACCGATCTAGCCACGGACTGATCGTTGCGGTCCGGGACGACAGTGTTGTCCCGCAAGCTCCGCTTACCGCGCACGCGACGGTCGCCGTCAGGGGCCCTCAGGTTGGGCCCAGTCGACGAGCTCCGCGATCGCCTGCCAGCGGTCGAGCTGCTCAGCGTTTCCAGCCACCGGGTCAGCCCCTGCGTCTACGCGTCTTGGAAGCGCTCATCGTCCACCCCCGACCGCCCGCCATTACGGCGGCATCGGCGGTAGGCGACGTAGAGTACATCCCAGCGGTAGCTCTTGTCCCAGAGGCTGTAGAACCGGAAGGCCGGTTCAGCCTTAGCTTTCGCCTGCAGTGAGGTCTGTAGTGTCCGAACACGTTCGTGCGGAGTTCATGCGTGATCGGTTAATGCGGCTATCTACTTGATAGGCCAGTAAAAAGGGAGGTCGAAGGGTGGCCACCGTTGCCGTTACGGTAGGGAGTAACAGCAACCAACGGTAACGGGGGAACGATGGCCACCTACTCAAGCATCGATATCCGCTCCGAGCTCGTCAACCTCTTCCCGGATGCGCTGTTGCGCCGCCTGGCCCGGGAATGCGGCGCCGTGATGCGCTCGCGCAAGATCGATCCGGTTACGCTGTTCTGGACGCTGGTGCTGGGCTTCGGGCTCAGCGACGAGCGCTCCTTTGCCCAGCTGCGTCAGCGCTATCAGCTCGCCGCGGGGCGGTCGATCGCGGCGAGCAGCTTCCAGGAGCGCTTCACGCCGAAGCTAGCGCGGCTGTTTCGACACTGCCTTGAGCGGGCCCTGCAAGAGAGCCTGGGCGGGGCACAAGCCCTCAAGGGGCCCTTGGCCGGCTTTCGGGACGTGGTGCTGGCCGATGCCACCATCGTGCGGCTGCACTGGCTCCTGGAGAAGGCCTTCCCGGCCTGCCGGACGAACCACACCCGCGCGGCGGCCAAGCTCCACGTCGTCATGAACATCTGCGGCGTGAGCAAGCAGTTGGTCCAGCTCACCGACGAGCGGACCTCGGATAATAAGCGCCTGCAAATCGGGCCGTGGGTTCGCGGCAAGCTCCTGCTGTTCGATCTGGGCTACTATGACTTCCGGCTGTTCGCCTGCATGGGCAACAACGGTAGCTACTTCCTCTCCCGGCTCAAGCGCAACGCCAACCCGCGTATTACGGCAGTCTATCGGACCCATCGGGGCCGGGCGATCCCGCTGGTCGGCCGGACCCTCCAGGAGGTGCTGCCCTGGCTGCAGCGCGAGATCCTCGACGCCGAGGTCGAGGTCAGCTACCGCAAGCGCCCCTACCGGGGGCAACAGCGCACGGCCACCCTGCGGCTGCGGCTCGTCGGCATCCGCGACGGGCAAAGCGGCGAGTACCATCTCTACCTGACCAACGTGCCGGTCAAGCAGCTACCCGCTAAGGACCTCCAGACGACCTACGCCCTGCGCTGGGAAATCGAGCTCCTGTTCAAGGAGCTCAAGTCCAACTATCGGCTCGATCAGCTACCTAGCCGGCGCCAGGAAGTGGTGGAGACGTTCCTGTACGTCGCCATCCTCTCGCTCGTCGTCAGCCGCCGATTGCTCCAGGCCGTACGCCAAGCCTTGCCCGAGCACCAGGCCGAACGGTTCAAGACGCAGCGCTTCGCCCGGTTGCTCGCCGAGCTGTCCGGGCAGCTCTTGCTCGTGCTCCTCGCGCCCGCTCGCGAGACACGATGGCTCCGACAACAGCTCGCGACCACGCTCCTCAACGAGGCCGTCGACCCCAACAAGCACCGCAATAGCCTGCTCCAGAACGTCGAACAGGGGGTGCTACCCTACGCACCGAAGGCTTAACCGATCACGCATGCAGGCGGCCTAGACGAGTCCGCCTAGGCTGCAGCGCCCCCTAACCGGCTATCTAGACGGGATCGCCCGGACAAGCACTCCTCGCCAACCTTGACCGCGGCTGACCGTCCAGCGAGATTCAGAACTCCTGCCTTATCTGCGCCAACGGAAAGCGCCAGTTGGTCCGGATCGTCCAGGGTGCTTGGCGCGGCCCGCACTAGATCTTGCCTAAGTGCCCCCGCACGGCCTAGCGCGCGAGGTCGCGCGAGCGCAGTAGTACCGACCCGTCTTCCTCTCGGGTGCCGTTGCGGATCCGTTCCATCTAGCGCCAGGTGAGCCGGTCGAAGTACGTGCGCGCCGTGTCCAGCGCGTCGCAGGCAGTCTCAAGCTGATCCCGCTCGGCCGCCTCCTCCAGTGCATCACTGCGACACCCGCCACGGGACGACCACCTCGCCGTCGATGACATCGAACCGGACCGTCTCTGTGTCCCCTTCGTAGACGAGCTCGTCGCTGTTCGCGAACTCCATCGTCGCCCTCCGGGCGCTATCGAAATCTGTGTGGGTGACGAGCTCATCAGGTCAGGCCGCGGCGGCCCTACATGTTGTGCGATAGGGTGACGCCGGCAGATGGCTGAGCTTGCCGCAGACCAGGTAGCTGACGGTGATCAGGTTCTGGATGCGCCGAAAGCCGCGGGCGCGGGCCTTCGCGGCCTGGATCTGGGCGTTCATCCCCTCCACGGCCCCGTTCGAGAGCCGGGAGTCGAAGCGGATATCGCTGACTTCCCAGGGCGCGCTCAGACCCAGCGCGGCGGTGAACAGGGCGTGGTCCGTACTCATCGTGGCGTCTCCTCGGCAGGTCAAGCTCGCCCCAACATATTGGGTCCAGGCGCCAGCTCGCTACCCCCGCGCAACTGTCTGCCACCCACCAAAATCGCGAAAGGGCCCGCCCTCCGCGGGGCTTGCATTCCGCTGCTATTCTGGAGCCAAATGCAGCCTTTTTTGGCGCCAAAATGGATCGGTGATCATTTCTTAATTTCTTGATTTTAAGGATTATTTGGCAGAGACGGAGGGGTTTGAGCCCTCGGGGTCCCACCCTCAGTGCGCGCCCGCTTGATTGTCGTCATCCCGCGTCAGATGTTTCTGAGCCCGGACGAACGCACCGGTGTCTAGCCCACGTGTGATCTTCGTGGTTGCCCGCTTTAGATGCCGATGGATCAGGTAGCGCGCGAAGAACACCAGTAGCGGGATCACTGCGACGACCAGGACAACAATGTGCCAGTGCACTCCAGCGCGGAGGTTCACGGGGAACGCGTGGTTGTTGATAAGCTTGACCAAGCGATCCAGCTCGTGGCTACCCATATCCGGGTGAGTGCGGTGCCGAAACGTGGGGTTCACCCACCGGAGGAGGGCGAACCACGAGATCGAAACGGCAAGCGTGGGCTTCATGCAGTCCGCCATCAAGACGCCGGCTAGCCGCTTCAGGCGGTAAGAGGCTTCCGGGTCCTCGATAATCTCTCGGACAGCCGGCACCATCTGCTCCCGCCGCTCAATCGCTTTCCGATCGAGCTGAACTCGTGCGAGTGCGAGCCCGTATGCGACAGCTACCAAGAGCAATCCGATCTCGATGATCCCCATGCTGTGACTCCCGCTCGGTCAATGGTCTGATGGCGACTTGGCCGCCGAACTCTGCGCCGCCTGCGCTCCGACAGTCGTCGCTCGGAGAATCTGGTCCATCCTGCGCTCGTTATTTTTTTGCATGCTTGCGTGGATCTTGCTACTCCACCAATAGGACAAGCCGACGACAAGCACAATGGCTGCGAGGCACGGATCGGCCCCTATAGCGGCTGTTAGATCGGAGATCGTGGAGAGGATTCCTGTGGAGTTGGTGCCGGCCATGGCGACTCTTTATGATGCAGACGACTCGGCAGAAGAGCACAGCATTCGATCCGCATGCAAGCCGTATGGCGCGCGTCAACCTGTCGTATTCACGAGAAAGCCGTGAGAGCCAAGGTGCCGCCTTGTTGATGTCGGTGATTGAGCAGTTCGTAACCAGCAATTGGGCCGCTCACGGC
>Ga0207714_1000532_pt1 | contig 25929 bp, 22 predicted proteins | sample PonA232FremontCA_2_FD_187270 | JGI IMG/M metagenome (GOLD analysis project Ga0207714, IMG submission 187270) | Marine sediment microbial community from Fremont, CA, USA - Pond A23 Sediment 2 (SPAdes) | ecosystem: Environmental > Aquatic > Marine > Unclassified | place: USA: Fremont, California...
CCCGCCGTCCCGCGCATTGTAGTAACTCCTTACCTGAAACGTTCCCCAGCATAGGAATCTCCTACCGGTAGGGTTATGTGCCCGTGGGACAGGATGACGTACGTCACGATGTCAAGCAGGCGCGGCCGGAGTTCGTCGGCGTCGCTCAGGCAGGTTCTCTCGGTAGACTACAGCCTCATCCGGCGGTGTCGCCGCAACGGCGGCTGCCGGGTCGACTGTGCCCACGACCGGACCGATGACAGCCGGCTCCCCTGGGAGGCCGACGGCTACGGCGGCTGGGGCGGCCACGAGTACCACGACACCGAACCGGGGGCCGAGCGACCGCCGGTAATCTTCGTCCACGGCAACCAGCGCGACGCCTGCGACTGGGAGCCTCACGCCGAGTTCTTCCTCAACCGTTCGTACGGTGGCGACGAACTCTGGGCGATAACCTTCGGCGACGCCAGCCCCGCCCATCCGACAATGGCGGACCAGTTCGAGGACTTCGTCTCGGAGGTCCTCGCACACACCGGCGCGGAGGAGGTGTCGGTCGTGGGCCACAGCCTGGGCGTCACGGGGCTGCGCTACTGGCTGGCCAGCGAGGACCGCTACGACCGGGTCGACAGCTTCGTCGGCATCGCCGGCGCCAACCACGGCAGCGAACTCTTCGGGCTGGCCGTCCGGGTCGGCCTCACCGAGGGGACCTACGAGGTGTGTCGCTTCCTCCGGGACGGCCCGGCCGGGGAGAGCCCGCTCGCCGCGCTCAACGAGAACGAGACGCCCGGCGGCGTGGACTACTACACCATCCGCGGGACCGATGACCCGCTGTTCATGCAACGCCCCGAGAGCCCGGCCCTGGAAGGGGCGACGAACGTCGCCCTCGAGACCGACCACGACGGGGCCAGGGAGAGCCTCGACAGCCTCGAACTCGTCTACGAGTGGGTCGCTGACGAGAGCCCCTACAACGTCCGGACGTTCGTCTAGGTGACGTGGTTCGGTCTTCAGCCCTTAGAAACGGGAAGCATATACCCTGGAAACGAGACTGTGTGGACATGTGGCCCTGGGCCCACGCCGCCGTCGGCTACCTCCTCTACGTCGCCTACGCTCACCGTCAGGGGTTGCCGCTCCGCGGACTCCCGGTCCTCGCGACCCTCTTTGGAACCCAGGCACCCGACCTGCTCGACAAGCCGCTTGCCTGGACCTTTGCCGTCCTCCCGGCCGGCCGCTCGCTCGGCCACTCGCTTCTGTTCGCGGTTCCGCTGGCCATCCTGTGCTGGTACGTGATTGGGGGTCGCTTCGGCCGGCCGGCGATCGCCCTGGGCGCCGCGGTCGGGTACGTCTCCCACCTCTTCGCGGACGGGCTCGGAGCGGCGCTGGGAGGGCGGTGGGCCGACCTCTCATACCTCGGCTGGCCGGCGCTGGCCCTCCCCAAGTACGACCTCGACCCGAGTTTCGCCGCGCATTTCCGGGCCTTCGAGTTCAGTGACCTCACACTGGTCGGATTCGGACTCACGGGACTCGCGGTCGCTGTATGGCTGTGGATCACCGTCCGGGCGCGCCGCCAGGCGAGCGAGCAGTCCGCGACGCCAGCTCGGGAGTGAGGACCTGCCCGAACGGTGAGGGCGACCGCTACGACCTTGACCTGGCGTCCTCGGTGGCCCACCGACAGGTCACGTGCGAGTCGGCCCCGTCGAGCTCACCAGTCGGGGGCGTAGTCGGGGTCGAAAAACCGTTCTTGCCTGTCGATCGCGTCGATCGTCGCCAGTCCGTCGTCGGTCAGCTCCAGCCGCCGGGCGGCCAAGTTGTCGCGAATGTGGTCCTCGCCCGTGGCCTTCGGGACGGCGGCAACACCAAGCTCGAGCAGCCACGCCAGGGTCACCCGCGGGACGCTGACGCCCCGCTCGCCGGCCACCTCCTGGAGTTCGGGCACGTCGAAGACGCTCCCGTGGGCCAGCGGCGCGTACGCCACCACGTCCACGCCGACGTCGGCGCAGTACTCCCGGAGGTCGGCCTGCGGGAGCAGGGGGTGGCACTCGACCTGATTGGCGACGACCTCGGGGTCGGTGTCGAGGGCAGTCTCGAGGTGTGTCGGCTCGTAGTTGCTGACGCCCACACCCTTGACCAGCCCGTCGTCGCGACACTCGGCGAGCGCAGCGTGCACGAGTTCGAGGTCCCACTGTGCGGGCCAGTGGACGTACATGAGGTCGACGCTGTCGACGCCCAGGCGGTCGAGACACCCCTGGACCGCGTCCCGGACCTGCGCGCGGTCGAGGTCCTCGGGGTCACCCTCTACCGCACGCGGGTGGAGCACCTTCGTCGCGAGGTAGACGTCCTCCCGGTCGACCCTGGCGGTTCGGATCCCCTCGCCGACGGGCTCTTCATTGTCGTACAGTTCGGCGGTGTCGATGTGACGGTAGCCGGCCTCGAGGGCCGTCCGGACGCTCTCGGCGCACTGCTCGGGGCCGGTGTTCTCCCAGGTGCCCAGCCCCAGATGGGGGACCGGCGAGTCTGCGACGACCATACCGGTTGCGCGTGTCGGGAGCCTAAGAGTCCACCGGCAGAGGAACCGACTATTGCTGCTCGGAGGGTCACCGTGGGTTCATAACCAACTCTGACCGACGGTCACTATCGGATGCTCCTTTGCTCAGACGGTCGCTCGGCCCGACGTGGCGAACCTCGTGGCCGTCGTTTTTGAGCCGGAGAAAGACCTCGCGTTCGAGGTTCTCGTCCAACAAGAATCTCATCTATTCTGGCTTTTCTAGCGTCTCTGCCTCCTCAGGGACCGTTTGCCTGTGTTCCTCGACCTCCCGCATCTCTTCGGGGTTTCGGTGGTAGTACGCGAGTGCATCGTACACATCCGCGAGGTCCAGACCCAGCCTTTCCGCAACCGTCTCAGGTCCGAGCCCACGGGTTTCAACCCGCTCGTGGATGTGCAGCACCGTCACCCGGCTCCCCTCGATGTGGGGTTAGTCGCGGATCTCCGAGTCGTCGCCGGAGACGATCCGCCCTTTCGTCACTGCCATACGGGTGGTTATCGGAGTATCGGCAAAAACCCCGCGCCGGCAGTTCGCTGTTTCGGCGTCTGTTCTCCTCTGCTTTCTCGACTGTACAGCCTTCAGCAAACACCACTCGATACGACCCCTCTCCGCTGTGGATGGTTCTGGCGGGCCCACCGACATCAGCCACGGAATCTTTACCTCGCCCGTGCCGAACACGCGTGGTATGGGAACAGACCGCGTCGTGACCTTCGAGGCCGATCTGGAGGGGGTGTCGACCGTCCACCGGACGGTCGCCGCCGACTTCGAGGAGACACTCGCTGGCGCGATCGTCGAGCCAGCCGTAGGGACGGGTATCCCGACCGAGGACGTCTCGCTTGCGGACACGCCGGTCGAGACCGACCCCTCACCGGCCGACGTCCTGGCCGCCGAGACCGGCGTGACGCCCGCGGGGCTGGGTGTCGCAAACTACGGGACGGTCACGCTGCCCGCAAGCGAGGAGCCCCGCGAGGTGGTCAGCCTCTACTGCACGCGTCACGTCGCCGTCCTGGCCGAGAGCGACCTCGTCGCCGACATGCCTGCGGCCTACGACCGGCTGAGCGAGGACTTCACCGCGGGGACGGACACCCATATCCTCGCGACGGGGCCGAGCTCGACCGCCGACATGGGCGAACTGCTGCGTGGCGTCCACGGGCCCCACGAGACACACGTCGTGGTGGTGACCGACCGATGAGTTCGCGACGCGACCGCGCCGAGGAGATGCGCCGTCTGATGGACACCGAGGGCGACGCGGTCGGCGAGATGTCCCAGCTGATCAACCGACAGACTGGCGAGAATCTCGGGGGGTTCGAGCGCTACGAGGAGCTTCGGGAAGAAGCCCGCGAGACCAAGGTGGAGGCCATCGAGAACCTCCCCGACCTGATCGACCGGCTGGAGGAGGCCATCAGCGCCAACGGTGGCCAGCTACACGTCGCACAGGATGCTGCCGACGCCAACCGGATCATCGAGGAGATACTCGACGAGCGGGGGGCTGAAAAATTAGTCAAATCGAAGTCGATGACCACCGAGGAGCTGGAGGTCAACGACCACCTCGAACCCGACTACGAGGTCGTCGAAACCGACCTCGGGGAGTACGTCATCCAGGTGGCCGACGAGACGCCCTCACACATGATCGGCCCGGCGATGCACAAATCGGCTGAGGACATCGCCGCCCTCTTCAATGACGCGTTCGACCTGGAGGAACCCCTGTCCGACGACCCCGTGGAGTTGACGGAATTCGCCCGCGAGCGGGTTGGCGAGCACATCCTCGACGCGGACGCGGGCATGACGGGCGCCAACTTCGTGGTCGCCGAGAGCGGGTCGATCATGCTGGTCACAAACGAGGGCAACGCCCGCAAGACAGCCGTGACACCCGACACCCACATCGCGGTCACGGGCGTCGAGAAGGTGGTCCCGACGGTTTCGGACCTCCAGCCCTTCACCGAACTCATCGCCCGGACGGGGACCGGCCAGGACATCACCTCCTACGTCTCCCTGCTCTCGCCGCCGGTCGACACCCCGATTCCGGACTTCGAGGCCGACGAGTTCCGCCCACCCGGGGAGCGGTCCTTCCACCTCGTGCTGGTGGACAACGGCCGGATGGCGATGCGCGAGGACGAGGACCTCCGGGAGACGCTGTACTGTATCCGGTGTGGCGCCTGCAACAACGCGTGCGCCAACTTCCAGTCGCTGGGGGGCCACGGTTTCGGCGGCGAGACCTACACCGGCGGCATCGGCACGGGCTGGGAGGCCGGCGTTCACGAGATGGAAAGTGCAGGAGAGATGAGCGAACTCTGTACGGGCTGCTCGCGCTGTGTCCCGAAGTGTCCGGTGAAGATTGACATCCCGTGGATCAACACCGTCGTGCAGGACCGAACCAACCGAGACGCCAAGCCCGGTGACTTCGACTTCCTGGTCGACGGACTCACCCCCGACGAGGAGCCCTCCGGACTCGACCTGCAGAAGCGCTTTTTCGGGAACATCGAGACATTCGCGAAGCTGGGGTCGCTCGCGCCCGGGCTGGCGAACGCGGTCGCGGACACGAGCCTGGCGGACTGGCTGCTGGAACGAGTAGCTGGAATCGACGAACGGCGGGACTTACCTGAATTTGCCGGCGAGACGCTGCGGGAGTGGTACGGCGCCCGCGGGCCGCGGGTGGACGACCCCGACGGCGAGGTGGTCCTGTATCCGGACCTCTATACCGAATACTTCGAGCCCGAACGCGGGAAGGCCGCTGTCCGGGCGCTGGAGGCACTCGGTGTGCGGGTCCGGATCCCCGAGGTGTCCGAGAGCGGCCGCGCACCGCTCTCCCAGGGGATGGTCGCGACCGCCCGCGAGCAGGCCGAGCGGGTGCACGGTGCGCTCGTGGGCCACGTCGACGCCGGCCGGGACGTGGTCGTGGTCGAGCCAAGCGACCTGGCGATGTTCCGGTCGGACTACGAGCACCTCCTGCCCGAGCGCTCCCACGAGCGCCTGGCCGAGCACAGCTACGACGTGATGGAGTACGTCTACGGGCTGGTGGAGAACGGGGCCGACGCCGACGCGCTCGCGGGGCCCACTGGCGAGGGCGAGGGACAGGTCGCCTACCACAGCCACTGCCAGCAGCGGACGCTGGGCGTCGAGACCTACACCACGGCCGTGCTGGAGGAGCTTGGCTACGAACTGCGGGAGTCTGACGTGGAGTGTTGCGGCATGGCTGGCTCCTTCGGGTACAAGTCGGAGTACTACGAGGTGAGCATGGACGTCGGCGAGCGGCTGCAGGCGGACCTGGGTGACGTCGCGGGGGAGGAGCTGGTCGCCAGCGGGACCTCCTGCCGGACGCAACTGGACGCGCTGTACGACCGCCCTGCGCTCCATCCCGTCGAGTTGGTTGCTCCCAGTCCGGGACTGCGGTAGCCGGAGGTCCTACCACAGAACTCCCCGGGGTGGAAATGAGCTACCGCGACCGACTCGGAACCGACCCGGCCGGTATGCGCCGAGGTCGACATCGGGGTCGCGACCGGCGACGGCGTCCGCGACCAGTTTGCCCGTGTACGGGCCCAGCTGGAGCCCGGTCGCGCCGTGGCCGGTGGCGAGGACCGCGCCATCGACGTCTGGCACCGGACCCACGAGCGGGAGGCCATCGGCGGCGACCGGGCGGAGTCCGGCCCTGAGGTCGCACACCTGGGCGTCGCCCAGCCCCGGTGCCATCGACCGCGCCGTGCCGAGCAGTTCGTGTACGCCTGCGACCGTCGCGTGCGGACTGTAGCCGACCTCCTCGTCGGTCGCGCCAACGGCCACCCGCCCGCCGTCCCAGGGGACGAGATACCGGTGGCCGAAGCCCGTCACCACCGGCCAGTCGCCGGTCGCGGCGTCCGTTTCCACGTGGACGATCTGCCCGCGGACCGGCTCGACCGGCACGTCGAGCCCGAGCTGGGTGGCGAAGCCGGAGGACCACGCCCCGCCGGCCACGACGACCGTGCCGGCCTCGATGGTGTCCTCGCCGGTCTCGACGCCAGTGACGGCCCCGCCTTCGATCCGGAGCCGGTCGACGGTCGCGTCACGGAGCCCGAGGCCGTGGCGCCGACCTGCGGCCCGTAGTGCCGCCTCGAACTGTTTGCCGTCCACGCGCGCACCGTGCTCGTAGTACAGCGCACGCTCCGGCGTCGCCAGCGCCGGGACGCACTCGACGGCCTTCTCGGGGGTGAGGTCGGTGACCGTCCCCTCGGCAGGATAGCCCATCGTCACCTGCCGCTCGCGGAGTCGCCGCTCGGTTTCCTCGAAGATGGCGACTCCGTCGGCGTCCATCGCCACCGCGAGCAGCCCACACCTGGTGTACCCGGTCTCCTCAACCCCCGTCTCGCGGAGTTCGTCGACCAGGTCGGGGTAGTACTGGACGGCCGGCGCGGCCAGCCGGAACCACTCGTCGGAGGCGTTGCGGCTGCTGGTCGGCGGGGAGAGGATGCCCGCGCCGGCGTCGGTCGCCCGGCCTGCGCCCCTGCGGTCGACGAGGACCGTCCCGTGCCCATCGCGGGCGAGGTGGTAGGCGACCGCCGAGCCGACGATACCGCCGCCGACCACGACTGCGTCGGTCATACGCCCCGTTTGCCGCTCCGGGGTTGTCAGTCCCGGGGCTTGCCCGGTCGGGGACAGTCACCCGGCCGACCGGCTGCCGGGACGACGCCTTCACACGTCGGACCGCGCGCCCGAGCCTGAACCACCCACTGAGGCCCGGTCTTGACAACCCAATCACAAAATGAGCGTTGAGAGGATCGAGGCGGGAATATAGATATCCGCTCGTACGTTGCCAGATGTGCCGATTTCGGCTCTGTTTCACTCAAATCTGATTTTGAAACGCCCGCGACAAATTATCAAATATCCAATATATTTATGTGCTGCGAGCGGGACCGTCCAGACGTCATGACGGCGACAACCGACGCAAATCCGGACGCCGAACGGCTCGAAGAGTACGTGAACAGACTCGCCGGCACGCACGGCATCTCGGGGTACACGACCAGGCCCGACGGGACGGTCGTGTACGCCGCGTACGCGGGCGGCGGCTACGACCTGCGGACCGAAACGGGGTGGCTCACCGACGCCGACGGCGACGTCACGTCCCCGGAGTGGCTGGACGGGCGAGAGACACTGCTCGCGCTCCGGGACGTCGACGGCTCCGAACAGTTCGACCTGTTCGAGGTCGACCCGGAGACGGGCGAGGTTACCCCCCTCCTCGACGACGAGTACATGAACGTCAAGGCCCGACAGCACCCGACCGACCCGGACCGGGTCGCGTTCGTCTCCAACCGCGAGCGGTCGCTGGACCTGTACACGCTGGACCTCGCGGACGGGACCGTCACGCGCCGCTCGGAGGCGACGGAGCCAGTGATTGGATACGCGTGGTCGCCCGATGGCGACCGCCTCGTCTACCAGGCCGGCACCTTCGAGGACTCGGCGCTGCGGGTCGTCAGCCTCGACCTCGACCGGGACGACGTCTTCGTCGACGAGCCCGACTCAGAGCAGTCCATCGCCTTCATCGACGACGGCGCCGGCACCTGGTCCGAGGAGGGCGTGGTCTTCACGACCAACCACCGGACCGGGTACCGCGAGCTCGCGGTGGCCGGGGGCGACGGCGAGTACGACCTCCGGTACGTCAACAACCGGGACAAGTACGACCCACAGTGGACCGATGACGGGGAGATCGCCTTCCTCGAGGCCCGGGGCGGTGACCGCCAGCTGCGCGTCCTCGAGGACGGCGACGTGACGGCTGTCGAGCGGACCGGGATGAACGTGGACGTGAAGGCGGTCGACGGCGAGGTCTACTACGAGCACACGAGCCCGGCGACGGCCGGCGACCTCCGCCGGGAGGGGGAAGGAGATCGAATCGGGGAAACGGTCGTCGGGGAGGGGCAGGTCGACGTCGAGACCGTCGCTCCCGAGGAGGTGACCTACGAGTCTTTCGACGGGCAGCAGATCGCCGCACGCCTCTACCGGCCGGCCGGGGACCCGGTCTGCGGGCTCGTCAAGGCCCATGGCGGCCCGGAGGCCCAGCACTACAACCGCCTGGACGCGGTGACCCAGACCCTCGTCCACGCCGGCTTCGAGGTGCTGGCGCCGGACTTCCGGGGCAGCCTCGGCTACGGGCGCGCGTTCCGGAAAGCCAGCGACTGCGACCTCGGCGGGGACGACCTCACGGACGTGGTCGCCGGCGCGGAGTACCTCCGGGACCGGGGTCGCGAGCGGGTCGGGCTGCTTGGTGGCTCATACGGCGGGTACTTGACGCTGATGGGCGTGGGTGCGACCGACGCCTTCGACGCCGGCGTCAGCGTCTGTGGCGTCGTCAACTGGGAGACGGCCGTCGAGAACGCCCGGGCGTACCTGGGCGACGTGCTGATGCGCAAGCTCGGTGGCTCACCGGCCGAGAAACCCGACCTCTACGAGGAGCGGTCGCCGGTCACCTACACCGACGACATCGACGTGCCGCTGCTGGTCGTCCAGGGGGCGAACGACCCCCGCGTCCCACGGAGCGAGACCGAACAGCTCGTCGACTCGCTGGCCGAGCGGGACGTCGACCACGAGTACCTGCTCTTCGAGGACGAGGGTCACGGTGTCGTCAAGACCGAGAACCACGTCGAGTACGTCACCCGGACTGTCGAGTTCTTTGAGGAACATCTCTGAGCTACCGACAATGACCACACCTTCCACCAACCACGCCGAACGGCACTCACACAGCGACGACGCGAACGGCGCGCACGACGCCAACGAGACGGACGGCACCCAGGCACAGAACCCGGCGGCGAAAAGGCCGATGACAGTCGAGGAGATCCAGGACGCCTACGCCGGCTACGCGGACCGGCTGGGCCGGTTCCAGTGGGCCGACCGGCTGGTCGCGGGGCGGTACCGCCGGGCCCGGTTCGGGGACGTCTCAGGCCGGGTGCTCGACGTCGCCTGCGGGACCGGGCCGAATTTCCGGTATCTGCCCGAGACGGTCGACCTCGTCGGGGTCGACGTCAGCCCGGAGATGCTCGACAACGCTGCGGACCGGCTCGCCGACCTCGCGGTCGACGGCACGCTCGAGCGGATGGACGCCCAGAACCTCGCCTTCGAGGACGACAGCTTCGACGCCGTGATCTCGGCGCTGTCGACGTGTACGTTCCCCGACCCAGTCGCCGCGCTCCAGGAGATGGAGCGGGTCTGCAAGCCGTCGGGGACGGTCCGGCTCGTGGAACACGGACGCAGCGACGTCGGCCTGCTCGCGCGCTTCCAGGAGTGGCGCGAGGAGACACACTACGCCAGGATGGGGTGTCGCTGGACCCAGGAACCTCGTGAGGTCGTCGCCAAGGCCGGCCTGTCGGTGCGGGACAGCTCTACCGGCCTGCTCGGGATGGTCACGACCTTCGAGGTCGACCCGGCGTGAGGCTATCCCCGAGGGCGCGTCCCCGTCGCTCCTACCGGAACGGCCCGGGCCTCAGGCGAAGATCCCTTCGATCCGCAGGCAGGTGAGCCGTCGCGAGAGGTCCTGCATGAACTCCGACACCGTGTTGCCCATCACGAGGACCGGCCAGCCATCTTCCAGCGCGGCCGCGAGAACCTCACCCGGGGCTTCGGTCTCCTCATCGTGTGTCACGACCGGGAACGAGGCGTGGCGAGCGAACAGCCCGGCGTCCTGCCCGACCACCCGGGCCTGCTCGATCCGGTCGTGTGTCGCCAGGAGTTCGAGGTACTCGAGAAACGAGGCCGTCCGGCCCCGGCGGTCCGCCCGGAGATACAGCAACGGCTGGACGACCTCCCTGCTATCCCCGACCAGCTGGCGGCGGACGAGCTCCACGCTCCGGGTGTCGTTGACGGCGGCGGCGTTGTACACCCGCCCCTGGGGGACGTTCATCCAGGAGACGGTCATGCGGTCGAGGTAGGCCTCCTGCTGGGCCGGGTCGAGAGGCGGCTCGCCGGCCGTGTGAAGCACCTGGTTGAGCCCGTGGACCACCTCGGCCCCCGGGATGTGCCTGTGTTGTGCGGGCACCTGCACGTAGCTGGCCGTCGCGTTCCGGCGCTCGAGTTCACTGTTGAGACAGTCCTTGATCCGCTCGTTTTGCACGCCACAGACGACGTGAGTCCCCTCCGGGACCGACCGCGCCAACGCTCGGGCGATTTTCAGTCTGTTCTCCCCGAGTGTGTCGAGGTGGTCCTCCCGAACGTTGGTCAGAAAGACCACGTGCGGCCGGACGTACTGTTCGTTCACGAGCCGGGTCGTGTACGGCCGGATCCCCTGGTTCTCGACGACCGCCGCCTCGACGTTCCCGAACTTGCGCAGCTCCCGCTCGTTCTCGTAGAGTCTGACCTTCTCGGGGCGGTCGATCTCGTGTTCCGTCCCGTTGTATATCGAGACCGGGTCGGTCCCGGTCACTTTCGCGTACGTGTCGTAGCCCCGGTCGTAGAGGATGTCGTGGAGCCAGCGGGTGGCGGTCGACTTCCCGCGGACGCCTGTGACCGAGACCCGGATGGCGATGTCCGCGAGCCGGCGCCTGTGGAGCGGGCCGCTGCCGGCGAACTCCGACGCGACGTGGAGTGCCTTCCGCTTCAGGTCACCGGCCGACGGCCAGTTCATAGGATCGGCACCTCCGGATGCACGCGTTCGGCCGAGCCCGCGGCGGGACTCCAGGATGTCCCGGACGGCCGGGCTGCTTCGAGCCGATAGCCCGCTCGCGCCCCGACCGCGAGGACTACCGCCCCGACCGCGATGTGGAGGGGTGTGACCTGCTCGAGCAGGCCACCCGGAAGCGGGGTCAGCACGAGCCGCGCACTCCCGGCGAGGACGACGAAGACGCCCGCCGCGACCGCGACCGAGGGCCGGCGCTCGGCCGGCGCGACCACGTGGACGTTGTACGCGCCGACGCCGCCGAGGATCCCGGTGAAAAACGGGAGCAGGCCGTTCCCGAACGGGAGCACCGGTACGACCGAGATCACCGTCAGCAGCCCGAAGATGACACCGACCGAGAGCAGCGCCCGCCCGTAGACGAGTGTCCATGAGTGGAGCAGCTGGATACCGATGGTGGCGAGCGTCGCCGCGAGCAGGAACACGGGCAGCAGCCAGGCGTTCCGGAAGACGAACAGCACCAGCAGGGGCAACACGATGAGACCCCCGATCCGGAGCCCCCAGCGGCTCCGGGCCACCTCCGAGAAGAAAAAGCCCAGCCCCAGCAGCCCGAGTTCCCGCGGGAAGGGCAGGATCGTCGGGTGCGCGCTCCCCTCGACGACAAGGCCGAAGGCCCGGGCGATGTCCGACTCGGGGGCGAGCAGCACTGGCGGGGCGACGGTCGCGAGCGGCGTCAGCCCGACGCCGATCACCAGGCCGATCCCAACCACCACGAGAAAGAGCAACAGCGCCAGACTCCAGAGGGCGTCGACAACCCGCTTGTCCCGCGGCAGCCGGTGGAGGTTGTACGCGGCGATCCCGGGCAGAACGCTCCCGATGAACCCGAGCTCGCTGACAACCACCCGCGGCCCGGACCCGGCAGTGACGAACAGGTACACCAGAAGCGGGACGAGGCCGCCGGTGACCACGGCGACGACAAACACCGGACGGCCGTACAGCAGGAGGCGGCGCTTCACGATCCGGACGGACACGTAGCTCCCGACGACGCTCATCAGCAGGATCGGAAAGGTCCCGAGCGAGCGCAGCGTGTAGACTGCAAAGAGCGGGACGATGACGACGCCGCCGAGCCGGAGGCCGCCCAGCTGGCTGGCGGTGATGCCGCCCAGCAGCCCCAGCAGCATGACGGCCGTTACGACGAGCATACCCCTCCGTCCTCCCCCGCGCCGGCCCCGCAGCGAGGCGGGCTCGGTCGGCGTGGAGCCCCGGCTGGCGCAGACGGCACCCGCTGGCCCGTACTGCTGCCGTCCACCGGAGCGCGGCACGCCCTCGGCGACCCGGCTTTCCGGCCCGGCCGCCCTGCCCCATCACCCGAGCGGTCAGCGGCGACGGACACAGTCTTCTGTCGACCCCCGCTGGTCTGACTCATCCACCCAATAGTGCTGGACAAGCTGAGACAAATAAATCCCCCCGAATACTTCTGGTCGTGAAAAGGCCTGGCCTGCCACACCCCCCTCAGTGTGGGTTGGTCCGTGACACGGGGGGTGTCAGCTCACCCTCGAGCACGTCGGCCACGGGTCGACGGGTGTCTCTATCCCCGTAGTTCATTACCACCGCAGTCGAGTCCAAGGGTATGGACACCGAACGCACGGCAGCCGAGGCGTTCGGGCTGCTCTCAGACGCGACGCGCCTCGACATCCTCCGGACGGTCGCCAGAGCGCAAAACGAGAACGGCCAGAGAATGGCCGCCGACCTCTCCTTCTCGGAGATCTACGACCGGGTCGACGTCGACGGCACCTCCAAACTGTCCTACCACCTCGGCGAACTGACTGGCACGTTCCTCCGCAAGCACGACGAGGGCTACGCCTTCACCCACGCCGGCGAGCAGATGGTCCGGTTCATCCTGGCGGAGAACTACCGCCAGCCGCCAGACGTCGGCCCGGTCGAGGCCGACGGGACCTGCTTGCGTTGTGGCGAGCCCGGCCTGGAGGCGGTCCTCCAGGACCAGTACTTCGTGCTCCGGTGCCCGGACTGTGGGCGGCCGACCTTCACCTACCGGGTCACGCCGGCGCAGGCGCGCAGCCACGCCGAGGCCGACCTGGTCGAGGCCGTGACCTGGGAACTGGCCGGCGACCTGCTCAAGACGCGCCAGGGGGTCTGCCCGGACTGTGCCGGCCGCCTCGACACCGACGTGATCGACCTGGACGACGTGCCGAGCGGCGAGACTGTGCCGACGTCGTTCGCGGCTGCGAGCGAGTGTCCGGAGTGTCTGCGGTATCTCGGGGTGCCGCTGTCACACGCCGCCGCTTACCACCCGGAGTCGGTCGCCTTCCACTGGGAGCACGGCATCGACATCGTAGGCACCGGCCTGTGGGAGTTTCACGACCGCCTCCACGACGGCCGGTGGAGTACCGACCGCGTCGGCACCGACCCCGACGAGTACCGCGTCGAGCTCGAACGGGAGTCCGCGACGCTACGGCTCTACCTCGACGACGAGGCGACCGTCACCCGGACCGAGCACGTGCAAAGCAGGGACCAGCGCGGCCGCCGGTCCTGAGTGTTCGCGGGAGCGGTGCGACAACGCAACCCGAAAACCGGCCGTATCGACCTCTCGCTCCGCGATACGCTTCAGCCCCCGTGCTGGATGCGGCGGCGCTAATCGGTCACTCGATCTCCAGTTGGCCACTCCCGCCGTCCTCCTCATTGCCGTTCTCGGCCCATTCGAGTTCGAACTCGATGCTCAATTCACCGGGGCCGTCCGTCGGCCCCTCGCGCTCGGCTTTGACTTCGAAGGTCGGTTGTGCTGGCGGCTCAATCGTCACGGATTCGGAACCGGAGGTAAGCGTGACTGCATCACCCTGGTCGAGTTTGTCGGCGACGCTACGAAGATACGCGGCGATCTCTTCCCGGCTCTGGTTGCTCTCCGATTTGAACAGGATTTCTTCGGGCATACAGAGACACTACACCGCCTGCACCGATAAGTTCAGCCACCGTACTCGGCACTCCTCGGCGTGAGTTGGATAAAAAGCAGGATAAACGAACGGCCGCGCACACCCGCGGACCTCAGTCGTCGGCGATGGCGACGCCGTCGGCCGCAGCGTCGGCGTCGACTGACGCCGGACCGTAGCGGGCCCAGAGGGCGAGCATGCTCGGGAGGACGAACACCGCCACGACGAAGGAGGTGACCATCGCGAGCACGACCAGCGTCCCGAAGCTCTGGAACTGCGGGTGGGGGTGGAGCAACAGCGCGCTGAACGCGCCCGCAGAGGTGAGCGTGCTCCCGAGCAGCGCCCCGCCGGTGCCGGTGGTCGCCTCGACCAGGGCGTCGTGGACCGACCGCCCGCGCTCGCGCTCGTGGACGAACCGGTCGCTGACGTGGATGTTGTAGTCGATACCCACGCCTATGACGAGACTCAACAGGAGGGCCGTCAGAAGCGTCAGCGGGACCTCGAACAGCCACATGCCCCCGACGACCAGCGCCGTCACCAGCGTGACCGGCACGGCCGTCACCGCACCAAGCGAGGCGCTGCCGGCGACGAGGCGGTAGACGAGCGTGAGGAGAACGCCGACAGCCCCCAGGGCCAGGACCAGCGTCATGAGAATGCTGTCGGCGGTCTGTGAGAGGCCGGCCTCCTGGAGCGTGGCGCTGCCGGCGGCAGTCGCCGAGACGCCGGCGTGGCCGTCGGCAACGGCCGCCAGGCTGTGCATCCCGTCGGCCTGGGCGGTGATAGTCGCGTCCGGCTGGACCGGGACGACCACCCGTAGTGAGCGGTACTCGCCTCCGGCCGTGCTGGTCTCGCCGGCCCGGTCGACGACCTGGCTGGCCCGGTCGGGGGCAGCCGCGTACAGCGCGTCGTAGACACCCTCGAGGTTCCGGTCAGGGACGCCATCGTCGTCGGTGTCCGCGGCGGCGAACGTCTCCGCGAACGCGGGATCCTCCTCGGCGACCGCCGCCATCACGGTCAGCGGCGAGGTCACGGGGGTAGCGCCGTTGCCGCTCTGCCGGTAGACGACTTCTGTGTCGCGGGCAGCCCCGTGGACCGCCTGGACCGCCTCCAGCGCGGCCGGGTCAGTCACCGCCCCCTCGACGAGCACGTTCGACCGGCTCCGGGCGTCCTCGTCGGCCGCGCGGTAGTGGTCGGCGACGTAGGCCTGTTCGTTCGCCTCCTCGGCGACCTCCCAGGCCAGCGGCCCGGGCAGGTCCTGCTTCCACTCCGCGACGCGGCCGTCGCTCTGCTGGACGGACTGCCTGTCGAGGTCGGCCCAGGCGACCGCCCCGGCCGCTCCGACGACCAGTGCGAGGACGACCACGACCGGCGCAGCGCGCCTCGCGAGGCCGGCCCCGCGGCGCAGCACTCCCTCGAGCCGCCCGGTCTTGCCGAGCGGGGCCTTGCGGCGGTCGAGCCCGAGCCGCTCGAGGAGGCTGTCGACCGTGACTTTGAGTGCGGGCACCAGCGTCACCGAGACGACGAACGTGGAGACCACACCCAGCGAGATGGCCACGCCGAGCTGTCTGATGACCGCGAGTTCGTTGGCGGTGTTGGAGAGAAAGCCGACCACCGCAGTCAGCGTCACCAGCCCCAGCGCGGCCACGAGCGAGGTGAGTCCGCGGGCCATCGGGTCGCGGATACTCTCTTTGCGGCCGCGCTCCTCGCGGTAGCGCATGAACACGTGGAGGCCGTAGTCGACGCTCAGCCCGACGATGAGGACCGGGCCGATTATCAGCGACATGCCGGCCGGGATCCCCAGCCACCCGAGGATCCCGAACATCCACAGCACGGAGAGGACGACCCCGGTGAAGCCGACCAGGATGTCGACCAGGTCCCGGTAGGAGAAGGCCAGCACCAGGAGGATGAGCAACAGGGCGACCGGCACGACGAGACCCATCGTGTTCCCCATGTACTGGGCGTTGGCCGCGGCGCTCGCGTGCTCGCCCGCACTGAAGTATTCGGGATTCTGGCGCTGGTCCGCGATTTCGTGGAGGACGGCAGTCGCTGCCGACCGGTCACCGGTCCCGGCGAAGCGGAACACCATCCGGTGGCTCCCGGCGCTCGCCGTCCCGGGTTCGTAGTTCTCGGGGAGTAACTCTAGCGCCGGCGACCCCTCGGTCAGCGTTTGCTCGATGAGACGTTCGACCTCGGACGCGCTCGCGGCCTCCAGCGCGGCGGTCTGTTCCTCGAGTCCCGCACCGGGGTCGCCCGCGGCGCGGACGGCGACCAGGTTCGCGACCCCGACGACTTCGCGGTCGCCCAGCGCAGCCGCGACCGACTCGTTCTCCCGGACCGCCTGCTGGAAGCGTAGCGAGTCGAGCAGTGCTGCCTTCGAGAGGGCGTTGTCTTCGGCGCGAACGTAGACGGCCGCAGGCTCCGTGTCGGTGCCGGTCTGCCCGCCGCCGGGCCCGTAGTTGTCCTGGATGTAGGTTAGCGTCTCCGCGACCTCGGTGTCGCCGGCGGCCCCGGTCGCGTCGGCCTCGCTGGTCAACTGTAGCTGGCTCGCGCCCGCGACCACGCCACCGGAGAGAACCAGCAACAGGAGCAGCGTCACCAGGTTGTGTTCGGTGACGGCGCCGAAGACGCTCCGCAGCGGGTCGTTCATCGCTCGTCCCTCCTCGACGGGTGAGGGGTGTGATGGTCTGCGCACGATGCCTCCGGGGACCGTTCGGTGCGTATCATCTGTCGCGTCACCTACCCGAAACGTCGACGGATAGCTACATAAGTATTATAGAATATTTGATAAATTAACAGAGCCGTTTCAAAATCGGATTTGAGCGTATCAGCGGTATTGAGAGGGCTCGAAAGCCGTATCGAATACAAACCACCGCTGACCTGGCAGGTTCGCTCAACCCCGTTTTTGAAATAAATATGTTAGTTCGCTGCGTGGCTGACCGCCCAGCGCGGGCCCGGGAAGGCGGGGAGAGGTATCGTCCGGCCCGGGAACTCCGGCCGCGGTCCTCCCTTTGCGGGCCCTCTCATCATACGACGCACGATAGTTCCTGTATAAACCACCTTGCAGTAGAGGGCACGACGCCGTCAGGCCGGCTCAGGTCCGGTCGTCCGTGATGTCGTAGGCGATAACGTCGCTCCCGACGCCGGCGAACAGCCGGTTGCCGGCCCCGACCGTCCCGAGGTAGGGCTCGGGCGTCTCGAAGGTGCCACGTACCTCGCCGGCCGCCTCTCCGAGGACCACCACCTCGCGGTCCGGGCCGATGCCGCGGTCGACGGCGACGTGGTCGGCCAGGACGGCCCGGAGGTGCGTGTACTCGTAGTCTGCGGGCCGGTAGCGCCAGCGGACCGTTCCCGACGCGCGGTCGACGGCGGGGATCTGCGTCCCGCCGTCGTTGTAAAGGGTTTCCGGGGTAGCCGGTACTTCGGGGACACCGAAGTACGGGACCCGGAACTGCTCCTCGCCGTTCCGGTCGAGCGCGAGGAAGGGGCCGGTTCCGGCGTGGACCATCCCGTCCTGGAGTCCCAGGTCGCGGGGCCCGCGCTCCCAGTCGCCGGCCGCCCACAGCAGGGACCCGTCGGCCGGGTCGTAGCGGCCGACGCCGCCGCGCTCTGTCCCCTCCGCGCCCGCACCGGCGAGCAAGATACCCTCCTCGGCCAGCGGGGTGAGCGGGGTTACCGTTCCGGTGTCGACGCTCCACCGCTCGGTTCCGTCCGGGTCGACGGCGCGCAGCCGCAGCTGGTTGGTGTCGCGGCCGCTTCGCTCCAGCGCGTAGGCGCCGTGACTCGCCACGTCGGCGCCGCGAAGCTCCGGCACGTCGACGTGCCAGCGCTCCTCGCCGGTGGCGCGGTTGAGGCCGTAGAGGCCCCCCTCGCCCCGCGGCGACTGGTTCGGCCCGGTCTCGTTCGGGTGGCGGGCGATCGCCTCGCCCGCCAGGACGACGACGTCGCCGAGGACGCCGAGCACCCGGAGGAAAAAACCCTCCTCGAACGTCCAGCGAACGTCGCCGGTCGCGGGCCCGAGCGCCTCGACGTAGGAGACCAGCGTCTCGTCGGTGAACGTCTCGCTGACTGCGTAGACCGCTCTCTCGGTGACGGTGAGACCCGGGTCGCGTTCCTCGGCGCCGCGAGCGGCCACCGTCCACTCCAGGCGCCCCTCCTGAGCGGTGAGGCGAGCGACCTCCCGGGCCTCTGTGGCTGCGTACAGCGGGCTGGCCGGCTCGTCAGTCGGCCCGGTTTCGGGCAACAGGAGGTGTCGACCCGGCCAGAGAGCCGGTCCACGGTCCACGCGTCGGCCGCAGTGACCTCTGCTGCGGACGCCTCCGGGGACGTCACTGTCCCGGTCGGAGATGGGGTGGTCGTTTCTGGCGGCTCGATTCGCGTGTCCGTGGGGGTCGTCGTTGCGGGCGGGTCGTCACCGCCCGCACAGCCGGCAAGCGACGCGACTGCGGCCGCACCGCACAGCTGGAGGAACTGTCGGCGGGGACCTGTCGGCATAGTCTATGTCCCTCGGTAACTCCCAACATACGAATCTTGTGCCACCCGGTGCGGCCACAAGCCATCGAGCGTCCGGACTACGGACGTGGCGACGGCGGAGTCCCTCCCGTGACCCCGCTATTTCGAGTCAGACCCGGGCTGCCAGCCGCTCTCGGCGGTCCGTTTGCCGAGCTGGTTCGGCGCGACCCGGCCGACAAAGAGCGTCCACCGCAGCCGCCGCGGGATGTAGACCCGTCGCTTGTTCTCCCGAACGCCGGACACGAGTGTGTCGGCGACCTCCTCCGGCTCGACCACCCGAAGGCCCTCGGCAGTGCCCGGGATCCGCTCCTCGACGTTCTCGTTGCGGTCGAAGTACTCCGTGTTCACCTTGCCCGGAACGACTCCCGTCACGCCGACGTCCGTCGAGTACAGGTCCATCCACAGCGACTCACACAGGCCACGCAGCGCGTACCGGGCGACCTGGTAGGGTGTCGCGCCCGGGATCGGGGAGTGCGCCGCCGGGGATTCGACGATAGCGATGTGCCCGCTGTTTCGCTCCAGCATCCCGGGGAGGAACTCCCGGGCCAGGTTGTACGCCCCGAAGGCCGTCACTGCGGTGTTGTACTCTACCTCGCCGGGCTCTGCTTCCCAGGCGGCGACCCAGGAGCCGACCCCGGCGCTGTTGACGAGAATGTCGGGAACGCCGAGCTGTTCCTGGATTTCCCCGGTGACTGCCTCGACCGCTTCCCGCTCGGAGAGGTCGACAGGGAACACCGAGGCATCCCCGCCCGCCCCGCGAACCGACTCCGCGACTGCCTCGAGGTCCGATTCCGTTCGCGCCAGCAGTGCCACGTGTGCTCCCTCGCGGGCGAATCGCCTGGCGGTTGCCTTCCCGATCCCGCTCGATGCGCCGGTGACAACTACCAACTCCCTGCCACCAACCATGCCAGAAACAATTGGGAGAAGACTAATAGCTCTTCGTGGCCGAGGGGCACGACCACGTGGAAGGCCGGGAACGCCGCGGTTCCGAGGCCGTTCGATACGCGCGGAGCGACGGCTCACCTGACGGTTCGTACCGTAGGGCGCGGGTCCGAAACTGAGCGCAGCAATCGGGCCGAATACAGCACCGGGAAGGTGTGGGTGTGGGGCACCTCCCGGCTGCTGTACTGTCGAAAGGCGACAGGATGACAGTAGCAACCGTTTGGGGGCTCTGGTCCTGTTACCGTCCGTCCCGATGGTGGGTCTCTCAATGGGTGGACGGCACCTCTGTGTTAGACTGTCACAGGCATACGTCCGTGGCTTGGCCTACCAGGCGGTGGCGCCCGGACCGCAGGGACGGCGACTCCGCCCCGACAGCGCCCGCGTCGACTCGCGTGCCGGCACCCTCGCCGGCCCGCTCAGGCCCCGCCGTGTTCACGCTCGTGGCGTTTCTCCAGTTCGCCGAGCTTGATCTTCTCGCTGGCGGTCTTGGGGAGTTCGTCGACTATCTCCAGCTTCCTGGGGTACTCGTGTTTCGAGAGTTCGGACTTGGCGAACTCGACGAGTTCCTCCCGGAGCTCCGGCGTCTCCTCGTATCCGGGTGCGAGGGTGACGTAGGCCTTGACGACGTTGCCGCGGGTCTCGTGGTCGACGCCGATGACGCCCGCCTCCTCGACGGCGTCGTGGTCGATGAGCGTCTCCTGGACCTCGCCGGGTCCGATCCGGTAGCCCGCCGAGATGATGACCTTGTCCGCGCGGCCGCGGTACCACCAGTAGCCGTCCTCGTCGACCTCCGCGAGGTCGCCCATCCGCTGCCAGCCCTCCGGGTTCTCCCCCGCCATCGGACCCGAGCCGCCCGACTGGTAGGCACAGATCTCGCCGACCACTCCTGGCTCGTCGATGAAGACCATCTCCTCGGCCGGGGCGGGGTTATCCTCTGTCGCGGGCGGGCACTTCGAGCCGTCACAGAGCCGGACTTCCTTCCCCGGCGTCGGCTTGCCCATCGAGCCGTGTTTGACCTCCCAGTCGGGGAACGGGTAGTTACAGACGAGCATCCCTCCCTCGCTGAGGCCGTAGGCGTCCAGCGGGGCGGTCCCAAAGTGCTCGTCGATCCAGGCGGCGGTGTCGCCGTCGCAGGTCTCGCCGGCGGTCACCAGCACCCGCAGGTCGATGTCGTAGGCGTCCACGTCCACGTCGCCCGCTCGAAGCTGCCGGAACACCGTCGGCGCGACCATAGCGTTTGTCACCTCCCAGCGCTCCAGGGTGGCCAGCCACATCTCCGAGTCGAAGCGGCCGCGGTAGGCGCCGATGTTCGTTCCCCGGAGCCCGGGGGAGAGCGTACCGACAGTCAGCCCGTACGACCAGGCCGGCGAGGCCGCCGCGAAGTAGGTGTCCTCCGGCAGCAGGTCGACCACGAAGGTCAGGAACGGCTCGATCCCGACTGCGGTCGCGTGCTCGGAAGTCAGCTGGGAGGGCTGGCCGGTCGTCCCCGAGGAGTAGACCATCCCGTAGGTCTCCGTGGGCGCCATCCGGATCGTCTCGTAGCTGTCGGACTCGCGTTCGACCTCGTCGTAGCGGATTACCTCCACTCCCTCGATAGAGCCGGTCCCCTCCACGGCCCCGCTCCCGTCCGCGGACCCGCCTCTCTCCCCGACCAGGACGACCCGCTCCAGGGCCGGCATCTCCCCGGATTCGACCTTCTCGAGGTGGTCGGCGGTCGTGAACAGCGTCGTCGCCTCCGCGTCGGCCATCCGGTAGGAGAGCGCGTCCGGGCCGAACTTCGTATCCAGCGGCAGGAAGACCCGCTGGGTCTTGACTCCCCCGAAGAGCGCGGCGTACAGCTCCAGCCGGGGCGGGAGCATCAGCCCGAACCGCTCCCCCCGGTCGAGATATCCCTCGAAGAAGTTCGCCGCCCTGTTCGCGGCCCGGTTCAGCTCGTCGAAGCTGTAGGCCTCGTCGCCACCGGTCGCGAAGTCGCGGATCCGCAGGGCCGTCTCGCTGGAGCCGGCGTGCCGTCCCAGCGCCTCCTCCGCGAGGTTGAACGACTCCGGCTCACCGGCCTCGAGCATCCGCTCCCAGGCGCCCTCCGGCCAGTAGGTCTCCGATACCGCGTCGTAGATATCCGTGTATGTCATTCGCTACCGATTCCCCGCACGGCATCTTAAAATCCGGGGGCGGGCCGCCGTCGACGGACGCCGCTCTCGCGGTGTCGACCGGTTCGTCGATGACGCTACGAGTGCACTCAATCCCGGACAGCCGACGGACATCTCCCGGGACCCGTCACCGTGTGGCGAAGTCGGTGAACTCGTCGGCGACGACGAAAGTCACCGGATCCTCACCCTCGACACCGAAGCCGACGGCGAGCCTCTCCTCGTCCGGGTCGTTGACCTCGGCCGTTCGGCTCCTCTCGACCGCCCCGTACACCGAGTCCGTCACCTCGACTGTCACCTCGTAGGTGCCGGACTCCTGCCAGACGTCGCTGTAAACCGCCGTCGCGCCCTCGGTCGGCTCGTCGGGTTCCTTGGCTTTCAGCTCGAAGCCCTCCTCGAGCGCTGTCGACCCGTCCGGGGCGAGGACGGTGACCGACCCCGAGAGCGCCTCCGGCGTTTCGTTGAAGACGTTCACGTCCTCGAGCGCTTCGTCCGCGACCGCGTTGACGATGTCTGTACAGCCAGCAAGACCGGCAGTCGCGAGCGTTCCGAGACCGGCAAGCATCGCCCGACGGGAGGCTGACGGTGCTCGACTGCTCTGGGCGTCGGTTGTGGAGGGCACGTTCATCGCGATCCGGGCTTGGCCCCCACACGGATTAAGCCCTCAGATAGCTATAACGGATTTTGAAGCCTCCCCTGGCTCGTCTCTGGCGTCGGATCCGGGTCAGTTCCGGACCGTGACGTCGCCGTTGGTTGTCACGCACCGAACCTCGTGTGTCCCGTCACCAGTCACCGTCTCGAGGCTGTCGGTGTCGCTGACCGACAGACCGTCGACGCCCTCGACGCTCACGTCGCCGTTTGTCGTCTCCAGCGAAAACTGCGCGGCCATCGACGCCGGTGCGACGACCTCGATGTCGCCGTTCGTGCTCTCGGCGGTCACGTCGGCAGCCTCGTCGAGCCGGAGGGAGACCTCGCCGTTGGTCGTCACGGCCGTCGCGGCTCCGCGGTGGTCCCGCACGTCGACGTCGCCATTGGTCGTCTCGGAGTCGAGGTTTGTGTCGAGCCCTTCGGCCTCCACGTCGCCGTTCGTCGTCCCGGTCTCGACAGTCGACAGCGACTCCGGAACCGCCAGGTCGAGGTTCACCTCCGAGTTCGTGCCGAACGACGGGAGCCACCCGTCGTCCCCGTGGTCGGCGGTGATGACGAGCCTCTCACCCTCCCGGCGGGTCTCGAGACCCACGTCCGCGAGGTCCTCCTCGCTGGCCGCACGTTTCTGTCCCTCGACTCTCACCGACTGCCGCTGGTCGTCCCGTACCGTGATATCCCCGTTCGTCACGTCGACGGACAGCGACGTTACCCCGTCGGTCGCGAGTTCGTCCGTGACCGGTGCAGAGGCGGTGAGTTCGCCGGACGCGCAGCCGGCCAGGCCCGCACTCGCTGCGGCGGCACACCCTGCCAGTACCTCGCGTCTGGAGACGTTCGTGTCCATACCCGAGACCCCGACCCGGTGGATAATAAACCGGGCCGCGGTGTTTCGCTGCGAGCAACGGTGACCCGGTCGGTTCGGGCACTGCTGTGGGGTGTCTCCCGGAAGGGAATGGGATGCGAGCCGGCTGTGAGACCGGGCGCCCCTCCGACAGGCGAGAATAACCCTATCGGTCGGCGCGCCCGCTGGTCCCCGGCATGTCGGTCCCTGCAGCCCCGGTCCCGCCCCCACCGAGCCGCGAGAAATCCATGTCGCCGAAGTACTCTGGCGACGTCCGCTCGGTGGCGTAGAGATAGAGTGCGGTCTTGGCCACGCCGTTGAGCGCTTTGCCGAGCAACAGCCCGACCAGGAACGCGGAGCCGCCGACCAGCACCGCGAGCAGCAGCTGGAGGGTCCCGAGCCCGGCCGTCAGGACGTAGGTGACCCCGCCGAGCGCGACGCCGACCAGCGCGAGCAGGAAGGCGACGATGTCGATCGCCCCCATCGCGCCGAGTGACTCGCCCCAGGTATCCTTGAACGTACCCGCGCTCTGCTTGAACATCCCCGTCACCGACGGGTTCCGGAACACGATCACCGGGACGACGAAGTAGGTCATCACACCCCAGGCGAGCGCGAAGAGCCCGGCGAGCAGTTCCGCGACGATGTTGTCCTGTGACTCGATGGCCTTGATCAGCGTGCCGACGACCGCGGCGACCACCGACCAGACCAGCAGCGGCAGCTTCCGCTGCCAGGCCGTCGCCATCGACGCACGGATGGAGGGCTCACCGCCGCGGAAGACCGTGCGCGTGGCCGCGACCAGCGCGGCGGTGAAAAACGACGCGACGAACGTTTCGACCAGGTACGCGACGAACAGTGCGCCGAACAGCGCCGGCCCCGGGTCCTGCAGGAGCGGTCCGGTCAGAAAGAGACTCCCGAACAGCGTCAGGATGAACGCGATACCCGACACTCCGCCGGCGAGCGGGAAGACGAACAGTTTCGGGTGGGCTCTGAGCACGCGGCCGCTCCGCCGGGCCATGCCGAACCCCACTTTGAGGCGTTTGAACAGTCCCATGTGGCCGGACGGTCGAGCCCTCGCTACCTCAAAGCCCCCGGAGAGTTTCTCACTCGGCGACTCCCCACAAGGTACTTATCCGCCACCGCGACCCGTCAGGCTGTTGTCTTCCGACGCCGCGGGCGGTTCACAGGTACTCGACGTCTTCCACCGCGGAATTGTAGATCCGCCACTCGCTCTGGTAGGTTCGCAGCTCGTGGGTCTGGTGGGTGCGGTTGTCCCGAAAGTCCGCGATCTCCGCCCGCGTCGTCTGGACGACCTCGACGTCCGCCCGGTCGCCGGAGACGTCGGCGGACTCCACGGTGACCTCGACGGTCAACTCCCCGGCCGAGACCTGCTGGAGCAGCGATTCGACCTGGCTCCGCGTCCGGTCGTAGATCGGGGATTCTGGGTGCATCGTCTCCATGTACCTGTCGACGTCGCCCGCCTCCAGGGCCTGTGCGTTCTCCTCGATGACCGCGCGGACGTCGTCGGGCACGTCGCCGCCGAGCAGGAAGAACGCACCCCCACCGGCCGCGACGACGCCGACGCCGCCGGCGACGAGGAGAGCCCGCCGACTCACGCCTCCACCATCCCCCTCCGCTCTCTGCTGTCCCGGGCCCCGCTGTGGCTGCTGGTGTCCTGTCTGCTGTCGCCGTGGCTGTCCCTGCTGTGGCTGTCCCCGGTGTCGATCCCCCTGCCGCGGTTGACTCTGCCGGGGCTGCCCGGTTGGTGGCTGTTCCCGGCCCGGCTGACCTCCCTGTCCCTGCTGTCGACGTGGCCGCTCCTGGCCGGGCGAGTCCTGCGGCGGATGGCTGTCCCCCCGGTCGTTCCGGGTTTCACCGAGGGAGGCCCCACAGGCGCTACAGAACGTGTCCGCTTCGTCGACGGGTCGACCACAGTTCGGGCACGACGGCATGCCACAAGCACCGGGAAGGATTCTAATAAGTATTGATGAACGACTGGTAACAACTCCCCCTCCGCCACGGGCCCGTGCCGCTGAGCAGCCACGGACCCGCCCCCGACGAGTGTCGAGAAGTCAAATTCTCTACGGCGCGGGGTGGGATACGCCGAGGGATGACTGGTCAGGACCGGCCGCCGGAGACCAAAGCGGAGACTGGAGACGAGGAGCCCCTGCCGTCGGAGCGCGTCAGGTCCTCCACCGAGGGCACGTTCAACGATTGGCTCGGGCTCACAGTGGAGGAGATGGACGACAGCAGAGCCGTCCTCTCGGTCGCCTACGAGGAGTTCAAGCAGAACCCCGACGGGGTGGTGCAAGGCGGTGTCACCGCGACGCTGCCGGACGTGACAGGTGCCGTGGCGGTCCGCGGCTCACTCGAGGGCCAGGAGGTCCTCATGGCGACGACGAACCTGGTGGTGAACTACCTCCGCCCCGTCACGGACACGGCGTACGCGACGGGCGAACTGGTCCGGCTGGGGGAGGCGAACGCGGTCATCGACGTGCAGGTCGAGAGTACGGTCCCGGGCGGCGAGCGCAAGACGGTCGCCATCGGAACGGTGAGGTACACGCGCCAGTGAGGCCCCGCCGGCCCGGCGGCAGTCTGGCGGTATCTATTTTCCAGGCCGTGCCGATGGTCGGCACACGATGCACGACACGCCGATCCGCGTCGACCACGTGAGGATCGCCGTCGAGTCGGTCGAGGCCGCCGAGCCGGTGTTGCAGGCGCTTGGCTGTGAGAACTCGTCGACGACACCGTCGAGGGCCGCTTTCGCTGGGTGTACTACACGCTCGGCGGGGCGTCGCGGCTCGAACTGATCGAACCCGTG